>Ga0137395_10000062_pt1 | contig 32272 bp, 33 predicted proteins | sample czobulk216metaG_FD_108283 | JGI IMG/M metagenome (GOLD analysis project Ga0137395, IMG submission 108283) | Vadose zone soil microbial communities from Angelo Coast Range Reserve, California, USA - czobulk2.16 metaG | ecosystem: Environmental > Terrestrial > Soil > Vadose zone | place: USA...
CCGCCGTCGCCGCGTCAACCGCCCGACTACAAGGTTCCTCCGCCGCCGTGCACGTGGCGTACAGTCTCCGCCGTCTTCCGCGACCGTTTTGGCGATCAGTTCGGCCGGCTGGGGGATCTGCTGGAGGGAGACATCACGATGGCCAACCTGGCACTTTTACTTCGCTCGATCACACGCCGTGATGTCGTGAACAAAACCGGCCTTTCGGGTACCTATCGCGTCGCGATGAACTTCGCGATGATGGCCGCCTTCCGCGGGCCGGACGCCGACGCGCCGGCGGCTGACGCCGCGCCATCAGTCTTTACAGCGATTCAGGAACAACTCGGGTTGAAACTCGAATCGTCGCGCGTCGTGACGGACACGCTCGTCATCGATCGCCTTGACCGGCCGACCGAGAACTGAAGGCGGGGGATTGCGAAATCGCTTCGACGCCATTTTCGAGCAAGTCGGGCGGAGTCGAACGCTGTCGGCCATCTGGCGCGACGTGTACGAGCACGACTACCCGGAACATGCGTGCCCGTTCAGCTTCGTGACTGTTCCAGAGCTGCGGTGGCTTGCGAGCGCACTCGATATAGGGCCCGGCCGGACGTTCGTGGATTTGGCGTGTGGCCAGGGCGGCCCCACGTTGTTCGTGGCGCGTGAAACGGGGGCGGCTGCGATCGGCATCGATTCCTCGTTCGTTGCCGTTGAGGCGGCGACGGCGTCGGCAAGAGCCAACGGAATGTCTCGACAGGCGACTTTCGTTGTGGCCGACGCGGCAGCGACCGGGTTGGGCGCGGCAAGAGTAAATGGGGTCATGAGTGTAGACGCCCTCCAGCTGATGCCACATCGAAAAGCCGTGATCGCCGAAGTCGGCCGGACGCTGAAGCCTGGTGGCCGATTCGCGTTCACGACCTGGGTGTCCAGGACGGGAACCGCCGGGCCGCCGTTTCCGGTGGACTACGGGCCGCTCCTCGAGGTCGAGGGTCTCGTGATGGATGCGTGTCACGAACCTCCCAACTGGCAGTCAAGAGAATCAGCGGTCTTTGCGCGGATCCGCGAGAGCACGACGGTGCTCACCGCGGAATTGGGCGAAACCGTGGCGGCCATGCTCATCGCCGAAGCGGTGAAGATGCCCGAGGCGTACTCGTTGATCCGGCGCGTGAATATACTCGCAAGGAAGGCGGGGTAGATGGCGTCACTCACGCAGCTCTTCATGCGACTCGGGTTCATCGTTATTCTCGTCGGCCTTGCACTCGTGCCGAGCGCGAGTCAGGTCGCGGCCCAAAAGCGGCCGACGACGACCATCACGCGACTGTATACAGGGGCTGATGGTCAATCGCACGCTGAGGACACCGAGGTCGCATGGCGGCCGGCAACGCTGCACGCGGCGCTCAACGAGTCCCCATCGGTGAAAGTCACCGGCGCGCAGTTCCTGCGGTGGCCACGCGGGTTCGTGTGGGCCGGCCACCCCGCGTCGAAACGTCAGTACGTGATCATCGTCAGCGGGCGCGGTGAGGTGGATGTCGTGGGTGGGAGAAAGGTTCAACTCTCGCCGGGTCGAGTCCTGCTGGCGGAGGATGTGACGGGGAAAGGGCACACGACGCGCGTCGGCGCCGACGAAGATCTCGTGATGCTCCTGGTCCCGCTCGCACGAGAACCCTGATGAGCGTGAACTCAACGGGGGCGCACCACTTTTCCCGCTATCTCGATCTCGAGCGGCAGCGCGCTCTGGTGGATGAATGCCGCATGCTTGTCGACGGCGCGACGCCGGCATACGTGCCGGTTGTGCGCGGTGGCGGGAAGATGCACGTGCGCATGCTATGTCTGGGCCGCCACTGGAACGGCAAGACCTACGGCTACGAGACGACGCGATCAGACTTCGACAATCTGCCGGTGCCGCCGCTCCCCGAAACATTTCGTCTCGTCGCCGCGGAGATCGCGCGCGCGGCGAACATGTCTCTGCAGGCAGACATCTGCATCCTTAATTACTACGACGCCAAAGGGCGCATGGGACTGCACCAGGACAAGGACGAGAGCCCGGAATCGATTGCGGCCGGCGTTCCCGTTGTGTCGATTTCGCTCGGCGACACCGCGACGTTTCTGTTCGGCGGCGCCAAACGCCGCGAGGCGGTTCAGACCATTCCGCTCGAATCAGGCGACGCGTTCGTTTTCGGCGGTCCGGCGCGGCTTCGCTATCACGGCGTGTCGCGTATCGTGCCGGCAACGGCGCCCCGCGAGCTCGAGTTGTCCGGCCGCTTCAATCTCACGCTGCGTCAGTATGGACTCTAGTCCGGGGCTCGGGGCTCGGGACTCGGGGCTCGAATAAAATACGGACGTGGCCACCGTGTTCCTGCTGTCGCCCGCATACTGCGGCGGACGCCGCGCGAAGAGCCTGCTTCGCCCAGGCTCGACCCTCGCGATCGCCGAACGGCTCCAGGCTGGAGCGGTGACGCTCGGAGAAGCCTTCACGTTCTGCAGTGGCCTCTACTTCCGAGGGAAGATCACCTACGCCAGAGCATTTGCCCCCGACGCGACATTCGTCATCACGCCGACGCGCGGCCTCCAATCCCCCGACATCGTCGTCACCGCTGATCTGATTCGCGAGTTCGCCGGCGTCGATATCGCGTCGGACGATGGCCGCTATCGAAAGCCGCTGGAGCGCGACCTGGGGACGCTCGCCTTGCGAATCACCGCCGATGCCCGCGTCGTGCTGCTCGGGAGCGTGGCGACCGGCAAGTACGTGGACGTTCTCACACAATGGCTCGGCGATCGGCTGTACTTTCCGCCGTCGTTCATCGGCCGCGGCGATATGAGCCGCGGCGGGCTGTTGCTTCGACACGCCGCCAGCGGCGTCGAGCTCGAGTATGCCGCGCTCGAACCGAACACCACGCGGCACGGACCGCGGCCGCCCAGGCTCGACCCGCGCACGCGCGTCGCCGCTCTCCGATAACGCAGTCGCCCTTTGTCTTTGCCGGGGCTATACTCCCCCGCGATGTTCACGCGCAGATCGTCACTGACATATCTCTTGGCGTTGATGGCCGCCGCTCTCGTGGCCGGAACGCCTGCCGCGCAGGAGCCGCCGCCGGCGCTCTTGGCGCCTGTCACGCCACGCGCAGCCGCACCGCACGATCTCACCGGCTACTGGGTGTCGGTCGTCACGGAAGACTGGCGATGGCGGATGGTGACGCCGCCCAAAGGCGACTTCATCAGCATCCCGCTCAGCGACGAGGGACGCCGGGTCGCGTTCCAGTGGGATCCGAAGTCGGACGGCTCCTGCAAGGCGTACGGCGCGGCCGGCCTGATGCACATTCCCACGCGGCTCAACATCTCGTGGCAGGGCGACGACACGCTGAAAGTCGAGAGCGACGCCGGCCGGCAGACGCGTCTGCTGCAGTTCGCGCCGAAGGCGGCAGCCGGCGCGAAATCGCTGCAGGGATTCTCGGTCGCCGAGTGGGAAGTGCTCGGCGTCGCAGGCGTCGGACGCGCCGGCGGTCCACCGCCGCCGAGAGCGTTGAAAGTCACGACGACGAACCTGCTCGAAGGGTGGCTCCGGAAAAACGGCGTGCCGTACAGCGAGCAGACGACGCTGCTCGAATACTGGGACCGCGTGGCGTTTCCGAACGGCGACGTCTGGCTCACGGTGTCGCAGTACGTGACCGATCCGAAGTACCTCACGGGCGATTACACGACCAGCATGCATTTCAAGCGAGAGGGGGACGGCTCGAAATGGAAGCCCGTACCGTGCGCAAGTTAGTTCTTCTCGCAGCGATCCTCGCGGCCCGCGCGATGGGCGTGTCTGCGCAGGCGCTGCCCGAAGGCGGACCGCCGAAAGTCGAACTCGTCGGCTCGTGGGCGATGGTGAACGACGAGGAGCGGTTGATCCGCATCGATCCGGGCCCTGAGCTTGGCAACTTCACCGGCTTCCCGATCAATGCCGCGGGCCGGCAGAAGGCGCTCGCCTGGAACTCGACGATCCAGGCGGTTCCCGAGCACCAGTCGCGGCCGCATGCCGGGTCGTACTCGATGCGCGGCCCCAACCCGAGCCCTCACATCGGCGAGATCATCGACCCGATCAGTCGCCGGTTGATCGCGTACACGTTGACGGGTCTGTTCGAGAACGCGAACCGGACGATCTGGCTCGACGGCCGGCCGCATCCATCGGATGCCGCCGAGCGCCTGTGGACGGGTTTCTCGACAGGCGAGTGGGAAAACGGGATGCTGCACGTCACCACCACGCATTTCAAGCAGATGTTCCTGCAGCGAAACGGGATTCCGGTGAGCCCGTACGCCGTGATGCACGAGTACTTCGTCCGGCACGGCGATCGGATGATGCTCATCACGCAGATCGACGATCCCGTGTACCTCGAGGAGCCGATGGTGCGGACGTCCACGTTCCGCTGGAATCCCGGCGCGCGCGAGAACGCGATCGCGCAGGTTGACGTGGCCGAAGAAATTCCAGGGCTTCGACAGGGCGACGTGCCGCACTATCCGCTCGGGGCGAGACACCCGGAGTACGCCGACGACAACAAGCTGCCGTTCGAGGCGACGCTTGGCGGGAAAGAGACCCTCTACCCTGAGTACGTCGAGCGGTTGAAACAGACGGCGCGACTCGTGCCCACAACCGCAGGGCCGGGAGAGCTTCCTCCGGCGCCGAAGGGCCGCTCGGCGAGGGATCTGGCGCGCCCGTACCGGCCGACGTACGAGAACAAGGGCGAAGTCGAAGTCCTGCCGGTGCAGGGAAGCGTCTACATGCTCGCCGGCGCCGGCAGCAACGTCACCGTCCAGGTCGGCTCGAACGCGCTGTTCGTTGTCGACACCAATGAAGCGGCGATGAGCGACAAGATCCTGGCGGCCATCAGGACGATCTCGCCCCTGCCGATCCGCTACATCGTCAACACCAGCGCGGATCCGGATCATGCCGGCGGCAACGAGAAGTTCGCCAAATCTTCAGGCGACGCGGCGGCGAATGCGTTTTACGAGCAGGGGGCGCGCGTCTATTCCCAGGAGAGCGCGTATGCGCGGATGACCAACCCGAAGAGCGGATCGGCGCTGCCATCGGCGCTCTGGCCGACCGACTCGTTTGCCGCGCCGCTCAAGACGCTGTTCGTGACCGGCGAGCCCATCGAGCTCGTCCATCAGCCGTCGGCGCACACAGACGGCGATCTGCTGGTCTTCTTCCGCAAGTCGGACGTGATCGTCGCCGGCGACATCTTCTCGACCGATCGCTACCCTGTGATCGACGCGAAGCGCGGAGGCACGCTTGGCGGCGTGCTCGACGGCCTGAATCGGCTGATCGATCTGGCGATCCCTGAGTACAACTCGATGGGAGGCACGCGCGTCGTCCCCGGTCACGGCCGGATTTCGAACGAGATCGATCTGGTCGAATACCGCGACGCGATGACCATCGTCGCCGACCGGATCACCGAGCTCGTGGTCGAAGGGAAGACGCTGGAGCAGGTGAAAGCCGCGGGCGTGAGCCTCGACTACGACGGTGTGTACGGCGCCACCAGCGGTTCGTGGACGACGGACATGTTTGTCGAGGCCGTCTATCGCGAGATCAAGGCGAACACCGCGCCGTGGAAAGCGCGTTTGCTGCGCAACGTTCCGGCTGCCGAGCTGACGTTTCTTGCGGCGAGCGCGTCCACGCCGGCGGCGCGGAAGGCCGCGGCCGTCGCCAGGGCCGGCAGAAAAGCGGTCGACGATCCGCTCGAAGGCAAATGGGTGTTGAACCTCTTTACATCCAGCTACGAGCCGTCGAGCCTGATGCCGTATCGCCGCGAGATGGTCATCACGCGGAATGGCGAAGAGACGACGCACGCGGTTTCGTCGTGGCGGCGTCCGCAGGGCAACGGCTCGCCGCTCTCGACGTACTCGTACACGGCGAAGTTCGACGGCAAGCCGTATCCGATTCCGAATTGGGGCGCGGCCATGGTCGCGTTGAAGCGCGTGGATCCAGCCACGATCGAGCGAACGCTCGACGGAGCCGACGTCGGCAAGGAGAGCGCGACGTGGAGGCTCTCGTCCGATCGCAAGACTCTGACGGTTGTTGCGCAGGGTACTGATGCGTCCGGCGTCGCGTACACAAGCACGCAGGTGTACGAGAAACAGTAAGATCCACCGGCATGGCCCGGGCTCGGAACATCGGAACGCTCCCGATTCCCCCGTTCGAAATGCGCCAGCTCGTCGGGCCGACCGACGAGGCGTCGTTTGAGAATCCGAGCGGCGCGCCGATCTTCGGCGTGGCGCCCGAGCGTTTCGACCACGTGCTCGATTTCGGATGCGGATGCGGCCGGCTGGCGCGGCAGATGCTGCAGCAGGCTACTCGTCCGCGGCAGTACACGGGGTTCGACCTGCACAAGGGGATGATTCGCTGGTGCCGCACGAATCTGGTGCCGCACGCGTCCGGCTTCACCTTCCTGCATCACGACGTAGCGAATCGCAGTTTCAACCCGGGCTGGCGGAAGCCGGCGCTACGGCCGATGCCCGCGGCGGACGCCAGCATCAGCCTGCTGATCGCCCTCTCGGTATTCACCCACACGATCCAGCCGCATGCCGAATACTACCTGCGTGAGGCTGCGCGTGTGCTTCGCCCGGACGGCGAACTGGCCGCGAGCTTCTTCCTGTTCGAGAAGCGCTTCTTTCCGATGATGCAGGACTTTCAGAACGCGCTGTATATCAACCTCGACGATCCGTGGAACGCCGTCATCTTCGATCGGGAGTGGCTCGAAGCGAGCCTGCGTGAGCTCGGCCTCGGTGTCGTGCGTATGCAGCCGCCTGAGGTGCGCGGCCACCAGTGGCTGCTGCATATCCGCCCGCTGTCGGCCGGGCAGCCTCTCGTCGAGCTGCCGGAAGACCAGGCTCCGTTCGGGCACAGGCGTGCTTCGAACCCGCTCAAGGATCCGTCGACGATCGGCCGCTGAGTTGTCCATGCCGGTAATCTTTTCTTACGGCACGCTTCAGCAGGAAGACGTGCAGCTGTCCACGTTTGGAAGGCGGCTGCAGGGCCAGCGCGACGAACTTCCTGGATTCGATCCGGCGACCAGCGGCCCCCATGCCAACGTCACGTTCAACGGCAGGGGCGAGAGGCGCGTGGCCGGCACGGCGTTCGAGATCAGCGAGGCGGAACTGGCGGCCGCCGATCGCTACGAAGCGCCGGCCGCGTACGGACGAATCGCCGTCACGCTGGCTTCCGGAAAGCGGGCGTGGGTGTACGTCGACGCATCGACAACAGTGCGGACCGCCGTGTCCGCGGATGCCTCGGCGATCGCCTCGCTCGTCACGCAGCTTGGCTATCCCGTCGAAGCCGACGCGATGAAAGCGCGTCTGGAGGGGATGCTCGCGCTGTCGCATCACTCGGTCGTCGTTGCCGAAACGGCCGGCGATGTCGTTGGCGTCGCCACTGCGTGCGTCGACCGGGGCTTCCAGCAGGATGGCCTGTTGGGCCGGGTCACAGCGGTTTCCGTCGACGCGGCGTGGCGCGGCCGCGGGATTGGCAAGCGTCTGATGCAGCACATGGAGCAGTGGTGCAGGGATCGCGGCGCGAAGCGCGTGACGCTCACGAGCGGCAACCAGCGCGCCGATGCCCACAAGTTCTACGGCTCGATCGGTTACGAGGCGACCGGCCTCCGATTCATCAAGCGGTTGTAGCGGGGAAGCATGCCCACACCATTCGAAAGCGCGACGCTGAACTTGAAGCTCTACGAGATCCGGCGCGAGGCCGTGCTGCGCGAGGCGCGCGAGTGGTTCCTGCGCGATTTCAACCCGGAAACTTTCGCCGAGCTCGTTGAGATCGTCAGCGGCCAGCGGAACGCCTCGTTCCGGATGGTGCTGGGGTATTGGGACATGGCGGCGTCGCTCGTCACGGCTGGCGCCATCGATGCCGACGCGTTCCGGGCCGCGCACACCGAAGTGTTCGCGACGTTCGGTAAGGTCCGTCCGTTCATCGAGGAAATGCGACGCGTAAGCGGTGAGCCTGATTTCTGCAAACAGGTCGAGGCCGTCGTGCTGGGCGCACCGGACGCCGAAGCGATCCTCGCGCGCCGCCTGGCCGCGCTGCGCGCGGCGGCGAAGGCCCGCGGATCTACAAGCCGGTGATGTGGATCCGATCCATCAGCTTCCTGAACCGGGGCGTTTCGCGAATCGGGTCGTAAACTGGATCGGCCGACGGAAGGTAAAACCCCATGTTTCGCTCGTCGGCGGCGCGCTCGAGCCATTCCATCGCGAGATCGGCGTGGCCGAGACCGAGGTGGATCTCGGCCTCGGGAAACGCGGGGTAGTAACCTTTCTCGCGGGCGCTCATCATGTCGGCCAGCATCCGTTCCGCTTCGGCGCGCTGCCCGGCCAGCGCCAACGCGTAGCCCAGGTCGCCCAACGAAAACGGCACGCGGCCGAGCAGCTCGTTCGACTTTCTGAGCTGATCAATCCCGGCGGCGTGCTCCCCTTTGGCGATGAGCACGCGGCCGCGGAAATGGTTCGCGAACCCGTATGTGGGTTCTATCTCGAGCGCCCGCCGAAACTCGGCGAGCGCCAGATCGTGATTGCCCTTGAAGTAGTGCACGTTCCCGGCGAATGTGATGGGCTCCAGCCATCGCGGATTGACGTCTTCGGACTTCTTGTAATAAACGATGGCTTCGTCGAAGCGGCGCATTTCGGTGAGGAAGTCTCCGTACCAGCTCCGCGAGACGGCGTCGGCGGGTCCCAGCTCGATGGCCTTCAGGAATTCCTGCTCAGACCGGCGATGATCCCAATCGAGCGAGTGGCTCGCAAATGCGAGAACCCGCCAGGCGCTGCTGAGGCGCGGGTCGAGCTTGAGGGCCTCCTGCGCGTCGTGCCTGGCCTGCGCCAGGGTGTCGGTGGCGCGCTCTTCGCCGAACCACGTCAGCGCGAACTGCGCGTTCGCGAGCCCAGCCCACGCCGCGGCGTATGACGGGTCGATGCGAACGGCTTCTTCGTAGTAACGAATGCCCGCGCGAATCTGCGTGCGTCCGGCGTTGCCGCCAAACCGTGCTTTCTGCGCCGCGCGAACTGCTTCCGGATTGGGCGTGTGTGCCTGGACGCTTGTCCGCGAGGCTTTCGTCAACCACCAGCCGGCAAGACCTCCAGAGGCAAGTAGTACCACTCCAGCGGCGATCAGCCACCGCTGCGCAACTCCACGCCCCATCGTCCCGGCTGGTGCAGCCGGCTCTGCTTCGAGCAACTGACGGCGTGAGTCGCGCCAGGTGTCGAGCTCCCACGTGTAGGCGTATACCGAGCCGCGTTTCTCGTGCTGGAGACGATGGACCGGGAGGCTCTCGCGTTCTTCCCAGCGGCGGACAGTCCTCTCGCTGCGATTGAGGTAGGCGGCAATCTCTTTCCACGACTCCAGACGGTCGCGGGGCGAGAGCACTTCGACGTTCCGCTGGACGGGCAAGGCCGGATTATAACGGCCTGCGGTCGTTAGCGGTCGCGCCGGACATCAGCGGTCAACGGGTCGATGGCCGGTCATGTCCGTTGCGGCGGCCTCGAAGGCCGGTCAGATTCATCGCTCACACGGGGCTCGCATTCCGCGAGTCTTGAAACGAGACATTCGGTGGAGGAAGAGCGATGAAATCGAACACACGGTATCTCAACGCATGGACCGTGGGCCTGGCGGCGGCCTTTTGTGTCCTCTTGGCGGGCGACGCACGCGCGACTTGCTTCGACCGCCCGCTCCAGCGCGGGATTGCCCGGCCGAAGCTGCAGCACGATGGCTCAAACGCCCCGGGGTTCGTTGAGCCGGACCACGACTCGATTGTCGGAATGTGGGCCGTCACCTTCTTCGACGGCAGCGGCGCGATCTGGGACCAGGGCTTCGAGCTGTTTCACGCAGACGGGACCGAGCTCAATCTCGACAACGGCGTGCCTCCGTCTTTGGGGAACGTCTGCGTAGGCGTGTGGAAGTCCGTGGCGCCAAGAACGGTGAAGCTGCGACACCTCGCGTGGAACTGGAATCCGGATGGCACCAAAGCCGGCACGTTTCTGCTGATCATGACCGTGAAGCTCGACCGCCACGGCCGTGCCTACTCGGGCAAGTTTGTCGCCGACAGCTTCGACCTCGATGGACACCTCATCGACGTCGCGCACGTCGACGGGACGGTTGAAGCGAAGCGGATCACGGTGGATTAGTGCGATCGCGCGGGCGGGAGGGGCGGGAAGGGCAGGAAAGGCGCCCATCCTGCCCATCCCGCCTTTCCGCCTTATCCCGCGACGTTTGCTTGATCCCGCCTCGCAGCGCGGGCACAATGGGCGCAAATGCCGGCACGGACCGCCGCCGGACTCAGGGTGCTCGCGATTGCCGTCGGCGCCTGCGTCGCCTGGACGCTGTCCGGCGTCCGGATAGCCGCTCGCCCACGCCAGAATCCCGCGCAGTCAGGCTCGACAGACGCCTCGTCGCCGAGGGCCGTCGTCGATCAGTACTGCGTCAGCTGTCATAGCGCACGGCTTCGCACGGGCGGTCTCGATCTCGAGACGCTGGACCTCACGACGCCCGGACCCAATGCCGAAGCGTGGGAAAAAACCATCGCCAGGCTGCGGGCCGGCTCGATGCCGCCGCCGGGACGGCCGCGTCCGGACGCCGCGACGTATCACGCGGTCGCGAGCCGGCTCGAGCGCGAGGTGGATCGCGCGTGGGCCGCGAAACCCAACCCTGGCCGGATCGCCGCCGTCCATCGTCTCAATCGCGCCGAATACAGCAACGCCATCCGCGATCTGTTCGCGCTCAATCTCGACGTCAAGCCGCTGCTGCCCGGTGACGAGACCGCCGACGGCAGCTTCGACAACTTCGCCGACTCGCTGTCGATTTCGACGGCGCATCTGGAGCGGTACCTGTCGGTCGCGCGTCAGGTGACGCGGCTCGCGGTCGGCCTTCCGCCGGCCAGCCCGGGCCTCCAGCGGTACGAGATCCCGCTGTTCGTGATGCAGGACGATCGGCAAAGCGAAGATCTGCCGCTCGGATCTCGCGGAGGCATCGCGATCTCGCACGACTTCCCTGTTGACGGCGAGTACCTCGTGAAGGTCCGCCTCCAGCGGCAGTACCAGGATTATCTGAAGGGCATGGGCTGGCCGCAGCGGCTCGATGTGCGGCTCGATGGAAAGCTGGTGAAGCGGTTCAGCGTCGGAGGAAAGGCGCAGGGCAGGGCCGCGGCGGCGAGTTATGCCGGTGACGGCGAGCCTGGCTTTGCCGGAGACGACTCCTGGGAGAAGTACATGCAGGCCGGCGGGGATGCCGGATTGGAAGTCCGCGCGTCCGTCACCGCCGGCCCGCACATCGTGGGCGTGTCGTTCGTCCGCGAGATGTGGGAGCCGGAGGGCCTTCCGCAGCCGCTGCAGCGCGGACGCGTGATCGCGAACGACCAGGTCTACATGGACCACGCGAATGTCGGGTCCGTGCAGATCGGGGGACCGTACCCAGGGCTCGAGACTCGGGGCTCTGGGCTCGGGGAGACGCCGAGCCGCCGTGCGGTTTTCGTCTGCCATCCCGCGAGCGCCGCGGAGGAAGCGGGATGCGCGGCCAGGATTCTGTCGAGGATGGCGCGGCTGGCGTATCGCCGGCCCGCGACGAACGCGGATACGAAGACGCTGCTCGGGTTCTACGAGACGGGCCGCGGCGATAGTGGCACGTTTGACGGCGGCATTCAGTTCGCGCTGGAGCGCCTGCTCGTCGACCCTGACTTTCTGCTTCGTGTTTATCGAAGTACGGGTCGTTTGAGCGATCTCGAAGTCGCGTCGCGGCTGTCCTTCTTTCTCTGGAGCAGCGTTCCCGACGATCGGCTGCTGACGCTGGCCGAGCGCGGCCAGCTGACGAGGCCCGCGGTGCTCGAGCAGGAAGTGCGGCGGATGCTGGCCGACCCGCGGGCGGTCGACGCGCTCGTGGGCAACTTCGCCGCCCAGTGGCTCAACCTCCGCCGTGTCGAGGAGGTCGTCGTCGATCCGCAGCAGTATCCCAGCTACGACTTGAGCCTGCTCCAGGCGTTCCAGCGCGAGACGGAGCTCTTCGTCGGCAGCACGATCCGCGAAGACCGGGGTGTGGCCACTCTGCTGAACGCCGATTACACGTTCGTCAACGAGCGGCTTGCGCGTCACTACGGCATTTCCGGCATCTACGGCAGCCGGTTCCGCCGCGTCGCGCTGCCGAATCACGATCAGCGCGGCGGGCTGCTCGCGCAGGGCGCGCTGCTGGCGACCACGTCGTATCCCGATCGGACCTCTCCAGTGCTGCGGGGAAAGTTTCTCCTGAACAACATCTTCGGCCTGCCCGTGCCGCCGCCGCCGCCAGGCGTCGACACGAACCTCGAGAACAAGCCGGGGGCGGCGACAAAGTCGATGCGCGAGCGGCTCGCCCAGCACCGGCAGAACCCGTCGTGCAGCAGCTGCCACAGCGTGATCGACCCGCTCGGGTTCGCGCTCGAGAACTTCGACGTGATCGGCGGGTGGCGGACGATCGACGAGGCGGGCAAGCCTGTCGATGCCAGCGGCGCCACGTCCGGCGGCGAAAGAGTCGACGGTCTCGGCGGCCTGCGTGCGCTGCTCCTTGCGCAGCCGGAACAATTCCCGCGCACCGTGACCGAAAAGCTTCTGAGCTACGCGCTGGGCCGCCGGATCGAGTACAACGATGAGCCGGCAGTCCGAAAAGTCGTGCGCGACTCGGCGGCGAACGGCTACCGCTGGTCGTCGCTGATTCTGGGCATCGTCGAGAGTCCGCCGTTTCTGATGCGATCGTCCGGCTAGAGTGTCCGCCTTCGGGCGGACCAGTTCGGAGTTGCTTATGTATGTGCCCCGACGTCATCTCTCTCGGCGAACGGTACTGTGTGGAGCGGGCGCGACGCTCGCGCTGCCGTTCCTCGATGCGATGGTGCCTGTCTTCTCCAGGCGTGCGCTGGCCGCCGCTCAGCCGGCCCACCGGTTCCAGACGTTCTACGTGCCGAACGGGATGGCCATGGAGTACTGGACGCCGAAAGCCGAGGGCGCCGCATTCGAGTTGTCGCCAATCCTCGAGCCGCTGTTGCCGTATCGCAATCAGATGCTCGTGCTTTCGGGCATCAAGGCGAGCTGGAATTACATCCATGCCGGCGCGTCCGGATCGTTTCTCACCGGGACGCCGCGCGGCGGGCGGAACGAGATCGAGATCTTCGCCGACGTCTCGATGGATCAGCTGCTCGCGCGCCATTTCGCGAACGACACGCAGGTGGCGTCGCTCGAGCTGTCGATGGACGCTCCCGCCAACGCGGGCGCATGCACCGGGAACCTGAGCTGCGTCTACACGCACACGCTCTCGTGGCGCAGTAAAACACAGCCGCTGCCGATGGAGTGGAATCCGCGCGCGGTGTTCGAGCGGTTGTTCGGCGACAGCGGGAGCACCGATCGGAAGGCGCGCGAAGCGAGGCTGCGGCAGCACAAGAGCATCCTCGATTCGGTGCAGGAGAAGCTGGCGAGCCTGCAGCGTGAGCTCGGTCCGCAGGATCGAACGAAGGTCGACGAGTACACCGACGCGATCCGCGATGTCGAGCGGCGCATCGCGCGCGCCGAGGAACAGAGCGGGCTGGAGCTGCCGGCGATCGACCAGCCGCAGGGCGCGCCGCCGGTCTTCGAGGATCACCTGGCGCTGATGTTCGACCTGCAGCTCCTCGCGTTCCAGTCGGATCTCACGCGCGTCATCTCATTCATGATCGGCAAGGAGCAGAGCGCACGGCCCTATCCGCAGATCGGCGTGCCGGAGGCCCACCACCCGCTCTCGCACCACAACGACATCCCGGAGTTGATCGCGCAGATGTCGAAGATCAACCGGTATCACACACAGCTGTTCTCCCAGTATCTGGCGAAGCTGCGCGCCACGCCGGATGGCGACGGCTCGCTGCTCGATCACACGACGATTCTGTACGGCGCCGGCATCTCGAACAGCCAGCGCCACTCCGGCGACAACCTCCCGCTGATGCTGGTCGGCGGCAGCTCCGGACGCATCAAGGGCGGACGCCATCTGAAGTACACGGATAAGCCGATGATGGCGAACCTGCTCGTCACGCTGATGGACAAGATGGATGTGCCGGTGGATCACGTCGGCGGCAGCAATGGCAAATTGCCGATCGATACGCTGCCAGGTATCTAAGAGCGTTTTCACGAAGACACGAAGGAACGAAGACACCAAATGAAAAAGACATTCGTGATCTTCGTGACTTCGTGATGAATGATGCCGATGAAACCTGATCGATACGGCCTGATCGTGCTCGCATTGTCTGCGCTCCTCATCGGCGCCGCCGACAGCCGTCCGCCGATCGTCGACGCCGCCAGGCGCGGCGACCGCGCGGCCCTGCAGGCGCTCGTCGAGAAGCATGCGGATGTCAACGCCACCGAAGCCGACGGCACGACCGCCCTGCACTGGGCGAGTTATCGCGACGATGTGGAGAGCGCGGACGCGTTGATTCGAGCGGGCGGCAAAGTGAATGCGGCCAACGATCTGGGCGCCACGCCGCTCTGGGCCGCCGCGCAGAACGGGAGCGAGGCGATGGTTCGGCGCCTCCTCTCGGCCGGAGCCGACCCGAACATCGCGCTTCTCGCCGGCGAGACGCCGGTGATGGTGGCGTCGCGCGCGGGCAAGCCTGCGGTCGTCGAACAACTGCTGGCCAGAGGCGCGAACGTCAATGCGCGCGGCACCCGGAACCAGACGGCGCTCATGTGGGCGGTGTCGCAGCAGCATCCCGAGGTGGTGAAGGTGCTTCTGGCGCACCACGCCGACCTGTCCCTTCGTTCCGAGAAGTGGAGCCAGGTCATGGCCGTGCCGCCGCACGGATACATGCCGTACAACCGCGAGATTCCAGCCGGCGATGAAACCGCGCTGTTGTTTGCGGCACGCCTCGGCGACCTCGAATCAGCCCGGTCGCTCGTTGCCGCCGGCGCCAACGTGAACGACGCCGACGCGTGGGGCGTCAGCGCCGTCACGCTCGCCGCGCACTCCGGCCATGGATCGCTCGTCGAATTCCTGCTCGACAAAGGCGCCGATCCGAACGCGATGCGCGCGGGCTTTGCGCCGCTCCACGAGGCGGTCATGCGCCGCGACGACAAGATGGTCGCCGTGCTGCTGTCACACGGCGCCAATGCGAACGCTCCGCTGCAGACGTGGACGCCGACGCGCCGGTCGTCCGAAGACTGGAACTTTGCGCCCGAGCTCGTCGGCGCGACGCCGTTCTGGCTGGCCGCCCGCTTCATCGAGCCTGGCGTCATGCGGCTGCTGTTGAAACACGGCGCCGACCCGAAGTTCATCCACCACGGCGATCGCATGGTGGAAGGGCGGGGCGAAGCCTTTCAACATCGCCTCGACGTCACGACGGCGCTGATGGCGTCGGTGGGCATCGGCGGCGGCCGTGCGTGGGTGCAGCCGGCGCGAAGTGAGCGCGAAGCGCTGACTCTTGAAACCGTCAAGCTGATCGTCGACCTTGGCGTGGACGTCAACGCCGCCAACACCGACGGCCGCACCGCGCTTGACGCCGCGCAGACACTCAAGTACGAATCGGTCGTCGCTTTTCTCGTGGAACGTGGCGCGAAGGCGAGCGGGAAGGCCGCGCCGCCCATCCGCGTACCAAATTAGAGGTTAGAGGTTGGGGGCTAGGGGTTAGGGGTAGGGAGGAGATTTCGTGCGAACAAGATTAGTTATCGCGGTACTTGCGGTCTTCGGGCTCTGGCGGGGCCAGCCTTCGATTTCTGCCCAGGCAACACTCGACTACGACTACTTCAAGACGAAAGTACAGCCCATCTTCCTGACCAAACGCCCGGGCCATGCGCGCTGCATCTCGTGCCACGCCAGCGGCACGCCGCTGCGCCTGCAGCCCCTCTCGCCCGGAAGCGCGACGTGGAATGAAGAAGAGTCGCGCAAGAATTTTCAGACCATTCAGCGCGTCGCCTTCGCCGGCAACGCGAAGAGCCGGCTCCTCGTGCACCCTCTCGAGGAGAGCGCCGGCGGCGACTTCTATCACAGCGGCGGGAAGCATTGGATCTCGCAGAACGATCCCGAGTGGCTGGTGTTGAAGAACTGGGTGCTGGGACAGAACAAATGACGAAAAAGCCATCACGAAGACACGAAGATCACGAAATGATCTTTGTACAGAAAGTGCTTCGTGCTTCTTCGTGCCTTCGTGAAAAAAGGAGCTGATGTGATGACCCGATCGCTTTTTCGCTATCTGATTGCTGTGGCTGTCATCGGGCTGTGCTCGTTGCCGCTCGGCGCCGCCGGCAAGCGGGTCGTGATCGTCCAGACCAACAGCGCCGGCGACAACGTCCACCTGATCGATCCCACGACCAATAAAGTGGTCGGCGTCATCAACGGCATCGAAGTGAACCACGGCGCTGCCGTGGCTCCTGATGGCACTCGCATCTACGTCAGCGACGAAGCCGAAAGCACGCTCGACATCGTCGACGGCAAATCGCTGAAGGTGATCAAGAAGGTGCCGCTCAGCGGACACCCGAACAACATCGCGGTCGGTAAGGACGGGAAGCGCGTTTACGTCGGCATCATCCAGGCGCCTGGCGGCGTCGATGTGATCGACACCGCCACGATGACGAACGTCAAGACGATGGCGACCAAGGGCAGCATTCACAACGCGTATGTGACGCCGGACGGCAAGTATGTCGTCGCCGGATCGATTGCGGGCAAGACGGTGAATGTGTTCGACGCCGCCACTGAAACGCCGGCGTGGACGCTCGATATGGGGCTCGGCGTTCGACCGATGGCGTTTGCGGCCAACGCTGACGGATCCACCAAGTGGATCTTCGTCCAGCTCACCGACTTCAATGGCTTCGCGGTCGTCGATTTCGCGACGCAGAAAGAGATCCGCAGGATCCAGAATCCGGATCTGGCCGCCGGCAAGCAGACGGTGCCTGAAGGGTCCGATCCGTCGCACGGCATGGCCGTTACCGCCGATGGCAAGACGCTCGTCGTCTGCAGCCGGCTGAACAACTATCTCTATTCGTACTCGCTGCCTGACCTGAAGAACATCGGCGCCGCGGAGCTCGGCGGCAAGGGCGCCGGTTGGGTGACGCTCACGCCGGACGGCAAGACCGCGTACGTTGCGAACCCAGTGACCAACGACGTCTCGGTCGTCGACGTGAAGACGATGAAAGAGACGACGCGGATTCCGGTCGGCTACGTACCGAAGCGGAATACTACTGGGATCCTTCAATAGAGGTCAGAGGTCAGGGGTTAGGGGTTAGGGGCGGCGAGCGAAAGTTCGCCGCCCTTTTTCTTCACGGGCATCAATCTTCCGCGATGATCGCTAGGCAACGGTGACGACCTCCGCTGATGTCGCCGCGACCATCCGGCACGATGCGCGCCGGCTGGCAGGCGCGTCGACGCCGGACGTGCGGGCCATTCGACGGCGCTATTCGAAACTGCTGGCCGATGAGCCGGCCGGCTTCGTTCTTGCCGTCGTCAAATCGCTGCTGGCCGAGAAGACGTGGACGGTGAGAGTGATTGCCTTCGAATTGCTCGTGGGACACCGTGCCGCAATGAGTCGACTCAGCGCGTCAATGGTCGAAGAGATGGCCGTCGGGCTTTCGGATTGGGGATCAGTCGATCTGCTTGGGGTCACCGTTGCCGGCACAGCGTGGCGCGAAGGCCGCGTCTCGGATGCCCACGTGCTGCGGTGGGCGCGCTCGAAGGACCGCTGGCGCCGGCGGCTTTCCCTCGTCGCGACGGTCCCTCTCAACTCCAAGGCTCGAGGTGGTTCTGGCGACGCCGAGCGGACGCTTGCCCTGTGCCGCCTCCATGCGGATGACCGGGACGACATGGTCGTCAACGCTCTGTCGTGGGCGCTCAGGGAACTCTCGAAGCGGAATGCGAGGTCCGTCGTCAAATTCCTTCGCGAGGAGGACGCACGCCTCGCGCCGCGCGTGATGCGAGAAGTTCGGACCAAGCTGGAGACTGGACGAAAGGTGAGGAGATGATGAAACGCGTTGCGGTCGTCCTTCTGATCGTCGCTGCCGCCTTTGCGTCGTTCGCTGCCGCGGACACCGATGGCAAGCGCTGGTGGTCGTACGTCGAGGCGCTGGCGAACGACAGCATGCAGGGGCGCCAGACCGGCAGCCCCGAGCATCGCCGGGCGGCCGAGTACGTCGCAGACCGATTCAAAGAGGCGGGGCTCGCGCCGGCTGGCGTGAACGGGTATTTGCAGCCCGTGAAGTTCGACGTCCGCAAGATCGTCGAATCACAAAGCAGCCTCGAGCTGATTCGCAACGGCAAACCCGAGCGGCTCTCTCTCGGCGAAGACGCGGTCATCGCCTTGCGCAACAATCCGGCAGACTCCGTCGAGGCGCCGCTCGTCTTTGCGGGATACGGCCTCTCGATTCCGGAGATGAAATTCGACGACTTCGCGGGCCTCGACGTGAAAGGCAAGATCGTCGTGACGATCACGGGCGGGCCGTCGAGCGTTCCCGGCAACCTGCGCGCGCACTACGGCTATTCCACAGAACGGGGAAAGTTTCTCGAACAGGCCGGCGCGATTGGCCTCGTGACGATCCAGAATCCGTCCAGCGCCGACGTGCCATGGGTCCGATCCTCGCTCGCGCGGCTGCAGGAGTCGATGAGCCTCACGGATCCGGCGCTCGTCGACATGAAGAACATCAGGATCACTGTCACCGTCAACGCGGCACATGCAGACAAGTGGTTGACGGGCTCCGGACACGCGATCGCCGAGCTTCTGAAGCTCGCTGACGCGGGTCAACCACTCCCGCACTTTCCGCTCAAGGCGTCGCTGCGGGCAAGAGTGAAGCTGGAGCGCCGCCAGGTCGAATCGCAGAATGTGGTCGCCGCGCTCCCTGGAACAGATTCCAAGCTGAAAGACGACTACGTGGTCTTATCCGCGCATCTGGACCATGTCGGCGTCGGCGAACCGATCAAGGGCGACCCGATTTACAACGGCGCGATGGACGACGCGTCGGGGGTAGCATCGCTCGTCGAGATCGCTCGACGCCTCCAGGAGTCGAAGACGATGCTCCGGCGGTCGCTGTTGTTCGTGGTGGTGACTGGAGAGGAGAAAGGACTGCTGGGCTCTCGCTACTTCGCTGCGCACCCGACTGTCGACGCGACCCGGATGATCGCCGACCTCAACATGGACATGTTCCTGCCGTTGTATCCGATGCGCCTGCTGACGGTGTACGGACTGGGCGAGTCCGATCTTGGCGCGGATGTGCGGAAGGTTGCGGCGTCCATGAAGGTCGACGTGCAGGACGATCCGGCGCCGCAACGCAACGTGTTCGTGCGGAGCGATCAGTACAATTTCATCCGCCGCGGCGTTCCGGCCGTGATGATCGCCTTCGGCAGCAGAAAGGGATCGCCTGAAGAGGCGATCGAGAAAGCGTGGCTCACCAATCGCTACCACGCGCCGTCGGACGATCTCGGCCAGCCTGTGGATCTCGCCGCAGCCGCAGCGTACAACCAATTCATGGCGGCGCTCGCGACGATGACGGCGAACGACAGCGCGCGGCCGCAATGGAAGCCGGAGAGTTTCTTCCGGAGATTCACGCCCTGACGTGGAGGAAGCCGTTATGGATACGCCAAGGGTGCACGGGCTGCCGACTCCGAACCTCGGCACGCCCGCCACGAAGCAATCCGTGAATTTCACCGGAATGTGCATCGTCAAAGCGTCGGGCCATCAGTTTGTCGAGGGATGGAATTCCTTCGACTTTCTCACGTGCTATCAGGAAATCGGACTCCTGCCAAAGACTGCGGCGTGATGATGAAGCCGGCCGGAGCCTGACGGCTGATGCGCCCGCATCGATCGCTGAACGTCGCGGCGAATGTCGACGAGCTGCTGCTGCGGCTCAGTCAGGTTCAGCCGGCCAGCACGCGCAAATGGGGCACGATGACGCCGCACGAGATGTTGTGTCACCTCGGCGATTCGTTCTCCGCCGTCCTCGGAGAGCGACAGGCGTCGTCGAATGAGACGTGGTTGTCGCGTACGGTCGTGAAGTGGATTGCGCTGCACACGTCGCTGCCATGGCCGCAGGGCGTGCCGACACGCCCGGAAGTCGATCCCAAGCGAGACGGAACGAAGCCCGACGAATTCGAACGCGATCGCGCGCGCGTCCTCGAACATCTGCGGCGCTTTGTTCTGTCCGACGCACGCGATGGGCGTCATCCCGGCTTCGGAGCGATGACGCGTGACGAGTGGCTGCTTTGGGGGTATGGCCACGTCGATCATCACCTTCGACAGTTCGACCTCTAGCAGTTCGCGGATGCACCGCGTGCTAGTATCCCGCCCGCCATGCGATTTACCCTCGCCCTTGCTGCCGTGGTTCTCCTCACCGGGTGTTCGTCCCCAGCTCGTCAGCCCGATCCGGCCACGGAGGAGAAAGCGATTCGCGAGCTGGCGGCGCGCTGGCAGAAAGCCTTGCTCGCGCGCGATCCCGTTACGCAGGCCGCGATGTTTGCTCCGGATGGCGTCTCCTATCACGACAGCCAGGAACCGCTCGTCGGCCCCGCAGCCATCCTGGCGTGGGAAACGAAATCGGCCACAGATCATCCAAAGGCCGATATCACCTCGACAACGGATCGAATCGAGATCGCCGCCGCCGGCGATATGGCTATCCAGACGGGCGAAGGCCGTATCACCGCTCTCGGCACCAAAGGCGAGGATCAGTCGGTCAGGCGGCAGCGATTCGTCACGGTGTGGAGAAAGGTGAACGGCGAGTGGAAGGTTGCGCACGACATCGCCGTCAACATCACCCCTTGGTAGCGGATCGACCAGCAGGCCAGCTGAAATTTGATTCGCTTTTTTGCGGCGTCCAGCGCTCCGGCCACGGAGTGCGCCGTATAATCTGACTTCCTTTCAGTGGAGAAGATCGGTATGACCCTGTCTACACGTGGCGTGCTGGTTCGGGTGGGCGTTGTCGGGCTGGTCGCGCTGTCGGTGCTCGACTCCGGTGGCGAGCTGCAGGCGCAGCGACGCAGTCCCGACGGCTACATCGCCGGCGTTGTCCGCAGCAGCGGCGGACCTGAAGCGGGCGTCTGGGTCATCGCGGAAACGAAAGATCTCCCGACGAACTTCATCAAGATCGTCGTGACAGACGACGCGGGCAAGTTCGTCCTGCCTGAGTTGCCTGCCGCGACGTATCGCGTGTTCGTACGAGGGTACGGCCTGGTCGATTCGACGCCGGTGCAGCTGAAGCCGGGCGCTGCCGGGAGCAGCGACGTCCAGCTCACGGCGACTCTCGCGAAAAGCCCAGTCGAAGCCGCGAAGGTTTATCCGGGCAACTACTGGCTGTCGCTCCTCGAGCCTCCTGCCGCGAACGAATTTCCCGGGACCGGTCCGACCGGCAACGGCATCGGACAGGCGATGCTGACGCAGAACCACTACATCAACTCGCTGAAGTCCGACTGCAACTTCTGCCATCAGCTCGGCAACGCGGAAACACGCGACCTCGACCACGTGTTCAAGGCGAAGCCCGAGCTCAAGACGCACGCGGAAGCCTGGGAGTGGCGCCTCGGCACGGGTGTGCGGGGCACGTCGATGTACGGCGTGCTGAACACGCAGGGGAAGGATCGGTTGCTGAAAACGTACGCCGGCTGGACGGAGCGGATCGCCAAGGGCGAGGTGCCGCCCGCGCCGGCGCGGCCGAAAGGCGTCGAGCGCAACCTTGTCGTGACGCTCTGGGACGTGGGCGACGACCACTCCTTCATGCACGACGAGATCTCGACCGATAAGAACCGGCCGACGGTCAACGCCGGCGGAAACATCTACGCGGTGTCGGCTGGACACGGCCAGCTCGTCGTGCTCGATCCCAACGAGAACAAGACGTTCGCCCTCGACATCCCGACGCGCGAGCCGCGCGAAAAAGTGCCGTCGCGGTTCCCGGCGCCGTTCCGCCCGTCGCTGCACTGGGGCAACGAGCATCTGTGGGCGAACCCGCCGTACGATCCCGCCGACCCTCACAACCCGATGTTCGACAGCAAGGGCCGCGTGTGGATGACCTCCAAGATCCGCGGCAATCAGGATCCGGAGTGGTGCAAGAGCGCGACGAATAAGTTCGCCGAGTGGTTCCCGCTCGCGAGCAGCGGCCGTCAGGCGTCGTACTACGATCCGAAGACGAAGCAGTTCACGCTGATCGACACCTGCTATTCCACGCACCATCTCCAGTTCGACAACGACGCGGACGAGACGGTGTACTTCAACGAGCTCGTCGGCCCGATCTTCGGCTGGATCGACACCAAGGTGTACGAGCAGACGAAAGACGAGCAGAAAGCCAACGGCTGGTGCGGGCAGGTGCTCGACACGAATGGCGACGGGAAGATCACGCGGCCATGGAACATCTCGCGCGGCGGTAACTCGCAGCTGTACCTGGGCGACACCGCGGCCGGCGCCGGACAGCGCGGGGCGACGACGCCGTTCAACCCGGCGCTCGACACGATGGTCACCTTCAGCATGTATGCGGTCATTCCGAGCCCCGTCGACGACACCGTCTGGGGGGTGAGCGAGCAGTACCCAGGCTTCCTGGTCAGGCTGCAGCGCGGCAGCAACCCGCCATCCACCTGCAAGACGCAGGTCTTCAAGGTGCCGGAGCCGGGCTTCGACCCCCGCGGAGTGGACATCGACAGCAAAGGCGTTGTCTGGACGGCACTGGCAGCCAGCAGCCACCTGGCCAGCTTCGATGTTCGCAAGTGCAAGGACCTCAACGGACCCGCAAAGGTCGACGGCAGCCAGTGCCGGGAAGGCTGGACGCTGTATCAGACGACCGGTCCGAAGTTGAAGGGCACGAACATCCCGGCCGACTTCCACTATTACAACTGGGTGGACCAGCACAATGTCTCCGGCTTCGGAGCGGACACGCCGTTTGCGACCGGATCGAATTCCGACTCGTTGCTCGCGCTGAACCCGCGAACCGGTGAATGGACCTCGCTGCGCGTGCCGTACCCGCTTGGCTTCTACTCGCGCGGAATGGACGGGCGCATCGACGATGCGAATGCCGGATGGAAGGGGCGCGCGCTGTACGCGAACTACGGCACGCAGTTCGTCTGGCACATCGAGGGTGGAAAAGGCACGAAGGGGAAAGTCGTGAAGTTCCAGATGCGGCCGAACCCGCTGGCGAGGTAAGGGGTTAGAGGTTAGAGGTCAGGGGTTAGCGGTCAGGGGTGTCACGCTGCGATTCGATCCACGACGGTCAACGCAGAGATCGCGGAGAAGATGACCGAATTCATCGATCGCATCCGTCGATTCCACGAACTCCACGAGCGCGGTTGCTTTGTCATTCCCAATCCCTGGGACATCGGTTCCGCGCGAGTGCTGGAGCAGCTGGGCTTCAAGGCGCTGGCGACGACGAGCGCCGGGTTCGCGTGGTCGATGGGCCGCGCCGACAACCACGTGTCGCTCGACGCGACGCTTGATCATCTGCGCGCGATGAGCGGGGCGGTCGACGTCCCGATCAACGCGGACTTCGCCGGCGGCTTCGCGGTTGCGGCGGAGGACGTGGCCGATCACGTCGCTCAGGCGGCCGCCACGGGAATCGCCGGACTTTCGATCGAAGACTCCACGGGCAATCCGTCGGCGCCGCTGTTCGATTTCCCACTCGCGATCGAACGGATCAAGGCCGCGCGTCAGGCCATCGACCGCAGCGGGACAGGCGTGATTCTCACGGCGCGATCGGAAGGCTTCATCGCCGGGCGTCCAGACATCGCCGAAACAGTCCGCCGTCTGACCGCGTTCGCGGAAACGGGCGCCGATTGTCTCTACGCACCAGGCCTCAAGACGATGGCCGATATCAGGACCGTGGTCGACGCGGTCGCACCCAGGCCCGTGAATGTTCTGGTGAGCAGCGACTTCACCACGGTGGCGGATCTCGCGGCGGCCGGGGTTCGGCGGATCAGCGTCGGCGGCGCGCTGGCACGCGCGGCATGGACAGGGTTTCTGACGGCCGCGCGCGAGATCGCCGAGCACGGAACGTTCACATCGCTCGCACGCGTTGTTCCAGGGGCCGAAGTCAATCGGCTCTTCATGGAATAGACGTGGTTCTAGAGGTTCTAGAGGTTCGAGGCGTTCGAGAGGTTCGAGAGGTTCTCAGAAGGTTCTAGTCGTTCGAGTAGTTGTGGTTCGCGCAGTCGCGAACCTCTTGAACCCTCCGAGAACCTCTCGAACTTCTAGAACCCCCGGAACCTCTAGAACGACGGGACCGTGGTCGGTGATACGATCCCACGATTCTCTGGAGAAATGTCATGCGTAACTTGATCCTCGGGTCGGCAATGGCGTTCGTCGTCGCGGCCGTTGGTGCGGCGCAGCAGCGCGGCGGCGCGCCGGCCGCTCCGCCGATGACGATGACGGTTGCGGGGTTCGCCGACGGCGGACAGATCCCGGTGAAGTACAGCCAGGCGGCGCCCGGCGTGGCGACGGGTGAAGGTCTGTCGCCGGCGATCACGTGGACGAACGTGCCTGCCGGGACGCAGTCGTTCGTGCTCAACATGCACGACATGGACGTCGCGCGCAACAAGACGACCGACGATCAGGCGCACTGGATCGTCTGGAACATTCCCGCGACTGCCACCGGCCTGCCGGAAGGTGTGCCCAAAGGCGCGCAGCTCGCCGACGGCGCCTATCAATTCAGCGCGACGGGCCAGATGTATCGCGGTCCGGGCGCGCCCGCTACCGGACCGCAGCATCACTACATGTTCGAGGTCTTCGCGCTCGACATGAAGCTCGATGTCCAGCCTGCCGCCGGGAGCGATGCTGCCTTCGAATCGCGCACGAACGTCATGAAGGCGATGCAGGGCCACATCCTCGGCAAGGCCGTGTACGGCGGTCTGTTCAAGCGTCCGCAGTAGCGACGACAGACTGTACATGGCGAGGAAGCCGTCCGCGGCCGCCGCTGTCAGCGTCGTGATCCTTCTCTGGTCGCTCGCGACGGCTTCGGCCGTCGCGCAGTGGATTCGCCACCCGACGGCAGGTGTGCCGCGGACGAAGAACGGCGCGCCCAATCTGTCGGCGCCCGCGCCGCGAGCTGCGAACGGCAAACCTGACTTCTCCGGCGTCTGGGAAAACGACGGCTACGATCCCAATCGGGCAGAGGGGCTTGCCGGCGGTCCGCCGAAGACCGTGTTCTTCGACATTGCGAACGGGCTCGGCGCCGCGCCTCCTTATCAGCCGTGGGGCGCCGAACTGGCACAAAAGCGGAAAGCCGAATTCAGCAGAGACAATCCTGACGCGCGTTGCCTGCCGCTCGGCGCGCTGCAGATGATGGCGCACCCGCTCCCGAAAAAGATCGTCCACACGCCGGGCCTCCTCGTCATCCTCCACGAGCGCAACATGGAGTTCCGGCAGATCTTCACGGACGGACGTCCCCTGCCTGCCGACCAGAATCCGTCGTGGAGCGGCTACTCGACGGGGAAGTGGGAGAACGACACCCTGGTGGTGCAGACGTCGGGATTCCGCGACGGCCTGTGGGCGGATTTCAACGGCAGCCCGTTGACCGATCGCGCGAGGATCACGGAACGATTCCGTCGTCCCGCTTATGGCCGCCTCGAAGTCGACGTGACGCTCGACGATCCCATGGCCTACACGCGCCCGTGGACGATCCACGTCAACCAGCACATCGCGCTCGACACGGACCTGCTGGAGTACGCGTGCCTCGAAAACGAGAAGGACGTCCGGCATCTCGCGGCCATTCATTAGGCCCGTATGCACAAACGAGTCACCCGCCGCGAGTTCATGAACGCGGGCCTGGCGGCCACGGCGACGCTGGCTCCGCGCGTCGGGCGAGCGGCGACGCCGGCGCGTCCCAACGTTCTCTTCATCCTCGCCGACGATCTCGGGTACGGCGATCTCAGTTGCTACGGCCGCCCCGACTATCGCACGCCGGTGCTCGACAATCTGGCCCGCGAGGGCATGAAGTTCATGAGCGCCTACGCGGCCGCTCCCGTGTGCACGCCGACACGATGTGCGTTTGTGACCGGACGCTATCCCCAGCGCCTCGAGGTCGGCTTGCACGAGCCGTTGACGAAGGGCGACATGGACAAGGGGCTGCCGCCCGATCACCCGACTGTCGCCTCGCTCCTCGCGGCGAATGGGTACGACACGGCGCTGCTTGGCAAATGGCACCTGGGCTGGAAGCCTGAGTTCGGACCGAATCGCCACGGCTTCCAGGAGTTCTTCGGCATCCTCAGCGGCGCCGAAGACTACTTCACGCATCGATCCAGCGACTCGGGCGCCGCCGATCTCTGGGAAAACCTTGCGCCGGTCGAACGTGTGGGCTACCTGACGGATCTGCTGTCGGATCGGGCCGCGCAGTTTGTCGCTCGCCCGCGGACCAGACCGTTCTATCTCAGCCTTCATTACACGGCGCCGCATTCGCCGTGGGAAGGGCCCGAGGATGCCGCGATCGGCCACACGAGCCACGGTGAAGGTCCGATGGCGGAAGGTGGTTCGCGCGGGATTTTCGGGTCGATGACGAAGAGCATGGACACGGGAATCGGCCGCGTGCTTCAGGCGCTTCGGAAAGCGAACCTGGATCGCAACACGCTCGTCATCTTCACCAGCGACAATGGCGGCGAACGGTACTCGTACAACTGGCCGTTTTCATTTCAGAAGCTGGACCTGTGGGAAGGCGGGATCCGGGTACCGGCCATCGTGCGGTGGACCGGCGTGACGCCCGTGGGCCGGATCACCGAGCAGCCGGTCATCACCATGGACTGGACGGCGACGATTCTGGCGGTCACCGGAACGGCCGCCGACCGTTCGTATCCGCTCGATGGCGAAGACCTGATGCCCGTCTGCAGGGGCGCGCGTCCGCTCTACGACCGCACATTTTTCTGGCGAACGCAGACGAAAGACGCGGCGCGCGTGGGGCAGTGGAAGTACTTGAAACAATCAGGCGGCGAACATCTCTTCGATCTCTCGGTCGACCCTGGCGAGAAGTCCGACCTGCGCATGACGCGCGCCGACATCTTCGAGAGGGTCCGGGGCCAGTTCCTGGCCTGGAACACACAAATGTTGCCCAAGCCGCAAGCCGGCTGAAGGGAGAACCACCATGGGGCGTATCGCTCGCAGCTTTGAGCTCGTCGGCCAGTCTTATCGAATTCTGATGCGCGACAAGGAACTGATGGTGCTGCCGCTCGTCTCGGGCGTGATCATGGCTGTTGTTGTCGCCAGCTTTTTCCTGGGCTTCGGCCTGTGGGGCGCCGGCATCGAGCGGCGCGGCGGACCGGCCGTGTACGTGCCGATCTTTCTCATGTACGTCGTGACGTACACGATCGGCATCTTCTTTCAAGCGGCGGTCGTGGCTGGTGCGACCGAGCGGATGCGCGGCGGTGATCCCACCGTGAGCTCCGCCCTCGCCGCGGCGTGGCGGCGCCTGGGCCCGATTGTGATGTGGGCCATCGTGGCCGCGACCGTCGGCATGGCGCTTCGGGCCATTCAGGATCGGGTCGGCTTCATCGGGAAGCTCGTCGCCGGGTTCGCCGGCGCGGCCTGGTCCCTGGCGACGTTCTTCGTCGTGCCGGTCCTCGTGCTCGAAGAGCGATCCATCGCCGGATCGTTCACGCAATCGGTGAGCGTCTTCAAGAAGACCTGGGGTGAAACCGTCACCGGCGGCGCAAGTCTCGGCATTGCCGCCTTCGCCGCCTGGGCGACGCTCATCGCCGCCACCGGGCTGCTGGCGTACGTCGTGGGAGTGGCGGCGGTTGTGGTCTTCTTCGCGGGCGCTATCCTGCTGGCGATCTTTTTCTCCGCCCTGCAGGGCGTGTACGTCGCGTCGCTTTACCGGTACGCGATCGAAGGTCTCCCGCCCGACGGATTCGACAGGGCGCTGCTGGATCAAGCCTTCGTTCCGAAGCGGTGAGCCCGTTTCCACGTCGATGTCCGAGCTCTTCTACGCCGTCGCGAAGTACGTTGCGTATACCCTCTGGTGCTGGGCCGGGCTGCGGGCGTTTGCGCCGGCGCAGGCCTCGCTCGTACGAGCGCTGAAATACGGCGCTCTCCGCTGGCTGCTCGGCCTCGGGTTTGGACTCGCCGCCGGCATCGCGCTCGGTTCCGTCTCGCGAGAGTCGGTGACCGTCCTCTATTTCAACGTCTACACACCGCTCCGCGTCGTCGAATGGCTCGTCATGGCCGTCGCGATGCACCGCGAGGGTTCAATCGCTGCGGTCTTTCGCAATCCCTGGGTCTGGCTGTGGATCCTCGGCGGCATCGCCGTCTCGTTTGCGTCCGACCTGGCATCGCCTGAAGGGATGGCGGGCCGGTTCTGCGTCGGGCGCTGTCTTTGCTGATGGAGGTTCGCAACGCCGGGCCGTCCCCGCCGCTCACGATCGTCGTGCTCGCCGTCGGAGCGTGCGCCGGCGCCCTGCTGATCGCCGGCTTTGAGCGGTATCGCAGTGCACTCATGAATTGGGTGAGAGCCGACTCCGGGCATTCGGCACAACGGACCCATCTGGTCCTCATCGTCTTTGCGTTTGTGCTCACGGCGCCGCTGATCGCGATGTCGGCTTATCTGTGGTCGCTCGGCGGACGTGACTCGTCCGCGTCGAGAGGACGATGGCAGCGGGGGACTGCTGTGATGCTTGGCGCGGCGTCGGTGGTGCTGGGTCTTCTCCTCTGGCGGTTCGACTTGCTGCTGACGGCGCATGGTTGATCGGTTGATTGACGCGGGCTATTTCATGAAACGCATCGTGTCCAGGCCCGACTGGCTGAAGGCGCCGGATGTCCGCGAGGTCTGCAGTGTCAGCCATTGCATTTCGAAAGACCCGGACGGCTGGATTCAACGATGGCTGCACAACGGGTTCGGCTGGTTCAACCGCGTCGACGACGCCCGCAGCGTCGTGCCGGCAGACCGGCGAGTCGAGTACCGGCTCTTTGCGTATCGACTCCACGCCGAGGTATTTCAACGCGACGGGCGCGCACCGCTCGTCGTACCGTCCGACGTGCATCCGGATCCGCTGCCGCCGGCATTCCGTTCGCTGGGCTTCGACAGCGTCAGCAAGTCGATGCCGTCGGTGCTCGGCTTCGAATGTTCACCGCTGTCCTGTAACTCGATGGCGGCCGAATTCACCGTCAACGAGTCTTGTCTGTTCTATTCTCGCGAGGCCGCGGTGGCCGGCGCCGATCGATTCGCAGCCGAGCAGCCGGAGCCTGGCGATTATTACGTGGTGGAAGTTCTCGAAGAGCAGAAGCCGGTCGACTGATGGCGGCAAACATCGAACTCAAGGCGCATGTGCACGAACTCGATGCTGTTCGCGCCAGGGCGGCGGCTCTCGCGAAGGATCCATCGACGGTCATCGATCAGACCGACACGTTTTTCGCCGTTTCGACGGGCCGGCTCAAGGTGCGCGCGTTTGCCGATGGTTCAGGAGAGTTGATCTCGTACGAGCGCGCCGACGACCATGGCCCGAAAACGTCCGTGTACACACGCGTCTCGTGCCAGGATGCGCGAGCCATGGCCGACGCGCTCGGCCGTGTGCTGCCGCGTCGCGGAATCGTCGTCAAACGCCGCGAGGTGTTCCTCGTGGGACGAACGCGAATCCACCTCGATCGCGTCGACAACCTCGGATCGTTCGTCGAGCTCGAAGTCGTGCTGGCCGCGGAAGAATCGTCTGACGCCGGCCGCCAGGAAGCGTGTGAACTGCTCAGATCGCTGGAGATACCCGAGAGTGCTCTCGTCGCCGGCGCCTACATCGATCTCCTGGAACAGCAGACGCGCCCGGACCGCCGGACGGCATACACTACGCCTCGACGTCGACGTGCGCGCCCCGTGGATTCGCCGAAAGCTGAAAGGTGACTGTATGAAGAAGATGTCGATCGTGATCGGGTGTGCGGCAGCACTTCTCGTGGCGGCGGGCGCGCGTGCCGAAGTTCGCGAGGCCGATGTCACCGGAGGCCGTGTCGCGGGAGCCGTCGCGAACGGCATCGTCTTGTTCAAGGGGATTCCATTCGCTGCGCCGCCTGTCGGGCCGCTGCGCTGGAAAGCGCCGCAGCCACTCCAGCCGTGGACCGGTGTGAAGCAGGCGTCGACTTTTGGCGCGAGCTGCATGCAGGACCCGATGTTCGCGAGGCTGTTCGGAGCGCCGCCTGAGATCAGCGAAGACTGCCTGTATCTCAACGTGTGGACGCCCGCGAAGAGCGCGGGCGATGCTCTTCCAGTCATGGTCTGGATCTATGGCGGCGGCTTCGTCGGCGGGCAGACGAGCGTTCCCGCCTACGACGGAACACGCCTGGCTGAGAAAGGCGTTGTCCTGGTCAGCGTCGCGTATCGGTTAGGCGCGTTCGGTTTTCTCGCGCATCCCGAACTGAGCCGCGAAAGCGGCAAGGGATCCGGCAACTACGGGCTGCAGGATCAGATCGCGGGTCTGCAGTGGGTGAAGGCGAACATCGCGAAGTTCGGCGGCGATCCGAATCGCGTGACGATCTTCGGCGAGTCGGCTGGCGGCATTGCGGTCAGCATGCTCGCGGCCTCACCGGCCGCGAAGGGATTGTTCCAGCGAGCGATCTCTGAAAGCGGAGGCAGCTTCGGCAGCGCGAAGTACTCGAATGAAGGCGGCGTGAACGTCGCGCCGCTGAAGGTCGCCGAAACCAAGGGCAAGACGTTCCTCGAAAAGCTGGGCGCCACCAGCATCAGGGCCGCGCGCGAGATCGACGCGAACAAGCTGCAGGCCGCGCAAGGTCCCGGGCTCTCGGCCACCGATGCGTTCTGGCCGGTGTTCGACGGCGACGTGCTGCCAGGCGATCAGCACGAGCTCTATCAGGCGAAGCGCTTCAACGACACACCAGTCCTCATCGGTACGAACTCCGACGAAGGCGCCTTGTTCGCCCAGCCGGGCATGACGGTGGCGCGGTTCGAGAAGCTGGTTCGCGACGGCTTCGGCAAGCACGCCGACGCGATTCTCGCGGCGTATCCGCACGCGACCGACGCACAGGCCGCAAGATCGACCAACGACATCTTCCGCGAGTCGACGTTCGCGTGGCACACCTGGGCGTGGGCAATGCTGCAATCCGAAAAAGGCAAGGGCAAGGCGTTCGTCTACTACTTCGATCATCGGACGCCGCGGTCGCCGAACGGCGCCAACCATGGCTCAGAGATCACCTACGTCTTCAGGAATCTCAACGTGCCCGACATCGGTCAGCCAGGTCCGGCGACTCCGCGGCCCGAAGACGTCAAGATGTCCGACGTCATGAGCAGCTTCTGGGTGAACTTTGCGAAGAACGGCGATCCGAACGGCGCCGGTTTGCCCGCGTGGCCGGCATTCTCCGCGTCGGCGCAGAACGCCATGATCCTGGATTCGCAAACGGGAGCGCGTCCTCTTCCAAACATGGCGCAGATCAAGGCGTTCGACGCGTACTACGCAACGCTTCGCGAGCAGGCGAAAGCGCACGGCACGCGCTGAAGCGGCCAACTGCAATGGGTCCCGGCGTTCTGCGCCCGGCCGCTCGCGGTGTGCTGATGGCGGGAGCCCTCGGCTCGACGGCGTTCACGATCCGCGCTGGCCGGAGCGCGCCGCGAGTCCTTCTGTTCCTGATCGCGATCTGGGTGCTGGTGCCGTTTGTCGCCGTCTCGCTCGTCGACGCGATGTCGAAGCGCTGGTCGGCTGCCTCGCAACTGATGGTTCACGCGGTCATGTTCGTCCTCGCGGTCGTCTCGCTCGCCATCTATGGAGCCGAACTCACACGGCCTCACACACCGCCGGCGTTCATGTTCGTCGTCGTTCCACCAGTGTTGCTCCTGCTGGTGGCGGTTGTTTCCGCGGCCGGCGCGATAATATCTGGCAGGCAGTCACGTTGATGACGGGAGGCTGGAGATGACAGGGTCCTCGAGCCGGAGAACGTTCTTCAGGCAGTCGGCGCTTCTGCTCGCCGGAATACAGGCGAGCCAGTGGTTGCGGATCGCGTCGGCCGACACCGGCAGCGCCGTTGCCGCGACCTCGTCTGGCCGGGTCCGCGGCAGCGTCACGGAGGGCATCAACGTCTTCAAAGGGATCCCGTACGGCGGATCGACAGCCGGCAAGAATCGGTTCATGCCGCCGACGAAGCCGGCGCCCTGGACGGACGTCCGCGACGCGCTGGCTTACGGGCCGACAGCTCCACAGGCGATCGGCCGCGCGCGGCGGAACGTTCCCGCCGAGAGTGAAGACTGCCTGGTCCTGAATGTCTTCACGCCGGCGCTCGGCAACGGCCGGCGGCGTCCGGTGATGGTGTGGCTGCACGGCGGCGGTTTTTCGTACGGCGCCGGATCGGACGCGATTCTCGAAGGCAGCAATCTCGCGCGTACCGGCGACGTGGGCGTCGTGACGATCAATCACCGGCTCAACGTATTCGGCTACACG
>Ga0137395_10000065_pt1 | contig 31955 bp, 25 predicted proteins | sample czobulk216metaG_FD_108283 | JGI IMG/M metagenome (GOLD analysis project Ga0137395, IMG submission 108283) | Vadose zone soil microbial communities from Angelo Coast Range Reserve, California, USA - czobulk2.16 metaG | ecosystem: Environmental > Terrestrial > Soil > Vadose zone | place: USA...
ATATCCCATCTGGCCCAATCGCGATCGCTTTGTCCTCTCCAACGGGCACGCCTCCATGCTGCTTTACGCCCTGCTGCACCTGACCGGCGTGAAGGCGGTTAATCCGAACTATGAAACGCTGGGCGAACTCGCAGTCAAGCTCGATGACATCAAGCGCTTTCGCCAGTTGGGCAGCAAATGTCCGGGGCATCCTGAATATCGAATCACCTCCGGCGTTGAGACCACCACCGGCCCGCTGGGCCAGGGCGTTGCCAACAGCGTAGGCATGGCGATCGCCGGAAAGTGGCAGGCTGCGCACTTCAACCAACCTGGCTCTGACCTGTTCAACTACAACGTTTACGCCATCTGCGGTGATGGCGACATGATGGAGGGCGTTTCCAGTGAGGCCGCGTCGCTGGCCGGCCATCTCAAGCTCAATAATCTCTGCTGGATTTACGATAACAACCACATCACCATTGAAGGCCAGACCAAACTGGCATTCACTGAGGATATTGCCGCCCGCTTCATGGGCTATGGCTGGAACGTGACCCGCGTGGGCGATGCTAACGACCCGGAACTGCTGACCCGCGCGCTTAATGTTTTCCGCCAGACTGAGGACCGCCCGACCTTCATCATTGTTGACAGCCACATCGCTTACGGCGCTCCCCACAAGCAGGACACCAAGGAAGCCCACGGCGAACCCCTGGGTGAAGATGAAATTCGTCTGGCCAAGCGCTCTTACGGCTGGCCGGAAGATGCAAAGTTCTACGTTCCTGACGGCGTGCGCGAGCACTTTGCCGCCGGAATCGGCAAGCGCGGACGTGAACTGCGCGCCGCCTGGGAAACCTTGTTCGAGCAATATAAAAAGACGTCGCCCTCCCTCGGCGATCAACTCACGCGCATGCAGCGCCGCCTGTTACCCGATGGCTGGGACAAAAACCTGCCGGTCTTTCCTGCCGATCCGAAAGGTATTGCCGGGCGCGATGCCTCTGCCAAGGTGCTAAACTCCCTGGCTCAGAATGTTCCCTGGCTGATTGGTGGCGCGGCCGATCTGGCGCCCTCCACCAAGACGCGTCTCACCTTCGATGGCGCGGGTGACTTCGAAGCCGGCAGTTACAACGGACGCAACTTTCATTTTGGCATCCGCGAGCACGCCATGTGCTCGATTCTGAATGGACTATCACTCAGCAAAGTCCGCCCCTTCGGCGCGGGCTTCCTGATCTTCAGCGACTATTCGCGTCCGCCCATGCGTCTGGCCGCGATCATGGAAATTCCCGTGATCTATGTGTTCACGCATGATTCCATCGGCGTCGGCGAAGACGGCCCAACCCACCAGCCGGTCGAGCAGCTAGCCTCATTGCGCGCTCTGCCGGGATTTCTCACGCTGCGCCCCGCCGATGCAAACGAGGTCACTGAAGCGTGGCGCGTGATTATGCAACTGCGGCACCAGCCCGCGGCTTTGATCCTCTCCCGGCAGGCGCTGCCTACGATCGATCGCGGCAAATACGCGTCCGCGGCCGGAGTGGCGAAAGGCGCTTACGTTCTTGCCGACGCGCCCAGCGGCAAACCGGAGCTGATCCTTATGGGAACGGGCAGCGAGGTCTCGCTTTGCCTCGCCGTCTATGAAACCCTCACCGCTGAAGGGCGGAAGGTGCGCGTGGTGAGCATGCCCTCGTGGGAGATCTTTGAAAAGCAATCCGCTGAATATCGCGAAAGCGTGCTGCCGGCCAGCGTGACAGCCCGCATCTCCGTCGAGCAGGAGTCAACTTTTGGCTGGGCGCAATATGTTGGCCACGCGGGAAAGAGTATCGGCATGAAGACGTTTGGCGCGTCGGCGCCGCTCAAGGAATTGCAGAAGAAATTCGGCTTCACTCCGGACGCCGTTCTCTCCGCGGCGCGGGAGTTGTTAGGAAAAACCAGCTCTTAGCTTTTAGCCTTTAGCCGGTTAGGTTTTCGGTCGTCCGCTTCTGGCTAAAGGCTAAGAGCTAAAAGCTAAGAGCTAACTTATGAAGATCACCATAGGCTCTGACCATGCCGGCTTCGAACTAAAGAAAATGCTGATCGTCTACCTGCGCCAATGCGGCCACCAATTAAATGACGTCGGCACTGACAGCACCGCGCCGGTGGATTATCCTGATTATGCTGAAGCCGTTGCGCGTGGCGTGTTGCAGAGCGGATCAGAACGCGGCATTCTCATCTGCGGAAGCGGCGTGGGCGCGTCTGTGGCCGCCAATAAAATTCCCGGCATCCGCGCCGGCCTTTGCCACGACTCATACTCCGCGCACCAGGGCGTGGAGCACGACGACGTGAACGTGCTGGTGCTGGGCTCGCGCGTGGTTGCGGATGAGCTGGCAAAAGACCTGTGTACGATTTTCCTGAACGCCCGTTTTACCGGTGAAGAGCGGCATCGCCGGCGATTGGAAAAGATTCACCGTATCGAGCAGCGCTATTCGCTCGGCCCCGCCGCCAAGGAGAAGATTTCATGAATCCGGTTACCACCCCCGAAAAACAATCTCAGAGCAGCACTCGCGCCCAGAACCCGCTGCTGGAATTGCAGAAGCTTGGCCAGTCCGTCTGGCTGGATTACATCCGGCGCGATCTGATCACCAGCGGTGAACTCAAGCGGCTGATCGATCAGGACGGCCTGCGCGGCATGACCTCCAATCCTTCTATCTTTGAAAAGGCCATCGTCGGCAGCACAGATTATGCAGATTTCCTGGATCAACTTGTTGCACAGGGCCTGAGCGCCGGGGATATCTACGAGCGCATCGCCGTGCGCGACATACAGGACGCCGCCGATATCCTCCTCCCGGTTTACAAATCCACAAACAAACGTGACGGCTATGTGAGCCTTGAAGTCTCGCCCACGCTTGCCCGCGACACGCAGGGCACCATTGAAGAAGCGCGCCGTCTGTGGAAGATCGTGGCGCGTCCCAACATCATGATCAAAGTTCCGGGGACGCCTGAAGGCGTGCCCGCCGTTCGCCAGTTGATCAGTGAAGGCATCAACATCAACATTACTCTGCTGTTCGCGCAGGAAGCATACTTCAAAGTCGCGGAAGCTTACATGGACGGCCTGGAAGCCGCCCAGAAAGCGGGCAAAGACATCAGCGGAATCGCCAGCGTGGCCAGCTTCTTTGTCAGCCGCATTGATACGCTGGTTGATTCGATGATCGACGAGCGTTTGAAAACCGCTACGCCTCCTCCACAAAATCAGGATCTGCTGCGCACACTGCAAGGCAAAGTGGCGGTCGCGAATGCCAAGCAAGCGTATCGGTTCTATCAGCAGATGATTGCCGGCCCGCGCTGGAAAGCTCTGGCCTCTCACGGAGCGCAGACCCAGCGCTTGCTCTGGGCCAGCACCAGCACCAAGAACCCCAAATATCGCGACGTGCTGTATATAGAAGAGCTGATCGGGCCGGACACGGTGAACACCGTCCCGCCTGCAACTATGGACGCCTTCCGCGACCACGGCATTGTGCGCCGCACGCTGGACGCCGATCTCGCCAAGGCGGACAAAGTCATGGCAGACCTCGAACGCGCCGGTATCGGGATGCAAAAAGTCACGGCACAGCTTTTGGAAGAGGCCATTAAGCTCTTTGACGATGCCTTCCAGAAGCTGCTCGCCGCGGTGGAGCAAAAGAGAAGGAAGCAGTGAGCACCAGGACCATCAGCACGAAACCAATCGTACAACCTACGCGTTGGGAGTTCTCCGCGCCGCTCATGCAAGCGGTGCAGGCGACGCTCAAAGACTGGCAGGTCAGCCACAAAATGGACCGCCTGTGGCGCGGCGATCCTTCACTCTGGACCGGCGACGATGAAGACAAGTGGCTCGGCTGGCTCCATGTGGTGGAAGACCAGATTGCGCACCTGTCGCAGCTCACTGAAGCTGCATCCGACGCCGTAAGCGCCGGCTTCACCCATGCATTGCTGCTGGGTATGGGCGGCTCCAGCTTGTGCCCTGAGGTGCTGAAGATCACCTACGGTAAGCAGCCGGGACATCCGGAGCTGCACGTGCTGGATTCAACCGATCCCGCGCAGATCAAATCGGTGGAAAGCCGGGTTGATCTGGGAAAGACCCTGTGCATTGTGGCCAGCAAGTCCGGCAGTACGCTGGAACCCAATATCTTCAAGCAATATTTCTTCGATCGCATGCAGCAGGTTGTGGGCAAGGAAAAAGCAGGAGCGCACTTCATCGCCATCACTGATCCCGGTTCAAAAATGCAGCAGGTGGCCGAGCGCGACCATTTCCGCAAAATCTTCTTCGGCCTGCCCAGCATTGGCGGACGCTACTCTGCCCTTTCCAACTTTGGCATGGTTCCTGCCGCCATCATGGGGCTCGACCTCCGCAAATTTCTCTCCCGTACCAATGAAATGGTCCAGGCCTGCAAGCCGGAAGCGCCCGCCGACCAGAACCCTGGCGCAGTCCTGGGCGCGATTCTCGGCGCCCTGGGAAACCTTGGCCGGAACAAAGTCACCATCATTACCTCGCCCGGCATTCATGACCTGGGCGCGTGGCTGGAGCAGCTTCTCGCCGAGAGCACGGGCAAGCAAGGCAAGGGACTGATCCCGGTTGATCGCGAGGCGCTGGGCTCGCCGGAAGTCTACGGCAACGATCGTGTCTTCATTCATCTGCATCTCGCCGACGAGCCCGACATTGCTCACAAGCAGCAGCTCGATGCGCTGAGAAGCGCCGGCCATCCGGTCGTCGAGATCGAACTGGCTGATACCTATGATCTCGGGCAGGAATTCTTCCGCTGGGAGATCGCCACGGCAGTCGCTGGCTCGATTCTCAAAATCAATCCCTTCAACCAGCCCGATGTCGAAGCCAGCAAGATTGTTACCCGCCAGCTCACCGAAGCATACGAGAAAAGCGGGAAGCTGCCGGAAGAATCGCCAATTCTCGACCAAGACGGCATTAAGCTATTCACTGACGAGCGCAATGCCGCAAACTTGAACAAGCTTGCCGGGAGTGATCGGACGCTGACGGGCTTTCTGCGCGCCCATCTCAGCCAACTCAGCGCGGGCGATTACATGGCCCTGCTGGCATACATCGAAATGAATGATGTACACGAAAACCAGCTGCAAACCATGCGCCATGCCGTGCGCGACAGCAAGCACGTGGCAACCTGTCTTGGCTTTGGCCCGCGTTTTTTACACTCGACCGGACAGGCTTATAAAGGCGGGCCGAACACCGGCGTCTTCCTGCAGATCACCTGTGACGATTCGATCGATCTTCCCGTTCCCGGGCAGAAATACACTTTTGGGACCGTGAAAGCGGCGCAGGCGCGTGGCGATTTCCAGGTCCTGGCTGACCGCAATCGGCGGGCGCTGCGCGTGCATCTGCCGAAGGATGTGAATGCCGGGCTGAAAATGTTGGAACAGGCACTGAGAGAAGCTTTGAAGTAAACGTCTGAAGTCGCGAACCCAAGGGAAATGTATGCAGGGCAGGGATTCCTCGCTTCGCTCGGAATTCCACGACAAAGGAGAACGATGCAGCTAGGAATGATCGGCGTGGGCCGGATGGGTGGCAACATGGTGCGGCGTCTGCTGCGTGCTGGGCATCAGTGCGTGGTCTCTGATTTGAGTCCGCAGAACGTGAACGCCTTGGCCGGCGAAGGCGCGACCGGGTCAACGTCGCTCGATGACTTCGTGGCCAAGCTGACCAAGCCTCGCGCTGCCTGGATCATGGTTCCGGCGGGCGATCCCACCGAGCAAACCGTCAACGCCCTGTCCCAGCGTTTCCAGGCGGGTGACACCATCATCGACGGCGGCAACTCCTACTATAAGGACGATGTCCGGCGTTCACAGAAACTGAAAGAACGTGGTATCAACTATATTGACGTCGGGACCAGCGGCGGCGTCTGGGGTCTGGAGCGCGGTTATTGCATGATGCTCGGCGGTCCCAAAGAGGCCGTTGAGCGGCTCGATCCCATCTTCAAAACTTTGGCGCCGGGCAAGGGTGATATCCCGCGCACACCCGGCCGGGAGAAACTCGGAGGTACCTCCGAGCAAGGCTACCTTTATTGCGGCCCTTCAGGCGCGGGGCACTTCGTGAAAATGGTGCACAACGGAATTGAGTACGGGCTGATGCAGGCCTACGCTGAAGGCTTTGATATCTTCCGCAACGCGTCTTCGGATCAACTCCCCGAAGGCCATCGTTATGATCTCAATCTGGCCGACATTGCCGAAGTCTGGCGGCGTGGCAGCGTCATCTCGTCGTGGCTTCTGGATCTTACGGCCATGGCGCTGGCCGAAAATCCCACGCTCTCTGAGTACACCGGCTTTGTGCAGGATTCAGGCGAAGGTCGCTGGACCGTGAATGCCGCTCTGGAAGAAGCCGTTCCTGCTGAAGTTCTCACCGCTGCGCTCTATACGCGCTTCCGTTCGCGCCAGGAGCACACCTTCGCGGAAAAGATGCTCAGCGCCATGCGGCAGAAATTCGGCGGCCACATTGAGTTGACACAAAAAAAAGATAAAGCTTCCTGATCAGGAGATAGTTTCCATGCCTCAACTGGAACGCGAACTGCCGGCCCTGGAGCAAGCGCCATCGGGATCACCGCCCCCCACCGGCCCTGCCGCCATGGTCATCTTTGGCGGCACCGGCGACCTCACCGCGCGCAAGCTCTTCCCTGCGCTCTATAACCTGGTCAAGAGCAAGCTGCTTTCGTCTGACTTCGCCATTATCGGCGTGGGCCGCAATGACTACACCAACGAACAGTACCGGCAGATCATGGGCGAGAACTTGCAGAAGTTCGCCACCGGCACGGTCGATCCCAAGCTCCGCGACTGGTTACTGGAGCGGGTCTATTACGTAAGCGGCGACTTTAAGGATCCGGCGCTTTACACCCGGCTTGCGCAAGCGCTCGCCGAGATCGACAAGAAGCACAACACGCAGGCCAATTACTTCTTTTATCTCGCCACTAGCCCGGCTTTTTTTGGGGACATTGTCAACCGTCTCGGGGAGTCGGAGCTTGCATGTGAGAAAGATGGACATTGGCGGCGCGTGGTCTTTGAGAAGCCGTTCGGCAACGATCTGGAATCGGCCAGAGCGCTAAACCGCCAGGTGAGCAAGGTGCTCACCGAACGCCAGATTTTCCGCATCGATCATTACCTGGGTAAAGAGACGGTGCAGAACATTCTGGTCTTCCGCTTCAGCAACGGCATCTTTGAACCCATTTGGAACCGCCGCTACATTGATCACATTCAAATCACCGTGGCGGAAACCGTGGGCGTGGAAAAACGCGGCGGATACTTTGACATGGCGGGAACGCTGCGTGACATGGTGCCCAACCACCTCTTCCAGTTGGTCTCGCTCACCACCATGGAGCCGCCCATCTCCTTCAGCTCCGCCGCGGTCCATGACGAGCAGGCGAAGATACTGCACGCCCTGCAGCCTTTCAGCGAGGAAGACGTGTTGCACTGCACTGTCCGCGGCCAGTATGGCCCCGGAGTGATCAAGGGCGAGCGAGTCCCCGCGTATCGGGCTGAAGAAGGTGTCCCCGCGGATTCAAAGACCGAAACCTTCGTCGCATTGAAGCTCCTGATCGATAACTGGCGATGGGCCGGCGTTCCGTTCTACTTGCGTACGGGCAAGCGCCTGGCCACCCGGCATACAGAGGTCGCAGTTCAATTCAAGCGCGCGCCACTGGTGCTCTTCCGTGACACGCCCGTCAGCAGCCTGGACGCCAATCAACTCATCATCCACATTGCACCCGATGAGGGCGTTTCACTCCGTTTTGGCGCCAAAATTCCTGGCGCGCAAATGAAGGTGGGCGAGGTGGAGATGGACTTCAACTACGCTGACTATTTCGGTACCACCGCCAACACCGGATATGAAGTTCTTCTTTACGACGGCATCATGGGCGATCAGACTCTCTACCAGCGGGCCGACATGGTCGAGGCGGGCTGGTGCGTAGTGGATCCGGTCCTCGACGTATGGAAAGCCCTGCCCGCGCGCAATTTTCCCAATTACGCTGCCGGGTCCTGGGGGCCGGAAGAAGCCACCGAGATCATCGCCCGCGACGGCCGCTCCTGGAGAAAGATCACGGAATGATTCTGGCCGGAGACATCGGCGGCACCCACAGCAGATTGGGACTCTTTCATGAAGAAGCCGGCCGTCTCCACCTTGAACTGGAAAAGACCTATCCCAGCCGTGAACACAGCGGTCTGGCAGAAATCGTCAGGAGTTTCCTGAGTGGCACAAAGCCGGACGTGAGCCAGGCGTCTTTCGGGATTGCCGGCCCGGTGCTGCACGGCGTTGTCTCCACTCCCAACCTTCCCTGGGTGATCGATGAGACCTCTCTCGCGCGGCAATCCGGCATTGAAAATGTTTCATTGATCAATGACCTTCAGGCCCACGCGTCCGGTGTGGATGATCTTGGGCCCGCAGATTTCGTTTCACTGAATTCGGCCGTCGCAACGCAAGGGAATGCTGCGCTCATAGCCGCCGGCACCGGTCTGGGCGAAGCCGGCCTGTATTGGGACGGAGCCCGCCGCCACGCCTTCCCTTGCGAAGGCGGCCACACCGACTTTGCGCCGCGCAATGACGCAGAGATCGCCTTGCTTGAGTACCTGATGAAGAAGTTCGGCCGGGTCAGTTATGAGCGTGTCTTGTCCGGACCGGGGCTCAAAAATATCTACGATTTCCTGCGCGATTCCGGCGCCGAACAGGAACCGCGTTGGCTCCATGACGAACTGGCCGCGGCGGAAGACCAGACAGCAATCATTTCGCAGCATGGTATTGATGGAACGGCCGCAATTTGCGGACGCGCACTGGATATCTTTGTGAGCGTCTACGGCGCTGAGACGGGAAATCTGGCGCTAAAACTCATGGCCATGGGTGGAATCTTTGTGAGCGGTGGGATCGCCAGGCGAATATTGCCTAAGCTCACCGCGCCGGCCTTCATGCAGTCATTCATCGCCAAAGGTCGCATGCAGCCTTTGCTGGAGTCGATTCCGGTCAAGATCGTCACCAACGATCGGGTTGGGCTGATTGGGGCTGCGCGTTATGCCGTAAGCAAGCAGACCGACCAAATCCGGGCCACGCAAAGCGCCAGCCGATGACGGAAGAGAGTCTGATGGGAGTCGAGGTCAAGATCGTGCCGGACAATACGGCACTGAACCGCGCGGCAGCACAGGAATTTCAGCGTCTGGCGGAATCCGCCATCGCTCAGCGCGGCCGGTTCTCAGTGGCTCTCTCCGGCGGAAACACGCCGCGCGGCGTGTATTTGCTCTTGGCACAAGAACACAAAACCACCCTGGAATGGGACAAGGTCCACACCTTCTTTGGCGATGAACGATACGTCCCGCCCGATCATCCGGACAGCAATTATCGAATGACCAGCGAGTCTTTGCTCTCGAAAGTTTCTATTCCCGAGAAGAACATCCATCGGGTGCGCACGGAACTGGATCCTGAAGCCGCAGCGCAGGACTACGAAGACCAACTGCGTGATTTTTTTCATCTGACCAACAATGATTGGCCGCGCTTCGATCTGATCATGCTCGGACTTGGAGACGATGGCCACACCGCCTCGCTCTTTCCCGGCACTGCGGCGCTCAAAGAAGTCTCGCGCAGAGTGGTCGCCAACTGGGTGGAGAAGCTCCAGAGTTTTCGCATCAGCTTCACGTTTGCTGTGCTGAATCACGCGGCAGAAGTTCTCTTCCTTGTCTCTGGCGCAGGCAAAGCCCAAATTCTGGCAGATGTCCTCAGGCCGAGCGGCGCGGTAAGATTTCCAGCACAGCGAATCAAGCCTGAGAACGGCCGCCTGCTGTGGCTTGCCGACCAGGATGCGGCCAGGCTGCTGCGCTTCGCAAATCCACCCACCGTCCGATAACGCGAATCCGCCTTTTTCCCTTGAACTGCCTGCGCGCATGGTCTAGAATTGATAGCGAATAAAATACGAATAAAGTTTCAGCACCATGTCTACTCTCTTCCCCCAAAACGATGCCGAACCCGCAGCGCCTCTGGTCGGAATCGCGCGCCTGGCGGCCGAAGGACAAGCTTTGGCCGAAGGACACAAAGTTGATTACCTTTCGTTAGAGAACCGCAGCCTGCTCGCACGCTGCAATTCGCCGCGCGTGCCTTTTGCCTGGATGATCAATCCTTATCGTGGCTGCGAGTTCGCCTGCAAATACTGCTACGCCCGCTATACCCACGAGTTCATGGAGATGCGAGATGGGCTGGATTTTGAGCGCAAAATCTACGTCAAACAACACAGTGCGTGGCTGCTGCGCCAGGAACTCAAACAAGTCCGCGCTGGGCAGAGCATCGCCATTGGCACGGCCACGGACCCGTATCAGCCCGCGGAAAGAAAATTCGCCATCACCCGCGCCATCATGGAGGAGTTCGCCCGCCATCAGGGGCTTTCTCTCGGGCTGGTAACCAAGTCTGACCTGATCCTCCGCGATCTAGATCTCCTGCGTGCCATCTCGCTCAAAAACCGACTGAGCATTCATGTCACCATCACCACGACCAAAACAGATCTGGCGCGCATTCTGGAGCCGCGTGCGCCGCGGCCCGATCTGCGCTTCAAAGCGGTACGCGCACTAGTGGAAGCAGGAATTCACACCAACATCAACTGCGCGCCCGTTCTCCCTGGCATCACCGACTCTGCGGCGGATCTGGACACGCTGGTGCGTGCGGCAGCGGACGCACGAGCAAGTTCGGTGGCGGCAAACCCGTTGTTCCTGAAACCTTGTGCGGAGAAAATCTTCATGCCGTTCCTTGAGCAAAATTTTCCTCATCTCGTGGCGGCTTATAGAGAAAGATTCGCCAACCGCGCATTTTTGCCTGTTGAGTACCGGCGTCGAATTTCCGTTTTAGTAAAAAAACTTTGCCAAAAATACAAAATTGGCCAGGCTGAAGAATCTCGTACCCTGCGCAGGCTCACAGATTCCTCGCCGCAACTGAATCTGTTTGCCAGGTAGTAGACCGTCGTGGCGCGAAATGGAGTTTTCCACAGGCCAGATTATTTTTCAATCAACTTTAGTGGAGCTCTCAAGCGGCTTTGCCGATATAAGCGATTGATAAATATAGGACTTAATTAGAAATAGCCACTCGATAAGCAGCGCTGTACATTGTCCTTAAGTACACTATTGAATACGTACTATAGGCCATGTTATATTTGTCCTATTGAACAGCGATATACCGAGTCCTAAGGGTGGAATCGAGCGCGTTTTTTCAGGAGCAAGCCCGGACTGAGAAAAAGCGCTTTCCCCCAAGATATTTTTGTTCCATTTTTGTAAATTGTATGTACTATGGTACAGCTTAATCCATTGTACTAATGTCATACAACCCCCGGGGCTTTTGGGCTAAGTATCCCAATGGCGCCGAATGGTAAGTTCCACTGTGATAGTTCGGTAAGGCAAGACAGAACGGCAGAAATGATGGGACTCAAAAAAGCGGACGCATAGAGAAATTTGGGCGACCATCGTAGCTGTCGAAGGGCCAAGTAATCGCACGATTAGTTCTCTTTTCTTGATGGCTGTACGGCCAGGTGCTTGAGGGACCAGACGTACAACATAAAGAGCGGCAATAGTGAAACGATTTTTGGTCTGATCGCACAATTAAGAGAAGAAACTGTAATCCTTGGTTGACAGTGCATCAACCGAGGGGTTTTTTCGGAGAGAAATACATGCGGATGGGCTTTGCACGTCACACGTCAGAATGTGACGGCAATTCTTCCACCGAGCGGGAGGTGGACTTTGCGGATACTGGTTATTGAGGATGAGCCGAAAGTAGCACGCACACTGGTGAAGGGCCTGGAAGCTGACCATTTCGCCGTAGACTTGGCCGGGGATGGAGAAGAAGGACTCCAACTGGCTACCGAGATTGATTATGACGCCATCGTTCTCGATTGGAACCTTCCTAAACTCGACGGACTAACAGTCCTTCGAAAGCTCCGTAAATCAGGGTCCAACATGCGCATCCTGCTCCTGAGCGCGCGGAAAGATGTTTCCGATCGCGTTTCCGGCTTGCAGGCCGGCGCCGACGACTATCTGGTTAAGCCGTTTTCATTCGAAGAGCTGTTGGCCCGGGTCCACGCTCTTATGCGCCGTCCCCAGGAACTGCTGGACAAACTCAGCGTGGAAGACCTGGAACTGGACCGCATGCGGCATATGGTGACACGAGGCGGCAAGCCGATTAATCTGACGCAGCGTGAATACGCGGTGTTAGAGTATCTGATGCGCAATGCCGGCCGTACCGTCACCCGTACCATGGTCGTAGAGCATGTTTGGAACCTTGGTTTCGAGGGCTTGACCAACATCGTCGACGTGTATATCAACTACCTCCGCGCCAAGATCGATCACGGCTATGAAAAGCAGCTGATCCATACTGCGCGCGGCGTTGGCTACATGTTGTCTTCAGCTGCACAATGAACTTCCTGCTTTTTCGCCGCCTGAGTTCCCGGCTCGCGTTCAAGCAGACAGTGACGTTCGCGCTCCTGGTGATTGTTCTCGCCTGGAGCGCGTACGCCCTTCTGGCGCGCCGGATCTATGGCCAGGTCGACGCCGAGCTGCAGGACCGCTCTATTTCCGTTCGCAGCATGCTGCAGATTCGCGCCAACGATTTTCGCTGGCTCAACGAACAGGCTGATCCGGAAGTCCGGGCGCAATTCGCAAAATCCATCCGCTACTACCAGCTTCTCGACGACAAGGGCAAGGTGCTGGAGAGTTCCCGGGAAATGTCTGATCTGCACCTGTCTTTCGGCGGGGCGGCCCATCAAGCGCTGCAATCCGGGCATGTCACCTGGGAATACTACGGCGCTCCCGGTGACGACCATCTGCGGATCGTTAATACGCCTGTTCTGGGCCCGCGCCAGCAGCAGTTTGTCATGCGCATCGGCGTTTCTCTGGATGAAGCCGACGACGACGCCTGGCGCCTCCGCCTTTATATGCTGTTGCTGCTGCCTTTTATCATTCTGGCCCACGCGGCGAACGCATGGATCATGGCCGCAACCTCTTTAAAGCGGCTGGAGCAAATCTCCGCCGCAGCCAAGCAGATCACGCCTTTTGACTTAAGCTCACGTCTTCCGGTTTCCGGCCGGCAGGACGAACTGGACGAACTCAGCGCCTCACTGAACGCGATGGTTGCGCGCCTGCAAAGCTCATTTCAGAGGATGACGGAATTTCTCCGCAACCTGTCGCATGAAATACGCCAGCCCCTCACCGTGTTGCGGGCGGAAACGGAGCAGGCGTTGCGCATGGGCGGCAGCAGTGAAACCAACTATCGTGACATGCTTTCCAAGCAGCTCGAGCACGTTGAACTCCTGGCCCGCACTGTTTCTGACCTGATGGAACTGGCCCAGTCCGAAAGCGAGAAAATCAAGCTGCAGTGCGAGAAGGAAGACCTCTCCGAACTGGTGCAGACGGCGATTGACGGCATGCGCGGCCAGGCCTCCGAACGGGGCATACAGATTTCAGGCGCCGTGCAGCAGAACGTGGTGGGAGCTTTCGATGCGGGACAGATCTGGCGGCTTATGCTGAATCTCCTGGATAACGCCATCAAGTTCAACCGCGCGGGTGGAAGGATTGACGTTTCCCTGGCAGTCCACCACGAAATGGCAATGGTCTCGATCAGCGACACGGGAAGCGGCATTGCCGCGGAAGAGCAGCAGCACGTCTTTGATCGGGGATACCGAACTGCAACGGCCCGCAAGTCGAGTGTGCCGGGCACCGGGTTGGGGCTTCATTTCGCTCGCGCCATCGCCGAAGCGCATGGTGGTCAAATTGAGGTAAGCAGCGTGCAGGGTGAGGGTTCCACCTTCCGGGTCATCCTGCCGCTGCACCCCAAGGGCGAAATCCTCATGCCCTCCACGCAGCGGGACGCAACCGTCAACTAATTCCGGCGGAGTAGGTCCCATCTGCGGGTTTGTGTTGGGCCTATTTATTAGAAATTTTAATAATTTTTCAATGCCGCCGGATATAGAGTAAAGGCAGAATCGAGGACGCGATAGAATTCGCGGCCGTCTCAACTCGAGAGTGCCTCAGGTTGGCCGTGCAAAAGATCGGGTGGAAAGTAGGAAGTCATGTCAAATTACGCAAAGGCAGCAACGCTGATCCTGACCTTTACGGCGCCCGTCCTGGCGATGGCCCAGAGTGCGCAAGTCAAGCCCTCGCCTCAGGTTCGTCCCGCAGCCAGCACCCCATCCGGCGCGACTGCCACCCCCGCGCCAGCCACACAGCCGATCGCCGCGCCAAATTCGCCGCGGTTTGTGACTTCTGAAAACTCCTTTACCGCGCGGCCCAAGCCGCAGCCCACGTCTTCGGCGCCCGTTGGCACACAGCCGGTCGCGCCACGACCCATGGCTGCAACTAACAATGTTCCGCAACCTGGCATGCCGCAGGCTTTTCAGCCTGCCGCAGTGCCTGCCGCTCTGGTGCAGTCGGCGGCAGTCACTGGTTCGCCTGCATCAGCCACAGGCCATGATGCAGCGGTGGAATATGCTTCAGGAAAGCTGACAGTGGTTTCTAACAGCGCACCTCTCGGCTTTGTTCTTAAGTTGGTGGCGGCAAAGACCGGAGCCGTAGTTGATTTAGCTCCAGAGCTGCAAAATGAGCCCGTGGTCGCCCGGCTGGGACCCGGCTCTGTGCGCGAAGTGTTGACTGGGTTGTTGGACAGTCCGCGCGTCGACTACATCGTCCTCGGCACCGGAGATGAGCCCGGAAGCCTGCAGCGGATCGTCGTGCGGACCCGCCGTTCTTTTGGACAGGTTGCCATGGCGGCAATGCAGCCACGGCAGCCAAAACAAGTGCAGGCTGAAGGCGAGGAGAATCTGGACCAGAATGGCCATCTCGGGGCTGCGTCTGCTGAGTTGCAGCTGACGCAGGAGCAACTCATGGAAAACTGGAAGAAGATTCGCGCGGAGAAGCTCCAGGCGGAGATCAAGCAACAAGCGCAAGACCGGGAGAACGAAAGGAACCAGACACCCGATCCGCCAATGCCACCGGACAATCCGCCGGCGGAAAATCCACCGCAGGATAATCCACCTCAGCAATAGCGCTGCTGTCTGCCTAAATCTGAGCGTCCTTCGGAAGCGGCCGGTTTCGTTTTTGGCCCGCAAGGGTTGCGCAGATGGCCTTCATGCCACCAAGCCGAACGAATTCTTATTGGCTGGAGATGATAATTGCCCTTCCCCTCGCCCGGACAAGGGGGAAAGCAAAATCGAACTTAGCTGGCTGCGCCGCGCATGACGTTGGCGGCCAAAAAGCCCTTAGGACCTTTCAAGAGCTCAAATTCCACGGTTTCTCCTTCGTTGAGCGTCCTGTAACCATTTTCCTGGATAGCGGAAAAGTGTACAAAGACGTCCTCACCGGTGGAGCGCTGAATGAAGCCATATCCTTTGGCTCCATTGAACCACTTGACTGTTCCCTTTTCTTTCACAAACGCAACTCCTTTCGCCTCAGCTTCAGAATGAAATCTCCGCTGCCTCGTACGCCAGTGGAGAAAGGCTGTTACTTTGCGGGCGAGCTAGCTCTTTTCCACAACAAACGGCTGGGAGCCATTAAAGGAACGGTACGGCCACTCCGGCACGCTGATCTGTTGGGCGAAGTTCCACTGCACACTGCACAAAAGCATCAACCCGAACGCGCCCGGCGGGATGATCGCTGGGAGCTAGGCATAATATTCAGGAACTCTGGTTTTTGTAAAGCACTTTGTTTTGGTGCTGAAACGCCACGGTGCGCCAAAATAACGGTGCGCCAAAAGAGCGGATTGGGCCTCCCCCAAAGGGAATGGCGATAAGGGACTTTCGTGCCCCGATTCGGAACACTACGGCTCAACTGAAAACCCTGAATTCTGTTACGATTTTCACTGCACCCCATGTCTTCGATATCCACTTCGTCCTCAACTGAGTCCGCCCCGGTTGCGGCGACCGAGTCTGTTGCCAGCAAGTTTTTTCTGCGCCCGTGGAAGCACATGCTGCTGCACAGAGGCTGGCCCACTCTGCAATATCTGACCAGGACTGAGGCGCATACCTACGCTTTCTCCGTGGCCGCTAACGCCATCCTTTCATTTTTTCCTTTCATGGTGCTGTTGATGTGGTTGATACGCAATGTCTTCCATTCGCCGACCATGTTCAACGTGGTGGTGGACCTATTGAAAGACCATCTGCCCGCCGGGCAGGATTTCGTGATCCACAATCTCACTTCTCTGGTGAAGACCCGGCAACGTGTGAAGATGGCCTCGCTGGTGATTCTGCTCATCACCTCGACCGGCGTTTTTGTCCCGCTCGAAGTGGCGTTCAACCGCATCTGGGGCTTCGCCAAGAACCGGTCCTATCTGGGCAATCAGATCATCTCGTTACTGCTGGCGTTTGCTTGTGGCATTCTGGCGCTTGCCTCCGTCGGGATGGCGGCCGGAAATGAGCTGATGCTCACCTTTATGATGCGCGGCAATGAGAACATTGTCTTTCGCGCGATCACATTCGTGGCATTGAAGGTCTTCGCCACCGCCGCGAGCATCGCCATTTTCTTTCTGATTTATTGGCTGCTGCCCAACGGCAAGGTCAAAGCCAGGAGCGTGATGCCGGCGGCGGTTGCCATGGGCGTGCTCTGGGAGGTGGGGAAGTATCTCTATATTAAAGTGCTGCCCTGGCTGAATTTTCAGGAGGTCTACGGCCAGGCCTTTTCTATTTCCGTTGCTTTGATGTTCTGGGCGTTTATTTCCGGGTTGATGTTGCTCGCCGGGGCGCATTTATCATCGGATTTTATGCCCGGCGCGCCGCATCCCGCTGGGCCGGATGATCAGGATGGCCTCGAATTCAGGTAAGAGCCAGGCGACAGACTTGTTCGCTTTTCGGTATCTTCGTCGCTGATGGCGAGCGGGGGCGCTCTGAGGCAGTAGAATTCCCCACGCAATTCCGGTAACCCCTCCCCACAATTTTGTCTGACTACGATATGGTTTCCATGGGACCCACAATGCAAGACTTCGGCGGATGCCGCTCGTGGGCGCCGTCTTAACTTCTGAAGGAGAAAAGTATGCGGAGAAATGCGATTCGTTTGCTGGTTGCAACGTTGTTACTTGTCGGCACAACCGCCACCCCTGTGGCGGCCAGCGGTGGCAGCCCGGTACCGATGTGTCCAAGCGGCTGTCCCGGAAAATAAACCGTTGGCGGATACTGTAGCGGTTGGTTTAAGCTTGCCGCTCATAAATGCAAATCGGTGAACTGATCCTTGCGCTGGTCGGTCTGGTGCTTCAGTGCTGCCTCTTCGCCCTCATCTGGCGAAGAGGCTTGCATCGGCGTGTGGGTTTTTTCTTTGCTTATAATCTTTATGCGGTCGGCGCGGAAATCGTCCGGTTTGTGTGTCGCAACCACCCTGCGACATATTTCCAGGTTTATTGGTTAACGGAAGCACTTTATGCAATTCTTGCTTTTCTCGCTATTCGAGAAGCCTTCCGTTGGGTATTCAGGAACTTTTACGGTTTAAAGGGCTTCTGGACATTACTACCCGCAGTTACGCTCCTGACACTTATCATCGTTGCGCTGCGTTTGCGGCAGACCCATGCTGCTGAGAGCTATGCGATCGTCGGTATTATCATCTCGGCAGAAATAACCGTGAATTTCCTACAACTTGGAATCCTTGCCCTGTTCATTTTCTTGGTCAGGTTCTTTCACGTAGGCTGGCGTCAACACGCCTTCGGAATTGTCTTGGGATTTGGCATTTCCGCCGCCGGTACCTTGGCGGTTTTCTTACTACGTTCGGAATTCGGAACGAAATTCGACCCCATTGTCAGAATCACCCCTCCTATCGCTTACATTATTGCTGTGCTGGTTTGGCTTTGGACGTTCCTCAGGGTTGAGCCTCCGCATCCTATGCAGGGTTGGGCCCCGGCGCTCACGCCGGAGCAGATGGTTTTCGAACTTAGGCGGTATACCAAGGCTGTGAAGGACATGTTAGGACGATGATGTTCGATGTCATCACGATTCTTCTGGTCGGCGCGCTGCTGATATTTGCAGGTTATACTGCCCTCCATTTTGTCGGACGATATCCCAAGCGGACCGTCGATGACGTGGCGCCCTTTCTCCGTCCGGCGGAGGCGCATGAACTCGAATCGCTGCTGGATCCGGGCCAGGAAACCAATTGCCGCCTGCGGGTTTCAACCTATGAGTTTGCCGGTTGGCAGCGTAAGCGAATCCACCTGATGCGCGAGTATTTGCTGCGAATGTCCCATAACGCCTTAGTACTGATTGAGTGGGGCAACATGGAAGCATTCGCTGAAGAAGGAAGCAACTCGGAGCGAAGCAAACAAAAACAGCTGCTGGCCCAGGAATTAGTACAGGCCGCTACCGAGTTCAGGCTGTATTCGCTCATAGCGTTGATAAAGTTGAAGCTTTGGCTCCTCTTGCCGTCTGGCTTCTTTTTGGCAGTCCACTCTCCCAGTCTTCCCCGTCTGCGCAAAGTTTTTGGCATCAGCGCTCTTGGTTCTTACGAACGGCTTAGGAAGGCGGTTGGAAGCCTGAGCCTGGTTTATAGCCACGACCTCCATCAGGATCTGCTGGCCCGGCTCTAACCCGGAGCGTTGATTGAACCGCGTGTTTTCTCTCTGACTGATCTCGTTTCCACCCGATATAATCGAACTGGCGTGCCCATCTGGTCCAAAATCACGCGCACACTTGCCTCTCTGGGCATGGTTCCGCGTACCCGTCTGGCCCATTTCGCGCTCTACCTGTCCGGGATTGAGGCAGCGTTATTTCTGTTGCAGTGGTTCTTGCAGCTTGCCGGGGCTGGCAGGGCCGCCGCCACGCTTTCTGGATGGATTGCGTTTCTGGGCTGGGTTGTTGCCATCTTGCTGCTTTTCGTGGCGCTTCGCTGGTTTCAGAAACACGTGCTGTGGAGCGTACGCAACCGGTTGATTGTCACCTACCTGTTTATCGGCGCCGTGCCTGTAACGCTTGCGGTCGCCATTGCGCTGCTGTCCGGATATCTGGTGCTGGGCAATCTGGCCATATTCAGCGCTGTTTCTGAGGTTAAGGTGGAAGCGAACCGTCTGGCCGCCGCCAATGCAGCGGCCGAGGAGGAAATCACGCGCCACAGCAGCACCCCGGAAAAGATCGCGGCGGCGGATACGTCATTTCCCGGACGATCGATCTCGGTGCTGCCCACGTCTTCTCTCCCAGGCTGGATTAGAGATGGCTTTACCGGGTTGGTCAGCGAAAAAGGGCACATTTACCTGCGCACCGCGAACTCTCATCAGGATTCCCATGGGCCGGCGATGGTGATATCGAGCGTTCTGGTCGATCGAAAATTTCTGGGCAGGATTGCAAGCAAGGTGGGATCGCTCACGCTCTATTCATTGGATCCGGTACTCAATGGCGACGAAAAGTCTCTGGAGAACGGTCTATCCAACGCGCAAGGTGCAGCGGGCACGGCGGCCTCTGGCCGGATCAGCGCGGGCAGCGTATCCGACCCTGTAATGGCGCTGGACCGCGAATTTGATTTTGCCGGACCTATTCCAGTCACGGATTGGCTGAACGGTTCGTCGCGAACAAGGATGTTGGGAGGAACCACGCGGCTTTCCACCGTGTATTCCTATCTCACTGCGTCGATGGGGATCGGGAGCACCGCAATTGCTATCGCCCTGATCGGCCTGGCAATCGCGTTCGTCATTGTGGTGCTGATCGCGCTGCTGATCGGAATCAGCCTCACGCGCAAGATCACCTACTCTGTAGCAAACCTCTACAAAGCTACCCAGCATATCAATCGCGGCGATTTCACTCATCGGATTGACGTGCGGGAGAAAGATCAGCTGGCGGCGCTTCAGGTTTCTTTCAACTCCATGACTGACAGCCTGGAGAAGCTGATTGCCGAGCAAAAAGAAAAAGAACGACTGCAGAGCGAACTGGAGATCGCGCACGAGGTGCAGGCGCAGCTATTTCCGCAAGCGATATCCGGCACCAGCACGCTGGAACTTTACGGGATCTGCCGGCCGGCGCGCATCGTCAGCGGTGACTACTATGATTTTCTCTCCTATGGTCCTGACCAGGTAGGAATTGCCGTGGGCGACATCAGCGGCAAGGGTATTTCCGCGGCGTTGCTGATGGCCACCATACACTCCGCGGTTCGCGCTTATGAGCAGGAACAATTGCTTTCGGTGGGCGCTGCGGCAGCTTACGGAACCAACACCCGGGTCGCCGCTCTTGAGGCACAGGTGGCGCCTGCCTCGCCCGCACAAATGCTGTGGCTCTTGAACCGTCACCTTTTTCAGAGCACCCAGCCGGAAAAATACGCCACACTTTTCCTTGGCTTTTATGACGACGTAAATCAGCGGCTCACCTATTCCAACGCCGGCCACCTTCCGCCGATCGTCCTTGCGCGCGACGGCTCTGTCCGGCGGCTGGAAAAAGGCGGCACCGTCGTGGGACTCTTCCCAGACCGCGACTACGAAGAAGAAACTGTGGAGCTGTATCCAGGAGATATTTTCATCGCGTTCAGTGACGGCATCACCGAGCCGGAAAATGAATTTGGAGAGTTCGGCGAAGAGCGCCTGATTGAGACTATAGCCGCCTATCGCCACCTGCCGTTGGCCAGGATCACCGAACACGCCATCTCCGCCATCCAGGACTGGATTGGCTCCACGGAGCAACCTGACGACATTACCCTGGTTCTCGCACGCCGGATCTGAGCCTGCAAAGCGTTTCACAACTATTATCTATCTTGGTAACTCTCAACATCTTCTCTTACCTTTGCTGGTCGCAGCCGTTATGTTTGTACACCTGAATTTTGCAATTCTTCTGGAAGACAAACATGAAACTAACCGGCACCATCCATCGCCGCACCCCCATCACCGCGTGGCATCATAAGCCGAACGCCAAAGACTCTGTTCTGCACCGCATTCAGGCGATTACCAAAGAACTCGGAGCGATCCAGGCTGAGATGCACAACCAGCTCACAGATCCGGCCGGGGCCAAAATCAACAAGTTGCTGGAAGACAACACTGCTGCACTGGTGCTCAACAACTTCAAGGCGGAGCTCGATCAACTGCGGCGCATCCTGTGGTTTTACAGTGAAGAAGCCGCGGGAAAACCCGTTGCGGCGGGCGTGGACGAGGAACAGCAGGCGCACAGCGTGCAACGCGTAACCGAATTGCTCCGCGCGTTCTCTCCTCCGCCGGCGACATCGGCGGCAGCGCTTCCAGGCGAAGAGTCCGGCTCATTCTTTGAGCGCCTCAACCTGGTCATCGATAATTACATGCAGGAGAAAAAGCCGGTGGCGGCTGAGCCCAAAGCCGCTCCGCGCAAGGATACTAAGGCGTTTTCGTAAGCCGATGGTCCAGGTTGGCCAGCCGCCAGCCGGTCTCAAACACCAGGCGGGTGATGTTTGTCAGCTTGCCGAAGTCAATCTTGTCTATTGTGTCCGTGGGCCGGTGATAGTCCACGTGCGTGCCGTCAAAATAAAAAATGATGGGAATGCCGTGCTTGGCGTAGTTCCAGTGATCGGAGCGGAAATAAATGCGCTCAGGATTATTGGGATCGTTGTAGTGGTAGTCCAATTTCATCCTCTGGAACTCTGCATTGGTCTCTTCGCTGATCTGGTGCAGCTCCGTGCTGATGCGGTTTGATCCCACCAGATAAACGGTGTTGGCATCCGTCAAGTGTTCGTCTTCCAGTTCCTTATCCCCCGGTGGCTTGGAGCGTCCGATCATGTCGATGTTGAGGTCCGCCACCATCTGCTCCAGCGGGACCACGGGCGCGTAATCGGTGTTGTACTCCGATCCCAGCAGGCCAAGCTCTTCACCGGCATGGAACATAACCAGCACGGACCGCTTTGGCCTCTGCAGTGACATGGCATGCGCGATCGTTAAGATCGCCGTGGTGCCTGAACCATCATCATCTGCTCCCGGATAGATCTCACCGCTGGCCCCGGTCTTCAGATGATCATAGTGCGCGCTGAACACAACGTATTCGTTCTTCAGCTTTGGATCGGAGCCTTCCAGAATCCCGACGACATTCTGGGTGGTGGTGCGCGTGACCTGCAGCGAGACAGCCATTCGCACGGAAACATCCGTCTTCTTAGGCTGCAACGTCTGTTTGCGGCCGACCGCGTCATAAATGCTCTTCAAGTCCAGTCCGCAGGCGGACAAAAGTTCTTCGACAACATTTGGTCCCAGGGTCATTGCCGGCAATTTGCCTTCAACTTCGCGTGCCAGGCGCACGTTTTCACGCGAAGTGGCCCGTTCCTGGAAGTTCTTGTTCTTCATGAAGTCAAGCATGCGCTGCGGCGGTATTACCAGGATGCCTGCGGCGCCATGGCTCCGCGCAGCGCCCTGAGCTTGTTCGCTGTCGGAGAGGCGTGACGCATCAACTCCGGCGGGAGTGCCGGGTGCGATCAGTACAATCTTCCCTTTTACGTCCAAGCCCGAATAGTCGTCATGCTGCTGCGACGGCGACGAAATACCCGCGCCTACAAACACAACCTGACCCTGCGCTTCGCCACTGGAGGCGCTGCCTATCAGATAGAAATCCCCGTAGTGATAATTGTTTGTCTTCCCTGCCCTGGTGATTTCAAGCGCACTCTTGGCCGCGTCCGGTTTGGCGGAGACTACCTGGAAGGTCTGTAGAAAGTCGCCGTGCTCGCCGGCGCCCTTGAACCCATAGGCCTCAAGGTGAGAAGCCAGGTAGCGGGCGGCAATCGCGAAACTCGGCGAGAGAGTGTACCGTCCGCCTAACTCCTGTGACGCCAGGAATTGCAGGTGCATGCGCAGTTCACCCGGCGTAATGGTGTCAACGGTTGTGGGCACTGGCGGCAGAACGACGGCCGCCGGTCCAGCAGCATACATTGCCGCCGAGACCGCCATTGCCACGCCAAATGCTATTTTTACTAGGAAAGCCTTCGATCGGTTCACCTGTTGATGGTAACAGTCCCGCCAGCCGCTTACAATCGACGGCTGGTCTGGCTCCCCGCGTTTCCGGGCCTTGCGGTTAGAATCGTTTGTGCGAAAACAAAAGAAACTTCAGTGAAGCAAAACATCATTGTCCTCGAAGACGATGCGGACATCGCCAACCTGGTCCGCCACCATCTGCAACTGGCCGGATTCACTGTCCGCGTTTGCGCTTCCGGCGGCGATGTGTTGTCGCAGGCGCGCAAGCAGCCGCCTGTGCTTTTTCTACTCGACATCATGGTTCCCGGTCAGAGCGGCTTTGATGTTTGCCGGCAGATCCGCGGCAACCGCGAACTGGCCCGCATCCCTATCATCTTCCTCACCGCCAAAACCGGAGAAGAAGACCGCGTCCGTGGCCTGGACCTTGGCGCCGACGACTACATTACCAAGCCTTTCAGTACCCGCGAACTTATGGCGCGCGTTCGAGCAGTGCTGCGCCGATTTGAGCAGCCCTTGACCGCCACCAGCATCACCACGCCCGACTTCGAACTCAACGGCGCCTCCATGACGCTCATGGTTCGCGGAAAACTTACTGACGTAACCGCCACTGAGTTTCGTCTCCTTCATTTCCTCGGTTCGCATCCCGGCCGCGTCTTCTCCCGCGACCAGGTGCTCGATGCCGTGTGGCGCGACCTCTCTTTTGTTACTCCGCGCTCGGTCGACGTGTACATTCGCCGTTTGCGCGAAAAAATCGAGCAAAACTCCGAAGAGCCTCAGTACCTTAAGACCGTTCGCGGCGCGGGATACAAGTTTGAGGCGTCAAAATGAGGAACCGTATCTTCCTTAAGGCCATGGCGGCTTTTGTCGCGGTAATTGCTGCCGCCACACTGACGCTCGACGTCAGCATTCGCCACGCCTGGGAAAACGCGATGCGCAACAACATTGAACGGCTGCTCGTCCAGAATGCCCAGGGCTTTGCGCTGCGCGTGCAAAATGACCATCAGCACTCTCTACAGCAGATGGCCAAGGAAGAAGCCGGCATCACGGAGACGCGCGTCACCATTATTGCCCGCGATGGCGTCGTCCTTGCGGATTCTGAAGCCGATCCAAGGACCATGGAAAACCATGCTGGACGGCCGGAAGTTGTAGCTGCCCTCGGCGGCAGGACTGGCAGCTCCACCCGTCTCAGCCATACCGTGGGCATTGAATTCCTTTATGTCGCCGTCCCCAGCGGTGACAAGATTGTTCGTCTCGCATATCCGATCTCCAGGCTGAACCAGCAGATGGCCTCTATTCGCTCCAGCCTCCTGTGGGCTTCCCTGCTGGCGCTGTTGCTGGCTCTCGTGCTGGCCGCGGTGATCGCAGAGATCATTGCCCGCCGCCTCCACCGCATTGTCCGTTTTGCTGAGCGGGTGGCTGCTGGCGATCTTTCTGCGCGCATCGCTGAAACCAGCGGTGACGAGATTGCCCAGGTTGCCGCGGCGCTGGACCGTACCGCGCGCCGGCTGGAAGAAAACTTTGCCGCCGTGCGTGAGAGCCGCTCTGAGCTTGAAGCTCTGCTCAACAGCATGACTGACGGCGTAATCGCCGTCTCGCCCGAAATGAAAGTCCTCTGGGCCAATCACGCCATCGCCGGCATTCTCCACCAGCCTGTGCGCATCGGCGTGCCCGTGATTGAACTCTTGCGCCATCCTGACTTTCTTGGCACGCTCAATGCCGCACTCAAATCGAAGCGCCGCGAGAGCACGATCGCCGCTTCCCTTTCCGGACGCAGATCGTTCTCCGTCACCGTCGAACCATTACCCGATGGCGGCGTGGTCAGCGTGCTGCATGACATCTCCGCGGTCGAGCGGGTGGAGAAGACGCGCCGCGACTTCATCGCCAACGTCTCCCATGAACTGCGCACGCCGCTGACCTCGATCCAGGGCTACGCGGAGACCCTGCTCGAATCTGACGGCCTGCTCAACGACAACGCGCGCGATTTTATGCAGGTCATCCGCCGGAACGCGGAACGCATGAGCCGTCTTACTGAAGATCTGCTGGTGCTGGCCCGCGTGGAATCCGGAGAAGAGAAACTCGACCTGCGCTCGCATGGCGCACGCACGTTGCTGGCGGAGGCCGCTTCTTCCATCCAGGAAAATGCCCGAGCAGCCCAGGTGGAGCTCACTGTGGAAAACATTCCCGAAGACTGGTCCGTTCTTGCCGATAGCTACGCCGTGCACCAGGTCTTCGGCAACCTCATCAGCAACGCACTGCGCTATGCCCAGAGCGGAAAAAAGATCATCGTCGGTGCGCATGAGCGCCAAAAAGGGATTGAGTTCTTTGTCCGCGACTTCGGCCCGGGTATCGCTTCTGAACATCTGCCGCGCATCTTTGAGCGCTTCTACCGGGTTGATAAAGCACGCTCGCGCGAAAGCGGCGGCACCGGCTTAGGCCTGGCCATTGTGAAACACATCGTCCTTAATCACGGTGGCTCAGTGCGGGTAGAAAGCGCTGTAGGACACGGCTCAACTTTTTTCTTTCTCCTTCCCAAAGCGTGAATAAAATTTCATCTTCTCAACGCAACATCTTTAATTAATAGAAGTATTCCCACAGGTCCACTGATTTTCACCTCTCGTTCACATCATCTTCATCAATCGTTAACAAAATTTGCCTATAAGAGTGCGTTGCAAACAAATTCCTCGAGAGTTCAACACAAGAAAAACTGCATTTCTAAACGCAGGAAAAATAGTCACCCCCAGTGTGGAGGAGATGGTAATGAAACTGTTTCGATACATATGGTTCATGCTTCTGGTTTCCAGTTTAGTGCTTGGCCAGAGCGCGCCCAGCAACAACACAAAGTCTGACGACAACCGGATTGCGGACCAGATCAAGACTCTGCAAGACGCCATCGCCAGCCAACAGCAGCAGATTGAGAACCTGCGCCAGGAGCTTGCGGCCAGAAAGCAGGCCGAGTCAACACCGCGTCTGACCAACGCTGCTCTGACGACCGGCAACACCACGAATATCGTGCAAGAAACGGAAAAGCCCAAGGAGTCGCCACTGTCGTTCCGCATCGGCGGCACGGACTTTACCCCCGGCGGCTTTGTGGACTTCACCAATGTGTTCCGCTCAACCAACACCGGCTCGGTGATTTCAACCGGTTTTGGCGCCATTCCATTCAGCAATACGGCCAATGGACACCTTACCGAATACCGCGCCACCGGCCAGTACTCGCGCATTAACCTGAAGATCTCAGGCAAGTACGGGGCCAACAACGTGACCGGGTACATTGAAAGCGACTTCAACGGTAACGATGCGGCTAACGTTTTTGTGGGTACAAATCCGCATACCATGCGTCTGCGCCTGTACTGGCTCGACCTGAAACGTGGCCAATGGGAGTTCCTGGGTGGCCAATCGTGGGGGCTGCTCACTCCTAATCGCACCGGAGTCTCACCGGTACCGTCAGATCTGGCCCTGACCTACAGTGAAGATGCGAACATTCATGTAGGCATCCATCACACGCGGCAAGGCACTTTCCGCGCAGCGTGGCATCCCACCGATCATTTCTCCTGGGCATTTGCAGTGGAGAACCCACAACAGTTCACCAACGGTGAAGTCACTGTTCCTGTGACCTTTAATGGCGTACTTGGCAACCAGTTAGATGGCGGCGCAACTACGGGCGTTCCAAATGCCGGCCCCGATCTGGCCACCAAGCTGGCCTGGGACTCAACCCCTATGGGAAGAAAGTTTCACATTGAACTCGGCGGCATGTTCACCACGGCCAAAGTCGCTGTTCTTCCCACCGGTGGCGCCACTGCATTTGTGAAGCACTCAACCATCGGCGGTGGTGGCGAAGCCGCTCTCAACTTCGAACTGGTCAAGAACTTCCGCTTCGTGACCAACGGGATGTGGGGTTACGGCATCGGCCGCTATCTCACCGGGCTCGGTCCGCAGTATGTGGTTCGGCCTGTTGCCTTGAGTCCCACCTCCTTTGATGTTGCCACTTCCATGGTCCACTCTGGCGGCGGCACTGCAGGATTTGAAATCCAAGCCGGTAAAAATACGCAAATCGGGACCTACTATGGCGCTGTCTACTTCCAGCGCAATACGTTCAACGACCTGACAGCGCCAGCAGTTGTGACGCCGGTTTCCTGCGCTCCAGGATTCCCTGCAATCAACAGGCCCTGCATCGGCTTCGGCGGAACAAACTCAGCCAACACCAACAACCGGGCCATCCAGGAAGGCTCGCTCGAATGGACACAAACATTCTGGAAGAACCCGCAGTACGGCGCGGTGCTCCTGGTAACGCAAGCGTCGTACCTTACCCGGGCTCCCTGGTTTGTTGCGCCCGGCGCCCCGAAGAACGCGCACCTCACCATGGGCTACGTCGCTTTGCGCTACGTGCTGCCTTAAGGCAGCCAGCGCATATTTTTCTCCCTGCTCTTTTTTTAGGCGCCGGCCGCGCAGCCGGTGCTTTTTTGTGACGCAGGGGGGAGACAATCCCGACCGCCGGCCAGGGGAAGAACTCCAAGACCTTTTAACACTCATTTAACAAGCCTTTGTTACGTTCGACTCGTACATATGGAAACTAATATTGAGGAGAAACAATGAGACTGAGATTTTGCATGGCATTGGCGCTGGTTGCCGCCTTGGTCGGCGTCAGCAGCGCGGAGACGAATTTAAACGGTGCGGGCGCGACCTTCCCCAATCCGATCTACCAGAAGTGGTTCAGCGAATATCACAATGCGCACAATGACGTTCAGATCAACTATCAGTCAATCGGCAGCGGCGGAGGCATCAAGCAGCTACAGGCCGGGACGGTTGATTTTGGCGCCAGCGATGGCCCCATGACGGATGAACAGCTGGCCGCGACCCCGGTCAAGGTCTTCCACATTCCGACCGTGCTGGGCGCTGTGGTGCTTACCTACAACGTAAATGGCGTCAGCGGCGAACTTAAGTTCACGCCGGACGTTCTGGCGGATATCTTCCTGGGCAATATCAAGAATTGGAATGATCCTCGGCTGGCAAAGGCCAATCCCGGGGTCAAGTTTCCCGATGAAGAGATCGTGGTTGTCCACCGCTCCGATGGCAGCGGCACATCGTATATTTTCACCGATTATCTGAGCAAGGTCAGCCCGGCATGGAAGGACAAGGTCGGCAAAGGCGCGTCAGTGAATTGGCCCGCTGGTCTGGGTGGCAAGGGCAATGAGGGAGTTTCCGGCATGGTGAAACAAACCGAAGGAAGCATCGGTTATGTTGAGCTGATCTATGCTGTTTCCAACAAAATGCCTTACGGCAGCGTGCAGAATGCAGCCGGGAATTTTGTGAAGGCCAGCCTGGAATCGGTGACCGCAGCCGCTGCATCGGTGAAGGACATGCCGGACGATTTCCGCGTTTCCATCACCAACGCACCCGGCAAAGATGCCTACCCTATCAGCAGCTTTACCTGGTTTCTGGTTCCGGCCGAATGGGCTGACGCTGCTAAGCAAAAGGCGTTCGTGGATTTTCTGAATTGGATGGTCGATAAAGGCCAGACCATGACCGCGGCGCTGGAGTATGCTCCCTTGCCGAAAAGCGTGGCACAGAAAGTAAAGGCACGGATCAAAGAAGTGAAGGTAAAGTCGAAACAGGCTGCACAGAAATAGCAGCGGATACGATTTCGCTGCCCGTTGCATTGCCTCCGGATCGCCGGCAGATCGCCGCCGGCGATTCAGTTGTCGCAAGTGCCTCGACAAGATCGAATTCTCTTCTTTTACTCCATTTCGAGCGCCGGATTTACCAACCGGCGCTCATTTTTTAACAGTCTATTAACAATCGTCTGCTAGCTTCCAACCATGCAAACCATGCCCGAACACAGGCCTTCCGGCAGCTCAGAGAAGCCTGACGAGCCAGCCACGTCGGAGCCTGCGTTGGCCAGTTCGGAAAAGCTGAAAGTCGTGCCCAAAAGCCGTTTGGGCGCCCGGGAAAATGTGTTTGCCGACCAGGTATTTCGCGGCATTGTGGTCCTTTCTGCCCTGGCGATCCTGGCGATCGTGGGTCTCATCGTCTTTGAACTTCTCCGCGAATCGCGCCCCTCGATGGCAAAACTCGGGTTCAGGTTTCTGGTAAAGCAGATCTGGGATCCGGTGGCAGAAGACTTCGGCGCTCTGCCGTTTGTTTATGGCACACTTGTTTCGTCCATTGTGGCGCTGATCCTCGCCGTGCCGCTCTCCGTGGGAACGGCTCTGTTTCTCACCGAACTCTGTCCTCGCTGGCTCCGGGGCATTCTTTCTCTGCTGGTGGAGCTGCTCTCGGCCATTCCTAGCGTGATCTATGGTCTTTGGGGCATCTTCGTGCTCTCGCCGTTTCTACGGGTTTACGTGGAGCCTTTCCTGGCCAGATACTTCGGCTGGACAGGACTGTTCAGCGGCCCAAAATATGGATGGGGAATGCTGGCCGCCGGCGTGATTCTGGCCATCATGATCCTTCCCATTATCGCCTCCATCACGCGCGAGGTTGTCACCGCCGTACCACGCGTGCAGCGGGAAGCGGCGCTGGCTCTGGGCGCTACAAAATGGGAGATGCTGCGCATGGCCGTGCTGCGTAATGCACGCCCTGGCATTTTTGGAGCGGTGATTCTCGGTCTGGGACGCGCCCTGGGTGAAACCATGGCTGTAACCATGGTGATTGGCAATCGCCCGGAGATTATGCGCTCGCTGTTCGCTCCCGGACATACCCTGGCGAGCGTAATCGCCAATGAATTTGCTGAGGCTGCAACTCCCGTCTATTTCAGTGCGTTGGTGGAGATGGCGCTTGTCCTGTTTGTTGTGACTCTGATTGTGAACGGTCTGGCCAGGTTGCTGATCTGGTCCATCACTCGGGGAATGCCGGCGAGGGCCCTTGCATAAACCTTTGCACACAATTTCTCTGCGTCGCAGGCTCTCCAACGGACTGGCCCTGGGATTGATCACACTAGCAGCGCTGGTGGTGACCGTTCCGCTGTTCCTGATCCTGGGAACGGTAATCTATCGCGGCGGCAGCGGGCTGAACTGGGCGTTTTTTACCCAGATTCCCAAGCCCATCGGGGAAATCGGCGGCGGCATGGCCAATGCAATCATGGGCTCAGTCATGTTGTTGGCCGTGGCCAGCGTGATTGGAGTTCCTCTGGGCATTGGCGCAGGCGTTTTTCTTGCCGAATACGGCCGCAATAAGTTTGGTAATGTTGTTCGCTTCACTGCTGACGTTTTGAACGGAGTGCCTTCCGTCATCATCGGCCTCACCGCCTACGCTCTGGTGGTGGTGGTGCAAAAGCATTTTTCCCTGCTGGCCGGCAGCGTTGCGCTCGGCATCATGATGATTCCCACCATCTCTCGCACTACCGAAGAAGTCCTCCTGCTGGTTCCACAGTCCATTCGCGAGGCCGCGCTGGGGCTCGGTATTCCGCGCTGGCGAACGATTCTCTCCGTTGTGTTGCGGACTGCCAGCGCAGGCATTGTCACCAGCATCATGCTGGCTTTTGCGCGCATTGCGGGAGAAACCGCGCCACTGATGTTTACGGCCTTCGGCAATCAATACTGGAACATCAGTCTCAACCAGCCGACTGCCGCCCTGCCGCTGCAGATCTTCGCTTATTCTGTAATGCCCTATGATCAGGCCCACCAGCAAGCCTGGACCGGAGCTCTTGTGCTTATCTCCATGATTATGCTAACTGTCATTGTGTTCAGGTTCTTTGCCAGCCGTGGCGAGATTAAGGGGGCGAGTTGATGGATGCTGGTATTCACGTAGCCAATTTGAACGCATGGTTCGGGGCAAAGCAGGCGCTCTTCGATATCGGCATGGAAATTCCGGCCAAGAAGGCAACTGCCATCATCGGGCCTTCCGGCTGCGGGAAATCAACTTTTGTCCGCTGCCTCAACCGCATGCATGAAACGCTGCCTGACACGCGCGTGGAAGGCAAAGTCTCCATCGGAGATTTAGATGTCTATGGCAAAGGCGTCTCACCCGTATGGATACGGCGCCGCGTGGGCATGGTCTTTCAAAAGGCCAACCCCTTCCCGACCATGACGATCTATGACAATGTTGCGGCCGGGCTCAAACTCAATGGTTTCCGCAATCGCCGCGAACTCGATAACATCGTTGAACGCTCTCTGAAGCAGGCAGCGCTTTGGGACGAAGTCAAGGACGATCTAAAGAAGAAATCTGGAGCCAGCCTCTCCGGCGGCCAGCAACAGCGCCTTTGCATCGCACGTGCTCTGGCAGTGGAGCCTGAAGTCCTGCTCATGGACGAGCCAGCCTCCGCGCTTGATCCCATTTCCACCGCGAAGATCGAAGACCTGATTTTTGAGTTGAAGAAGGAATATACCGTCGTCATCGTCACTCATAATATGCAGCAGGCTGCGCGCGTGGCGGATTTTACCGCGTTCTTCCTGATGGGATACATGGTGGAGTTGGACAAAACCGAAAAAATGTTTACCAAGCCTTCCGACAAGCGCACGGAAGATTACATTACCGGGAGGTTCGGATGACGCGCACAAGGTTCCACCAGGGTCTCGACGATTTGAAACAGAAGCTGCTGGCCATGGGCGGCCTGGCCGAGCAGGCCGTGGAACGCGCTGTCCGGGCTTACCAGACCCGCGACTTATCGCTCTGCGAAATCGTTCTGCGCGATGAATCCAAGATCAATGCCGCTGAACGCGACGTGGATGAAATGTCGATTGATCTGCTGGCCATGCAGCAGCCCATGGCCGTTGACCTGCGTTTCATCGTTGCCTGCATCAAGATTAACGCCGATCTGGAGCGCGTTGGCGACCAGGCGGTTAACATCGCAGAGCGCGTCATGGATCTGGCGACGCGCCCCGATCCCGGACTCAACGTCGATATCCCTCGCATGGCGCAGTTCAGCATCAGCATGGTGCGCGATGCCTTGAATTCATTTCTCGCCGCTGATGTCGCCATGGCGCAAACCGTGCTCGAGCGCGACGACCTGGTGGACAACATGAACCGCGAGATTTTTGAGGCCGTTGACGCAGCCATGGCTGCCACAGCCGGTAATCATCGCAACCTGCTGGACACGCTGATCGTGGCCCGTAACCTTGAGCGCGTGGCCGACCATGCCACCAACATTGCCGAAGACGTTATCTTCTGGGTACGCGGTGCGGATGTCAGGCATCACGCTCAGGCTGATTTAACACAA
>Ga0137395_10000066_pt1 | contig 31904 bp, 25 predicted proteins | sample czobulk216metaG_FD_108283 | JGI IMG/M metagenome (GOLD analysis project Ga0137395, IMG submission 108283) | Vadose zone soil microbial communities from Angelo Coast Range Reserve, California, USA - czobulk2.16 metaG | ecosystem: Environmental > Terrestrial > Soil > Vadose zone | place: USA...
CCTTCTGTTCCCTTCGGGTTACGCGTAACGCGGACTCCTCCATGGGCTGCCGCAATTCGCCCTGTGCGAACAACGAAGACTACATCCGCATCACTGCGCTTCAGAGTGAGTTTGTAGCGGCCCGCGTTTCTGCAGCGACCCTCGCAAACCGCACACGATTGCGGGAAGCACCATCGGCCCTGTGTCCTGTTGATGCCGTAAGAGTGGACCGGGTTGTGCCAATGCTAGAGCACATGACGGAGGAGTGAAAGCGCTGAAAGCCACACCCTGAGTTCGAATTTGGTTGCTAAGGGAGACCCCGTTTGAGTGCCTGATAAGTAGGGTAACCACAAGCTATCGACTTGACTGTCGTCTTCCCCAATGGTGCTAAGATGCCGTCTCTCTTCAGAGGTGCCGCGATGAAATACGCCTTTGGCATGCTGTTGTGTGGACTGGCAGTTTTAGGCAGGGCGACGCCGCTCCTTGCCCAGAACGATCTCGACCAACGCGTCGCCAGGGAGATGGATTCGCTCGTTGCCACCTACAAGCACCTTCATGAAAATCCCGAGCTTTCCACGCAGGAGAAGGAATCTTCGGCGCTTGTCGCCGCGGAACTGCGCAAGCTCGGTTATGACGTCACTGATCACTTCGGCCAGTACGATTCGCCCGGCCTCGTTTCCTATGGCGTCGTCGGCGTTCTCCGCAATGGCGCCGGTCCCACGGTATACGTCCGTACCGACATGGATGCGCTCCCCATCGTGGAAAACACTGGGCTGCCATACGCCAGCCAGGTGAAAGTAAAGCGCGGCGACGGCGCCGAAGTCGGCGTGATGCATGCCTGCGGTCACGACATTCATATGTCCGTTTTTCTGGGTACCGCGCGCGTGTTGGCGCAACTCAAGCAACAATGGAGCGGCACTCTCGTTATGCGAGGCCAGCCCGCCGAGGAAACCGTTGGCGGCGCGCACGCCATGCTTCGTGCCGGACTCTTTACAAAATTCCCCAAGCCCAACTACGTTTTGGCGCTTCACGACGGCTCGGATTTGCCCGCCGGAAAAGTAGGTTGGCACGAAGGAAGCATCCTCGCCGGTGCCGATTCCGTGGACATCACGGTCCGCGGCTATGGCGGCCATGGCACCGCGCCGCAGAGAGCCAAAGATCCGATCCTCATGGCTTCGGAAATCGTTGTGGCTTTGCAGACCATCGTCAGCCGCGAAATGGACCCGCAGGTTCCTACCGTGGTCACCGTAGGCTCTTTCCACAGCGGCACCAAGCACAACATCATTCCCGATGAAGCGCATTTGCAACTTACGGTTCGGACCATGACTCCCGCGCAACGCGAAAAGGTTCTTGCCGCCATCACCAGAATCACAAACGGCATCGCCGCTGCCTCCGGCGTTCTCGCCGACCGCGCTCCCATCATCGAAGTGGCCGCAGACCATGTGCCGGCCACCATCAATAATCCGGAATTGACCCGCCGCGTGGCTGCCGCCCTGGAACGCTCGCTCGGAACAGAAAATGTGCTTCCCGGTGAAGCGGCCATGGCCAGCGAGGATTTCAGTCTCTATGCCCTGGAAGATCCCCAGCCGCCGATTTGCATGTTTCAGCTCGGCGCCGCCGACCCCGCAAAATGGCAAGCCGCAAAGGAAAATGGCACCCGCTTGCCCGGCCCGCATTCCGCCGAATTCGCGCCGGTGCCGGAACCGACGATTCGAACCGGAGTCAAAGCCATGACCGGCGCCGTGCTGGAACTGCTGAAAAAATAATTCTCGTGGTCAGAGTCTTCTGCTGCGCTAGAAAGAGATGAAACCTGTTCGAATGAAATACAGCGAAGTCATTCCCACCGCAAGCCATAACAACACTCCGAGCAGCAGCGGCCGCCACCCCACCGTTTTCAGCGTGGCGCGGGAAATGCCGCTGCCGATCAGAAAAAGCGTTGCCGTCAATCCCAGCCGGCCGAGCGTGAAAAGTGATGGAGTGATGTGTTCGACCGTTCGAACGTACGTGTTCAGTACCGCCGCAAGGATAAAGAACAAAATAAACCATGGAATTTGGATTCGCGACTGATGGCGCTTGACCGCTGCGGTCCCGAGTGCCAAGGGAACAATCCATAGAGCACGGGCAAGTTTTACGGTCGTGCCGATGACCAGCGCCTCTGCGCCATATTTTGTGGCTGCACCGACTACAGAACTCGTGTCGTGAATCGCCAGCGCGGCCCACAATCCGAATTGTGATTGCGAGAGATGCAGCGCGTTTCCAATTGGCGGAAAAATCAGCAGCGCGACGGAATTCAAAATAAAAATTGTTCCGAGCGACACCGCCATTTCTTCTTCATCGGCTTGCAGAATCGGGCCGATGGCGGCGATGGCGCTGCCGCCGCAAATGGCCGTGCCTGTCGTAATCAGAAATGACGAATTACCACGCACCTGCAGGAATTTGCCGAGCACCAGGCCGGAGAGGAGTGCAAAGGAAATTCCCATCGCGGTGTAAATGAATCCGCTGCGCCCCGCTTTCAGGACTTCGTGCAGATTCATTCCGAAGCCGAGCGCGACGACGGAGCTTTGCAAAAGCATGCGCGCGATGCCGCGGCTTTCGTTGATGTACGGATGCGGAAAGCTGAGGCCGAAAACTATTCCCACGGTGAGTGCGATTGGCGGGGAAAGCAACCCCGTGAACGAAAGTGCGAGCGCCAGAGTAAAAATAATCTTCGGAACAGTGGGCATTGACCGGGAAGAGAGTATCAGGCTAGAAGCCGAACGGGCCAGCAAGAATGAGCTATACCGGCGAAAAGATGTTCGCCAGCCTTCGCCGAATTTCCAGCGAGCATCATTTCTCTTCTTCTTTTGGAGGAGGCATCGCGTGGGCGGGCTTTGCTGGAGCGGGTTTTGCGCTCGTAGGATGCGTCAGGGCGGCGATGATTTTGGACGTGGCGGCTTTGCTGATTTGGCAGTTGCGGTCGTAAATGCGGCACTGCGCGAGCGTGAAGGTGCATCCACAATTGCAGGTTTCCGCGTTGAATTTGTGGAGCGCGGAAATTTTTTGTTCCGGTGTCAGTTTCGAGAGGTCGACGCCGGGAAGTTCGGTGGCGCGTTCGGCATTCTTCAGGAAAATCTGGCCGGTATCCTCGAACGTTTCCACTTTGACGTTGCCGATGGGCAGTCCGAGGAGCGCGCGAATCTCCGTTTCGTAAAGGACGGGATCGCGAAGCCCTTCGTGTTTCTGAACGATGCGGCCTTCGGAGTCCAGGACAAAAGAAGTGGGAAGCGCGGGGATGCCGCCATACTGTAGTCGAATGTCGTTGGTCGCGAGAGCGACGGGATAGTTGATTCCGAATTTTCCCGCAAATTCCTTGATGACGTCCTGATCGTCGTCGTCCACGACGAGTCCGAGAATTTGCAGATGGTCTTTGTATTTTTTCTGCAGCTCGACGAGGTCGGGAATTTCGGCGCGGCACGGTCCGCACCAGGTGGCCCAGAAATTCAAAAGGATCACTTTGCCTTTAGCGCCGGCCAGCGTGACGGGCCTGCCGTCCAGGTCGGTGAGACTAAAGTCCGGCGCGGGATCAGGATTGCGCACGAAGCGGATGGTGGGCTGCCGGTCCTCGGCGGGAGAAGAGCATGGAAAGAAACACAGGAGCAGCAAAGTAACGAGAAAAGGAACGACGCGGCCGTGGGTGTTGCACTCCATGGTGGCATCTATAGGAAAGCACAGTGGACGCGCGACGCCAAGTGCCACATGCGTGCAGCGAGCGTCTTCGGCAAGGGTCTGTCCGCAGAGAGACACAAAGAATCATGAGTTCCATTGACGCAGTGGAAGGAGGGCGGCACAGTAAGGATAAGAGCAAAGGGGGGAATCCTCCATGGCGAAGTGTCCAGCTTGCGCGCACGAAATTGTTACCCCGTTTGTCCTCCATGAAGATGCTTGGAGGTGGCTCGTTTGTCCGCATTGCGCAGCAAGGCTGGAACGAAAGAATCCGCAAATTGTCGTTCCGCTATTGAGCTTCTGGGTCGCCCTGCTTGCACTCGGCAGGTTGGGTCATCGATTCGCGGTCATCGCCGAAGTGTTGATGGTTGCCATCTTCCTGGTGATCCTCGTGAAGTTTATGCGTCCTGAATTACAACTTCGGAAGCCTCTGCCGAAACCAGAAGTAGAATTAAAGATCAACAACCCATCGAACTAGCAAACGACCTGATCGCGGAATTGCATTGACAATGACAGCGTTAGGGCATACTGTCGGCGCACACTGGCCGGTGCCGCGGGCGCAAGCCCTATATATTTCAGGTTACCTCCACTAGATAGAACGCCGTATCCCTTCACCATCCGTGAAGTCCACGAGTGAGCGACGAGGAACGACCTTCCAACGTGTTGCACTGCGCGGCTGACTGGGCCAGCCCAAGGAGAGATGCATGAATAGACGAATGATTGGTGTGGCAGTGGGCCTGATTTTGGTGGCGCTCGTGGTAGTCAGTTCGCCGATTGCTTTTTCGCAGATGGAACCAACGCCAACGGTGTATACGTTTGTAAGCCAGTTCCAGGTGCCGCGGGCGAATTGGGCGGGATACTCTGAGGATACTGAGAAGACGGTCGTTCCGATCCTGGAAAAGTTGACGGCCGACGGGACCATCGCTAGCTGGTCCACCTTTGAGCAGGTCGTACATACAAACGATGGATATACGCACGGAGCAGCCTGGTCATCGACATCAATTTCGGGGCTGATGAAGGTGCTCGACGAAGTACGTAAGGCTGGTCCACGGCCGGGGCAGATCGCGGCCACCAAGCACGAAGACTTCTTAATGCAGACGTCGATGTATCGTGCAGGCAGCGGAACACCAGCGTATTTGCGCGTGGTGTGCTCGAATGCGAAGGCAGAGAAGCCGGAGAGTTACACGGCAACGCTCAAGAAGCTCCTGGTGCCGACGTTTGACGAACAGGTCAAGAATGGCGTGGCTACGTACTACGGCGTCGACGAGCAGTACGTAAACACTTCGGCGCAGTCGACACGCTGCGTGGTCATCACCTACCCCAATGCCGAAGGCATGGACAAGTGGGCGGCAGCCATTAGAACGACGATGAGTAAGTGGAGTCCGGCGGAGCGCGCGGAATTCGCAGGTTCCACCGTGCTTGACAGCCGGCGCGACATCATGGCGCGGATCACGCACTCCGGCCATAAATAGCTGATTCGTAGCGGTTCCGTTAAGAGGAGGGGGCGAAGTTGGCTCCCTCTTTTTTTCGCGACAAGCGGTTCAAAGTTAAAAGCAAGGGCTCGGACGAAAGGTCAGACGAGATCGTCGATGGTCGGCTGCGCGGCGCCCTTCCAGTTGGCGTCAAACTGTTTGCGGACGAAACCGGCGTCGTAGCTCCTATCCATGGCCTTCAGGGCTTGCTCGAGACCGAAGAGCGAACGCGGGTTGCGGGGGTTGCGGTCGAGATCCGCGCGGAAGGTTTCTTCGGCTCCGGCATCATCACCGATTTTCAGCAGCACCGCGCCGAGGGATTCGCGCACGGGATAGAACCAATCTTGCGGCTCGTCGTACTTCAGCGAATCCTGAACGGCGACGGCGGCGCGCAGTTGGTTCACCGTGGCGTCCATATCGTTTTTCGCGAGCGAGATTTTCGCTCCGAGCACATTTTCCGCGATTTTCAGAATGTCTTTGGTCTTGTTGTTGATGGGCATCTGGAAGATGGCATCTGGCGGCGTCTTCTCTTCCGCTTCGGCAACAAACTTGTGCTCGGCTTCCGCTTCCTCCAATTTTCCCGTGCCGGCAAGGGCCAGGCCGCGAGCGAAATGCCAGAACACCGTGGCTGTGTGCATGGCGGGGTCCGGCTGCGGCGTTTTCAGAATTTCCTTCCACTTATGAAAGCGCACTTCGACGGCCAGCGGCACGGTCATAAAGCCCTCGAGCGGCGGCATGTCTTTTACGTGAGGGCCAACGTTGGCAGCGAGCAACTGCGCGCCGCGCCGGGACTCGGGATAGTTGCCGTTCATGGCTGCGGCCATGGCGATGAAATGCAGATTGTGACTGTAATACATCATGGAATAGATGCCCTGGGCTGCTCCGGCCTTGATGTAAGCCTGATCGGCAAGCGCGGCTTTCTGGTTGGTCTTCACCGCGGCTTCGTAATCACCGGTGCGGATGTAGATGTGCGCGGGCATGTGCACGACGTGTCCCGCGGCAGGCGCAAGTTGCGCCAAGCGATTCGCTCCCGCCAAAGCGCGTTCCGGCGATGAGGAGGCTTCCACGGAATGAATGTAATAGTGAATCGCGCCAAGATGATTGGGTTCGCGGCGAATCACAGATTCCAGCGTGGAGACAATTTCCTCCGTGCCCTCTTCCGGAGTGCCGTCCGGGCGCCAGAGCCCCCAGGGGTGCAAGTTCATTCCGGCCTCCGCGAAGAGCGTTGCGGCATCGAGATCGTCAGGGAAGCGCTTCACCACGTCGCGCATGGCATCGCGATACTGTTCCGCGGCGGCGTGCAAATCGGATTTGGGATCGGCGGGAAAACGCTTCGCAAGCGCAGTGATGTAAGCCTGGTCGCTCTCGGAAGCATCGGCGCCGAGCGTCTGCGCTTTCTCGATCGCGGCGTGGGCCTGCGCAAAACGGCCTTCGCTGGCGGGATCATTGTAGTTGGGGCCCACAGCTTCGGCGACGCCCCAGTACGCCATGGCCAGTTTGGGATCGAGATCGGCGGCGCGCTGGAAGGAGCGCATAGCTTCATCGTGATTGAAGGCATAGATGAGCCGCAGACCCTGATCGAAAAATGCTTGGGCCTGCGCGTTCTTCGTGGAGACCGGGTGATGCCAATCGCCGTAGCCGGTCATGAGCGTAGCCGGTTTTGCTTGGGCGCCCGCGGGATGCTCGGCATGCCCTTGGGAGAAAGCGGACTCACATAGCGTGAGAGTGGAGATGCCCAGCGTCAGCGCGATAGCGAGCAGGGTCAGGACGCGGCGATACATTCGATGCCTCCGGTAAAGGAATGAAATGAGTGTTTGGCTGACGAATTGTAGCACCGCCCACGGGGGTGTGTAGACATGTAAAAAATACCGGCGCAGCTGCGCCATTGGGGCGTTTCCCACAACGTCTGCTCCTGCGTGTCAGGATGAGAACACTCGTAAGTCTTTTACAATCAGGCAAATGAACGGGAGTTGCATAAAGGGGAAGGCTGGCAGCAAGAATGCTGTGTTAGGAAGGGTCCCCCCAAAAACCCAGTCCTGAATTTTACCTTATAAGAGGGTTCTGCGATGAGAGCCGCTCTGTTTGATATATTCAGGAAAGATCTTCTCGGCACGCCCGTTTGGATGGAAGCAGTCGAAGACATCGAAACGGCAAAGCGTCGCGTAACGGAACTGGCGGGCCGCTCGCCTGGCGAATACTTTGTTTTCTCGCAGGAAACGGAAGAAATCGTAATCAATACGGTTCCGCGCTTGTATGAGTTGGTAGTCCCCGATCCCGCGTTCTCTCGAATCGGAGATCCAATCTCCATTCTTTTTGTCTGAACGTCCCCCCTCCTCCTACCCCCTGTTTTTTCGTAAGTGTTCATTCTAAAGGGAACGAAAGTCCTTTGTTTGGATATAGGTCTTGTACTCCGCGCTGAGCTTATGCTCTCTAGCAATTTCTTGGTGCTCGATCTTGTCCTTGGGGAATTCGGTTTCTGTCTTGCTTTGCACTCCTTCAGGAATAAACTGCAAAAAAATTGCAGATTTTGTCTGGCTCCATTTTCGGGACGTAGGTTCATTTCCAGTCTGCCGCAGGTTCTAAAATGGCATTGGCGTCTGTCGTCGCTTGCTCAGAGCTGACCTGAGAATTCAAGGGCACTACCAGTAGCTCTCCAGCATAATACGGCAGTTGGTTACCTTAGGGGGCCGATTGTAATTGGTTTTGGAGACGAGATGCAGACTGCACTACAGTTTGAGGACCAACAACAGAAAGAAAGAATGCAGCATTCACTCCGAAGTGCACTGTCTAATCTCCCGCCGATGAATTGCTCCGTCGTCCAAGACCATGCTTCGAGCGCTGAGCGGGAGTTGCTGGATTTGGCGGACTACGTCTATGCCCATACTTCCCTCAAGCCCATGTCGAAGGCCATGTTTCTCATTTCCCGATGCCTTCTGGTGGCGAGACGCGACCTCAACGTGGAGTCCTACGAAGCGGTCGTTGAATCCTACACGAGTCTTTGTTCGTCGCTGGGCAATGATTCACCGCTCGACGATTTTGATTTCTGCGCCGTTCTCCAGGAGTGTCATCGTCACCTTCCGCAGATATTAGAGGCCATCAAACGAGTTTCAGGTTTGACGTCGGGCACTGATTCGCTGGGTCTCGCCTTTAACACGCTTTTGCGCGGGAAATTTGAGAGCGGCGAGGGATTAGGTACCTTTTTGACTCCCGAAGAGGTTGTTGAGCCTATGGTAAGGATGGCTTTAGGCGCCGTCGAACCCCAACTCTTAGAGCGTATGACTTGTTCGAGTGGCGAATCCCTGTTCTTTGGAGATATATGCGGAGGAACTGGTCGGTTTGTTTATTGTGCGTATCGCGTACTCCAAGAATGTGGTATGCACCGGGAAACGGCCGGGCGAGTGGCAAAACTTTTCGACCAGTCGTCGCTTGCTGTTGAGTTCGGCCGTCTGAACTTTCTTTTCGACGACATTGCGCCTCGATTTGCGTGTGTCGGTGACTCTCTGACCGCTAGATCTGTCTCGGAGCTCACGGGATCGTTTGCGCTCCTTGCGACGAATCCGCCGTTCGGCACTGGTAAGTACAGGTGGAGTCCTGAATTGGTTTCGGCGTTGTCGGCCGATCTAGTACATACCCTGGGCCTTCACGGTGAGGGCGACGTCGCCGATCCTTCCGAGTTGTTTCTCTTTCGTAATTTGGACCTTCTCGCTCCCGGCGGTGTCCTGGCGATCGTTCTGCCCGACGGCGCAGTCCAGGCCCGTCAACTTGTCAATCTACTATACGCGTATGAGAGTTTGAGGAAGGTATCCATTTCCGTGGCGGCCATCGTTTCCCTTCCAGTTGCAACTTTCTCGCTGGGGGGTACCGTCGCCAAAACTTCTTTTTTGATTGTGCGGAAGAATTCTGGTACCGCGGATCTTCCGCTGTACGTGGCAATAGCCAAACACGTGGGATTCGTGAAGCGGGGGAATCGCCGAATCCGCGATGTCTGTGGAAATGACCTCATAGCGATCGCGCGGGATTTCTTGGGCGGCAAAGCTGATAAAGGCGCCCTTGTTGATTCATGGCGATCACTTGACCGTCTCGTTCCGGCAGCGATTTGCCATACTGGAAGAAGCGCAAAGGGGGACGGCGCGGAGCAATATTCTGCGCCGCTTCGGCACTTCGTGCAGGTGCTCAGAGACTTCGAATCAATAAATCCTAATTCTGGCTCTCAACACTTTCACATTTCTGTTCTGGATGTGGACGAGACCGGTCTAATCAACATTATCGCCGCAGCCGAAAATAAGCCTGTTACCCGTGGCTTGTCGTGCAAGCCTGGCGACATTATCGTGTCCTGCATAAATCCGAAGATCTGGCGCGTCGCTCTTATTCCCGACGTCGAGGGCAGGTGGACGTGCAGTCCGGAGTTCTTAGTTCTGAGACCGAAATCGGAGGATCTAGCGTGGCCGATCTATTTCAGCCTGCATCTTGGAAGCGTGATCGGGCATGTGCAATCGATGGCGGGCGGCACCTCTTCCAGCAGGCAGCGGGTGGAAAAGGAACAGTTGTTGCGCCTGGATGTTCCTGTCAAACCGATCTCGAGAGAGACTATTGAGTTTCACTCCAGAAATCGCATGGAGTACTACAACCTGCGTTTAAAGGAAGCCAGGGCCTACAGAGCGATGCACGATCAGGATGCTGATTTTTTCGTTCATTCTTGAGCGACAGCGCATTCCCCATCAACCGACGCATTCGGGTTGTAACTTTCAACCTTAAACGTCTTCTTATCGTCGTCCCAAAGAGCTGAGAAGAGCAGCGGATATGAGAGATTCCCGCACTCGTTTCTAAATACATCTGAATTCTTGAATCGAGGTGAGTCCGGGCTTCGTCGAGGGAGTCTACGAGAACGGAGAAGATTACGCGGCGGTCGTTGCGGCCGATGAAATAGAAGCGGCGTTCTTGCTGGACGAGTTGGAGCTGGGCTGGCATTGGGGCCGTGGAACGTTCCGCGCCAGACGAAGATGGCCGCGCAAAGCGGCCGCTAAGACGCGGATTTCGGTTTCCTTGTTGGGCTCGGGCCAGCGGAGGACGAGCTCCTGTTCGGAAGAGAGCTTGTGGCGGGAGAGGAGGCCTGCGCCGTGAAGGCTGAGGAGAACGGTGGTTGTGGGCTCGGAAAAGACTTTGCCGTTCAAGTCGCACACGATTGAGGAGGATGGGGATTTTCCTTTGGGAATGCGTCCGCCGCTGCGCACAACCGGTGGTGGCAAGGGAGGGGCCAGAGAGAGGGGAGGAACGGAACAATTTGGTACCAATGAGGGCGGGAAAAGGAAAAAAGGAGAGGCACGATGTATCGTGCCCCTACAAGGAAAAACTTGGATGCGGCGTTCGTTGTTAGCGCTGGGCGACTGGCCCGGCGGAAGCCGTGGCGTTGCCGATAGCGTCGCCGTTGACGACGAGCTCGACGCGGCGGTTGCGCTGACGGCCTTCGGCGGTCTCGTTGGAGGCGACAGGCTGCGTTTTGCCGAAGCCGTGGGCGGTGATGGATGACGGAGCTACGCCCTGCTCGGCAAGAAAGTCGCGCACGGAATCGGCGCGGCGTTCGGAAAGCTGCTGGTTGAATTCATCGCCGCCGACGCTGTCCGTGTGGCCCTCGATCTGGAGAGAGAGGCCGGGATGCGCGAGAACGATGCCGGAAATTTTGGCGAGTTTTTCGCGGGCGCCGGGCTTGAGCGTGTAGCTGCCGGTGTCAAACAAAACGTCCGACATGTTGACGATGAGGCCGCGGGCGGAATCGCGGGTCTGCAAAATGGAATTGAGCTGATTGAGGAGCTGGGCGCGAAGCTGGGTCTTTTCGGCTTCGGCTTGCGCGGTGGCTTGGCGCGCTTTTTCGGTTTCGGCTTCGGCGGCGCGCTGCTGCGCTTGAGCGGCGGCGCGATCCTTGGCGGCCTGGTCGGCGGCGGCTTGCGCGGCTTGCTGCTGCGCTTGAGCGGCGGCGCTGGCTTTTTCGGCTTCGGCTTTCTGGCGCGCAGCTTCGGCAGCGGCTTGCTGGGCTTCCTGCTGCATGCGCAGAGCTTCCGCCTTGGCGGCTTCCGCTTGTTTGCGAGCTAGTTCGGCGTCCTTGCGGCGTTGAACTTCAGCTACGGCATCAGCGCGGGCTTTGGCTTCGCGATCCTCAGCGGCTCTCTTTTCGGCGGCGATTCTGGCCTGTGCGTCTTCCTCGGCCTTTTGTTTTACGGCCATGACGCGGGCTTCTTCGGAGGTTTGCACGACTTCGCGCGCGGCGGCGATCACGGATTTTTTGTCGCTCTTGCGAGCGTAAACATCTTCCGCATTCCTAAGCTGCTGCTCGGCCTTGGCGAGCGTGGAAGCGGCGTATCTGTCAGCTAGCGCGATATGCGCGATGCGGACGGAGTTGCGCGCTTCAAAAAGCTCGAGCGGCGTTTTGCGGTCGATCCCAAAGATGGCGTTTTCAATTTTGGTGTTGGAAGAGGAGTAGCTGCCGCGGCCGATGAGTTCGTAACTGGCGTCGATGTTTTCGACTTTGCCGAGCGTGGCGGGGCCGAACACGTTTTCGAGAACGACGGTGTTGCCCGGCTGCGTAACGGCGAAATACGGCTCGGCGGTAACGATCATGCCAAAGGTCTGCATGTCGGAGATGGCTTTGACTTCGCCGGCGCCGTTCTTGAGGACGACTTCGCCGAGATTGACGGCGCGGCCTCCCGGAGAAACAGCCCAGAGGACGTACGTTAGATACTCGAGGCCGAACTTGGTAGCTTCGTCGAAGCCGAGGAATTTTGCATCGATTTCCGTGCGGCTGCCCTTGTTCTGGACTCTGGCTTCGCCGTTGGCCTGCTGCATCAATTCCGTGCCTTGAAAGTCGATCTTGGCGGCACCGGCGCGACGATAGTTGACCGCTTTGGTCGTCCGCGAAACGTTTTTGGCGGCGCCGGCGGACGGCGACTGTCCGAGCGCGGGAGCAGCCGCGATGGCGAGCGTCCCGGTTAGCGCGAGATAGAACGATGCAATTTTCACTTCAGCACCCCTTGATCGCCTGGCTGGGCGATAGATTTCCACAGGCCGCTAAGCGGCCGTTCCTGTGGGATAAGTGACCCGCCCCGGAACACAGAGTGTTAAAAGGACGATGGTCCGGGGATGTCGTTTCTTATCTACAGGCTAGCAAAGAAATAGGCGCGGCGAAGCCGTTCGGAAAGGGGCTTTGTGCAAACAATTACCCTGTCTGGCAGGACAGGGTGATGGGGGCGACGAGAATCGACTCTAGGCCCTTTTACAAGGAGCGAAGGAAGTCGAGAAGAGCGTCTTTTTCGCTAGGTTTGAGTCTTTCAAATTTCTCGGTGACATGCCGGGCCTCGCCGCCGTGACGGAGGATAGCGTCCAGAAGCGTGACGGAAGCGCCATCGTGCATGAGGCGCGAGTGCAAACGGACGCCCCAGAGAGGGGCCGTACGGAGTTTATTGCCGGTATTGTTGAATTCGGAGATCGAGAAGTTTTTCCAGGTGGTCTGGTACATCCGCTTGCCATAGTGCTCCAGCATGGCCACCACGATGCCATCGCCGGTGCCGACGTTATGGAGGAGGAAGTCGCCATAGGGATGAAACTGCTTTTCAGCGAGAGCGGGCGGAATAGTGAAAGCGCCGCCGTTGATTTTTGTTGCGGCAGGAGCAGTCGTGAGCGTCTGGATGTGACAAATATCACAGCCAACTTTGTTGAATAATTCGGCGCCGTGCCGTGCACTGGTGGTCTGCGCCAATTGTGCGTCGCGGGCGGGGGCTTCGGTGGAGCGCACGAAGCGCGCGAAACGATCGATGTCGGAGAGGCCGTCCGCCCCGGGCTTGTCGTTAGGCTCGCCGACGGTGTTGCACAGGTTGGTGACTTCGTCGGGCTGGAGGCGGCTGGTGATGCCCATTTCGTTGAGATAGGCGTCCGCAGAGAAGGACAAAAGGCTGGCATGCTGGTCCTTCCAGCCGAAACGGCCAACGGCGGTCTGGCCAGGGGCCTCGAGGACGGGAACGTAGAGGACCTGGCCGCAGATCTTCTTCTGGCTTTTCTGACATTGCTCCCTGGCGAGGTCCACGAAAGTCTGATCCGGGACGGCTTCCACAAAGCCATCGCCCAAAAGATTCAGAGAAACGCGGAAAGTGCGGATTTTTTCCGAGTCCGGCACGCGTTCCTGAATTTCCGTGCTGGGGAACGCGCCGTTCGGACAAATGGCGCGGTCGTTCACCAGCGTGCGGCCCTTGATGATTTCTGTCCCGCGAGCTATTGGTATGTCCGGATTGACGAACTGGCCATCGGGCCCACGATGGCCGACGCGCAATTCGGAGATCTGGCTGGAGCCGCCCGAAGTGGGATTCTGATGGCATTCGCGGCAGGATTGCGCGTTGTAGAGGGGGCCGAGGCCGTCGGCGATGGCTTCGGTTTCCTCAAACCTGGCCTGATCAGCGGCATGCGTGGCGTCGTCGACCGTGCCATTGGTTTTATTGTCAAAACCGGAGGGAGCTTCCGGAAGCGGTGAAGCAAACAAAAAGGCAGAAAGCACCAGCAGGGACAAACTCATGAAGAGTTTCATCTTCGCCTCAGGAGGGCTGGTGGGTAAACGACGCCCAATCTTAGCAAAAGGCGGGTAGAAAAATTGGAAAAATTTCTGACTGGGAACCGGGGGAGTCCGCCAACTCAAAAGGTATCGAAGAGGACAAGCAGGCAATTAGAAGCAAGAACCAAGGCCAGCACCAACCGCACCTCGCCCGCGAGCCTGGCGGCCTAGGGCGCGGTGGCACCCCCAGGCATCCATTTCCGATCCAAATCTCTTCTAATCCTGGCAGGCAAGAGTATAATAGCCTTCGTGAGGCCAGGAGGCCCGGCCCCACACCCGCCCTGGGCCGCTCATTCGGTATCCCTTCATCTCCCACCGTTGAAGGCCGCTCCGAAAATCGAAAGCGCCTCGCAAACACCATGAGTCTGAGCACCATGAATCTACGGAACATAAACCTGGATCGTCGGCAAAAACTCAGAATCGTGCCGAACGAACTTGTCTTCCTTCAATTGGAGCGGGACGACGGCGGAACGGTGCTGGATGTGTCCGAAGGAGGCTTGGGCTTTGAGACCTTTGCTCCGGTGAACCAAAACGGGCCGGTCCATTTTTGGTTTTCGCTCAACCTCCGAGACCGCATCGAGGCTTGGGGGGAAGTGGTTTGGACCAATGCGACAAGAAAATGCGGCGGCTTGAGGTTTCTGCGCCTTTCCGAAGAAGCCCGCGCACAGATTCGCCGATGGATGACGGAGCTCTCCCGGCGGCAAGTTGTTGATGGAGAGTCCACGCGCAGAACCCGCCCCGAGAGCAGGCCTGACAAGTTCGGCAAAGGCAAAGTAGACGCTGTCGCGGCATTCGTCTCGAAAGCCCGGCCACGGCACTCCACCCTTTTCAGCGGCGTTGAGAGTCCTGCCAGTGCCGACATCCCAGCATCAATTTTTGAAGAGCCGGCGGCACAACCACAGCCGTCAGTGTTGGTTCCCGTGCAGAAGTACATCGCCGCAAAGCGAAAACAGCTGATTTTTGGATTGGTTTTGGGTATTTGCTTCTCCTCGATGTTCGCCGTGGCCGCGCTCAAGCTCTCGAATTACCTGCGCCAAACCGGGGACTCCGCAAAGGTGGCTGGAGAGGCGCGCACGGCGAAACCAGCGCTCGAAATCAAGCAGGCCGCTGCGGCTCCCGCAGTTACAACTCCGCCGCCGACCACTCCGGGTTCCGCGGATATCTTTTCAGGCAGCAATCAGCAGAAAGCGTCGTCTTCGGGCCACGTGCTGAATCCTCAGTTGGCAACAGCCACCTTGCCGACTCGCTCGCACACGATAGAACCCGCCACCACTCCACCGCATTCGCGCGAAGTTGCGAGCAAGACTAAGCCCCCGACAACCCCAGCGGAACTGTGGGCCTCCGTACAAGCCGGCAATAGCAAGGCAGCCTTGGAGCTCGCCGAACTGTACATCCAGGGAAACGGCGTGCCCCAGAACTGTACGCAAGCGCGCGTGCTGTTGATGGTGGCGTCCGAGAAGCGAAACGCCGGGGCTATCAAGAGATTGCAGGAACTAGACAAAGCGGGATGCCCGGGCGAGTAACGACCGAATAAGGATTGCCGGGGCACGAGTAGGGAAATAAATCCAGAGCATCGGCTGGCTCTGGAAACGCGACACCCTTCCCTTCAAATTGATCAAACCGGGCGGCGGATACCGAGCTTGCGCATGCGGGCCTGGAGCGTGGTGCGCTTGATGCCAAGGAGGACGGCCGCGCCCTTTGGGCCGGCTATGCGCCATTGCGTCTGCTTCAAGGCACGAAGGATGTGCTGGCGTTCGGCTTCTTCGAGCGTGGAGATGGAGGAGCCGGGGGAGGCTAAGGACGGAAATGAAGTAAAGGAAGAAGAGGAATCTGCGCCTGAAGCTGCGCCGGAGATGACGGTGGATTTCAATTCCGTGAGCGGAACGCGAAGCTCTTGGCCGGGAGATAGCAGCACGGCGCGCTCGATGAGGTTTTCGAGTTCGCGGACGTTTCCGGGCCAGGAATAGTGCGAGAGGGCATCCATGGCATCAGCCGGAATATATTGGACATCCTTATTGAGGCGGCGGCTGAAAATCTGGACGAAGTAACGCACAAGCAGAGGAACATCTTCCGGGCGTTCGCGAAGCGCCGGTATTTGAATGGGGAAAACGTTGAGGCGGTAGTAGAGGTCGCTGCGGAAGGCGCGTTCGCTGACGAGTTTGGCAAGATCCTGGTGAGTGGCGGCGACGACGCGGACATCCACGCGCTGCGTCCGGTTGCTGCCGAGGCGTTCGAATTCCTGTTCCTGCAAGACGCGGAGCAACTTGGGCTGGAGGTCGAGCGGGAGGTCGCCGACTTCATCGAGAAAGAGCGTTCCGCGGTCGGCCAATTCGAAGCGGCCGATTTTCTGATTGATGGCTCCGGTGAACGCTCCCTTTTCATGGCCGAATAACTCCGATTCGAGAAGGCCGCTGGGAATGGCGGCGCAATTGACTTTGACAAACGTGCGCTCGCGCCGCGGGCTAAGATTGTGGATGGCCCGGGCAAAAACTTCCTTGCCGGTTCCGGTTTCTCCCAAGAGGAGAACGGTCGTGCCTGCGGGAGCGGCAAGCTCCACCTGGCCGAGGGCGCGTTTCAGGGCGGCGCTGTCGCCGATGATCTCCTCGAAATTAAATTCGCTGCGGATTTCTTCTTCGAGATAGAGCTTTTCCTCGGCAAGCTTGTTTTTCAGCGCGTCGATTTCCTTGAAGGCCAGAGCGTTTTCGACGGCGATGGCGATCTGCGCGCTGACCTGGCGAAGCAGCTCGACGTCCTCGGGAGTGAACGCATCGTTGCGGCGGCTGGCCAGATTGAGCGAGCCAAATGTGCGGCCGTGGGTGATGAGCGGAACGCAGCAGATCGTCTGGATGCCGTCGCTTCGCAGCATGGCGATGATTTCGCTGGAGTAGCGTTCGAGTTCGGCGCCACGCGCGAGGAGAGGCAGACCGGTGGAGATGGCGTGGCCGGCGGGAGATGTGTCGCGCGGCACCGTGATTTCGCGCTTGATCATACCGGGCCGGCCGGGAAAATCGAGAGCATGAATTTTCAGCAAGCCGGTGTCGGGATCGAGGAGCGCCAGGCTGGTGTAGTCGTGATGGATGACACGCTCGAGCGTGGAGACGATGCCCCGAAAAACTTCGGTGACCTCGCGGCTGATCACCAGAACGTTGTTGATCTCCAGGAGAACGCGCAAGCGGTCGCGCTCGCGGGCGAGCTGCGTTTGGTAGGCTTGAGAATTCTCGAAATTGAGAGCGTTATCGACCGCAACGGCGACCTGGCTGGCGACGCGCTGCATGAATTGCAGCTCGGTGTCCGTGACGCCCTGGGGGGCCATGCGGCCGAAGCCCATCGAGCCGATGCGGCGCTGCGCCGTGGTGAGCGGAAAAATCGCCATGGAGCGGACCCCGTGTTCGCGAATCCGCGTTATGAAGTCCGGAAAGCGCGTTTCCTCGTCGACATCAGCGATGACGAGAGGCTGCTGCGTTTGCCAGACCCAGCCGGAGGGATGGCCTTCGATGGGCGATTCCATCCCGGCGACTTTTTCCGTGGGGACGCGGCTTTCGAGAATGTGAAGGCGCATTACGTTGCGGACCGGATCGTGGAGAACGAGGGTGAGGAAGTCGAATTCGATGACGGAATGCAGACGGCCGGCGAGGTCGTGGAAAAGCGCGGGAAGATCGCGCTGCTGGGCGATGGCTTCGCTGACTTCGAGCAAGGCTTCGAGCTGACGCCGGGAATGCTCGAGGGGCGAGGCGAAGGCCACTTCGGGCGGCGAAATGACGGGATCCGCCATAGAAGGCAGGATAACACCCGCGTCGGCGGAGGCTCAACTTGTGGCGCGGGCGAATTGGACGGGATTCTGCGAATTACACCCGTGGAAGCGATGAACTTTAGGGAAATGTAGCAGGCGTCGTTTGTTAGTGTAAGACGATCTCAATGAAAATGGATGCCAGCGCGTATACCCAGAAGCACAATTCTCCCGCGCCAAGGAAGCTAAACAGATGGTAAGCTCCGCCTGGTTTCCCTTCTACTCCACGGCGCCTAGCACTGGAAATCCTCTTTATGAACAAAAGGCAAATGACCAAAATGCAGAAACAACTTCCCCATATCACAAGCTCTAAGGGGAAGTCCTTGTCGTTTCGTCCACGCGGTACCTGCCGGAACAACAGTCCGAATATGAAAGTGACGCTCCCAAAGACGCGGGTTACCCAGAAGAAAACTCTCTTTAAGGAATCGGCTCCATACGAGGGGCATAATCTCCGATCTAAGGAAACAGCAACAGACTTTCGCTAAAGTCCCGGTAAGCCGCGCGTAACCGAAAGCTGGCGAATGCTTTGGGTCAAACTCTATATTTCGTAAGCCGGAGCGTGGCGGGCGCCGGTGGCGATGAGGCGCTCGATGGAATCGACGGATGGGATGCCGCCACGGGCGCCGATGGCGGTGCAGTTGAGCGCAGCAGCAGCGCAGCCGAAATCGAGCTGGCGCTGCAGCGGCCAGCCTTGGAGCAGCCCATAGATAAATCCCGCATGAAAAATGTCGCCCGCGCCCGTCGTATCAACCGTCTCCACGCAGAACGCGGGCGCGTAGTGGAAGCGCGCCCCGTCCCAAACCAAAACGCCCTCTTCGCCTAGTGTTGCAGCGGTAAGGCGGCACGCAAATCGTTCGCGCACCGCAGGTAGGGACTTCCGCAAATCCGGTTCTTCCGTTATTCGCCCGGGAATATCCCTGCTGGTGATGAGGTAGTCGACGCTCTTCAAGAGGTCCTCGACGCCGGGATAGAGTTCGTCCAAATCGGCGATGACAGGAATGCCCGCAGCACGCGCCCAGCCTGCCGCGGCAGCCGCTGCAGCCGTATCGTGCCCATCGACGTGAAGCGCGCGAGCAGTGACGATCCAATCGTGGTCAAGTTCTTCGGGGCGGAGGATCAAGCGGTCGTCGCGTTTCCAAAGAACCGTGCGCTCGCCGGCGTCATCCACAAGAATGAAAGCCTGCTGGCTGGGACAGCCGGCCGCCGAGAAGAGATGCGCTTCGACGCCGAGGCGCGCAAATTCCGCGCGATGGAGCGCCGCGGCGCTGTCGTCACCGATCTTGCCCACGTAGCGTGCGCGCAAGCCCCACTGCCGGCAGGCAATCACTGCCGTAGCGACCTGGCCGCCGGGCAGCACTTTCGCGGAACGGAATTCGACTTTGGAGCCGCGTGCGGGATAGTGCGCGACGGGAATCAGCGTGTCCGTAGCGTTGAGCCCGACGCCGACTACATCCACTTTGGACGGATTCGTCATAAAGGACCCGGCAACTTTACCGGATGCGGGGACGTTTTCAAAGGCGGAGCGAAGGCGTCAGTGGAAGCGTGTAGTGCGCCAGAGGGCCAGGCCGCAAATAATAAGGAGCAGGAACAGCGCCGCGGTCAAAAGCGCGGCCGGCCCCCAGTGCAAGGACAGCTGCGGGACGCGAGCCATCGCCGCAAAAATCACGAACACGCTGGTGGCGAATACGACCAACAGCCAGTCCAACGCGCTGCGGGAAGGTTTGGCTTCGGTGACAAGCTGGCGGCCGTCCATGCGGGCTTCGACGAAATCCACCGCGACGCCATAGCGGTCGCTCTCGCGCATGGCCGCCTCTTTCCAGCGCGTTTGCTCCTGGCCGGTGGCGGAAGAAAACGCAATGGCGCCGACGCCCAGCATCATGAGGAGCGAACCGCCGATGACTTCGAAATAGGTGGAAGAACTGCGGCCGTGCAATTCGCCAAAAACAAAAATCCCCCAGAGCAGTCCCCAGAGCTGATTGGAATTGGAGAGCGGGATGCCGCGGCTAATGCCCACGTACTTTGCGGCAAATTGTTGGAAAATGTCGCCAATCACCCAGACGAAGCCGCCAAGCATCAGCCAGAAAATGACGCCGCGCGCGCCGAGCAATTCCTGCCACAAGGATGCCAGCCCCAGCGAACTGACGGAGAGGAGCGTCATCATGCCGAGTTCCCCGAACGAAAAGAAAGTGACGAACGAAAGCGGATTCATGCCCGTCAGGTAGGCTTTGCGGTACGGGATATACATGGTGCCCCAAAGAATTCCGGCGCCAAGCGCGGCCCAGACTCCGTTCAGAGAATGTGCGGCGGGGCCATGTCCTGATGCGGATGCGATTGCCAGGAGCGTCGCACCGGCGCACATGACCAGCGCTCCGCCCAGGACGCCGGCGAGACGGCGCCAACCGGCCTGGCGCAGCTCATTGAAAAAAAGAAATCCCCAAAGAATGCCGAGAAGGCTGTTCGAATTCCACAGTGGGAAGGCGATGCTCAAGCCAATGTCGCGAATGGCGAAAATCGTCAGCGTGTTGGCCACGGCCCAAAGACATCCGGCAAGAAGCGCCCAAATGACCAGGTGAGGCGCACGGCGAACGTCAGCGCGAACGGAGGAGGTGCCAAGAATTAGGGCAGGCACGCTCCAGCGCGCAAGGAAAACGCCAATGACCATGATCAGCGAAATGACCATAGGCGAAATGCCGATGGAAACAAGTTTGGTGGGCGCTTCCGCGGCGCCGAGCCAGGCTCCTGCAGCGAAGCCGGAAAGAATGCCGAGTAGTTGAAGTTTTTTCGCACGCGACGCGTCTGGGATTGCTGCGGGAGTCTGGGTGGACGAGACGGGCGGCATTTTGCTCCGATCCGACAATCAGCGAATAAATCGAAGAAGCAGCAATCCGCCCATCAGGACGGCGACGGGTACCCAAAAATGAATGTCGCTCAGAATACTTGCCAACCGGCCGCGCGCGTTCGTGTTCGGTGCAGTCGCATTCATATTTCACCGTTTTTAAATCCCGCGATCGGCGCCGATTATAGCCTTAAAGCTCGGCGTTTTCCGAGTAGCGAAATCTCCGTGAGCTTGACGGCGCATCAGTCCGAGCCGTAAGCTCCACAACATTTCGCGATTGCATCCGGGGCGCATTAGTGGCTGCGGGGAACGAATGGCGAGCACGCTGGCAAAAATCTATGTTGTGCTGAGCGGGGCGATTTTGATCGTGGTCGGTGTGGTGGGACTCTTTCGCCATGAAATGTTCAATCTCACATTTCCTCCCACCCATAACATATTTCACCTGGTCAGCGGGGTAATCGCGCTCTGGGCCGGGCTCGGAAAGCGCGCCGATGGCCCGCGGCGGTTTGGCCTGGTTTTTGGCACGATCTATACGTCAGTGGCCCTTGCAGGCTTCGCCGGTCTCCGAGATTTCGGTCCCATCCAACTGGATTTGAACACGCATTTCAATTTCATCCACCTCGGCGCTGGCCTGCTCAGCCTGGCGGCTGGTTTGGCCAGCGCGAAGTCGAACTAGTGGTTTTCTGGCTTGGACCGCGCCGCCGCTTGTTCGCTCTTGTATGCCTTCCAGGCTCCATCGATGACGTAAGCGTGAATCGCGTCTGCATCCTGCACGGTCATCTTGTCATGCGGAAATGCAAACTTCGGGGGATCGGCGAAACCGGGCATGCCCTTGCTCCCATGGCTGCCGCCCAAGACAATTTGATACCAATCTTTGTGAGCTTCGGGCGGCATGTAGCGAAGATCGGGAATCGCGCCATCAAGAACCCAGGCGCCGCTCCCGTCAAGTCCGGGCGAGTGACAACCGTCGCAGACAAACGTTCCATACAGCTTTTCGCCCTTGCGAATGATTTCCTCGCTCACGTTCTGTTCGGGAGGCTTGGGCACGGGTGGAATCACAATTTTCGGATACGGGAAAGGCGTCGTGGCGCCGAGCTTGAAGGCATAAAGGCGCGCGGGTCCGCGTTTCGATTCGGGCGTGGCCATCGTGCGGGCCGGCGCGAACAGTCGTGAACCTGAGCCCCACCCAACGGGAGTGATGACATATTGTTCGCCTTTCACCGAGAACGTAACGGGAATCGACTCGATGGCCGAGCCGGTTTTGATCGACCACACTTTTTTCCCTGTGTCAGCCGTATAGGCCGCGAATTCGCCAGTCCCTTGCCCTTGAAAAACCAGGTTGCCAGCCGTGGAGAGAACTCCGCCATTGGTGGCGATTTCTTCTTCGACGGACCAGCGCGCCGATTGCGCGACGGGATCCCAGGCGATGAGCCGGCCAAATAATCCTTCGCCGCCTTCTCCTGCTTCGGACGCGGCCTTCACATCGGCGCGACGATCGGTTGTGGGGACGTACACCAAGCCGGTCCCCGCGTTGTAGCTCATCGGCCACCAGTTGTGAACCGTCCACTGCCTAGCGCCGCCTTGCGATGCGGGAATCCGCACGGCGCGTCCGGTCGACAGATTAATCGAAGACGCCCAAACCGCTTTGACGAGAGGCTTCGCGGAAAGAAGTTTCCCGGTCTTGGCATCGAGCACAAAAAAGAAGCCGTTTTTCGGCACGGTCATGGCCACGTGGCGTTTCTCTCCGTCGATAACCAGGTCAGCCATCACAATGTGATTGTTTTCGGAATGGACGCCTTCGGTGCCGGTCTGGTAATACCAGGCGTATTCTCCGGTGTCCGCGTTCACGGCAATGATGCACTCGCCGAACAGCCGGTCGCCGGTCGCCTTAATCAGCCGGAACTCTCCGTAATCCACCCCCACACCCGCTGTTCCGAAGATGACCTGGTTTGTCGCCTCATCGTAAGTGATGGCGTTCCACACGTCGCCGCCGCCGACCCGCCACCATCCGTCGCCTGACCAGGTTTTCGCGGCCATTTCGAGCGCCTTCGTTTCAAATGGCTTCGAGGGATCGCCCGGAACCGTCCAGAAGCGCCACGCTTCCTTGCCGGTTTCCGCGTCATAAGCGACCAGCGCGCCGCGCACGCCGTCGTCCGAGCCGTTGAAGCCCATCAGAATTTTCCCCTTTGCGACATGCGGTGCGCCGGTGATGCCGGTTTGCGTTGGTTCGCAGACCGTGGCTTCCCACACTTTCTTTGTGGTTGCGGCGTCGATGGCCACCAGGCGGCAGTCGCCCGTGCCGACATACACTTTGCCGTTCCAAACAGCCACGCCGCCATTGACGCGCGCGGAGTAGGAGCCGTTGATAGCCTGGTCCAAGCGAACTTGGGGATCGAATTTCCACAGCTGTTTTCCCGTGGCCGCTTCCACCGCATAGACTTTCGAAAGCGGCGCGCTGACGTAGATCACTCCATCCACAACGATCGGCTCCGATACGACGCCCATGGTGCTGTCAATATCCAGGGACCAGGCCAGACCCAGGCCGCCGATATTTTTGTCGGTGATTTGCTGCAGCGGGCTGAAATGACTGGCGTCAAAAGTACGGCCGTTAAGCAGCCAGTTGTTCCCCATGGCCGCGTCGGACATCACGCGCGACTCGTTCACGTCGCCGGGCTTCGCTTTGTTATCCGCCGAAGAGCGAAGCGCAATGGCCACTCCAATCGCAACAAGGACGAGAGTCAGACCGAGGATGCGCCGTGGATTCATGCCCAACCGCCTTTCGAACGAGTCGCCGAAAATTCGCCACGCCGATGCGAGATCGGTGTCCGCAACCTGATTGGCTGGAATTTCCGCTTGCCATGTTAGGTGCGCGACAGAAAGAAAGTCAACGCGGGCGTCGTCCCAGTAATGGATCGGTTTATGATTAGCGGGGTCATCGGGGCTTGTGAATGTCCTACCGTCGTGAGATACACTCCTTCAAGGTCTGAGGACAAAATAAGCAAGGCCGCGGCACCAGGCCGCTAGTTATTGCTGCGAATCCAGGTTCGCCGATGGATAAGCAACGTCTGGAAGCTTTCACGGATGGAGTGATCGCCATCATTATTACTATCATGGTGTTGGAGCTGAAGGTGCCAGCAGGCTCCGATTTTTTCTCGCTCGCGTCCGGTCTGCCGGTATTTCTGGCCTACGCGCTCAGCTTTGGCAACGTCGGCATCTTTTGGAATAACCATCACCACATGCTCCACGCTACGGAACGAATTAATGGCGCCGTGCTGTGGGCCAACCTGTTCCTGCTGTTCTGGCTGTCGCTAGTTCCGTTTGTCATTCGTTGGATGGATGAAACTCATTTCGCCGCCGCGCCCACTGCGGCTTACGGTTTGGTTTTGGCGATGGCCGCGATTGCCTACATCGTATTGGAACGATCCATCATCGCGTGCAATGGTCCCGACTCAAAACTAGCCCGGGCGGTCGGCAACGATCTAAAAAGTAAGGTGTCGCTATCGGTCTACGCACTGGCGATTCTGCTGGCATACGCGCGCCCCTGGATCGCGCTCGTGCTCTACGTGGTGGTGGCGGTGATGTGGTTCATACCTGACCGGCGAATCGAATCCACGGTGTAGCTGGGACGGAAATGAAAACGCGCTTACAGGTGATGAAATTTGGGGGCACATCCGTCGGCGATGCGTCATGCATCGCCAGGACGGCGCAGATTATCGCGAAAGCCGCGAAGGAGAACCACTGCGTCGCCGTGGTCTCCGCGATGAGCGGCGTGACCAACCGATTGATCGAAGCCGCAAGGAAGGCGCAAGCAGGAGACGCGCGTGAAGCTGCAGCCGTTCTCGATGCGCTGCGTCAACAACACGAAACTGTGCTGACGAGCTTGGTCCAGCACGAAGACGAACGCGCGGGCATCCGGCAACGGATGAACGAAGTGTTCGCAGAAGGCCGGCGCCTTTGCGAAGGAACGGCGCTGCTGCGCGAACTTACGCCGCGCGCCCTGGATGCGATTTCGAGCCTGGGAGAAAGACTGTCTGCGCCGCTGGTGGTGGCAGCTGTCAAAGTCCTGGGACTGCCAAGCGAAGCGATCGAAGCGACGGAACTGATTGTTACCGACGCGTTCCACGGCGGCGCGGAACCACAGATGGAATTGACGCGCGCAAAATCGCAAGCGCGGTTGCGCCTGCTCCTAGAAAAAGGCGTCGCACCGGTGGTGACTGGCTTCATCGGCGCCACCACGGAAGGCCAATTGACCACGCTGGGGCGAGGCGGTTCCGATTACTCGGCGACGATCCTGGGCGCGGCCTTGGATGCGGATGAAGTCATCATCTGGACCGACGTCGACGGCGTGCTCACGGCCGACCCGCGGCTAGTGGCGGAGGCGCGCACGATTCCAGTGATTTCGTATCGTGAAGCTGCGGAGTTGGCCTACTTCGGCGCGAAAGTCCTGCATCCGAAAACGTTGAATCCCGTCGTGCAAGCGGCCATTCCCGTGTGGATTCGCAACAGCTTTGCGCCCGAAAAGCCCGGCACAAAAATCACGCCCGAAGGCCGCAGCATCGGAGGCGGAGTAAAAGCGCTGACGGCCATTCGCGACGTAACATTAATCAGCGTGGGCGGGCCAGGAATTGTAGGATTGCCCGACGTCGTGGGGCGGACGTTTTCCACCACCGCCGAAGTGCGCGCCAACGTCCTGCTGATTTCACAGTCGTCCTCGCAGAACGATATCTGCTTCATCGTTTCCACTGTGGACGCCCAGCGAACCGTGGAAGCCCTGCGCAAAGAGTTTGCACAGGATCTGGCGCATCACAAGGTGGAGCACATCACAGTGGATTCGAATATCGCGATCGTAGCCGTCGTGGGAGAGAACATGCGCGGCACGCCGGGAATCGCCGGCCGAACCTTCAACGCGCTGGGGCGTGACAACGTGAACCTGATCGCCATCGCCCAGGGGTCGTCCGAGAGCAACATTTCCTTCGTGATCGACGTGAAATCTGTCAAGACCGCTCTTAACACAACACACCGCGAGTTCGGCCTGGACGCTTCGCCAACGTAAGGTTTAACGTGCGCAAATGGTAGGCCCGTGGGGACTCGAACCCCAGACCTCTACCGTGTCAAGGTAGCGCTCTAACCAACTGAGCTACGGGCCTAAAGTCCATCAAGTTTATCACGACTGCCGCAACAATACGGAACGCAGCTATCCGCCTGCCGATGTTCTACTGAGGCTCCCGGCGAGAAATCAGTCGGTGTGGTAGTGTGTCCGGGGAAGAATCCCGCGGAAAAATGCCGATCACGACGATCATTGAACCGTTTCGAATCAAAAGCATCGAGGCCATCCGCCGCACCACACGGGAACAACGCCGAACACTTATGGAGGCCGCGGGCTTCAACCTTTTTCTCGTTCCTTCCGACGCGATTTTGATTGATCTGCTGACCGATTCCGGAACCGCCGCGATGTCCACCGAACAGTGGGCGGCGATGATGCGCGGCGACGAATCCTACGCCGGGTCGCCGAGCTTCGTGCGATTTTGCGATTCGGTGCAAAACATTTTCGGTTTCCGTCACGTAATTCCCACGCACCAGGGCCGCGCCGCCGAACGCATTTTGTTCAATGTGATGTGCAAAAAGGGCGACGTTGTTCCGAACAACACGCATTTTGACACCACGCGCGCGAACTGCGAATTTGTCGGCGCAGAGGCGCTGGATCTTCCCATCGCGGAAGCGAAAGAGCCGGCGCGCGTGCATCCCTTCAAAGGGAATATGGACACGGCGCGGCTGACGGAAATCATCGAACGCCAAGGCGCGAAGAAAATTCCGATGGTAATGGTAACGGTGACGAATAATTCCGGCGGCGGCCAGCCCGTCTCGATGGAAAATATCCGCACGGTAAAATCCATCTGCAAGAAGCACGGAATTCCTCTCTATATCGATGCATGCCGGTTCGCGGAAAATGCTTACTTCATCAAACTGCGCGAGCCCGGCTACGCGAACAAAACTCCGCGAGAAATTGCGCGCGAAATATTTTCGCATGCCGACGGGTGCACCATGTCCGCGAAAAAAGACGGCATGGCGAACATCGGCGGATTTCTCTGCACCAACGACGACCGGCTGGCGCAGCAGGAAAAGGATCTGCTGATTTTGACCGAAGGATTTCCAACGTATGGCGGACTGGCGGGACGCGACCTGGAAGCAATTGCGGTGGGACTGAACGAAGCGCTGGAAGAGGAATATTTGAAATACCGGATTGCATCAACCGCATTTCTCGGCAACCACGTTGCGAGTGAAGGAGTTCCGATCGTGCAGCCGCCGGGGGGACATGCCATATATATTGATGCGCGAGCATTTTTGCCGCATGTTCCGGCGGCGCAATTTCCGGGAGTGGCGCTGGCGAACGAACTGTATCTGGAAGGCGGGATACGCTCGGTGGAAATTGGAACGCTGATGTTCGGAGAGCACGCGACGATGGACCTGGTGCGGCTGGCGATTCCACGGAGAGCGTACACGCAGAGCCACATCGAGTACGTCGTGGAAGTGATTCTGGACGTTTGGCGCAAACGAGAACAAATACGGGGATACGAAATAATCGAGCAGGCAAAATTCCTGCGGCACTTTTCGGCGAAGCTGAAGCCGGTTGCGAACTGAGGCGCGATGAACGTAACCATCGATGCGAAATTGAAGGCGAAATGCCGGCGGACGGCGCTCGGGTGCGTGACGGCGCGCTTGAAAGCAGGAGCGTCGCCAGCGGCTTTGCTCCAGGAAATGAAGACGCGGGAAAACGAAATCCAGAAACTCCCCTTTCCGCGCGGCGTGCTGGAATCGGCGCAAGTGGAAACGACGCGCAAAGCGTATAGAGCTTTGGGAAAAGATCCGGCGCGGTACCGAAATTCCGCGGAAGCGCTGTTGCGGCGCGTGGTTGCTGGAAAAGGCTTGCCGGAGATTAACGCCATCGTGGACGTGATCAACCTGGTATCCGTGGAGAGCCGCCTGCCAGTTGGGCTGTATGACCTGGGGCACGTTGTCGGCGACATTATTTTTCGCGCGGGACGCGAAGGCGAAACGTACAAAGGCATCGGCAAATACCATTTGAATCTGGAAGGGTTGCCGTTGTTTGCCGATACCGTTGGCCCGCACGGCAGCGCCACGAGCGATTCGGAAAGAACGATGGTTACGGCGGCGACGAAGCAGGTGCTGGCAGTCATCATTTCTTTTAGCGGCCCGGAAGGACTGGGGCGCTGGGGGCAAAGAATGTCTGACCTGCTGAAGGAGTATGCCGCGGCGGAAGACGTGGAAATCCGGGTGGTCGAATAAGGAAATCGTTTTAGGCCGTCGCGTTTTAACCCACGGCGTTTTGGTCCGCAGCATTTTCCCCAATTTTCCGCCCTTTCCGACTTGTCCCACCATTGCCGAATGCTTCTTGAAGCCCTGCCAATCATCGGGTTTACTAGAAGCGAAGCTGTCGCGTGTGGCGCTCGCATCAAACGCTTGAAAGACTGAGAAGCAATCCCATTCCGCAGAGAGGTGGCCGATGTCCTGCAATCCCGAAGTGTTGAAACACGTTCCGCTGTTTGCGCTGCTCGATGAAGATGAGACGGCGGTGCTGGCGGGGCAAGTGGAGCTGAAAAATTTCTCCCCGCGACAACGCATTTACAAGATGGGGGATCCGGGCGGACAAGCCTATGTGATGGTCTCCGGAAAAGTCCGCGTGACGACGGTGGACGAAGACCAGCAAGAAGTGGTGGTGGATGAGCCGGCGCACGGAGAGTTCTTCGGCTTCGCGTCGATGCTGGAGCAGACGCCCCATCAAACCAACGCCACGGCGATGGAAGATACCCAATGCCTGGAAGTGAGCCGCGGCGACATTGCGACGCTGCTGCGACGCAAGCCGCATGCGGGAATGGACATGCTGACGGTACTGGGGAAACAGTTTCACTCTTCTCAGCAACTGGTGCGCATTCGCGCGATGCGCAACGCGAACGACGTGATCGAGGCGAAATCCACGCTGCCCGAGCGCATCGCGGACTCCATGGTGCAGTTCGGTGGATCGTGGACGTTCATTATTGGTTTTATGGTTCTGAGCAGCGTCTATACGGCTATCAACGTGGGTTTGCGAAGGGCGGCTTGGGATCCGTATCCGTTTATCTTGCTGAATCTGATTCTGTCGCTGCTGGCGGCGATCCAGGCGCCGGTGATTATGATGAGCCAGAACCGGCAGGACCGGAAAGACCGCGTGCGCAGCGAACTGGATTACGCCGTGAATCGGCGCGCGGAGTCCGAGATTCAGGGACTGGCGAGGAAGCTGAACCTGCTGGGGGATCAGATGGGCGACCTCGAGGATTTGCTACGGGGAAAGCTGAAACATGGATAGGGGAACAACGGAGACAGGAAAAGGATAACGCTGAGACGCTGACATCGGCGTTCCTGCCGAAAAGGAGGTGATCCAGTGAGGTACGGTTTACGTGGAAGCAGTAGAGGAGGCGCTTGTGAGATTACCGAGCGCCTCTCTCCTTTGGTTCCGCCCATCCGAATTCCCTGTGATTAGAACGAATTCGTTGTGCGTTTTATCCCCGGCAAGTGCCTCTCGCTGACTCCCGTTGTGAGACGTTGCAGCTTCAACGAGAATTGCTAACGCTTGAGCTGCGGAGAGGAGTTTTGCAGAGCCGCGATTAGGTCATGCGCCGCATTTGGAGCAGGGACATCCGATTCCAGAATGATTTTTGCGGCGCTCGTGGATTTGCCGTAGAGCTTGCGATTGGCGTCCTCATCGGGCCTAAGCGTCGAGCCATCGAGAGATATGCCGGCAAACACGCCTCGTGCGCGGGAGTAGCTCAGAATCTCCGCACGCATATAAGCGTCTGTATCGGCTGCCGCCGAACGTCCCTTCGGTCCAGCGGCGATAGATGCATCCGCTCCCAGCTTCACTTTGGTGTGCAGCAGGCTCCCTGCGCCGCGGTCGTTCATCACGAGAAAGACGAAGTCAGTAGCTTCTCCACCAATCTGCAAGCCAATGCTCCCGCCTTCCAGCGCATACATGGCTGGCGCGCCCCAAGGACCGGTGAAGTCCTTGCCTGTGCGGCAAACCATCGTGCCACGGCCGTAGCTGCCGCCAACAACGAAAGCAGCCTTCAACACCGACGGCATGACCACCACACAACGAGCCTTGTCGATCAAGTCTTGCGGAATGTCGTCAGGAACCTTGAGAATCTCCTGCATGACCGTTCCCGCGTTTTGCAGACGATCCTGCTCGGTTTTTGCTTCGCTCGGATTTTTGGCAATCGACAATGGTCCCAAAATCAGCAGTCCCGCCACTGGGACGATGCAGCACTTTGTGAATTTCATTCGCAGCGCCTCCTTGAGCGCCTGGTTTGTTTCTCTGTGCACACTACGGTTTTCTCTTTCGAGCGGGCTGATGCTGTTAGAGCTCTTGGTCCCAACGCTTGGAAGGGCAACCTCCCCTCCAGACTCGCGTTGGATTTGGTAATAGGCTGAAAATTCAATCACATAGAACAGTCGTATAGGGCAACAGGCCATGAGACTTGAAACGCGAGGTGTGTAGAAAGTACAAGAATAAAGAACGAAATAGTCTCTTTCTGGGTACTGGAACCCATGCTCCGGCAAAGCCGCCTAAGTGACAAAATCCCTAAAACTCACGACTTACCTGTTTTGGCGAACCAAATGCATCGGCGCAATAAAGGGAGAAGAGAAATGAACCACCAACTCTCCGTCGAGACAGCGATGTGTATGGAACATCAAAGGCTTCTTGCAGAGTGTCAAAGGGCCTTGGAAATCTGGAACGAGCACCGCGCCGAGTTTTGTCAGTTTCGTTTCATCGGAAGAGAAGCAGGCGACGAACTCCTGCGATTGCAAGCGAAGTATGCTCGAGCTTACACAGTCTTGCAGAACCACGAACGCAAATGCTCACTCTGTCAACTGAGTTTTGCCACTCATTTGGAGCATCAAGGGTTCGCCGATACCAGGCGGCGCCACGATGGTCAATAAAAGCGGGGTCCTCTTGCCAGGTATGCGGCAGGCGCACTTGGCGCCAGGCACCGAGTCATCGAGCTGATACCAGCGCTGTTCCATACCAACGCTTCCAGAATCAGTCCGAATCACCAATGGCCACACAGACTCACCCTCTCCGGTGCGGACAAGTCCGTTGTTTTCTCACTTGTTAGGAGTGCGGGCGTGGCCTATGATGCTCGGAGCAAGGACGCTGGTGTGAGTCGGGAATTTTCGACGAGAATGCACTGCAAGCTTCCCTTTCCGACCGTGATAGCACGCCGGCTAACCAGATATCCTGAGGGTGTGTCAAACCAAACTGAATTAGCGGTAGATGCTCCAAGATAATCTCACGCCTTAACTGCAACAAGGCTTGTTACGTTGGAAAAAATGGCGACGATCGGTTTCTTCGTATCGTCAAGTTTGGTAAATAGTGGGATCGAGCCGAACAAGGGTGTCGAATATGAGCTTGCTTGCCAATCTCGGAAACCCAAGTGTTCTGCCTCAGCTTGGCGCGCAGAGAACCACGTCATCCAACTAGAATCCTTCATTTCCCCCAAACGTATTCACTAATTCCCGTTGACGCAGCAAGCCAAAAGAAATGCTACTGGGCTCTGGTTGCTTGCACGAGCAGCTCTACCGAAGGCGCTACCATAAGCAGCAGCACCGCCTGTGGTTTTCCGGAGGATTTCAGAAATTCGATATTTCGCTGCCGCAAATCTGCGCTGACGAGACGATTTTCATGCAGATCATCCAAAGCCTGCAGGCCGATCTCTGCAATCCGGGACAAGTTATGCGACACTGGCGCCAAATCTTGGGTCAGGTACGATCGCCTCAGTAATGGCTGCAGCTTGGCATCGTTATCCCGCCACAATCCGAGCCATTCTCGGGCCTGTTGCCACTCCTGGGGTGTCGCCCTTCCTGAAGCAATCCGCCTAGCAATCTCGTTAAATTCGCGGGCTGTGTCGCTTTCCGGTGGCACCGCATCATCAAGACGGTTGAGCGGCGTAAAGTCAGTAAAGGTCCGCAGTTCCTGACGGACATACAACCTGGGAGGTTGTACTACGGCCGCAAGCACTTTCAAGGGCGCTGGATCCAGTTCGCCGCTCATGCGCTCCAGCATTTCATCTGTGATAAGTCTGTGGCGCAGACGGTAGTAACCGAGCTTCTGCGATATGATCGCGAGCCGCTGGTACATTGAATCGACATCCTGAACCTTTTGGGGAGACCATAAGCGCTCAGCGATGGCAGCGGTTCGCGGCCATATGCGGTTGTCCATGTTTTCATCGGAGACAATATCTGTCCACATGGTGGCCTCTCCGCCGAGAACGCGGGCCTTCTGATCCGATGTGAGCGTGCCAGCGCTGTCCCCTAACGGGTCCACCAGGTAATGCTCCGCTGCTGACTGGTTCAAGTCGATGTAGTAGCCGGACGAGAGCACCCCGCGGTAACCGTTCCGTGCGGCCTCTGCAAGCGAGTTTGGCCCGCGCCAGGATTGAATGACGACATCTTTGGGTGTATCGGGCTGAAGTACTTCGTCCCATC
>Ga0137395_10000067_pt1 | contig 31274 bp, 27 predicted proteins | sample czobulk216metaG_FD_108283 | JGI IMG/M metagenome (GOLD analysis project Ga0137395, IMG submission 108283) | Vadose zone soil microbial communities from Angelo Coast Range Reserve, California, USA - czobulk2.16 metaG | ecosystem: Environmental > Terrestrial > Soil > Vadose zone | place: USA...
CAGGATCAATCCTCCAAGGTAGCTCTTGAAGCCTATCGAGCATTGAGGACGAGACTCATGCGAGCCCAGTCGAGAGCAGGGGTGAAAACGATCGCCATCACCAGCTCACTGCCGGGAGAAGGCAAAACGCTGACGACTATGAACCTTGGCTTGTGCTATGCACAGCTCGCGCAACAGCGGGTGCTGGTTATCGATGCCGACTTGCGCACATGCGGGTTGACGGCATTACTAGATCATCCGAGCACACTAGGCCTTGCGGACGTGCTGGCTGGCAAAGCGACTCTAGAGGAAGCGATGGTTGCAACCAATCAAAAGAATTTCCTCGTGCTCCCCGCCGGCACGATTTCCTCCCCTCCGCCGGAGCTTTTCACCGGATCGCACTGGCAGGAGCTTCTCGGGCGCTGCAGCGAACTATTCGAGGTCGTTCTAGTCGATACACCCCCGATTATCCCGCTGGCCGACTTTGAGTTGATCAGCGTGGCTTGCCAGGGGGTGGTGATGGTAGTGCGAGCCCGTCATGGGCAACGCGAAACTTTGCAGAAATCGGCAAGCTCAGTGGATCGTAAGAAGCTTCTGGGTTTAGTTTTCAATGGCACCGATGCAAACGAGAAGCAGTACTACGGATACAGATATGCTGAAGCCAAGGCCTGAAAAGGCCATTCGTCCCGAGGTGTCGCTGGCAAGGGGCCAATTCGCAAGAGAGAAAAGACCAGATTGCACTGACCAAAATGCCATATCGGGGGTTCCAAGGCGACTATGTATCTAAACATCAAACTGCAAGTTTTTCGATTGGGTTTCCACCAAATCGATATCGCCAAAGCGCTCGGCATTGATGAGAGTGTGCTCAGCAAAATTATCCACGGCTATCGCGAGCCATCGAAAACGCAACGCATGCAACTCGCGCAGTACTTGAATGCCGAAGAGAGCTGGCTCTTTGAAAAATACGATCGTACCCTCCGACCCACGAGTGCTGTGCCTAGCCTTCCTCCCAGAGAGGAGGAGGGCCTCTCATGAAATGCGTTTCGTAAACTCTGCTCCGCTGCTGCGAACTCTTGCGCTTTCTCAAGGAGGAGGCCACGAGTCAGTTGGGTTGCCTGGATCATTGCCAGCCATTCCTACGGCTGCCTCTCTTCTATCGCGATCTTCAGGTTGCCTGATTCTCCGTCGCAGATAGCCCCAAAAAAGTATCGAGCCAGAACTCGCGGTTGTGAACGTTCTTGGAGAGAAAGAAGAAACAGTTTTCCCACGCTCCGGTGGCCACTCCGACGAGGCCTTCTAACCAAATGAAACAAAATGAGATACGTCGCTTGTATCTGGACTCGGACGTGCATTCTGCATTCACCATCGTGGCGGGGAGTCAAAACAGCTTCCCCGCCGAAAACCTCAGTTTCTGAGCTCTTATGCCCAAGATTGGTACTCATGAGGTTCCTGCCAGAACCTTACTCCTCGTCGGGGTTGACGGGGTGGCCATCATGCTAGCCCTACTGGCTGCCAGTGCTGTACGGACAGGCATACCTTTCTCGGAAATGATTCTGCAATTGAGCCTGTGGACAAAAATTACTCTGATCACGATCGTTTGCGGGCTGTCTCTTTACTTCAACGATCTCTACGATTTTCAAGTTGTGAGACGCAGAGACAACCTTTTTGTCCAGACCATGCAAGCGCTTGGAGCCGCCTGTTTTTTGTTAGCTCTGTTGTTCTATATTTCTCCCTCAACCAGTCTGGGCCGCGGCGTTGCGCTCTTGGCCGGGCCATTGATCCTTGCCCTCTTGCTAAGTTGGCGGCTGTCAGCAAACGCGACAAACCTCTTATCACGCGGTGATGAGCGGGTGCTGGTTATGGGAACGGGAGAATCAGGCATATTACTGGTGCGACACATCCTGGACCACCCTGAATATAACCTGAGGGTTGTTGGATTCCTCGATGAGAATGGCCAAGACATTGGGCGGTCTCTTGTCAATCCTAAAATCATCGGGGGCTTCGCAAACGTGGAGCAGATTGTAGCCCAGGAAAGAATCGATCGGATCATACTGTCATTGAAGGAACGAAGGGGCAGCACGCCGATCAAACAGCTACTTAATGTCAAATTCGGCGGTGTGCGAATAGAGGATGTGCACAGTTGCTTCGAGAGACTTCACGGCCGGATTCTGCTCGAACGGCTGTCTCCCAGTTGGCTAATCCTTTCTGATGGTTTCAAAAAATCTCGACTCTTGCTGGCTGCAAAAAGATCCATGGATATCTTTGTTTCGTTGACCATCCTCATTATCGTCTCACCCCTTATACCGTTGATTGCACTGGCGATCTATTTGGACAGTGGCGGCCCGATCTTCTTCCGTCAAATGCGCGCCGGGCATAAAGGGCATGAATTTGAACTGCTTAAATTCAGATCTATGATCCAAGACGCAGAGAAGGATGGGCCGCGCTGGGCGGAACAGAGTGACACCCGAATCACACGAATCGGTCGAATCCTACGGAAAACTCGCCTGGATGAAATCCCTCAGCTATTCAATGTGCTTCGCGGCGAGATGAGCCTCGTGGGACCGCGTCCAGAACGGCCTTACTTCTGCGACCAACTTGAGAAGGAGATCCCCTTCTACAACCTTCGGCACTCGATCCGGCCTGGTCTAACGGGATGGGCGCAGGTGAGGTTTCGCTACGGCGCCAGCCTCGATGATGCCAAAGGGAAACTTGAATTTGACTTGTTTTATTTGAAAAACATGTCGCTGCTGGTTGATTGCGCAATTCTGTTTGAGACTGCCAAGGTCGTTATCCTTGGACGGGGCGCGCAATAGCATCTACCTCTGCTTGGGTTCTCGAGTCTCACGCTACCGGGCTATTTGGGGAGGGGAATGTCCTAGCCAGCACCGGGAAACAATTTTCTTCTTTGCCAGGTGTGTCCAACTGGCCCTGCGTGGCGGACTTATTGAAAGGAAAGGACTTAGTTAGCGTTCTTGTTCATTCCATGGTAGGCCACGTGCTCCAACTTTCTTTGCAGAGCAATGCACCCTTCTGAAGGGACCGCAAAAGTATGATTGAGAGAACTAAGAGCTTCCTGATCGGAACTTTGCTGGTACTGGTAGCCGTCCTTGGCTCCATCCAGATTGGCTTAGGTCAAGATGCCGGGAGAGTAGCGCAAGCAGACCAGAAGAAGGCTCCTGCTGAGGGGAAGAACACCGATTCGAAGGGATCGCCAAGCCCTTCCAGACCGATCGCGACACCGAGCGACTTCGTCATCGGTGAATCGGATGTCCTGAACATCAACGTCTGGAAGGAGCCCGAAATATCCCAGAATGTTGTTGTGCGGCCGGACGGAAAGATCTCACTTCCGCTGATCGGAGAAGTGACCGTTACAGGGTTGACCCCTGTGCAAGCCCAAACTTTGCTGACCAGCAAACTGCAATCCATTCTCACAAATCCTCAGGTCACAGTGACGGTGACCGAAATCCGAAGCAGGATGGTGTCCATCACCGGTGAGGTAGGCAAGGCTGGTTTATATCCGCTGCTGGTTCCTACAACGGTGTTACAGCTAATAACAAACGCGGGTGGACTGGGCCCATTCGCGAACAAGAGGGGCATCTTCATCTTGAGAGCCGTAGACGGAAAGCAACAGAAGATTCCTTTCAATTATAAGCTCGTCATCAAGGGCGAGCATCCAGAGCAGAACATCCTTTTGCGCCCAGGCGACACGGTTGTGGTGCCATGATACAGAACAGTGGAAGTAAATCTTGCGGTCTACGGATGCGGATAATGCTCTGCCTCTTGGTTCTGAGTTGCAGCACCGCCCTTGTAGCACAGCAAAACCCTGATACACCAACTCCCACCACACAGACGGAATCCCAGGACGTCAAACCAGCTGCCCTGCTGATGCCTAGCTATTCCCAAAGCATCGCACTCCTTGGCACGGATCAGCGGTATGTGGATCTAGGGACGTTGCAAACGAGGCGGCGTACGTTCTTCATGTATGGCATCGGAGTTTCGGAATCATACGTCAACAATTTTCAGGAGAATTCCGCAAGTCAGGATAACAGTCAATTCCTCTTGAGTCCGCATGTTGCCATCATTAATGCAAGTAACCGCTCGTCGTTTAGCTTCCAATATGCGCCTTTCGTCGTGCAGAGTACCTCAGGTCCGTCGAGTCGCCAAGTGTTTCACGCCGGAAACCTCTCTTTTGGCCAGCCGATAGCACCGAATTGGATGCTGCAGTTGAGCAGCTCGAACACATACGGAACGGATTCGTCTCGATTGCTGAGCCCGCTCGGGTTTAACGTCAACAAAGGGGTTCCGGTCACAGACCCCAACGCAGCAGTGTTCCAGCTTAATAGAGGTAAAGTATTCTCAACAGCTAACGATGCCACTTTCAGGTGGCAGAGAAGCCCTTCTCAGGCCTTAAGCTTTTCCGTCCAGGAGTCCTATTTTTCACTGATTGATACTGGAACAAGTAATACCGTAACTCTCGTGCAAGCATCCTACTCGGCTGCAGTATCGCCCCGCACAACGGTAAATGTCGGAGGCAACTACTACCACCAAACATTCTCCTCTGGAGATTGTAACGGCTACGGTTTTACCTTTGGAATCTCACATCAAGTTGGCCGCTTTCTAAATCTAAATCTCGGTGGGGGCCCCGAGTTTGCGAGAGCTCCATGTAACCACGGACTCGGACTCGGTGGAAATTACGTAGTGGCTATAACTTACCCCTTGAGCCGGACATCCCGAGTGGGACTTATGGCTGGCCGCTCCTACACGACAACCTATGTTTCCAACACGCAATGGACAGACACTGCTGCTGTTTCATACAGCAAACAGCTTTCGGAGTTTTTCCAAATCAGCTTGAACTCAGGCTATGCCAGGAGTGTTCGTGCACCAGCAAGTCTTGGGGCCTATGTGGGCTATTTCGCAGGAGCAGATTTCTCCTGGAGAGTATCGCGGACCATTTCTCTCACAACATCGTACAGGCGGTTCGAACAAGTCTCGGGGGGCCCGAACCAACAGCAGAATGAGGCAATAGTCTCGCTCGGATGGAACCCGCTTCCTGTCCGAATCGTTAGATGAGCAAGCGTCTGGAACTGAGCGTTGCACGGAAGAAATTTATTGAACGGTCGAAAAGGGCACTAACAAATGAATTCTTCTATCGCGGAACTGCCTGAGCTGTCCTTGGCGCAGGTGCTCGAGTACTTACAAGCTGTCTGGCGGCATAAATTGTCGGTTTACTTGATGACCGTCGGGCTAGCGCTTGCTGCATTCGTCGGCATCGCGCTAATGCCTAACAAATACAAGGCTACCACGACCGTCGAGGTGGACCCTCAGAGGGTGCCAGAACAATTCGTTTCAGAACTCGTACGGATCAACCCCACGGATCGGTTACAAACGATCGGCCAGGAGGTATTGAGCGAGACTCGTTTGCAGAAAGTTATCGACCAGTGGGATCTGTACTCCCAGATGCGTCAAACCTCTTCGCGTGAGGAAGTCATTGATCGGATGAGAAACGACGTCGTAATCGATGTTAAGCAGTCTGGAGGCGGCTTGGCTGTCTTCTCGATTACCTATCTGGGGAAGGATCCCACCCTCGTTGCCAACGTGGCAAATCAGCTGGCCTCGGACTTTATCGAATGGAATCTCAAGAATCGTGAGCAACATGCCCAAGGAACAACGGAATTCTTGAATTCGCAATTGCAAGAAGCAAAGAAGGTGCTCGAGGACCAGGAAAACAAGCTTAGCCAATACAAAATGTCCCACCTGGGCGAATTGCCGCAGCAGCAAGAAGCTCTTCTCCATGCTCTGTCGAGCTTGCAGGCAGAGTTGCAGGCGAATGCTGGAAATTTGAACCGACTCGATGAGGAACGGTTGACTCTCACTCGGCTACCGGACTTTGTGTCGATGTCGGGAGGCAATCCTCAACCAGTGTCCCAACGGGTGCAGTTGGAGATGGAGAAGAACCAGCTCGAAACGAAGCTTAGTGAACTTCGCAGGCGCTATACCGACAAGTTCCCGGAAGTGCAGGATTTGGTCAGGCGGCTGAATCATGTCAACGAAAGTCTAATTGCGCTCCCGGTGGACAAACCTTCTGAGACTGCTGTTTCGACTTCAGCCAAGCCTACCGCAACGGGACTACGGCTCGAAGTCATCGGCAGGGAAATGCAGCGTTTGAAAGAAGAACAAAGACGAATCCAGGGGCAAATCGCGACTTATCAGGCGAAAGTCGAGGCAATCCCACGGCGCGAGCAGGAGATGGTAGATCTTACGCGCAACTATGATAGTTCGAAGGCCCGCTATGAATCTTTGCTGGGCAAGAGCTATGCTGCGGACATGTCGAATGAGCTCGATTCCCAACAAAAGGGCGAATCTTACAAAGTACTCGACCCAGCCCGTGTTCCCGAGCTGCCCTCCAAGCCTAACCGTCTCAAGCTTATGGCAGCGTCGCTCTTTGCGTCGTTTTTTTGTTCAGTTGTTGTTGTTGTCGTTAAAGAGTATCTGGATCCTAGAGTCAAAACAGAGAGGGAAATTCGCATTGCATATCCTGAGCCCATTCCTTTGCTAGCGGCTATTCCTCAGATCCAATCGCCGATAGAGCGACGCAGACATCTCCAGTTTGTTGCCTTCTGCATGAGCGTTTCGATCCTTGCGATCGGAGCTGTGGCCGGACTTCTATGGAAGATCCACCCAATTCTTTGACAGGTGGTCTGAGTGGACCTATCCAAATTAGTGGTTCGACCGACCAAACGCAATGCTCTGATGCGCGGAGTATGTAAGTGAAAATCCTGGTGCTGACAGATTCTTTCCTGCCTCATGCTGGAGGCTCTCGCGAGTATTACTACAACCTTTACCGTCATTTCCCGGAATTCGGCGACACGCGAGTGACCATTGCCACCAAGAAGGTGCCGGGGTGGCGAGCGTTTGATCAAAGGGTGTCCTCGGATTCCCTCCGAATCGTCCGATGGCTGAAGCCGCTTGATACCTGGCAACTGCGCGAATTACCCAAAGGGCTTGGTCCGTTCCTGCACGCCGGATGGCACATAGTGAAAGAAAAGCCCTCGGTTCTTCACGTCGGCGACCTTTTCCCGCAGGGAGTAACTGGGCTATTGCTCAAACAGATGACGGGCATCCCGTATATTGCGTACTCCCATGGAGAAGATGTCGCACTGACTGATCGTTACAAGTATCAGCCCCTTATGCGCAACATGGTTTACCTCGGAGCGGACGCTATCGTGGCTAACGCCGAGTTCGCAAGAAGAAATCTGGTGCGGATCGGCATACCGGAAGACCGCATCTTCAAGATCAACCCCGGAGTGGATCTGGATCGCTTTTCGCCAAGGCCCGCTCGCATCGACTTGTTGAAAAAGTGGAACTTGGAAGGCAAGAAAGTTGTGCTCACAGTGGCGCGGCTGATTTCGCGAAAAGGGCATGATCTCGTGTTGAGAGGGATTGCCCGCTTGATCCGCGAAGTACCCGAAACGGTCTATCTCATTGTTGGCCAAGGCCCCGAAGAGCAAAAGCTGAGGAATCTCGCAGCCGAGCTAGGAATCACGGACTCCGTCCGATTCGCGGGCCGCGTTCCGGAAGAACTCCTGCCGGACTGCTATAGCTTGTGCGATGTCTTTGCCATGGTAAATCGTGAAGAAGCGAATGGGGATCTAGAGGGGTTCGGCATGGTGTTCTTAGAGGCAAGTGCGATGGGCAAACCGGTAATTGGGGGACGCTCGGGAGGAACGGCAGACGCCATTGCGGAGGGCAAAACAGGATTTCGTGTCAACGTCGGCCAACTGGATGAATTGACTGCCACGCTTCGAATGCTACTCACCGATGCCAACTTGCGGTGCCAACTTGGAAATGCAGGAAGAGAACGAGTGGAGCGCGAGTTTCAGTGGCGAGATCGCGCCCGGAAGCTTCACGAGATAAGCGTGGAAATTTGCAAAGCACGGAGCCCAGGAAAGCAGTCTTGGAAAACCCCGAGTAAATCCCATGCGAGCTGAGTTGCGAGAGGACGTTGCCCGATACCGCTCGAAAGACGGCAGGCGAATCGATGTTTGGGTGAATCCAGCGTTTTGGGCCATCGCCTGGTACCGCTTTGGCACGTTCGTTTACCAAGGAACTCTTCCGCGGATCCTGCGCGCGCCGTTGAAGATAGTGCACTTTGCGGGGGGCCTTTTTTGCGAAGCCCTCTTGCAAATGAGATTGCCTCCTAATGCGGAGATCGGCGGAGGGCTGTGCATTAGTCATGTTGGAGGGGTTGTCTTGCACCCTCGTGTAGTGATCGGAAGGAACTGCGACCTTTCTCACCAAGTTACGATTGGCACGGCAGGGCTGGGGCGAACAGCGGTCCCGCGGATTGGTCACGACGTGTCCATAGGCGCCGGAGCGGTGCTGATCGGTGACATCCGAATCGGCGATGGCGCTCACATTGCGGCGAACAGCCTCGTAAACCGCGATGTGCCCGCGGGAGCCACAGTCATGGGCGTGCCTGCCAAAATTGTGAAGTACGGAGAAACAAATCAGAATCTGCGTGAAGAAGCAAGCAAACTAGCGAGTCTCTGATTTGCTTGGCGAGTAGCACTAGAGAAGAGTGAAATGCATCCAGGATTGCACGGTCTCGGACCATTGATCATGTACGTAGGGGCCATCGTCGCCCTTGTGCTGTCAATCGTTTGGAGGCCACAGATTGGTCTCTATTATCTGGTTCCGCTGCTCCCCATGCAAACGGCCAGGGATTGGCTTCACGCGTTTCCGTTGGGGGAGAAACTTGTAGACATTTTATTGCTGGGAGTTTTGATCGGGTTATTGCTGCATCGTACCGAGCGGCAAGTCTTCATTTCGTCGCGGCTTAATAAGATTCTCATGGTCCTGTTTGTCTTCACCTACCTATCTCTCTGGCAGGGCGCTTTCTACCTGGGGAGCCCCCTGCCCATTGCCATAGACGACCCCAGATTCTCCAACTGGAAGAATTACGTCGAGATGTTCTTCCTTTTTTTTATGGCAGCCGCCTCAATTCGCACAAGAAGGCAGATGGCAATCGTGATAGGACTGATGTGTATTTCCGTCCTGGCCGTTAACAGAAGTTACGTAAGCACCGTTGGATCCCGAAACTTTTCACACTTTTCCTACGAGCTGCGCGACGCGGGACCGCTCGGCTACGCGGGAGAGAATGGCATGGGAGCTTTCCAGGCGGAATTTGCGGTTTTCCTGGTTGGCCTTGCGGTGTTCGCCAGGAAACTTGTGCTCAAATTGGGGCTTCTGGCGATCGCACTAACGAGTATCTATTGCATGGAATTGACTTTGTCCCGCGGCGCTTACGCGGGGTTTCTGATTGGACTCCTTGCTTTGGGGCTGATTAAGGAGCGAAAAATTCTGATCCTCCTGGCTTTGATTCTTGTGAGCTGGCAGAGCTTTGTTCCCAATGCGGTCACCGAGCGCGTAATGATGACCTACCAGGAAGGGCAGGGAGTGGATGCCTCTGCGGGAGAGCGACTTGACCTATGGCAGGACGCTCTGCGGGCGTTCGCTGAAGATCCAGTCTTTGGTACTGGATTCAACACCTACGCTTTTATGGGCCGCATGGGTCCGTATACTGATACACACAACTATTATGTAAAGCTCCTGATCGAAACGGGCGTTGTGGGGCTCCTGATTTTTTTCTGGCTATCGGCGGCGGCCTGCAAAATGTCGTCGCGGCTTTTCCGTCAGGCCATGGATCCGTTCATGAGCTCCCTTGGCTGCGCGCTCTTTGCGATGATGATTTGTGTTCTCGTCGTGAACTTCTTCGGCGACCGATGGACATACCTGCAAGTTAGCGGATTCTTGTGGGTTCTTCTCGGACTGGCGGCCAGAGGACTCATCGTCGTAATTCGAGAGAAGGAGAGTCGGCTAGAGGAAGCGCCAACAATGGAATCGGGGGAATTCCAGGCCGATCCCTCCGCGGCCTATGAGGTGTCTAACGCATGAGCGTTCCCTTGAATTCGTCCCCTTTTGAGAAAGACAGCCGCGCGCACGTGCTCTTTCTGATTGATCAATTGTGTGAAATGGGAGGGGCGGAGCGCGTCCTTTTGAACACAATCCGCTTGTTGCCCAAGGAGCGTTATCGGTGCTCGTTGATTACGTTTAAGATCGATTCGCGTCTCGGCATCTTCGACAGTATGCCCTGTCCCTTTTATGTCTTTCCCATGCGGCGGACCATGAATTGGGGCGGTTTACAAACGGCCAGAAAACTGAGAAGTTTCATCCGATCAGAGGGCGTCAAGATCGTTCATACCTTCTTTGAAACGTCGGATATCTGGGGCGGTTTCGTATCCAAATCCACCCGTCTGCCCGTGCTTGTCTCAAGCCGGAGAGACATGGGCATACTAAGATCTTCTAAACATGACCTGGGCTACCGGCTGGTGAATCCTTGCTTTGATCTCGTGCTCACAGTTTCTGAACAAGTTCGGCAATTCTGCATTAGCAAGGATCGGTTGACACCTCAAAAGGTTCAAACGCTGTACAACGGCTTAGAGCTGGAGAGAATCGGAAATGGCAATGGCCATCGAGATCTTCGGGCTTCCTTCGGCTTGGACCCCTCTTCGCCCACTATCATTACCGTGGGGAATATCCGACGTGTCAAAGGAATCGATGTCCTGGTCGAAGCCGCTGCGAGAGTTCTAGCGGAGTTTCCGAACGCAACCTTTCTCGTCGTCGGAAGAAACTCAGAGCCTGCACACTTTCAAGAGATTGAGAGACGGATCACGGCTCTCGGAATCAAAGGAAATGTGCGGTTCCTAGGGGAGTGTGAGAACGTCTACCCGCTCCTGAAAATGTCGGACGTTTTCTACTTGCCTTCACGCAGCGAAGGATTCTCGAATGCCCTTATCGAAGCGATGGCCTGCGCCTTGCCTTGCGTCGCAACGCGTGTTGGCGGAAACGCCGAAGCCATCGAGGAGGGCCGTAACGGTTATCTGGTTACAAATGAGGACGCGGGGGCGGCAGCTGACAGAATCTTAGAGCTTCTGCGTGATCCAGTGGGAGCAATGCGTATGGGAGCGGCCGGACGAGAGGTCGTAGAAAAGAAATTCACGGCGGATGTCATGATTCACCGATTGACTCAGTTTTACGATCGACTCCTCGTGGGAGACCGGAGCTAGTCCAATGCACTTTGCCGAAGTTGTGTTTTGGCTCTCCTTCGCGACCTTCATTTACGTTTATGTGGGCTACCCATTCTTGCTGGCCATTATCGCAGCATTCATGCCCAGCCGGCGTCCAAAGACAGACTTCACACCTAAGTTGTCCATTCTGATTGCTGCTTACAACGAGGAAGCAAGCATCGGCAGGAAGATCCAACAAACTCTTGCCTTGGATTATCCCTCAGACTTGGTTGAAATTATCGTCCTCTCGGATGGTTCGACAGATCGGACCGACGCCATCGTCAAATCTTTTCGAGATCCTCGGGTACGATTGCTGCATCTTTCAGGCCGCAAAGGTAAGACCAATGCACAAAACGAAGGAATGAAGACAGCGCGCGGCGATGTGCTGATTTTTTCCGACGCCACTACAGTCTATCATCCACAAGCACTGCGATACCTCGCTTCAAACTATGCCGATCCAAAGGTAGGTGCCGTGAGTGGGTGCTATCAGTATTTTGATCTCGCAGGAAAGTCCCCTACTGGTCTGGGAACAATCGCATTCTGGAATTATGAGAACTTCATCAAAATGATGCAGTCTCGTATCCGGACCATTAGCGGTTGCTGTGGCTGCATCTATTCCGTTCGCCGAGAAGTGTATACACCGTTGGCTCCCGAAGTGATCAGCGATCTCGTGCAGCCGCTGCATGTAATCCGCAGGGGATACCGTGTCGTCTTTGAGGATAGAGCGTTGGCATACGAGAAGACGACGCAAACTACGTCGGAGGAGTTCTCGATGCGTGTCCGAGTGGTGACCCGCGGTATCAGGGGCCTGCTTAGCGTGCCTACGCTCCTGGAACCCTGGCGATTTGGCTGGATTTCCTTTCAACTCTGGTCGCATAAGATTCTTCGCTGGCTGGTGCCATTCTTCTTGCTGGCTATTTTGGGCGCCAACCTTTTTCTTGCGCAGCATCCATTTTACCGATTGCTCCTCCCGGCGCAGAGCCTCTTCTATGCTATGACAGTCTTCGGCCTTCTGTTTCCTCTCCAGCGTCTATGGAAGCCACTCGGAATCCCGCTCTACTTCTGCACTTTAAACGCAGCTGCCTTTCTTAGCGTTATTGAAGTAATTCGTGGCAAGAAGTATGTCGTTTGGGAAACTGTTCGTACCTGACCAATTATGCGAATTGAATTTCTGACCCAGGATGATCCTTTGTACGTTTTGCCGTTTTTTGATGAATTTGCCCGTCATCATGCAAAGGAATTCGATGTCATCCACATTGCCTCTTCTCCAGCTATGGGCAGACGTTCTCGCAGCCAGATGATCAAGGAACTGACCCAGTTATACGGTCTGCTCGGGATATGCAGGCTCGTAAGCAGGCTGGTGATTGCGAAGATTTACGGAAAATTTCCGAAAAAGCCCGGTGCCCCGCGTTATTCGACTCTATCCCAACTCTGCCGCGCATATGGAATTCCCCACAAACAAATTGGAAACCCAAACACACTCGAATTTGTAGAGTCGGCCCGGCGCCGTGCCCCGGACGTATTGGTTTCTGTCGCTTGTCCTTACATCCTAAAGGATCCGCTGCTCCTGTTGGCCCCCCAGGGAGCGATCAACATTCATCATGCCCCACTCCCCCGGTACAAAGGCATGATGCCAACGTTTTGGCAGATGTTTCACGGAGAAAAAGTCGTAGGCCTTACGATCCATTATATGTCTGCAAGGATCGACGAGGGCGAGGCGTTACTGCAAGAGAAACAAGCAATCGACTCTGGGGAATCCCTGGATCATTTGATCCAAAGGTCCAAGAGGCATGGAGCCCATTGCTTGGCACGAGTCTTGAGACAAGTTCGAGACGGCACGGTGAAACGGATTCCACTGAATCATGCGCAGGGAAGCTATTTCACGTTTCCAACCTCGGAGGAAATCCGAGAGTTCCGGCGACGTGGGAATCGGGCCATTTGAGCGGTCATGGAACACACATTCGCAACCTCAGCCGTGAGAGAGCGAGGGGTGACAGGCACGTGACAGGCACGAACTTTCTGTGGGGTTCTAGTGGCCGTCTCCGTCGAATCCTTGGGTGGGTTTGGATTTACTTCCTGTATTGGAGTGGGCTCATCAGGTGGGCGCGGCGACGACTTGAGTTGTCCGCAGGAATCGTAGTCCTGACCTTTCATCGAGTCTTGGAAGACGAAGACGTTCTGCGATCAAACTCACCACCAGGAATGATTGTCCGGCGAAGCACCTTCGAGAATCTGCTTCAGTTCCTGAAGTCCCGCTGCGAAGCGGTTTCTTTGGTTGGTGCTCCCTCATGGAAGGCGGGAAACGGGCGAGTTCGCGTCGCCGTCACTTTTGATGATGGCTGGAAAGATACGAGCGACACCGCTTTCCCGTTAACGCAAAAATGGAAAGTACCTCTGGCTGTCTTTGTCTGTCCGGGTCTTGCTGGCAAGCCGACGCCGTTTTGGCCAGAACATGTTGTAGGGGCCTGGCGTGTTTCTCACGAAGATCCGCAAGTAATGAAAGGCTTTGAAAATATTTGCCTCCGTGCTGGCCTCAGCTCAGTTCGGCAGAGTCGGAATGGGAACAGTCAATTGGAGGCGCTCCTTTCGCAGTTGAAACGTCTCTCGGCGAGCGAGCTGGAAAAAATAGTCCAGGATCTAGTTGAGCTTACACAAGTTGCGCGACCCAGCGGAGGGAATGGCGTTCTTGATGCCACAATGACATGGGAGGACGCCTCTCGAATTGCAGGCCAAGGTGCGCAGTTGGGCTCTCATACGCAGAGCCATTGCATTCTGACGACGATACCTGCAATTGCAGCCCAATCTGAACTGGGCGAGTCCAAACGCGCCATCGAGGCTGCCTTAGATCGGCCTTGCACCCTCTTTGCCTATCCCAACGGCTCATGGTCCCGTGAAGTTCGGGACCTTGTAGTTAAAGAAGGATTTGGCTTGGCTTTTGTGAATAACCCTGGGGTATGGCATTCGCAGACTGACCCCTTGCTGATTCCTCGTGTGAATCTTTGGGAGGGTTCAATTGCCGGCCCATTGGGGGCTTTTTCTCCAGCAATCTTCCAGTATAGTGCCTTCTGGTGTAGCTACCGTGCGGAAGTGCGCAAACGAAAGAAAGCCGCATGAATCGAGACCGGCTATATGATGTCTATGCCAAGATCGAGCGGAGCATCGTGCCCGGACTACGCTACGCCCAGTATTTCTATGAAGACTCGTTGCGCGATGCCCTCAACGAGAACTCGTGGTGGTTGGACCTGGGTTGCGGCCACCGCGTACTTCCAGCCTGGAGGGAGAGAGAAGAACAATCGCTCGTACGGACCGTCAAGTGTGCAGTTGGCCTTGATTTTGATTGGGTTTCTCTGCTGAAGCACAGGTCGATCAAGATCCGAGTGCGAGGCGACGTCTCCAACCTGCCTTTTGGAGAGAATTCATTCGACGTCGTAAGCGCAAACATGGTCGTAGAGCACTTGGAAAGACCAGCAGCTCAGTTTCGCGAGGTCCTCCGCGTACTTAAACCCGGCGGCATCTTCATTTTTCACACACCAAATGCCTACGGATATACAACAATCGCTGCCAGGTTGATGCCAGAGAGGTTTAAGACAGGTTTAATCAGGGTTTTGGATGGGCGTCCTTCGGAAGATGTTTTCAGGACTCACTATCACGCCAACACCGAATCGCAAATCTGCAAGCTAGCCCAAGAAACTGGCTTTCATATCAAAAGTATTCGCTATATCGCTTCATCCGCGAAGTTTGCGGTGGTCCTCCCATTGGCTTTTTTTGAATTGTTTTGGATTAAGCTTCTGTTAAACCGGCATTTTCGCTCATGGAGAACCAATCTGATCGTCACCCTGAGAAAACCGCCGACTTCTCAACCGGCTTAGGAAGGCCAAGGGCTTGTGCCAATTTGGAACATCAAACCCTCAAAGCGAAGAGTCCAACGCAACTTGCGGGTTTCCAAGAGCGGAAGTCAACTAATGAGAGATCAATTTAGCGAGTCTATTGCGGCTGCATGAGGATCCTTGTACTCAAGAGTGAGGACGCTCGTCGTCAGCTATGCGACCCCCATTTTCTGGAGTCGTGGAGAAGTCTGTTCTCTGAATGCCCGTGGGCAGCCTTTTCTCAGACAGTCGAATTTGTGTCCACATGGTACGAAGTTTACCACTCGCGTTTCTCACCCTTACTTGTCTGCGGGTATTCTGAAGGAGGGAATCTCGTTGGGTTCTTGCCTCTGGCCTTGTCAATGGAAGGGAATGAACTCTGGCCTGCTGGAGGTCAGCAGGGCGAGTACCACGGATGGCTGGCTTCCCCTGCCAGAAGCGAGCAGTTTCTGGGCCAGGCACTCAGAGAATTAACCGGGTCACTCACACAGGATCGCCTAACCTTTCGCTGCTTGCCCCCGTCGACGCCGGTTGACTGGGTGCAACGACGCCCGTTCTGGGGGTGGAACTGCTTGCTAAAGCTTCAGCAGCGGCCTCTATTAAAACTGTCTGACCTTGAACACATAGCCGCATCTTTCCGAAAAAAGAGCAACAAGAGCCGTCTGAATCGACTCAAGAAATTCGGCGAGCTGCAGTTCGAGCAGATTACCAGCTCTTTGTTGAATCTCGAAGAATTTAGTTCAATAACAACCGCGTACGACCTCCGCATGGGCGCAATTGCCGGCATCCTTCCATTTCACGAGGACGCGTTAAAGAAACAGTTCTACCTGAAGCTCCTGTATCAGTCCGGGCTGTTACATATGACGATTTTGCGCGCGGGAGCATTTTGGGTCTCTGCCCACATAGGTGGATGCACTGGTAAAAAAGAAGTCTACTTGGGCATCCTGGCTTATTCTCCTTTTTTCGCTCAATACTCGCCTTCCAAATTCCATGTTTTCAAGTTAGCTGAGATGCTTTCCCAGCAGGGTTTCGCAAATTTCGACCTGACTCCGGGCGGCAGCTACAAAGAGAGATTTGCAACGCATTCAGACGAAGTCTACGGCCTGGAAATCTTTTTTCGGCCTGCCGTTTACTGGCGATCGTTGTTCACACGCTTCGTGCGCCGCGCTATATCGGGATCTCTCAAGTCTCTTGGCCTTCCTCCTGAGGGCTTGCGCAAAAATCTGGTCAAGCAATTGGCTGCAAGGGAGTTGCGTAAGCTAGTATTTCAAAAGATTGAGATGAAAATATTCGAATTCCAGTGTCCTCAAACGGAGGAACCGAGGGCTGCAGACGTACTCGCTCAGGATCGCCTAGGTGATCTGTTGGATTACATGCCTCTCAATGCGGAGCAAACGCGTCAAGCATTCTTTGATCAAGCGTTACGTCGAATCGAATCCGGTTCTCACTTCTACACCAGGGTGGAAGACGGTAAGCTCATCCATTGCAGTTGGCGGCTGGATGCAGTGAACGAGTTCTTGGTTCCCGACCTTGACCAACGAGTTGTACTGCCCCGTGATTCAGCTGTCGTATATGGCTGGTGGACCCACCCGCACTTTCGAGACGAGACACTCTCTCGAGCTGCCTTGGTTCAGACTCTGCGTGATGTGTCTTCAGCGCGTGGGAACAAGTCTGCGTTTGTAATACTTTGTGGAGATGACCAGATGATGCTCGATGTTGTGGAAGCGTTGGGGGGAGTGCATCATTCAACCGTGGTGGCGCGCAGCGTCTTTGGTATCACTTGGAATAAATCTCAAAAGGTCGAGCCTCCACGCACAAAGATGCATGCGCAAGAAACTGAGTCTTAATGGTATCAGAAACAAAGTCGCCTGGAAGCGTGTACGTACCTGCGACTTGTAAAAGGCCACCATGGAACCTGTCCTTTCGTACATTGAGAGCTTGCACACAATCTGTCCTTACAACCAGTAGTGCTGACTAATCTGGCTTGTTATTATCTCTCAGCTTTAGAAGCCCTTGCCGTCATTGTGATGGCAAGTGAAGAAAAGGGGCTGGTTTCTGCTGTTACGCATCTTCGGGGGAGCATCTGACCCAGGTAACCACATATCACGTGGGGTGAGTGTCACACAGGAGGAATGTCGTGAGACGGTATCTGCAAGGTCTGCTGTTCATGTACTGTTGGGCACTGCTCTTTCAAATTCCGACATGTTCCGCTCAATCTGCCCTCCCGGCCCCGGCGATTTTCTATACTGATCTGATCAGCGGGCCAAATGTGGGAGGCGAGAGCGTTTCCGGATTTGCTGGTGCCTACGTTACCTTGTACGGAAATTTCTTCGGCAGTTCCCAAGGAACTTCCACTGTAACTTGGAATGGAATTACTCCAAGTTGTTTGCGCGTCGTTTCCTGGGGCCTGACATATATGTGGTATCAGACAATCGTGGTGCAACTCGGCCCCAACTGCGCCAACGGCACGGGGAACTTCGTGGTGACCGTGGGCGGCAACGCCTCGAACGGCAAGAGCTTCACCGTCCAAGCTGGGAAGATCTATTGCGTCTCGCCATCGGGAAATGACAACAACTCCGGAACCTTTTCTGGCGGTTGCTTTGCGACCATGAAGAAAGGCTACTCCGCCCTGTCACCTGGAGACGTAGCCTACTTTGAAAACGGATTCCAGGTTACCGGTCAGGATAATTACGGCGCGAACGTATGGCTTGGAGATGCAGGTTCAGGCACATCGAGCAGCCTCAAGTCCCTTGTTGTTTATCCCGGAGCAACCGCGACGATAGGGACTACCACCGACCAGGCCTATGCAGTCAGAGGAAGCAACTATCACGCGGCCAACGACTATTGGTTGATTGCTGGATTTACACTTCGAAGTCCTGGCGAGGCGGTGGATTTAGGGACTGCCAATGGATGGAGATTCGTAGGCAATGATATGGCTTGTCCAAATGGCAGCGGTGCGGCAGGTTGTTTTCATCCCGGGCCAGCTAACGGCGTGACTTTCTACGGCAACAACGTTCACGATACGGGAGATACGGCAAGCAGCATTGAGAAGCTGTACCATGCGGTATACTTCACAACAAATACCAATCACGTAGATATGGGCTGGAACACAGTTGTCCCGAATCCCATCGGCTCAACGAAGGGCGGGGGATGCCGGGCAGTCCAGTTCTATTCGACTGGAGGAGCTGACCAATACGACCTTCACGTTCACGACAATCTGATTCACGACGCTATCTGCGATGGAATCAATTTTGCCACTGTAAACCCGGATGCTGGGACTGTTGAGGCGTACAACAATATCGTCTACCACGTCGGAACGGGACCGGACCCTACCGACGGAGCGGCCCATTATTCCTGTTTGCTGACAGCAGCCTTCAACACACATACGAATCCGGTCCTGATTTATAACAACACGTTTTATGACTGTGGTTCGCGGGCTGCTGGCGGTGGCACGCCAGCCAAAGATTCAGGAGGCATTGACCCAACCATGCCAACTTTGTTTACCAACAATATTCTATACGCGTTGTCGTCCTCGTCTGAGACATACTTAAATCCAAACGCCAACCCTGCCAACTTGAGCGGGAGCAACAATTTGTGGTTCGGAGCCGGTGCAGCTCCCTCACAGACCAGTGCGAACGTGACCGCAGACCCCTTGTTCGTCGCGCTTCTCACGGCCGTTCCCGATCTTCATTTACAAGCCACTAGTCCGGCAACCGATGCAGGCAAGCTCTTGAATCTCAGTACCGATAAAGATGGGATAAAGCGTCCGCAAGGAGCTGGCTTGGACATCGGAGCTTATGAATTCTTCGCCGGCGGGACTACAGTCCAGAGACCGAACCCCCCGACGAATCTCGCCGTCATCGTTAAATGATTGATTCGAACCTCTCCAAAGGTTCGCCTAGGTTACAGCATCTCTAGCCTCTTGCTTGGCCGGACGGAAATCTTCGACCGAGAGCGCCGCCGATGCGCGCCTAACGAGTGCAAGCTCAGCAGCAAAGGCTGAGACCACCAGCCCACCGCTTAGATGTGACTGAAGAAGTCTGTGAGCGCTCGAATCCTTGCTTAAATCAAACTCCGATGTTTAGTAGTGACCTTGCCCTGGCGATGCAAAACGTTACGTATAGGAAAGTCAGCGCGGGAATGTCTAGCCATCGTCCTCGGCGTATCGATCTAGATGCTGCGATCACGAACATCGGAAAGACCAGCAGAACTGCGAACAAACCTGAGATCATCCAACCTCTCTGCGCCATGGCGAAAAGGACGCCTGCCAGCATTCCCAAGAGGCACATCAGGGTATAGACAGAAAGAAGCACAACAGACCGATTGCTTCGTTTGCGTGGGTCTCGGAGAAAAACAGTGAGGACATGGGTGCCGTGCCAACGCTGTTTGCGAAAGAACCCGCTTAGTGTACGTGGTGTTCCCAGGTGAACGACCACCAAGCCCGGATAGGATCTTACAGACAGACCAGCTTGGCGCGCTCGCTGGCACAGTTCAAAGTCCTCATTCGTTTGGATCGACTCGTCAAATCCGCCTACGCGCCTAAAGAGGTCTTGACGCATAATCAGATCCCCTGCCGGGACGTAGGAGACGTTTCCTTCTTTTCCATAGAATCTGTCGATGGTCCAGATTCGGCCTACCCACGTAGCATCGTCGGGAATTCGGTAATGAGCGCCACATACGCCAGAATTGGCATTCCTCGCGATCTGGCTTGCTGCCTGCAGCCATTCCGGAGGAGCCAGACAATCCGCGTCCAGGAATGCAAGAATCTTTCCACGCGCCTCCGCGGCCCCGAGATTGCGCAGAGCGGAAATATGGACCTTCTCAAGGACTAGAATTCTTAATGCAACATGAACCTGGAAAGACTTCACGACTTCGATGGTTCGATCCTTGGATCCGTTGTCGACAACGATGATCTCGAATCGATTCCTAGGAAACCGATTCTGTAACAGGCATTCAAGGCAGCGCCCAATTTCGCCTTCACCATTCAACACGGGAATGATTACGGAAACTTCTGGCTCTCCGTCCATGGCCGCTCCTTCTGCTGGGCGGGCGGTTGGCTCAAAAACATCGCTCATTTTTGTCCGGACTCCGCGGTCGTGAATACGCAATTCTTCAGTTTCGTCGAAAGAACTTCGGAATAAATTGACAGGTAGACTTGGGTCATGGCTCTCGAAGAATATTTCGATTGCGCGGCCTCGAAGCCAGCTTGGCCAAAATAGAGTCTTCTTTCAGGACTCGACAATAAGTCGAGCAGTGCGGATTGAAGCTCTTGAGCGTTGCCCGCATCGACAAGCAGACCAACTCTCCCTTCCTCCAGGATTTTTGGTACTCCACCTACGCGACTAGCCACGACGGGTGTTTTCGCTGCCATAGCTTCCAAGACCGAAAGCGGCGTTCCTTCACTCAAAGAGGGCAAGACAAAAACATCGGACGAGGCGTAGACATCCGGGAGATCAGAGCGTTGGCCCAAGAAGAAGACGTTTTTATCGATACCCAAACGGTTTGCGAGGGCTTGAAGTGATCCGCGTTCGGGACCTTCTCCGCAGAGCAGAAGCGCGACAGAAGGCAATTTCGTAAGAAGCTCCTTTACGGCTGGTAGCAGAATATTGAGATTCTTCTCAGGCGCCAACCTGCCGACGTATCCTATTAACAATTTGTCCTTGAATTCTGGAGCGCTTTTCAATATGGGCCGGCCAGCACGGAATCGCTCACAGTCTATTCCATTCGGGACAACTGTAATCTTGTGGTTTGGAACCCATGCGCGCAATAGTGCGCGACGGACTTCTTCCGAAACCGCACAGACATGGTCAAATCTTCGCAGCTGGATCCAGTCCAGCAGCGCATACGTTCGTAACCGCAGAGTCCTTCCGGGCCAGCTATGTGATGTCGCGACCGTCTTGACCGAGGTATTTTGTGTGGCCCGCAGTCCATAGGCGTTCGCTTTGTAACCGTGGCTGTGTAAGACATCGATCTGATAGGAAGCTAAGTAATGGCGAAGGCTCCGGACCGCCTTTCTGTCGATTCGTCCCCGGCACTCGAAAAGTTCAACCTCCAGTCCTTGGTTCCTTGCTGCTTCTGCAACCTCTAAATTGGGACGATGGGTGTTAAAAAAAACCCCTACTCTGGATTCACAGCCCTGGATTCGCAAGTTGCGAGCCAATTCCAAAACCATGTTCTCAGCCCCATACAATCCACCACTGCTGATCAACTGCAAAATCCTGGGTCGGGGCATTTACGTTCCTTTCTCCCCTTTGAAATAATGACCCCCTGGACTCTGAGTCTTTTCAGCCACCCGTCTCCAGAGGGCTTGATAGGCGGAGTCCCCGATCATTATTCGCGCAGTCAGCTTCAAGAGGTTTCGCGCTCGCAGAAGCGTCATTGAAGTGCCGCGAACATCGAGTAGGGACGCGATTTTGTTCTCATCCATGTTTCTTGTTACCATCCAGCGTCCTAACACCGCGATTCCCCCTGCTCTTTTCTTGTTTATCCAAGGGTCCGAAATGAACAATCGCTTGTAGCCCGCATCCTCGCACGCGTGAACAACCCTTTGATTCCATCGGCCTCCCGGTGCAGAAATGGCGGTCACCTCCATTCCCAAATGATCCTCCAAAGCGAACTTGGAGCCTCGGAGTTCCGCACTAAGCGCGTGATCGGAACAGCGAGTTAGGTGAGTGTGAGACCAGCCGTGAGATTGGACCTCGTGCCCGGCCCTCGAGAGTTCGCCAAGCTGTTTCCAGGTCATGTATTCCGGGTATTTGTCTGTCCAGCCCGCAGTGATGAAGAAGGTCGCCTTCATTGAGAGTTCTTGAAGTACGGGAAACGCGCATTCGTATTGGGAAGCGTGTCCATCATCAAGAGTAATGCGAAGGACGCTTGACCTTGAGTGCTTCAGCGCCGCAAGTCGTTGCACGCAACGAAGGTGTTCCCTAAACTGACCTGCTGAGGTGCCATAGAGATATGCTGGCTCCGCCTTTGTAATTTCATGGTATGCCAAGTACGGTGACGACCGGCAGTTTGGCTCCAAGGCATTCAGGCCAGGGCTTAGTCCGATTGCGACCATCAACAAAGAACCTCTCTTGGCGTTGGCACCGAAGGACGGTATTCGCCGGCATCCGCCACGAGCTGGCTAAAAGTGCCGAATGTATACCTAGTCAGCAAGCTCTCAATCCTGCTCTCCATGCTTCCCAGGTTTGTGTAATGCCTGAACCTAGATTTTAGACTTGCGGAGATTCGGGGTTGCTCTGAATCTACCTCCCATGGATGCAGGTAGACAATCACGCGCTCGCGGTATTGCACTTCGTACTTGCGAAACACCCAATGTGTGTAGGTAAGCGGGAAAATGCGTAGGTAACCTCCACCGGCCGCAGGAAGATTCTGACCAAACACTCGAACTGACGCTGGCGGGTACTCCTTTAGCGCCCTTCCGTTTTGACAATTCAGTTGGTATGGAAACGGCTCGGCGCCTGGCAGGCCGTACAAATCATGGTGGATGGGATAAATACTCGAATCGTACCTAAAGCCCTCCTCGGAGAGGATGTCGAGGGCCCAGAGGCAGTTCTTGGTAATAGACCAACTCGGAGCGCGATAGCCGTAGACCTTGACGCCGGCGGCGTCTTCAATCGCCGCCACGGCCGTGCGGGTGTCCTCACGAAACTCTTCCGGTTTCAGGGAGTAAACGGTCCGATGCCAGTAACTGTGGCAGGCCAGTTCGTGGCCGCGCGAGTGCACCTCCCGAACCAGTTCTGGAAAGCGCCTCGCCACCCATCCCACAAAAAAGAAAGTCCCTTTGACGTTGTACTTATCAAAAAGCTCAAGAATGCGTCGCGTGCTCATCGCAACTCGCGACGGCCGACTCTCCCAACTGTCGCGCGAAACGGAGCTGGCAAACGCTTCCACCATGAAATAATCTTCGACGTCGACACTCATTACATGAGTGCGCGGTGAGATTGGCCCTTTGCCTGTGTCTTTTTCTCTGACCTGCATTGACTTCCTTAAGCTCTAAACGCGCCTATACTGGAAGACCCACTGGAAGGACCCGTCTCACGAAATTTATTAATCCCCGCGACGTTGCCTATTCAATCTGTACAGTCTAAGCATTTTTGCGACCGGTGGTGACACCATTCTAGTTGATTCAGAGCAAGTATCTTGCCTTTATCCTACTGCTAAATCCTTAATCCTCAATAAGATACGCATTTACAATCGGCAAGGAGGCATAGACCGGAGAATCTTTTCGCCGATTTCGGAATTGTATTGCCTCCGCTGACAGCAGCGGAGGGCTCATCATTTCCTGTCTGTTTTGCAAGAGTGACCTAGATCGGAGATGAGAGAGGCTTGCGGTCCCGCTTAACTTCTTTGAATACATAGAGTTATAACTTGGCGAGGTCATCCGCATCTTCTGTGGGCACTCTGCGTGACAACAAAGAAGCGCAGACTCGCCCGCTATTTAGTCCCTCAGGAATCGAAGCGACCGCCTTAGCTTCATTCCATCCAATACTTCAAATTCTTCGGTGCGATTGTATGTGTGCGTGCAAATGCTTCCTCGACACCAATCGGGTTCGATGCGGCTGAAATGCTTCTCCAAGTAGTCATTTTCTGAAAGAACTTGAACTTCGTTGAACGTCAAAGCATATCCATATCGCACGCTGCAGTCCTGACTTGGGCGAATTAGCTTCCCGCCCTCCCAAAATAGAGCTCCGGCTGGTCGCGCACGGCGCACCTCCGAGACGATTGGGTTTTTCGGGTGAGGTGTCCATTCAGCTTCTAGAGAATCCGAATAGAACAAGTGAAGTTCGTCGAACGTGGATCCGCCGGGGACAGCAATGTTTGTGAAAAGCCAGAACTTTCCTGAGTGTTCGAAAACAGTCGAGTCCACAGCGAGGATGTCCTTGGCGATGATTTTTATCAGCTCCCAATTCCTTGGGAATTCCGTTGCACGATAAAGTTCGATCGTTTTTTTGGTTCTCGTTTCTGGAATCATGTAGACAATGCCCCGGCTCTCGATGAGATACGGATAAGACATGTGATACCCGTTATCGAGAACTCTCTGGGGCGCGCTCAGTCCCCCCTGGTTATCGATTTCTAAGCAGGAGATAGCTGCCCGGTCTGTTTGAAACTCGAAATCCTCAAAGAAGAGATAAGTCTTTTCGGTTCGTTTGATTAGGAACGGATCCGCGTAAAATCGACCGCGAGGCCAAGGAACCAGGCGGAAGCCGGTGCGGTCCGTCAGAGCATTCCGTTCGCTAGTTCTTCTCCGATACGCCATGAACCACTGTGTGCGCTCGCTGAAAAGGAGTGAACAACATCGACGATAGATCGTTCGCATGACGAGTCGTCCCAGGAAACGCAACATGACTGGTGTTGCTGGAGTGCGATAGATTCCCTTCTTGTAGTTATTCACCTCGTTGAACACTTCAAGCGACTGGATATAGTCCCAGCTGTACCTATAAAGGTCTCGTAGTCTGCGAATTGCGAATTCAGCAGTTTTCCAATACAACGGGTTAAGCGTCAGATAGAGCGATCGGGAATCCGTCGCCGAAAGGGAACGATAGATGACCTTGCCACCATCGAGGGATTCGGTGAGTACCTGGAGGATGCTACCGGTTACGGGATTGCTTTCATACATCTCCCAAAAGCCTGGGGGGGCCCCGCGATATTCTCGATTGTCTGCATGATGAAAGGACCAGACGCCGTATTTGGCGCACGACAGAATCTCTCCACGGATGATTCGGAAGCCGAAGCGAAACAGGACATCGAGGTTTGCCTCCCGAATTCGAGCGATATCTTCGGGGGCAAAGCGGTCCACAAAGCCTTTTTGGATTGGCTGGACAGGCAGAATGGTGGTGTTTTTCAAAAATTCAGCGAGGTCAGCTTCTTCAAACGCATCAAGTTCTGCCCGATAACGCTGGCGGTCCCAGCGCCGATAACGCTCGAATAGGCTATGGTTCCAATAGATCTTCAAGCGCTGCTGCCAAGTTCTTTTTGGTCCAACTGTCGAGGTGGAGTTCCGGACCACAAGCACCACTTGCGCGAACGAAGACGTTTGGATATCCGCTACGATTTTGGCAACCCAACGCGTAGCCTTGAGGGAATCCACCATGATTCCGATTCGCAGCTTAGGAGCAACCAGATTGTTTCGGTCTTGCATTTTGGGCGATGCTAAATCCTTTGTTTGGTTTGAGTTTCTTAGATCCAAGGCCGAATATAATCACGCCGCCCGCTCTTGAGACAAGCAAATCACCGGGAGCATGCTGCGGTGCTCGAAGACCATTTCGTCGATCGGCTAGGTTTGATTCGCGACGTACGCCAGCAACCCATTTTCACACGTCCGCCCTCGGTTGACACGCTCGCTCGTTCTTATCTTCTTGGATGAATGTATAACTCGCCGGCCTTCGATTATGTCAAAGTGAGGTAGAAAGATGCATGTCCGGGTTACGACAATATGGATATTCTGACTGGCGCAGCGGATTACTTATCAGCGGTTGCGAGCAGTCTATATGTGAGTGGGAGCGGGTTAGAACCTTTCGCAGCCTCACACTGCCGGAAGGTTGCAGCGCCTTTCCAGGCCGTTCGCCAAATAGCGGAACGATTCTTCTTCCTTACGGCAAGGTCTTATACGCAGCAACGCGGTTCGCCCAGTTGCCCTCCGCGGTGGAACCACATGTTTCCCCAACCGTAACCGTCACCGGACTGAGGCTACTTCCGTTACGTATTACAGCCCACATGTTGTTCTCGTCAACCTGCTGAGGCCCTCCTACTGTGTTTCCGTTGTACCAGCCGGTGGCGAAAAATGCATTACTCGCTGGCGCGACGAGACTCGTGGCAGTGCAATCAAACTGCCCTCCCTCACTTAGGATGAGGTCATTCTGTGCCGTAGGCGTTAGACATCCGTTGCATACAGTCACCTGAGACACTATACTCGCTTGGTTTCCAGCCTGCCCGCCCGAATCCAGGTCCAAATTGCAAGTCCCTTTCGCCACGACGTACATCATGTTGATGGAATCGTTGGATGTGGCCGAACGGTTGATATTTAAGCTGACGTATCCTGGAGGGCTGGTCCAACTCGCACAGTAGATATTAACGTGGTTGTGACCGTTGAGCCCGTTGAAATCCGCTCCGCTTGCCGTCCATCCAACGTTCGGTGACGGAGAGGAAGTGACGCTAGTAATGGAATCATTTCCGACGTAGGCCAGATAAACGGCCCCAGGCACATCGACCACGACGCCGACCTTCCATGGATTCGGTGCGTTCTTCGGCATCGCATCGTGTTCCTGGTGGTAGACATGGAAAGCAGTCGGTGCGCCTCCTGTCGGGGATTGCCGGAGAGCCACGGCGCAACTGACAAATGGATTCGATGTGCCGGCGGTGAAAGTCGGACTCATGGGAGATGTAGAATTGTAAACGCCCCATTGTGAGGCCGAACCATCTCCTAGCAATGTGTGGGCCAGAGCCCAAGTAATGTTGGATTGCGAGCCCACAGTGAACGACGTGTTGCTCGCGTACGTCGGCGCGTAGCTAACTTGAAGAATCAAATCTCCGACCGCTGTGGGACTTAGTGAGCCAGCAGTGATGGACGTTGAAGTTCCGGTGTTGCACGATGAAGCATCAAGCGCGGCGGCGTTGTCGACTTCAAACACCATCGGTTGCCAATAATTATCCCGTCCGCTGCTGTGGACGCTGATCCAAGTACTGCCAGCCGCAATGTTCGTCGCACTAAACATTAGCAAAGTTCTTCCGTTGTTAGCGGGAGAGGTGATGTCCAGAGTAAATGCGTCCCCTTGCTGGTCAGTGACGGTATAAGGTCCCGTGCCACTGGTTCCGAACGCCACAATCAGTGTGTTCCCGGCCATAGTGGGCTCTGCAGTGTTGCACCGATACTCAAATGGAGGCGTAGTCGGCCAGTTTGGCGTACCGCTCGTGCCTGAGTTGGGACAGGCTCCGCTGCCTACGAGCGCTGGGATCACAGAGCCCGTGGAGTTTGAGACCGTGATCGTGACTGCTGCACTCGTCCCCTGGTTCCCAGACGGGTCTTGCCCCACCGCCGTCAAGGTGTGGCTGCCGTTTGCCACCGTCGTGGTGTCAAAGGAAAGCGAATACGGAGCGCTCGTAAGCTGCGGGCCCGCATTCGCTCCGTCCACCAGAAATTGCACAAAGGAAACCGGACTGTCCGGATCCGTCGCTGTCGCTGTCAGCGTAATCGTCCCAGAAACCGTCGCACCATTCGCCGGCGCTGTAACGGTCACCACTGGCGGCGTTGTGTCTGATTGGACGGTGAAACTCACGCCGTTGCTCGCCACTCCTCCAACGGTGACAACCACATTCCCCGTCGCCGCCCCGCTCGGGACCGGCGCTACGATGCTCGTGGCGCTCCATCTCGCTGGCGTCGCCGCCGTCCCGTTGAACTTCACCGTGCTCGTTCCCTGCGTCGCGCCGAAGTTAGCACCGGCGATCGTCACCGACGTCCCCAGAACTCCAGATGTTGGATTGAGGCTTGTGATGCTCGGCGGTGGCACAGTAACGGTAAAACTCACGCCGTTGCTCGCCACTCCTCCAACGGTGACAACCACATTCCCCGTCGTCGCCCCGCTCGGGACCGGCGCAACGATGCTCGTGGCGCTCCAACTCGCTGGCGTCGTCGCCGTCCCGTTGAACGTCACCGTGTTCGTTCCCTGCGTCGCGCCGAAGTTAGCACCGGCGATCGTCACCGACGTGCCAACCAATCCCGACGTTGGATTCAGGCTTGTAATGCTCGGCGCGGGGACCGTGACCGTGAAGGTCACGCCATTACTCGCCACTCCGCCAACCGTCACCACAACGTTGCCCGTCGTCGCTCCTGCCGGCACTGGCGCTACGATGCTCGCCGCGCTCCAACTCGTCGGCGTCGCCGCCGTCCCGTTGAGTGTCACGGTGCTGGTTCCCTGCGTCGCACCAAAGTTAGCACCGCTGATCGTCACCGATATCCCCACTACGCCAGAGGTCGGGTTCAGGCTTGTGACGCTCGGTCCCGGAACCGTGACCGTGAAGCTCACACCGTTGCTGGTTACTCCGCCCACCGTCACCACAACATTGCCCGTCGTCGCCCCGTTTGGTACCGGCGCGACGATGCTCGTCGCGCTCCAACTCGTTGGTGTTGCCACGATTCCATTAAAGGTCACTGTGCTTGTGCCCTGCGTCGCGCCGAAGTTAGCACCGGTGATCGTCACCGACGTCCCCAGAACTCCAGATGTTGGATTGAGGCTTGTGATGCTCGGCGGTGGCACAGTAACGGTGAAACTCACACCATTGCTGGCCACGCCGCCAACCGTTACGACCACGTTGCCGGTCGTCGCTCCTGCCGGGACCGGCGCAACGATGCTCGTGGCGCTCCAACTTGTGGGCGTCGCTGCGGTTCCATTGAAGGCAATCGTGCTCGTGCCCTGAGATGCGCCAAAATTCGCGCCAGAAATCGTTATTGCCGTTCCGACCACACCCGAGGTCGGACTCAGGCTGCTGATGCTCGGCCCAGGATTTGTAACGGTGAAACTCACACCATTGCTGGCCACGCCGCCAACCGTTACGACCACGTTGCCGGTCGTCGCACCGCTTGGAACAGGAACCGCGATGCTCGTCGCGCTCCAGCTCGTCGGCGTCGCCACCGTCCCGCTAAACGTCACCGTGCTCGTTCCTTGTGTCGCCCCAAAGTTTGCGCCGGTGATCGTCACCGATGCGCCCACCAACCCTGACGTCGGACTCACGCTCGTGATGCTCGGCCCAGGAGCTGTGACCGTGAAGCTCACGCCATTGCTGGCCACACCACCAACCGTTACCACCACGTTTCCGGTCGTGGCTCCCGCTGGCACCGGCACAACGATGCCTGTCGCGCTCCAACTTGTCGGCATTGCCCCGATCCCGCTAAAGGTCACTGTGCTTGTGCCTTGGCTCGCAGCGAAGTTCGCGCCGGTGATCGTCACCGACGTACCCACCAATCCAGATGTCGGATTCACGCTCGTAATGCTCGGCGCCGGCGTCGCGTTATTTACGTTGACTGCCACTCCCGGGCTCGTGGCTGTGTTCCCAGACGTGTCCGTTGCCGCTGCCGTCAAAGTGTGATTCCCGTTGGCTAGAGTCGTCGTGTTCAGCGCATAAGCGTAAGGTGCAGCAGTGATTGGCGCTCCGGTATTGGCGTTATCCACCTTGAATTGCACGCTCGCGACCGCCACATTGTCGCTCGCGCTTGCCGTCAAGTTCGTCGTGCCGGAAAGCGTCGCGTTAGCCGTCGGCGATGTGATTGACACTGTCGGGGGCGTCGTGTCTTTAGGCGTCGAGCAGGGCAAGTCACCACTTACCGCGGAGTGGTTCTGCGCATCTGTGGAATGCACGCGGCAATGATAAGCCGTTCCGGGATTCAGGCCTGAGACTGTCAGTTGGTGGCTTGTGACCATCGTCGAATCGACCGGCGTGGCCGAACCATAGCTGGTCGTCGTGCCGTACTCTACTTGGGAGTTGGCTGGCGCATTTGTTTGCCAATCGACTCCGACGCTTGTCGGAGTCGCATTCGCCGCCGCGACGTTTAAAATCGTCAGGGTGCTCGGATTTCCTCCGCCATTTGATCCGCTCACCAAGCCTGCACAGCCACTGTTGAGGAGCGCTGCAGCAATCGTGCAGAAAGTAAGAATTTTTACTGCGAATGGGTGGCCCGAAATCCCCCGTAGCCCGCGAAAACCCCTCATGATTCTCCTCGCTCTCTCCAAGAAGGCCATTCTTTCCCAGCTGAGCCTCGACATGAGGACGCTGCGAACGGCTTGCTCCCCACCAACAAAAGATTAGTTGCTTCAGTGAGTCCTGCCCACTAGACATTGGTACAGTTTTGGCCCAGTCCGTTAACTGTACTGTGGGGCAATCCAATGAGCCACCACCCTCACTCGACGCGATCCCATCGCAGTCTGCTCCACACCGTTAGTTTCTGTCCTGACAAGCCCATGAGACAAGGGACAGATGGGTGGAACGTTGCGACTTGGGTCGCATAACAGGACTGGCACCCGCTACCACCGTTGATCAAAACACATGAGGGGACGAATGCTTGAGGAAGGATAAGGAATCCGCCGGAACCCAGTCAAGCCTTCGGCTGATGGAGCCGCGAGCCTCAGGAGTTTCCCTGCCCGTTGCGTACATTGTTTACCCTAAATGTCCAACTCTCTGCCTAAATCCAGCCATTGCCCGTTCACAGTGAGGTTTTCTAATCGTAAGTTGTTGAAACCACGTGCTTAACAACGCCCTTCGCTCTGGCATCTGGACTGTAAGTTGCACTGTGGCAAGCTTGGTGTTGGGGTTGCACGTGCGGTGTATCTCGCTCAAGTGGGCCACCTGCCCTTATGAGGTCTGTCAAAATGCTGAAGGTCTCTAGCCGCCTGGTTGTCATTGCGTTCCTTTTGGGCCTTCTGGCGGCTCTGTTTGGAGCGGCACCCGCACAGGCGCAAGGCGGGATCGTGTTGGTTCAGCACACCAGCAAGGATGCCGGCACGACCACCTCTTCCTCGCTTACTTTCAGCTTGAATAACACCGCAGGGAACTGGATTGGTGTGGTCATTCGTGGCGGGCACTCGGGTCAAGTCTTTACCGTGAGTGATTCTCGCGGGAACACTTACAAACGAGCCGTGCAGTTCAATCAAACGCTGGACGCCCCGAACGGCGAAACGCTGGCGATCTTCTATGCGGAAAACATTGCTGGTGGCGCCAACACCATCACAGTTTCCGAATCCCTTGCGAACAACACGCTGCGATTTGCGATTCTGGAATACTCTGGCGTGGCCTCGTCGAACTCGATCGACGTCACTGCCGCTGCGCAAGGTTCGGGAACGACATTGAACAGCGGAACCGTCACGACCACCGTCGGTGGCGACCTAATTCTCGGGGAAGTAACCACGGCCGACGGCCGAACCTTTACTGCTGGAAGCGGTTACACGATCGAAGAACGAGCGCCTGCATCTCCCAACACGAAAGTGATTGCGGAAGACGCAATCCAGGCCGTTGCTGGTGCGGTTTCCGTGGGCGCTACTTTGTCGAGTTCCATCAACGGTGGTGCCTTGCTGGCGGCGTTCAAGGCGGCAGGTGGGACCGGCGGGACGCCGTCAACCATGACGGCGAATGCCGGAACGACACCACAGTCGACAGCGGTCAATACGGCGTTTGCCAACGCGCTGGCAGTAACGGTGAAGGATGCGAGCAGCAACCCGGTGAGCGGAGTGAACGTGACGTTCACAGCGCCGGGGTCGGGAGCCTCCGGCCTATTTAGCAACAGCACGGCGACGATCACCGTGGCGACGTACGC
>Ga0137395_10000069_pt1 | contig 30839 bp, 25 predicted proteins | sample czobulk216metaG_FD_108283 | JGI IMG/M metagenome (GOLD analysis project Ga0137395, IMG submission 108283) | Vadose zone soil microbial communities from Angelo Coast Range Reserve, California, USA - czobulk2.16 metaG | ecosystem: Environmental > Terrestrial > Soil > Vadose zone | place: USA...
AGCCACTACTGGTTCGGGTGGGGCGTGTTCGCGGTGGCGCTCATCGGTTTCTTCGGCCTCGCGGCCCTGTTGGGTCCGCCGCCGTTACCGGAGCCGCCGCACGATTCCGCAGCGCGCCCCGCGGCGCGCGGCCCGGCTGTTTCCCCCGCAGCACTCGTCAGTACGGTCCTCCTGCTCGCGGGGCTGCCGGCGCTCAGCTCCGGCCTGCGCGCGCTGCAGCCGCCCCCGGACCTGCAAGCCGCGGCGGGCCTCGCCGCGCGGCCGCCCTGGTCGCCGGTACCCGCCGACAGCCGCTCGTCCTGGCTGCCGACATTCCCGGGCGCGGATCAGCAACAGCGTCTGGCCTACCAAGACGGCGCCGGACACATGATGGAGGTGTTCAGGGTCGCCTATCGCAACCAGCATCAGGGGGCGAAGCTGATCGGCATGGGCACGACGCTCGTCGGCAGGCGATTGCACTCACGCTCTGAGGGGGTGATCGACACCGTGGGCGAGGCCTTTCGCGAGAGCGAGGTCGTCGATCGGGCGGGGGCGCGCTCCCTCATCTGGTCGCGCTACAAGACCGCGGGACGGGATTTTGTCTCACCGCTCGCGGCGCAGCTCTGGTACGGAATCAACGCCACCGTGTCCAACCCGCCGGCTGCCCTGATCGCCTACCGTGCGCTGTGCGGCGCGGAAGCGAATTGCGAGGAAGCGCGGCGACTCCTGCGTGGGTTCGTGGCGAGCACCATGCGCTGAGTATGCCGGGGCCGGGGGTGGGGTGTTGATTAGTTCGCGAGCCCCATTCAGCGAGACCTGAGTCTCCGGCTGTGACGTTTCGCTCGACATGGCGCGGTCACATGAGCGTTCTGCTCAGTCTCGCACACGAGCAGCCGGAAGACGTGCGCAGCCGTCAATGACCTCGACCTGGTCGGCGTGGCTGTAAGTATGGGTTGCTACGAGGCCGGGCGCCCAATCCGGATCCACCGTCAGGGTTGGCTTCTCCTCATACCGCTCACGGTTCCACACGACGATTTCATTGAGAGTCAGGCTGAATCCGTAACGTCGGCCACAGTCCTGGCTCGGCCGAAACAGCTTGCCGTCGCGCCGGAAGACTGCGCCCGCGCAGCGAGTGTTGCGGACGTCCGTGGAGATGGGGTTTGCCGGATGCGAGCTCCAGGCCCCTGTCGCCTCAGTGGCGTAGAACAGCCACAACTGGGTGCCGAAGCCGCGGGGTTCCTGCAATGTCACAAAAAACCAGTAGAGCCCGTCGTGCACCCAGACCGTGGTGTCGACGGCTCGCTCCCGAAGCAATTCCTTCTCCATTCGCCATTGGTCGGGAAAACGCGTGCAGTGATACAGGTCGACAGTCCCGTTCGCGACTGATTCCGGGACCATGTAGATCTCGCTGCCGACGCGAAAGATGCACGGATACGAAAGATGATAGGGCCGCTCCAGGGCGGGCAACGGCGGGCCGAGTTCGCCGTTCCGAGCCTCCGCACAGGAGATTCGGCCGCGATCCGTGGCGTAGTCGTAGTCCTCGAAGAACAGCCACGTCTTGCCGGCGTGCTCGATGAGAAAAGGATCCGCATAGTAACGACCCTTCGGCGACTCAACGAAGCGGAAGCCACTCACGTTCGCCTGTGCCTCAGGTCCGATCCACAGCTGTGTGCCGGAGCGAATCGCCAGCCGCCAGTGCTCGACCGTTCTCCGCCGCAGCACACGACGCACCGACTTGCGCAAGGACAGCGGTCCGAGCCATTTGAGCATTTCCCAGTTTGACGGCACCGTGTATACCTTTTTCCTGCCGCGATACGGTGTCGCGGGGACTGTCCTGGCTTTGACGTGCTCCCATCCGTGCTGGTGCAGCTCGTGGAGCTTCTGGATCATGAAGGTCGATGCTCCCCAGTAAGGTTGCAGGCAGTTTCGCGCGCGCGACAGTCCGGGAGCGGTTGCAAACAGGCCTTTTTGCAGCACTATGCCAGCGTCCAGATCCTCGGTCAGGATCTGCAGCATGGCGCCGGTTATCGGGTTGCCTTCGCAGAGCTCCCAAAAACACGAAGGTCCGCCCCGATAATAGTCACCGTCGCCGTGGTGGTATGACCACACGCCGTACCTGGCCGCGGTGAGGATGTCGCCACGCAGGATGTTGAAGCCAAAGCGTATGAGCACGTCGAGCTGCTTCGCGCGGATGCGTTCGATCGCTTCAGCGGGGAACCGGTGCACGAGGCGCTTGCCGAGTGGTGTGACTGAAAGCGACTCAAAAGGCGCGAGTCGTGCGGAGCAATCCATCAAGGCGAGCGGATCGGACGCACCGGCGTTGCGACTGTCGCAGAGCTGGTAGAGGCTGAAAAGGATGCCTCTTCTACGTGCCGGGTCGCGCAGCAGGTTGGCGATCCTTGCCGGCAGCGAGCGGCGGGCCGCAGCCCGAATCGCCGCCTGTTCGGCGTTGAATACCAGCAGTTCCAGGCGCGCGAAATTGCTCTGCAGAATGTGATCGACAACCTCGGCGAAGCAGCGCGGCAGGGAAGTGTCATCAAGCAGAAGCCCGATCCGGAGTGGCGGCCTCGTGGACTGCGAGCGCAGGTAAACCGACAGCATCAAGGCCGCAGCATACCCGCGGGATACTACAGGGTGAAAGTCGGCAGCCCCGTTATGTCCCGGTGTCTGGCGTACGCTGGGGTGAAGACCCGCCTGCGAGCAGCAGCGATTCCCGCCGCAGCAACAGCCGCCAACAGCGCCAGCGTTGCGGGCTCCGGAACGGGCTGCGAGCCGCCGCCACCACCGTCACCCGGAGGCGGGGACAGAAGGACGGTATGATCTTGCAAGTCGCGCCCGCATGCGCGGGACTCACTGACAAAGCCCGGAGAGTCGCGGCGGCGATCATTACCAAAGTCAGCTTCCGCATACGTCCCCCTTGAGGGGGAAAACCGTACCCAAGATTACGCAAACTTGGTGCTAGCAGGTGCAACTTATTGATTTTAATCAAGTTGCATTGCCACCGCCAAGCCAATTGGTACGATAACCGGATACCTTGCGGCGGCGGTGGCTCTGATCGCAGCGCCGATCCTGGTTTGCCTCGTCGCATCCTTCGCCGCGCATTCCGCAGCGGCCAGTGGTCTGCGCTTGCCGCCGGGACGCGCGGACTGGCAGGGTCCGCTTGAGACGCCCGACGATGCCTGGCGGCGCGAATTCGCGGGGGACCACGAGGAGCGTCGCGTCGCCTATCAGGATGGTGCGGGGCGCAAGGTAGCGGTTCTCGCCGTCGGGTATCCGAGGCAGGAGCAAGGAGGAGAGCTCGTAAACGAGGACAATGCACTCCTGGGGCACGGTGGCCTGAAGCCCTTGACTCGCGAGGTGCTTGGCGATTATGGGTACTGGGAGGTGGTAGCGGTTGATAATGACGGGCACAGATGGGTTATCTGGTCCACGTACGACATCGGCGGGCGGACATTCGTGATCCCGATTATTTATCCCGATTATTTCGCGGCCATGGTACGGACTGCGCGCGCTGACCGTATGAGGTCGCGTTCGTGAATCCTTTGATCATTCAGGTGCAGGAGGAGCTCAGCAGCGCTTGGCGCTTCCGCTGGCTTGCGCTCGCCGTCGCGGCCGCCCTTGCTCTCGTCGGCTGGCTCGTCGTATTCGCGCTGCCGGACCGCTACGAAGCCGTAGCAAGCGTGTTCGTCGACACGCGCACGTCGTTAAAGCCCGTGCTTCAGGGCCTGACGGTGGAGCAGGACGTCGACGCCCAACTCAACCTCGTCCGACAATCGCTACTCGCCGGCCCCCAGCTGCAGAAGATCGGTCGCGAGAGCGGCGTGCTGCCGACCGGCCTGGATCCGCGGCGACAGGAGCAGGCGCTCGCTGGCCTGAGCCAGCGGATCGCCATCAATGTGCACAGCGCGAACGGCCGCGAGGAGGAGCGCAACACGGCCGGCAGCATCTACAGCATCGTGTACCAGGACGAGGACCGTGCGCGCAGCCTGCGCCTCGTCCGGATCCTGCTCGATAAGCTGGTCAACGAGACGCTCGGCGCCAAGCGAGAGGGGTCCGAGAATGCCCAACAGTTCTTGGAGACCCAGATTCGGGACTACGAGAGTCGCTTGCGGACAGCAGAAGATCGGCTGGCGGCTTTCAAGTCGCGCCATATCGGACTCATGCCGACGGAACAGGGCGGCTATTTCGCGCAGCTGCAAAACGCGTCCCAGGCCACCGCCACAGTGAAGACCAAGCTGCTCGAGGCGCAGTCGCGCCGCGCGACTCTGAACAAGCAGCTCCACGGGGATATCGCCGTCGCAGCGGCGGGCTCGGCTCAAGGAGGCACTGGGGCTGCGGCCCGGGGTGGCGTTGATACCCTTTCGCGCATTGATGAAGCGCAGGCGCGCCTCGATGAGCTGCTCCTCAGATTCACAGACCAGCATCCGGACGTAATCGCTACGCGCCAGGCGCTCGAGGATCTTAAGAAGCGTCGTGCGGCGGAGATTGAAAGTCTGCGGAAGGGCGATGCCGCCACTGTTGCCGCCAGTCGGGCCAGTAGCAATCCCGTTTATCAGAGTGTGCAGCTCGCGCTCAACCAAGTCGATGTCGAGATTGCAGACTTGAACACCGAGCTCGCGCAACACGAAGCCAAGGTGAGCGAGCTGCGCCGGTATTTGGACACCGCGCCGCAAGTGGAAGCGGAGTTCGCGCAGCTGAACCGCGACTACGATGTGAACAAGGCACAGTACGCCGCATTGCTCGCCAATCTGCAGAAGGCGCGCCTGGGCGAACGCGCGGACACTGCGGGGTCTATTCGCTTCGAGATCGTTCAACCGCCGACCGCAAGTTTTCGGCCGGTTTGGCCTTGGCGTGTGTCACTCTTGGCTGGCATCCTCGCGGCTGCGTTGGGCGCGGGCGGTGCGTTGGCCTACGGGCTGAGCTATTTGTATCCCGTCGTCTGCTCCGCGAGTGCGTTTGCCCAATCGGTCGCTGGCGTGCCTGTTTTGGGCGTCGTAAGCGTTGCGTTCCCTGATCGCCAACGGCTGGCGAGGCGTCGCGACATGCGGCGCATCTCAATCGCTGGGGGCGGCCTGGTGCTGGCGTTCGTGGATGCCGTCATCCTGAGCTTGCTAGGCTACCGGGTTAGCACGACGGCCGTGGCTGTGAGCTGCCTCGTGGTGGCGTTGGCGGTTGCCGTCGTTCTGAGCCAGGCAGGCTACAGCATGAGCAGAACAGCACCGAAGCAGCTGGTGCGCTCGTGAGCCTCATAGAGGCCGCGCTGCAGAAACTGCGTCGCGCCGGGGAGGCGACTCCGGCGTCCCGCGCCATGGACGCTCGCGCGCCGGTCGCTGCGCCAGCAGGGCCCGCGAAGCGCATCACGATTGATTTTGGGGCTTTGCGCAACGCGGGGTACTTGCCCCAGGAAGGGCTGGAGCGGCGCTTCGCGGATCATTTTCGCAAGATCAAGCGCCCACTCGTTGAGAAGGCCCTTGCCGGCGGCGCTGATGTGCACCTCATTCTGGTCTCCAGTGCCTTGCCTGGCGATGGCAAGACCTTCATCAGCGTCAATCTGGCGCTCAGCATGGCGCAAGAGCGGGACGTCTCTGTGTTGCTGGTCGATGCGGACGCGCCCAGGGCGCAGGTCAGCGAGGTCTTCGGGATTCGAGGGGAACCCGGACTGCTCGACGCGCTCACCCACGAGTCCCTCGACGTCGAATCGCTTATCGCGCATACGGACGTTCGCGGCTTCGAGATCCTCCCGGCTGGGCGGTTCGTTGAAAATGCTACGGAGCTGCTGGCTAGCGCCCGGATGAGTCAGATCGCTGCGCGCCTCGGCACACGCAATCCGCGGCGATTGGTACTGTTTGACACTGCGCCAGTGCTCGCATCCAGCGAAGGGCGCGCAATGTTGCGCCTACCAGGGCAGATTGTTCTGGTCGCGCGGGCCGGGGTGACACCGCGGCAGGCGCTGGTGGACGCCCTGACGTACGTGCACCGGAGCAAGTTGCAGGGGCTGATCCTGAACCAGGCGCAGTTCACGTCGGGTGCGGGCTATTACGAGTACCCGGGCCACGGCGCCGGCGACGATGAGACGTCCGGTGACGTATAAGGTCTGCGTTCGCGCTATCGATCGTACCCGCCTTCCTGTTGCTGCCTGCGCACAAAGCTGATCAGCACTTGCTAAGCGCGCGATAAATGAGCTCGGCGAATGCACATAAACAAGTGCTGGTCGGCGGCTCGTGGCTCGAGCCCGGCATGCAGACCTACGTAATCGACAACCTCACCGCTGGCACCTGGTACTTCGCCATAGTGGCCGTGACCAACACCGGCGCGCAGAGCGCCCGGCCAAACGTCGTCACCAAGACGATCGGGTAGTCCTGCCAACCTCGACAATTTGCACGGCTGCGCTGGCGCGCCAGCGGCAGAGCCACCGTGCCGGCGTCGACCACGCTCGCCAATGGCCATGCCTCCTGCCTGCCGACGTTCAAAGGCGCCTACGGGCAGCGCCTCGCCTTTGCCAACACCGACGATGACAGATCGAGGTATTCGCCGGTCGCCTGTCTGTGGAGTGAGCCATTTGGCGACCGTCTTGATCGATACCCCAAGCTCCCGAGCGACCTGGAAGTTGGCACGACCGCCTTATACCCACTTAACACTCGACACGATACCGCCAGCGCTTGAGCGGGCTGGGCCCCATGACTTCTGATAGGCTCAACTTTATGGACCCAGGAAGCGCGATGCGACGTCCGAGCGTGCTGATGCTGGTCGTTTGGCTGGCGGTTGTTTCGGTTGTCATCGGTTGCGCCTTGAGCCCACCGGTGCGCGACATGGAGGGCGTGCCGTCCGAGTATGTCCGCTCACCCAAGGTCAATATCATCGTCTCCACCGCCGCAAGCACGTTCAGTCTGGTCAAGGTTGTTGAACAGCGGTCACGTGCGTGAGAACGTGCCGCTCAAGCCCGGCGACGTGCTGGTTGTGCCGCAGTCGATCTTCTGAGCATGGGACGCCCGCAGATGGGCTACTACTGCCATTGCGGCGGTAACGCGGCGCCGCGCGAGAAAACCAGCAGCGCATGAGTCACGCGAAGGGGTGTGCGGTATGAACAGGCGACGTAAGGGGAGGCTACATGCACGTGGCCCCCGAGTACTCGGGCTTTTGCTGGCGCTCGCGCCGTGGCCCGTTTTCGCCCAGAGCAGCGGGCCGATAAGCACCCAGAGCCTGTTCTTCGACCAGGCTTCCAACGTCCACCAGGGCAACTACCTCGAGGTCGATGCGGGTGTCCTGTATTCGGACAATGTGTATCTGCGTTCGGGCGGCCCCGGCGATACGCTTGCCGTGCTGGGCTTGGTCGGCGATGCGTCACGCCAAGGCACGCGCCTGGATTACCGGGTGGATTCCGACATCGCACTGGTGAAGTATCTGCACTCGGAGTTCCAGACGCAGCCGTTCGGCTACTTCGATGGCTCAGCGACCCTGCAGATCGTGCCCGGAATTTTTTCCTGGCTCGCCAGGGAGACCTACAATCAGACAGCGATCAACGCGTTTACTCCCATCAACCCGGATAACCTCGAGTCGATCAATTACATCACGACCGGTCCGCGCTTCACGCTACGCCCGACGTTGCGCACCACCATCATCGCGAACGCCACCTACTCCTACGTCGACAGTAGCTCGAAATCGCCGCAGTACGTGAATATCAACAATCACCGTTACGGCAGCGACATCACGCTGAGCCGCGCGTTCTCCAACATCCTGAGCGCCTACGTTACCGGCTCGAGCCAGAAGGTGGAGTTTACCGATCAGGTGAACAACACCAATTTCAGAGAGGATGAAGCGCTCGCCGGTTTCAAGGTTACGGACGTGCGCACCGAGCTCGACGTGTCCGCCGGATACGTCAAACTGCACGACCAGAACCAGTCCCCGAGCGGCTCGACCTGGAGAGTCGAGCTGGCGCGCCTGATTTCACCGACGCAGCGCGTATCTGTGCACGCCTCGAAACGGGTCACGGACGCTTCCCAGCTGTTCCGGCTCAACATCAACGCACCGGTGCCAACCAACGTGCCGACCCGGATCGCCTCCGGGCAACCCTTTACCGACCGCGAATATGGCGCCACCTGGCGTTTCCAGGAGAACCGTACCTCGTTCCAACTCGATGTCCTCGCTGTCAGCCAGCGCTACCAGGCCACTCCCGGCTCCAATTTCGACGCGACGGTCGTGAGCGCGCTGTTCGGCCGGCAACTAAGCCCGGTGCTGAACTGGGACGTCGGTGCGAACTACGAGCACAACAGCAATGCGGGCGGGAAGCTGGATTCGGTGAACGCCATTACCAGCCTGCGCTGGCAGGTCGGCCCCCGGCTCGGCCTGCGGTTCATTTATGCGCATTCGACAACCTCGCCGCACGGTTACGGCGAGAACCAGGTGGGCATCATGGCCTCCTATGCGCTCCTGCCTGTAGCTGCAGCCGGCCCGCAGGCGGGCGAGGCGCGCCTGCATCCGATTGATCCGATGAGCTCGCAGCAGCCCCGCCGGTAGTGAGGCGGTGCGCGGACCATGTCATGGACACTATCCTGCACTACCTTCGAGCCGCCACGTAGAGGAGACTGCCGCTCGAGGCGTCATCGCCGCCGTCGCGAAGACTGCGCCCGTCGCTGTCGAAGACCTCTAGCAACCGGAAACCGGCTGCGTCGAGCTGCTGCGCCTGCCGGTCCGCGTCGATATAGTAATGAAGCAGTCCGTAATCGTGCCCGATGTCGTCGAGCAGTGCGTATTCTTCCTCGAAGCGGCGCAGACGGCCGACCCGCAGATGATTCAGCCGCCGTCGCAGATACGTGATGACGTGAATCCCTTCGGTGATGGGATTGGGCGAATACTCCAGTCGGGGACCGCTTTGCGCCAGGCGATAGCGGCGGTTGTGAGACGTGAATACCAACAGACCGCCGGCCGACAGCACGCGCTGTGCCTCGCTCAGGACCTTGAGCCGCTCCGCATGGGGGACCGCATCAACGACGTTGTTGGAAGCGAAAATGAAGTCAAATTCCCCGCCCTGCCACCGCGACAGATCACGCATGTCGGCCAGATGTACCTCGACGTCTGGCAGCGCCATGCGAACGTGATCGACCATTTCCTGGGAGTAGTCAATGCCCACGTAACGCCGGGCGAGCGGGCTCAGGAAGCGTGCCGTCCGACCGGTGCCAACTCCGATATCGAGGACACTACGGGCCAGAAAACCCGGTTGGTACTTGAGCAGCGCCAGCGTCTCCGCCCGATCGAGGAGCTTCCCCCGGTACAAGCGGGAGATCCCTCGCGCGTGATATACCCTCGAATTGATATCGTTCTGCAGGTCGGGCGTATTTGGTTGCCACATTGCTCGGATCACTCACACGACGCTCTGCGGCGCCGGGACTCTGTTCGCGTTGGATGCTCATAATAGCGGAATTAACCGACGGGACCGAAGGTTTGCACGCACACCGCGACGGTTGAAAAGTCAGAGAGCCGGTGCTTCGACTCAGGCTCAGTTGCACACGTCCGAGTGCCGGATGCGCCGGGCGGCGCGAGTCACTTGCGCCAGGAGGTAAGCAGCGTCTGACGGACCGACGCTGACAAAGGGCAGGCTTCGCTGTAAAGCGGACCGACGATTCGAGCGCGGCAGCCATGTGATGGACCTCACACACCCGCGCCGAGTGCCACGCGTTTCACACTCCGTGTTAGGTATTGGCTAGGATCGACGCCCGTCTTCAGGCGCGTATTTGCGTGTCCGGCTGTGTATGATACGCGCTAGGGGCTTACCAAATGAAGACGAGCAGGCACGCGGTATGCTTGCGCTCGATGCGCCGCTGCGAGGCTCGATGAATATCGGCATGACCACTAGCAATCCTGCGGACTTCGAAGCGCATTTCGCCGCCCTCAAGGCTATCGCTGCCGACGTCGCGTCGCCCAACGCTGCTGATGTCGACGCCAATAGCCGGTTTCCGCACGAGACGATCGAGGCCCTGCGCAAGGCCAAGCTCCTGTCCGCGCCCGTCCCCAAAGAGCTCGGCGGAGCGGGCTACGGAATGCGCCAGCTTGGTGCATTGTGCTCTGCGCTCGCGCAGGCCTGCGGCTCGAGCGCCATGGTGCTGGCCATGCATTACATTCAAGTGGCGTGCATCGTCCGGCACGCCCTGCAGTCCAGCTTCTTTCGCCGCTACCTGCAAGATCTGGTCGAGCATCAATATGTCCTCGCCTCGATGACCTCCGAGAATGGAACGTTCGGGGAGACGCGCACGAGCATTTGCGCGGTTGAATGCGAGGGCGGCCGGTTCAAGCTCAACAAGGACGCTACTACCGGCTCGTATTGCGAGCATGCCGACGGAATTCTCGCGACCTGTCGCCGCGCGCCGGATGCACCCGGCAGCGATCAGGTGCTCGTGCTCGTTCGCAAGGGCGACTTCCGACTGACCCAGACGACGTCCTGGGAAACGATGGGCATGCGCGGCACCTGCAGTCCCGGCTTCAAGCTCGAGTCCTCGGGTCCGCGGGAGCAAATCATTCCCGGCTCTTTCGCCGATTCCTCGGCACAAACGATGGTGCCGTACTCCCACATCCTCTGGTCATCGCTGTGGTGGGGCATCGCGGCCGACGCTGTCGCCCGTGCGGCGGAGTTTGTTCGCGCGTCAGCGCGCAAGAATCCCGGCACCGTCCCGCCTACAGCGACGCGGCTGGCGGAAGTATCGGCGCAGCTGCAAGCGATGCGACACAACTGGCTCGCGCTCGCCACCGAGTTCGACGAGATCAACGCGAGGCCTGAGGGGATGCAGGAGCTGCTGTCGATCGGCTGGGCGTTAAAGATGAACAATCTGAAGATCAATGCCTCAGAGAGCGCCCCGCAGATCGTGCATAGGGCGCTGCAGATCACAGGCATTCTAGGCTACAAGAACGACTCGAAGTTCAGCCTGGGTCGGCACTATCGGGACGTGCTGTCCGCCGCGCTGATGATCTCCAACGATCGCATCGCCTCCAAGAGCGCTTCGATGCTGCTGGTATTCAAAGATCAGTAGCAGATCGACGCCAAACGGGAGCTGCCACATGAGCGCCGAATACAACCCGCAGGAATTCTACGAGGGTCTCGTCAAGCATCGCCTGATTGTTCCCGTCGGCGTGCAGGGTGCCTTCGGTCGCGGCGCTGTGTTCGAGGACGTGCTCGAGCGCTTCAACGGACTCATCTCGCAGATCTCCAAGCAAGATGGCGCGGAGGTATACACCTTTCCGCCTGTGATCAGCCGCAAGGTGCTCGAGCGCGTCAACTACCTGGACTCGTTTCCGCACCTGTGCGGCGCGGTCTACAGCTTCTTCGGCAAGGAGCTGCAGGCTCAGGCGCTCTCGCAGCGGGTCCACGAAGCCCAGCCCTGGGGCGATCTGCTCGGCATCACCGATGTGGTGTTGAACCCGGCCGCCTGCTATCCCGTCTATCCGAGTTTCACCGGTGTGGTGCCCGAAGGCGGGCGTCTCGTGACGATGTTGAATTGGGTATATCGGCACGAGCCCTCGCCCGAGCCCACCCGCATGCAGTCCTTCCGCGTGCGCGAGTTCGTTCGCGTCGGGACGCCGGACGAAGTAGTCGAGTGGCGCGACATGTGGCTCAAGCGCGGTCTGGAGCTGTTGACGTCCCTGGGTTTGCCCGCCAAACCCGCCGTGGCCGCGGATCCCTTCTTCGGCCGTGGCGGCAAGATGCTCGCCGTCAATCAGAAGGAGCAGAAACTAAAGTTCGAAGTACTGATCCCGGTGATCTCCGCCGAGGATCCCACCGCCGTGTGCTCCTTCAATTTCCACCAGGACCACTTCGGCTCCACTTTCGATATCCGCACGCCGGACGGAAACGTCGCTAACACCGCCTGCCTGGGATTTGGCCTCGAGCGGATTGTGATGGCGCTCTTCAAGACCCATGGCTTCCAACCCCAGCACTGGCCGCAGGATGCGCGCCGTCGACTCTGGCCCTGACGAGACCTGTCGAGTGAACGCCATAGCTGCCATGCCGGGGCTCGATCCCGCCACCTACGGGCGTAGTGTGCTGCACGCGGACAGTTGCGTGTGGGTGGAGAAGAACTGCTACATCGACATCTGGATCGAGGTCGTCCACGCGCTCGGACTCGAGCCGCGTGCAATCCTGCCGTTCGCGGTGGCGATCGATTTCGAGGGCGACCAGTGGACCTTCTTCAAGCCACCCCACTCGGAGCTACGCGACCTCTATGGTATCGACGTACAGGAGCTCAACGTCTGGCGCCCCCTCATCGAGCACGCGGCCGAGCATCTCTCAGCCGGGAAGCTGATCAGCACTGAAGCGGACGCTTTCTGGCTGCCCGACACGTCGGGGACCGATTATCGCCGCCGGCACACGAAGTCGACCATCGTGCTGAACGATCTGGATCGCGAGCACCGCCGCCTCGGATATTTCCACAACGCGGGGTACTATCGTCTCGAAGGAGAGGACTTCGCGCGCACCTTCCGGCTCGACATCGAGCCCGATCCCACATTCATGCCGCTGTTCGCCGAGATCGTGCGGGTCGATGGCGTGATACGCCGTCCCGCCCCGGATCTGGTCAAGATGTCTCGCGAGCTGTGGAAACGGCATCTGGCGCGGATACCCTCGAGCAACCCCGTGCGTCGCTTCCAACAGCATTTCGAGCGCGAGCTGCCCGCCATTCAGGAAAGGGGGCTCGAGTATTATCACGCCTGGGCGTTCGGCACCATCCGCCAGTTCGGGGCTGCATTCGAGCTCGCGGCACTCAACGTCAAATGGCTCGCTGCCGCTGGCATGTCCGGTCTCGAGCCCGCGGCGGCGGCGTTCGAGCGGCTTTCGGCGGCTAACAAGACTTTCATTCTCAAAGGAGCTCGGGCCACGAACAACCGGCGTCCGCTCGATGGCGCGCAGCTGTTTGATGAGATGGCGGAGGCATGGGAAGGCGGAATCACGGCAGTGCGGCGCTCGATGTAGCGCTCGTTCCGGTTGCGGCCACGTCCGGCGTGGAGTCGCAGCCTCTGTACTTCGGCCCCGAAGATCGGCCCCTCTTCGGCTGGCTGCACGCGCCGGCTGCGGCCAGCCGGCCTGCGCTCGGGCTCGTGATCTGCAATCCCTTCGGCAATGAGGCGATCTGCGCCCACCGCAGCCTTCGGCATCTCGCAGAGCGGGCGGCGGATGCGGGAATACCCGCGCTGCGCTTCGACTACGATGGCACGGGTGATTCAGCGGGACATGACTTCGATCCCGATCGCCTCTCTGCCTGGCCTGCGAGCGTCGGGTTGGCAGCCGACACGCTGCGCGAGTTGACCGGCATCGAGCGCCTGTGCTTTTTCGGAATCCGACTAGGCGCTGCGCTGGCCACGCTCGCGGCTGGTGCTCGTAACGACGTAGTGGGGCTGGCGACGCTCGCTCCGGTGGTCGACGGCAAGTCCTACGTTCGCGAGCTGCGGATGCTACGGCGGGCAATGGATTCGAAACGCAACATCACCCGTGATGTCGACAGTGAAGTGCTGGAGTCGGCTGGATTTGCGCTGAGTGCACCGACTCAGGCCAGTTTGAGCGCCATCGATCTGCGGCGCCTCGAGAGGAGGCCGGCGCCTCGCGTCCTCATTCTCGATCGCGCCGAGCTACCCGCACGCGACGACTGGGCATTGCATCTTCGCGCTCAAGGAGCCAACGTCCACCGCACCAGTGTGCGGGGCTACACGGAAATGATGCTCGATAGCCATGAGAGCATCGTCCCTGAGGAAGTCATCGACACCGCGGTCGCATGGCTGGTCGATATCTCGCCTGAGCTCACGCCGGTCGCGGCGGTGGACCCTGTCGTCGCGCTCTGCGCCGCTGCCGGCAAGACGAAGCGCGTTGCGCGCCGATGCGCAGACTTGCAGCACTCGTGTCCCGATCCCGTTTTCGCGGAGGCGCCGCAAGTGGCGATCCAGGAGTTAGCCGTACACTTCGGCGACCTTCCGAAGCTGTTTGGGATCGTGAGTGCGCCTGTAGCACGGCGGTGCGCTGGGCGTCCGACCAAAGCGATTCTGCTGCTCAACTCTGGCGCCGTGCATCGCGTGGGCCCGAGCCGGCTGTACGTTGCCCTGGCGCGTCACTTGTCCCGCCTGGGGCACGTAGTGCTGCGAATGGATATCGCCGGAATCGGCGATAGCGCACCGCGCCTTGGTGAACCGGAAAACGTCGTCTACGCAAGACACGCATTGGGGGACGTCAGTAGCGCTATCGAATACCTGCAGCGGGAGTGGGGTGCTGCTGAGGTGCGTGCGGTGGGCTTGTGCTCCGGCGCGTATCACGCGTTCAAGGCAGCTGTTGCGCAGATGCCGCTGAGTGGAGTCATCCTCATCAACCCGCTCACATTCTTCTGGAAGGAGGGCATGTCGCTCAAATATCCCGAGTACCGGATCGCCGACGATATCTCCCGGTACCGCAGTAACATGCTCAGCCTGGCTTCGTGGCGGAAACTGCTTAGCGGCCGCGTCGATCTGTGGGATCTGGTCCAGGTGCTCGGGCGCCGCGTACACGCACTGGTGCTCATGCCCTTGCGTGCGACCGCCCGCCTGTTGAAGATGCCTTTGGCTGACGATTTGCCGACCGAGCTCCTGCGGATCGCCAGCGCGGCGATTGACCTGCAATTCGTGTTCGCAGCGGCAGATCCAGGGCTCGAGCTGTTGAGAAATCAAGGGGGGCCGACGGCACGACACCTGCGCTCGCTCGGCCAGTTACGCGTGGAATTGATTGGTGACGCGGACCACACCTTTACCGACCTGGCAACCAGAACTTCGCTAGCTGCGCTGCTTGCTCGAAGACTTCACGCCCCTTCCGACCCCGCGGCTTCTGCCTCTCCGTCGCGCCCGTAATGCGTACGCTTGAGGACACCTCGTCCACGCAGGTCAGCCCGCGCATTCCGGCGCTCGACGGCGTTCGAGCGTTGGCTATTCTCCTGGTGATTCCGCACAACGTCGATATGCTGAAGGCACCGTTTCCGGCTTTCGAGTATCCGCTCGTCGCGCTGATGCACGCAGGCTGGATCGGCGTGCAGCTGTTCTTCGTGCTCTCCGGTTTTCTGATCACCGGTAACCTCCTCGATACGCGGAACTCCGCCAACTACTTCAGCGCCTTCTTTGGGCGGCGCGTCCTCAGAATCATGCCCTTGTACTTTGTGGCGTTGGGCGTGGCGTTCGTGATCGCTCCGGCGCTGGGCACCGTCCCGCAGAAGTTACACGCCACGCAATCACATCAGATATGGCTGTGGACCTTTCTGTCGAACTGGAGTCAGCCGTTCGGTGGAAAAGTGTACGGCTTTGGCCATTTCTGGTCGCTTGCGGTCGAGGAGCAGTTTTATCTGCTCTGGCCGTTCGTGGTTCTGCGCTGCAGGCCGGCGCGACTGCTATGGGTTTGCGCTGCGGCTGCCGGAGTAGCACTCGTTGTGCGTGTACTGCTGCTCGTCACGCACGCCCCGCACGAAACGCTCTACATGTTCACGGTGTGCCGAATGGATGCACTCGCGCTGGGTGCCGCGGCCGCTGCTGTGATTCGGATACCTGCGGCGCTGACACGTCTTCAGCGCACCGTACCGCGCGTGGCTGCAGCGGCTGGCATGATGTTGCTCGTCACGGCTGCAGGGACACGCGGCTTCGCCATGTTTGACATCAGCACGCAGACTGTTGGCTACACGCTTCTGTCACTCACTTTTGCGCTCATCATACTGCTAGCGGCGCTACCGACCACCGGCGCATTGCGGGCAACAATGCACATCCTTGAGTGGTCTCCGTTGCGCCTCGTGGGCCGCTACAGCTATGGCATGTACGTGATCCATCTGCCGCTGCACTTATTTCTTGGCGCCGTGCTGTTGCATTACTTTGCGCCGCACGTGACACCCGCAGCTGCGTTGCTATACGCCGCCGCAATGACCGTGGCGAGCTTCGTGCTCGCGGCACTTTGCTATGAGCTATTCGAGAGTCGGTTCCTGCGCCTGAAGCGCAAGTTGATGCCGACGCGAAGCGGTGCGTCCTGCGCCGCGGTGCTTGCTGACCTGGCGATGCCGGAGTCCGCTGACAGGCCGACGAGATTGCAGGCGGGTGCACGCCAAGAATGGCGAAACTGACTACGCGGCGCGCGGTTTGATTCGCCTGTACGCTGTACGCAGCGATTCCTCGACCGCCGACGGGAAGAACGTCGCGAGGAGGTACATCCAACGCTTTGCTTGGCGCGGGCTGCGGCGCAGGCTCTGCCAGAGTGCCGCCCGGGCCGCCCGCCGATTGCCACACAGCAATTCGGCCATTCCGAGCCAGCCGTATTTGCCCGCCAGGATGTCCCTTAGCCTCTGTCGCGTCAGCCCGGCTGGGATGCGTCCACCTTCCAGGAACGGCGTTACTGCGCGGAACCAATTCTTGGCCTGATCGGCGTGTAACGACGGCCGTGTCAGCTGATCGGCCGCACCGATTCGGTACAAGGCGGTCGGCACGTCGATGAACGCTACCGGCCCTGTGCTGCAGGCGCGTAAATTGAAGTCATAGTCGCCGCCCGAGACCATCGTTTCGTTGAAGTTGCCAGCCTGACCGATCACCCGGCTGCGCACGGCGACCGTGGGCATGTTGATAAGTGTGCCCACTATCATCGTCGGAAAGATGTTGCCGACATATACGCGTCTGCCCTCGAATCCCGGTGGAAGTAGTGGGCAGACCGCGTAGAGATCCTGCGAGCGATCGAATACCTCATCGACGGGACGATCGTGCCACGCGGGATAACAGACCCGGGTATAGCGTTCGTGGAGCATCTTCCCCGACGGATCAACGGCGGAAACGTCGCTCCAAACCAGGTTGACATCGGGGAATTGGACGAACGTGGCCATCTGCATCATGAGTTTGTGTTGCAGCCAGACGTCGTCCGAATCGCTAAACACCAACACCTCGCCCTTGGCGAGCTCGATTGCAGTATTGCGGGCGGCGGACACACCGCCGTTGGGGCGCCGGTGATAGCGGATGCGCTTCTCACCCGCGTACTTGTCGGCGATAAGATTGGCCGTTGCGTCCGTCGAGCCATCATCCACGATCAACAGCTCGAAGGTGCTATAGGTCTGACCCAAAATGCTGTCGATGACCGACGCAAGACAGTAGGCGCGGTTGTAGGTAGGCAACAAAATGCTGGCCAGCAGGTTCGCCATACCGTCACCGACCGAGTCCGGTCATGAGCACGCCCGTATGTTCATACCCGTAGAAGGGTACCCGAACGGCGCTCTCTGTACCCCTAACTAAATGTTATGTGCGTCACAGCGCTGTTAGTCTTAACACGGACTCGAACGGGGTCTCGGACAAATGAAAGTCTCATGAAAGCTTCGACCAGGAGGCAAGTGGCGCTTCACGGCGCTTCACGGCGCTTGCGGTGCCGCCGCGGGCTAGCGATAGAATGCGACCCAGTTCACACATCGGGATCGCGAGGGGTAAATCCTTGTTCGTCGCGCAGCAGCTCACGCGGGAGGGTCTCTGCCAAGTCGGCGGGGCTCGCGCCCTGTGCGAGCCGACAGACCAGCTCGGCGACCAGCCGCGGCCGCTCGCGCCCAATCAGGTGCCCGGTGCGCTCGTCCAGCCACAACAGCTCGCTGCTATGAATGCCCGGAGACGGCTGCCGGCCAGTCGGGTTGCTGCGGTCTTGAGCAGACGGGACTACGTAATATGTCATCGTCTGCCGATTGAGGTCATCTTACGATAGGCGGCGCTCAGGAAAGGAACGAGCACCGTAGGAAGGAACGTAGCGACGAAGCTCATCAACGCCCTGCGGCTTCGCTGCCCGAGCCGGATACTCTGCCACAGCGCCGCTCTGGCGGCGCGCCGATCGCCCGACAACAGCTCCGTCCGGCCGAGCCAGTAGTACTTGCCCGCGAGAGCCGCGCGCAGCCGTGCGGAGGACAGTCCAGGCGGAATCCGTCCACTCTCGAGAAAAGGCGTGGCGGTGCGAAACCAGTTGCGAGCCTGGTGGAAGTGCAGCGAAGGCCGCGTCAGCTGGTCGGGTGCGCCGACCCGGTACAACACTGTCGGCGCATCGATGAAAGCCACCCGCCCCGCGCTGCTGGCGCGCAGGTTGAAATCATAGTCCTCGCCTGCAACCATGGATTCATCGAAGTTGCCGATGCGGGGGAGCAGGGCGCGGCGCACGGCCACCGCCGGCATGTTGATCAGAGTGCCGATCAACATCGTCGAGAAAATGTCTCCCGCGTAGATGCGCCTGCCGGGGAACACCCGCGCAAGTGGCGGGCACACCGCGCCGATCTCCTCCGACCGATCGAACAGCTGATCGATCGGCCGCTCCTGCCAGGCCGGATAGCACACCCGCGTATACCGTTCGTGCAGCACCTTCCCCTCCGGGTCCACCGCCGATACATCGCTCCACACCAGATTGACGTCCGGAAATTTCGCGAATACCGCCATCTGCAGCAGCAGTTTGTGTTCGAGCCACACGTCGTCCGAATCGCAAAATACTAGCACTTCGCCCTTGGCGAGCTCGATCGCCGTATTGCGGGCGGCGGATACCCCGCCGTTAACGCGGCGGTGATATCGGACCAGCGAATCACCCCCATACTGTCGGGCAATCAGATCGGCCGTCCCGTCGTTGGACCCGTCGTCCACGATCAGCAGCTCGAATGTGCGATACCCCTGCCCAAGAACGCTGTCGATGACCGACGGCAGGCAGTATGCACGGTTGTATGTGGGCAGCAGGATGCTGGCCAGGGGCATCGTCATCTATGGCCCGCCGCAGATCCTATGGCGACGGCAAGGCGCACGGTCGCCGTTGGCCGCCGGGCAGGCGCTGATTGCAGGTTTCTCCATATGACAAAACCCCTAAAGAGGGCGTGCATTTGATATCGTTCTAAGACTCCATCGCAGCTGCGCAGATGTTCTCGGCAGCTTACTATCCCTAGACTAGACAATGCCAACGCCCGTCGTCTATGTCCTGACTCACGAGTCAAACCCCGATCGCCAGCAGAAGACGACGAGTTTCATCGCCCTGGCGATCACGCGTTCCCTGGGACGCCGGGGCATTCGGGTCGTGAGAATTCACCCGAATCGCCTCGATCGCAGCCTCGGTTCCCGTTATTGCTCCAAGGTGGAGATCTGTCCCGATTTCTACTCCTCGGAAGAGGCGCTGGTTGCATTTCTTCTGCAGCTCAGTGCGCGCTGTGCGCCGCAGCCCCGCGTTCTAGTTCCTGCGAGCGATGACTGCGCCTACTTTCTCGCCAAGCACCGCCATCGGCTCGAGGCTGACTACCGCATCATCGGCCCACCCTGGTCGGTTATGGAGCGGCTGATCGACAAACGCCTCCAGTACGAGAGTGCGCAGCAGCTGGGAGTGCCGATTCCGGAAACCTATTTCCCGGCGAGCGTGCACGAGGTGGAACGAATCGTACCCAGCCTTGCCAACTATCCATATGTCATCAAACCGCTCGTCGCACACCAGTGGCGCCGCGCCTCCATGAGCGGCGTATCGAAGGGCAAGAAAGGCTTCCAGGTCAACACCGCCGCGCAGCTGATCGAGCGTTACAGTCAGATCGCTACGGCCGACTCGAACGTAATGATCCAGGAGGTGATCGGCGGCCGCGACGACCGACTGTTCACGTTTCTGGCGTACGTCAACGAGCAAAGCGTCCCGGTCGCGTACTGCATCCGCAAGAAGATCCGCCAGTCACCGATCGACTTCGGCTACTGTACGCTGACCGTCTCCTGCGAAGACGAGACGGTGGAGCGGCAGTCGATCCGGTTGCTTCGGGGCATTGGCTTTCAGGGAATCTGCGGGGTCGAGTGGAAGCTCGACCCGCGCACCTCGCGGTACAAGCTGATCGAGATCAACGGGCGGGCGGTCAACACCACGGCCATCAGCACTGCCTGCGGCGTCGACATTCCCTATATCGCCGTCACCAACGATGTGCCCCGCGTGCGCGGCAACGGTCCGCGGTGGCGCTCGGGAGTCAAGTGGATCAACATGGCGCAGGACGTGTGGGCCGCCAAGGAGTTGCACGATGCGGGCCGGCTCGGCTGGAGCGATTACCTACAGTCTATCCGGGGCAAGAGGGTGCACGCCGTTTTTGCGCCGGATGATCTCCGCCCCTTCCTAGGTTACTTTGGCGAGTTCCTCGGATCGGCGATCCGCGGGCCGCTGCGCCGTTGAGTCCGCTCGAAATACGTAGAAGCTGACGTCAGCCACCCAGCGCGCCCGCTGCTGCAGCCCGGTGCGCCGGAAGAACCGATCAAGCCTGTCGCTGAGGCCGATGGAGAGCCGGGCGGGCAGAAATTCCTTGCCGAAAAACGTGACGGGCCCGTAGCCCAGTCCATCGAATTCCACCAGCGAATACCCGCGGTACGTGACGCCTGCAATCAGCGCACTGGGATCCTCGTGGATCGCGATGCGAAAGGGTGCTTCCGCAGCCGCACCGGGGCGCGCAGCCAATTCTGCGCTGTCACGCCGCGTGCGGCTGCGGAGCGCCCGGCCGAGTTTCCCGAGCGCGCGGAACGGCAGTCGACCCAAGTCAGCCATGTACAGGTTGTAGGGATTTCGCACGCTCATGATGAACGTCCCACCGGGTCGGAGCACGCGCCGGACTTCGCGCAATGCCTTATAGACCTCGTCGAAGTAACCGAACATCCCCATGGAGACGACGACATCGAATTCGGCATTGTCGAACGGCAGGTCCAGGCAATTCGCCTGCACGAGCCGGTACGAGGATGCCAGATAGCCTGCGAGCCGCTTACGCGCAAGCTCCAACATGTCATGCGAGAGATCGGCTGCGGTGACTCGATAACCGCTTGCCACGAGCGCTTCGGTGAGCACACCCGCTCCGCACCCGAGGTCCAGAATACGATCGGTCTTGGGCACGTGCGTGACGATGTAGCGGTGCGCGTAGTCCCGGCGCTGCACCATCGTGTGCTCGAACAGACTGGCCGGCTTCTGGTAGAAATCATTCCAGTAGTCGGCCTTGCGCGGTCTCGTGAAAAGCGACGCGTCCAGCGGTTCGTGGGCCATCGGGCTTGCCGTTCGGGCTTTCATTGTGGCACCGGGAGGTAGGCCTCGCCGCGCATGAGGATTCTGACGGACCGCTGGATCTCGGCTCCCAGAATGCGATGTCCAGTAGGATCGGTCGCATGGTGAATCATGACTGGCAGCACTCCCGTCGGATGGCCAATGCGCAACGTAAAAGGCGAGCATCCGGCCTGCGCCAGCGTGTTTACCAAAGTCCCCGGAATAGCGGCGGCACACCCGAGACTGATCGCTCCGCCCACCGCGTAGGCCTTGTGAACTCTTGCGGGATTGATCACGCGAGCGAGTACGTCGCTGCCGCTCTGCGGATCGCTCGACTCGGCGACGATAGCAATCTTCAAGCGTCTCGGGCTCAGCGGTTGGGTCAGTCTCAGGCGTTCGTTGAGCAGTCGGGTTATCCGGACACGGATCGCCTCGACAGCCGAGCGGAAGGGCAAATTGGCATCGAGGACCGCAGCGGTCTCCGCGCCGGAAACGCCCAAGTCCCGTGCCCTCAGGAAGGCGTAGAGAGCTCCAGCGTCCACGACCGAAATCGGCACTGCGCTGCCATCGTCGAGTTCGACGGTCGACACCGGCTCGCCGGTCGGCAGCAACTGCCCGGTCACTGCACCCGCGGGCTGTTCAAAAACCAGCGACACGGTCTTTGCGGCTTCAGCCAGGTATGGATTTGAGCCGTCCGCGCCCGAGTCAACTCCAGGCTCCTGAGCCGGTAGCCTACAGACGATCGTCTTGCCACTATTCCGGCACAGCATGCGCACTTCGGATAGAGGCGCTCGACCTGGCAGCAACCCCTCCAGCATCGCGAAATAGGCGACTGCCGCGGTGAGATTGCCGCACATGATTCCGTGATTCACGAAAGACTCGCCGATCGCAATTTCCAGGGACTCGTATTCCAAGTCGACACCCACCCGTGTCGCACGAGCGACGATCACCGCCTTGCTCGTCAAGGGATCCGCGCCTCCGAGTCCGTCCACCTGGCGCGGGTCGGGGCTGCCCATCAGCGCAATCAGCGCGGCATCGCGCCGCGCGGGATCCTGTGGCAAGTGAACTTCCTGGACGAACACGCCCTTGCTGGTACCGCCTCTGATAATCGCGCACGGCACAGTGGCCATAGCACCCGCGTGGTCACGCCGCGCGCCGTGCGGGCGTGCCGCAGTATTCATGTTCTTGAATCCCGGTTGTCCAAGCGAGCGCTCGGACGGAGCCCGGTAGATCCAGACGCTGACATCCGCGAGCCAACGCTCCAGAAGCGTGAGCCGCAACGTCCTCAACAGCGCGGCAAGCCTCCGGCTGAGCGCCACGGACTGGCGTTCTGTCCACAGACTCCGGCCGCCGACCCGGAACGGCCCGAAGCCGATTCCGCGGAAGCCCAGAAAACGAAACTGCAGCGGCGCGATCTTGCGCCGGAATACGCGGTGATCAAGAAACTGGCCAATCTCGTAGCGCTCGGGCTCTGGCCTGCCGAGTAGCCGTTTGATGAGACGCGTGACGAGCACCACCGGATCCGACAGCAGCGGATTGAACCGGTTGCGGAAGCTCACGAGCAACAGCCCGCCGGGCTTGAGAATGCGCCGGATCTCCTCCAGGACCACTTCGTAGTTCTCAACGTAGCTGATTACGCCGAGGCAGATGACGGCATCGAAACTCTTGTCCGAGAACGGAGTGCGGCGGCAGTCGCCCTGCAGGACCCGCGACGCGTCGAGCGCCTGGCTTCGCAGCCGCCGCTTGGCGAACTCGAGCATGTCGGGTGAGTAGTCGATCCCGATGCAGTCGATGTCCTGCCGCAGCAGCTCACACAACACCGGACCGGTTCCGCAGCCGAGATCCAGCACGCGCCCGCCGGGAGATATGTGCCGCGCGATTTCATTCACGGCAAGATCACGGCGATCGCGAAAATTCACCTCTTCGAGAACGCTCGTATCGCGGGAGTACAAATCGTTCCACTTCCGCACAGCGTCTACGCGCGAAAATCGCCGTTGAACCTCATCCATGCGGTTGCTCCACCACTGCCGCGCACGCTGGCGCATGCCGTTCGCCCCCGGTGTACGCTCTCTTCCAACGATCATACAACCGATACGCCCAGCTCAACGGCGTGGAGCGGATCAACTGAAGGCACACCAACTCCTCGCCGCTGGTCCTGAAATCCTGTTTGTACTGGCGCGCGCGGCCCTGTCCAGCCAGAAAGTCGAACTGCCGGACTCCATCGGCGCAGGCGCGCTCGAGGCTGTAACCGAAGTGCAGATAGCCAGGGGAGAGCCCGGCACTGTTGGCTGCATCGAAACCGAGCTGCAGATTGTATTCCTTACCGCCGAGCCGCACGTTGTACATGACCGACAGAGGTATATCCCCAACCATAAGCCGGCTCAGCTGTAAGGTATTTGCTCGGGCCATGGCCGTAGCGAATGCCAGGTGGAATTCTCGATACGCGCCCTCATAGAGAGGCGCCCCCCAGCGGCTTTGATGGAAGCTGTCGATCGTGTCGAAGTAGCTATCAATCTCATCGATGCGCGCGAATTTGACCGCCGGGCGCGTCAACTTCTTCCGGTGGTTCCAGACTTTGCGGCGAGTCGCGGCATCCAGCGCACGCACATAATCATCGAAGGACTCCGGAATCGTTGCGACGTGAGCGTGCAAAGGGTCAGCGATTCGCACGTGGCCTGCCCGACCGACAGCCGAGTCCGCGAGGCGGGCAGCAGCCCCGCCGCGGCGTGTATAGCCGATGACCAGATCGTCCCAGCGCCGATCTTTCTGCAACGCGTCCCCGAGCGCAGCTACGGCTGCATCGATGTGGTCCCTGTCTATGATGAAGTCGAGATATTCGGAGAACGCGCTGGCAGCATGCCGCCAGGTCGAACCCAAGGACTCGAGGCGCGCCGCACGGACCCCACCGCGATGCCGGACCTGGCGAAGGCTCAAAGGCGCAAGGCCGACCAGCCGGCCACCCGAGGTGTAGATCGCCAGCAGATTCAGCTCCGCATCTAGTTCCCGCGCGTAATGGCGCCACCACAGCCATTGCCACTGCCAGGACATGAACAAGGGATCGGCATCGGAGCGGTCCAGGAGCTCTTGCCATGGAGCCGCCGATTGTGCGAACTCCTGCTCACTCCATTGGCATACTTTCACGCGCCGACCACCCGAGCTTCGCGCTCATCTAACATATCGTGTTTTCGGTCTTGTATTTGTTCGATCGGCGCCGTGCGATCGATCGCAGATGCCGCATCGGCTGCGCCGGGCACGCCGTGCGCGCCGATTAATTCTAACTATGCCACACGGGTGCAAAGCGTTGAGGGGCGAACCAACGGATTGGCAACTGCGTCACACTGCGCCCCGCACGCCACACGCGGGTGTCCCAGAGTTCGGCACGCTGACATCAGCGTGTCGGCTGCGCGACGAGATTGATCAGGTCCTTAACATAACGGTGTTGGATTCGCAGTGAAACACGATGAGGATGGAGTTCATCGGGCCAACACGTCACAAACGATTTGCCGAGCACAACCCACGGCGGCGGAGCTCACGCACGAGTGGGTCGGTAACGTGAAGAGCCGCCCCGCGAGATCCGCGGCATTGGGGAAGGGTCCTTGGCAGGCAATATCGTGTGGCACGCCGACGATCCGCTCCAGACTCGCACCATACATGCGTGAGGCGCCTAGCCCCTTGTCGTTCAAGGCCGTCACGAGCGCCTCACGCTGCACAGCGTCGGGCGCCAACAGGGCCAGACGCAATCTGAGCGGGTCAGCCGCGGGCTGGGATGCGCACGACAACAACTGAACGCCCTGAGCAGACCACGCGCTGCAGGCTTCGCGCCAGACGCCAGCGTCATATCCAGGAGCAGCGCGGTAGCCTGCGAGGCCGGATTCAACCTGAGTGATCATGCCGGTGGACGCGCGGCAGATCACCGCGAGCGGCGTGTAGTGCGTATCTCCCACGCCTGCGGCCGGCAATCGGCCCGCGAGGCCATAGACCCAGGGGTGCGTGGCCACATTGAAAGCCAGGCCCGCGAAACGGCGTGACAGCAACCATTCTGTTGACCCCGACAGTGAGCGGGCGGTTATCGAGGCAATGCTGGATTGGCGCGGTGCCGGATATAGCAACACACCTCCTCGCAGAAGATTGAGCGGCTTGCCTCGACCGAAACTGAAAACGATATACTCCCCGCGCCATGAGACCGGGAGGTCCTGTGGCAGGTGTTGTGCGCTGTCTTGAATAAGTGGGATCGCGCTGGCCGTTGCGATCTCACGCAGCCGCTCGGCCTGGTCTCCAACACCCAACAGGTTCACGGCGACGATGGCCACCGTATCCTTGGACAGGGCCGCGGCCAGCTGGTCAAGATCGTAGCCCCACTGCCCCTTGGCCGTATCGATCAGCCTTGGCCGCACACCCGCGTAGACGCTAGCCGCGATGAGATTGGGACATCCGTAAGCCGGCAGAATGACCTCGGGACGCGAGCTGTGCGAGCGTACGGCGCTATCCTTGATCGCCAGAGCCAACGCCTGGGTGCCCGATCCGACGACACGCACGCCATGGCCGACGAAGAAGGTATCGAGCGACTCGCTTGCCCAGCGCGAGCCCAAGGGAACCGGCCGCCTGACTGGCGGCAGAATGCCTTGCACTGTGGTCTCTCCTGCCCGACCCGCCTGAAGCTCAACGCGCCTCGCGCGCCGCTATAGTATGCGGGCGGTCAGAAGCGGGACCCGAATACTAGGGTATCCTACCCCGTGGTGTCCCTGCGCTTTGCGGCGAAACAAAGACCGCACTCAGACGTTAACTTCCCCGTCGCCCCCGGTAAACTTGCCGCGGTTCCAAGAAGCGCGCTCCTCTATGGCACACGTTCTCGAAATACTCTTTTGGGCAGGCAGCTTTATCACTGTCTACAGTTATCTAATCTACCCACTCCTGCTGATGCTCCTGAAATACGGCTGGCGGCGGCCGCCAGTACCGCGGAGCGCCGAACTACCTTCAATGACTGTCATCGTGACAGCGCGCAACGAAGAGCGGCGAATCGCCGAGAAGCTGGAAAATACCCTGCTCTTGGATTATCCGGCCGAGCTGATCGAAGTGCTGGTGGCATCGGATGCCTCGGCCGATGCCAGCGATGAGATTGTCAGTCGTTTTGCCTCCCGCAACGTGCGGCTGGTTCGCTCCGCGGAACGCAAGGGCAAGGAACACGCGCAGTCGCTGGCGATCCAGGTCGCCAGGAGTGCCATTCTGGTGTTCACGGACGCGGCGACCCGGCTGCGGCCGGATGCTCTGCGACTGCTCGCAGAGGACTTCCGCGATCCCCGGATCGGCGCGGTCTCCAGCGAGGACGAGCTGATCTCCTCAGGGGGCGCGGTGCAAGGCGAAGGCACGTACGTGCGGTACGAGATGTGGCTGCGACGCCTGGAGAGCAACGTGGCAGGTCTCGTCGGTCTGAGCGGCTCGTGTTTCGCCGTTCGCAAGGCGGTCTGCGAGGGATGGCGCACCGACACCCCCAGCGACATCACAACGGCGCTGCTGTGTGCCCGGGCCGGTTTGCGCGCGATCAGCGACGGCCGTGTAAGAGGGATGTATCAGGACCTGAAGGATGAGGCTAAGGAGTTTGAGCGCAAGAAACGGACGATCATTCGCGGGATGACGGCCGTGTGGGAGCTCCGCGAAGCGCTCAACCCGCTTCGTTACGGTTTGTTCTCGCTCCAAGTCTGGAGCCATAAGGTGTTGCGGTGGACGGTGCCGATCGGAATGGTGCTCGCTCTGTCTACGAGCGCGGCTCTGGCGCGCTACAGCGCGCTGTATCAGATCCTGCTGACCGGGCAACTCGCGGCCTATGCGGCCGCCGCTGCTGCCCAGCTGTCCATCGCCGCCCGCAGAATCGCTCCCTTGCGCATCGCTTTGTACTTTTTCGTCGCCAACGCCGCGACAGCCGCCGCGATGTGGGACTTCTTGCGAGGTGTGCGTATCGTGACCTGGAACCCTTCGCAGCGCTAGCGAATCAGACACACGCCCGCAAAGAACATGGCCCACTCCGAATTCAGTGCCGATCGTCTAGTCAAGCACTCCACGATCTACGCGCTAGGCAACATTTCCCGGCAGCTGGTCGGGTTCGTAATGCTGCCGCTGTACACCCGCTACCTCACACCGGCGGATTACGGAGTCGTAGGCCTGCTTTTGTTCGCACTCGCCCTGCTCGAGCCGTTCTTTGGCGCAAGACTCGGGGATGCGACACTGAAGTTCTACTACGAAGAGCACAACGAAGCGCAACGGCGTCTCGTCATCTCCACCTCTCTGGTCATCACCGGGGTCATCAGCACCATAGTCGCTTGCATCGCGTTTGCATCGAGGAACGCAGCCTCCGAGCTGATCTTCGGCACGGAAAAGTTTGGACTGGCCGTCGGACTGTTCGCCTTCGTGTTCCTGACCCAGGCTGTCGAATATTATGGCCTGACGTTCATTCGTATCCAGCAGAAGCCCACGCTGTTCATCGCCATCAATCTCTCGAAGCTCGTGCTGCAGCTCGCTCTCAACATCTGGTTCATCGTATACCTGAAACTGGGAGTGACCGGAGTCGTGCTGAGCGGTATTGTCTCCTCGGCATTATATGCAACCGGCCTCGCTCTATATACCATCTACTTCAACGGAATCGCTTGTGACCTGCAGATCGCCCGGCGGATGGTCGTATACAGCTGGCCGCTGTGGCTCTCGAGCCTCGCCTCGTTGTATATCTACTCGGCCAACCGGTACTACCTGCGCGTTTTCGGCTCGATGGACGACGTGGGCTATTACGAACTCGCGGCGAGGTTCGCCAGCCTGCTGGGGCTCGTCATCTGGCAGCCCTTCTCGCAATTCTGGGAGATGGAGCGGTTTCGCCATTACCAGAAGCCTGATGCGCCCGCGGTGTTCAGCAGCGTGTTCGAATTCGCCAGCCTGGTGTTGTTCGTGGGCGCTCTCTGCATCAGCATCTTTGCCGATCCGGTCATTCAACTCATGTCGGCACCAGCCTTCCACCGGGCGTCGGCGCTCGTGCCGTGGCTCGCCTTCGGATGGCTGTTCGGATTCCTCACGCTGTTCGCCAACTTCAGCTTTCTGATCACGGAAGAAACCGTGCTCATCAGCCGCAACAACTACATCACCGTCGCCGTCATCACCGTGCTGAATTTCGTGCTGATTCCGCGATTCGGCTATATTGGCGCCGGCGCCGCGCAACTGCTCGCCCTGTTCACACAATTTCTGCTCGTCCGCCATGCCGCCCGGCCGCACTTTGATATGAGACTTACGCTTGCCCCGGTGTTGGTGATGCTCGTTATCTCTTGTAGCGGCTACGTGGTTGCCAACCGAGTGCTGCACATCTCCCCTCTGTGGCTGGATTTGCTCTGGAAGGCGGTGGTCTGCCTGATGGCCGTGCTCCTGCTCCTCGCCGTGCTGCTGAGATCTGCGGCGAACAGGTCGCACGTGGTCCGTCTTCTGGATAGCCTGGTCTTCCCGCTCATGCGCAAGCTGCGCATGATGCCTCAGTCGTGACGTAGCATGCCATGATTGACGACCCCCGACGCTCAGCGATACGGATGCTTCATGTCGCATCCGGAGATCTCTGGGCTGGAGCGGAGGTGCAGATATTCCATCTGCTGTGTGCATTGCACGCGCGGACCGACATGATTGTCAGCGCGGTGCTCCTGAACCGCGGAGAGCTCGCGGATCGGCTGCGGTCCGCCGGTGTTTCCGTGACGGTGCTCGATGAGCGCGCTGCCTCGGCGTGGCAGTTGTTGCAGAGTATTCGTCACGAGATCAGGTCATCCGGGGCGCAAGTCGTGCACACGCATCGTTTCAAGGAGAACATCCTGGGATCGATCGCCACACGACTGTCCGGACATGCGATATCCCTTCGCACAGTGCATGGCCGACCGGAATACGCGCGCGGCAACTCCCTGCGACACGCGCTGTCGAGATGGCTGGACGCGGTAACAGCTCCTCTGCAAGTCGGGATGGTGGGCGTTTCGCGGGAACTGTGCGGCTACCTGCAGGAAGAGTTCTCCAGCCGCAAGGTGTTTCACGTGCCAAACGGCATCGACCCAGCGATGATCGCCCGAGCGGCGTCGGAGCCGAGCACGTATCGGAGTCAACCCGGGGTGAACGTGGCGTTCGTGGGGAGATTGGTCCGGGTGAAGCGGGTAGACCTGTTCCTTGAAACCGCCGCCTTGTTGAAGGCCGCGCAGCCGGGCCGATACCGTTTCGTGATCGTCGGCGACGGCCCGCTCATGGAAGAGATGACCGGACTCGCCAAGCGGCTCGGCCTCATCGCGGAGATCGATTTCCTCGGCTTTCGGAGCAACAGCCTGTCCATCCTCAGGCAGATGGACTGCCTGCTCATGACATCTGATCACGAGGGCCTTCCGATGGTCGCTTTGGAGGCCCTCGCTCTCGGAGTTCCCATCGTGGCGCATGCAGTCGGTGGGCTTCCGGAGGCCTTGGAGGGTATTGCGGGAAACCAGCTCGTCACCGAGCACACGCCAGCGGGTTACGCGACCGCAATCGCAGCCGTGACCCGCCTCGCGCGCCCTGACACGCGCGGCGAGCGGCACTGCCAACTCCCCGCGCGCTATGCAATATCGACTAGCGCCCAGAGCTATGCGGATATGTACCGTGACCTGCTCGCTGGACAATTCGTTCAGGGGTGACGAAGATAGATGCACCGCCGGCGCCGCTGCGATACCCCCAATGCGGCCTGATAAGAACGGCGCCGCGCGCGAGGCGGGCCGATGAGCCACGACGTCTCAAAAAACAACTTTGACCTGATCCGGTTGCTCGCTGCCGCACAGGTTGCCGTGCTGCATGTGTTGTACTATCTGTCCTCGCCGTGGCGCACCGCCCCTCTGATACAGCTGCTGGAGCTGTTTCCCGGGGTTCCGGTGTTCTTCTTCATCAGCGGATTTCTCATCAGCCGCTCATATGAGAAGACCGGCTCGCTCGCCGACTACTGGAGAAACCGTGCCCTGCGCATCTTCCCGGCGCTGCACGTGTGCGTGCTTGTGAATCTGCTGCTCGTGTTGGGAACCGGCTACTTCGCGCTAGTGGGCGCGCATTTCTGGCAGATCGCTGTGCTGTACCTCGCCAAGACGACGATATTCCAGTTCTACAATCCAGACTTCATGCGCGGCTTCGGCGATGGAGTCCTGAATGGCAGTCTTTGGACGATCTGCGTCGAGCTGCAGTTCTACTTTCTGATTCCGATCCTGTACGCACTGTGCGTATCGGATCGCAAGCAGCGCACTAACCTTGTCCTGGTAGGACTCATAATCGGCTCGCTCGTCTGCAACAGGCTTCTCTACTCGACTCAGCCCGAATTCGCAGCGTCCGGCTATTGGAAGCTCGCTAGAGTCAGCTTTCTGCCGTGGATCTATATGTTCCTGGTCGGCGTGCTTGCGCAAAGGAATTTTGCTCTGTTGGCGAAGTCGCTGCGCAGCTGGCTGCTACCGATCTTGCTGCCAACGTATCTCGGCTACGCGCTGCTGCTGCATCGACATGGATTCGGCATGGACAACAGCGTCAGTCCTCTGGTGTTCTTCCCACTGGCGGTCGTCGTGCTCGTCGGCGCCTTCTCAGCAACGGCTCTGGCGCGCAAGCTTCTGCGGGGCCAGGACGTTTCATACGGGATCTACATTTACCACGTTGTGGTGATGAACATGTTTCTCTTCTATCACCGCAAGGATCGCCTCATATACACGGTGCTCGTACTGGCGATCACGGTCGCGGTGGCGCTCGCCTCCTGGTTCCTGGTCGAACGCCCGTGCCTAAAGAGGAAACATCATCCCAGCCATCCCGTGCTGACGAGCCGGCAGTCCCGCTCCGAGGGGCCCTCTTTGGAACAAAGATCGCT
>Ga0137395_10000070_pt1 | contig 30736 bp, 25 predicted proteins | sample czobulk216metaG_FD_108283 | JGI IMG/M metagenome (GOLD analysis project Ga0137395, IMG submission 108283) | Vadose zone soil microbial communities from Angelo Coast Range Reserve, California, USA - czobulk2.16 metaG | ecosystem: Environmental > Terrestrial > Soil > Vadose zone | place: USA...
CCCCGCGCGGGCCCACGAGTGAATACCAGCGCGCCACGAAGCCGCCGCCGGCCAGGTTCGCCGAGGCGCTTCCGCCATAGCTGTAGTTGTGGCTGACGACGAGCCAGATGTGCAGGGCGATCCAGATCATCGTCACCGTAGACGCGACGAGAAGCGACCGCAGCGCGAGATCCCACTTGCGCCGCAGCAACGCCCAGATCGTGTGAATCCACAACGGTGCGGCCGCAAACTCCTTCGCCAGTACGCCGACGGCGCCGACGAGCGCGCTGCGGCCCCGCCTCCCGCACAGCATTTCAGCCGTCAACAGCGGTCCGAGCAGAAACATCAGCGGATCCGAAGTGTAGGAATCGAAGACTGTGTAAAACGATCCGAAGCCCACCGCGCTCAGCCACGTCGCGTACACGGACGATTGCGCCGACAGCCCCAGCAGCACGGACAAGCGGCCGACAGCCAGCGCCGCGGCTGCGTTGGCGAGCACCGCAAAAGCCTTCCATTTCGCGAGCGACGGCCCCGGCATCGATTCGAGCGTCCACGCAATCAGCACCCGGAAGCAGTGAAGGTCGCCGCAATCGGGAACGAAGAACTGCCGCCCAACGGTCTCGTACGTACCACGGTCCGTGATGTACCAGGGCTGTGGCGCAACTGCCGCAACAGTGCCGAGCACGATCACAATCGCCGCAAAGCGTCTGAGCTCGCCACCTGGCCCGCCGTTCATCGGGAAGAGTTCGTCTCCGTCCGTGCGAGGTGGAGGATGTCGAGGACGGCTGGGGCCAGGCTCTCGCCCACCCGCCGGTTCGAGTCCGCATCGAGATGCATGCCGTCCGGGGCGCTCGACCGATCACCGAGATCCACGACATGTGCGAGGTCGACAAAGCGGACGTCCTGATTGCCCCCGAACCGCCGCCCCAGCATGTCCCTCACCGCCCGCAGCTGATCCTCCTGACGCACCCGCGACTTCTCTTCGGCGAGCCGCGGCTGTCCCGCGACGATGACCTTCGCACGCTTCGACAGCGCGTAGTCGACCGCCGCTGCGACCGATGCGCAGTAATGACGCCAGGGGTGGCCGCACGCGTCCTTGCCCGGGCCGGCCGTAGCCGGCGCGGACGTATTCGAGACGCGGCTCAGTTGCTTTTCGATCGACTCTTCTATCATCGCGGCGGCCTCGAGCGTCGACGCCGCCGCCTGCTCACGCAGATTGGGCCGGAAGACAACTTTGGTGCCCGCGCCCTGCGTTTCGGCGTAGCCGGCATTAATGCTGCCCCCGTGCGTCAGCGCCATCGCCTTCTCGTGGAAGACGAGCGGAAGAATCGGCATGTAGCCGGTCAACACAAACACCGGTGAGCCGTGGCGGAACAACGATGTGTTCCGCCCGTCGTCCCCCACCATGTCGTTGTACCCTTCGTAAAGGATGACGACGTCGGGCTCGAGGTAGGCGAAGTCCTCGAGCGTAAAGCGGAACGCGTACGCCCCCTCGTTGTTGTAGCCGAGGTTCACGACGCTCCATTGCGGACCCGGCGACGACGCTTTCAGCGAGCGCTCGAGAGCAGCGGGAAACGCCTCGTCCCACGTGACGCCGTAGCCGAACGCCGTGCTGCCGCCGAGAACGGCGACACGCGGCTGGCCGGCATGGCGGCGCGGCACAGTGGGCCCTCGATAACCCCAGATGTTCAGCCCCGCCGATCGTTCAGCGCGGCGATGCAGCAGGACATCGGCGCCCAGCAGTGCGAGAACCGTGGCGCCAAACGCCATTACGATGGCTGCGATCGCGAACACCAGTTTGCGGCGCATCAGCGGGTGTCTGTCATCGGTTCGCCGCGTCCGCCATCCGGCGCGCGTCCACGTTTTTTGCCGTCAGGATGTCCGCGATACGCCGCGATGCGTCACCGTCTCCAAAGGGACTGACGGCGCGAGCCATCCGATCGCGCGACGCGGGATCGCGCAGCAGGCCTTCGACGGCCTCGGTGATTGCGCTCTCACTCGTGCCGACCAGCCGCGCCACGCCGCTCTCGACGGCTTCCGGGCGCTCGGTCGTTTCGCGGAGCACGAGCACGGGCTTGCCGAGCACGGGCGCCTCTTCCTGCACGCCTCCTGAATCCGTGAGCACCAGCCAGCTCGCGTCCATCAACACCAGGAACGTGAGGTAGTCGAGCGGCGCGAGCAACGACACGCGATCGACACCATCCAGCACACGGACGACGCAGTCGCGCACGGCCGGATTCAGATGCACCGGAAAGGCCACGTGAACATCGTCATGACGCTCGACGACGCGCCGGATGGCGCGGCACATCTGTTCGAGCGCCGGGCCCCAGCTTTCGCGCCGATGCAGCGTGACAAGCAGCAGACGGCCGGAGCGTTCGACCGGCGACGGCGTCCCGCGAAACGCGTCGGTGCCGCGGATGTAGTGCAGCGCGTCGACGACGGTATTTCCCGTCACCCAGACCCGGCCTGGCGCAATGCCTTCGGCGAGCAGACGTTCCCGGGCTCTCGTCGTCGGCGCAAAGTGAAAGTCGCTCACGACGCTGGTGAGCCGCCGGTTGATTTCCTCCGGAAACGGGTCGGCGGGATTGTCGGTGCGAAGGCCCGCCTCGACGTGGGCAACCGGCACGCGATGGTAGAAAGCCGCGAGTGCCGACACGAACGCCGACGTCGTGTCGCCCTGGACGATCAGAACATCCGGCCGGTCTTCGGTAATCAATCGATCGAGTGCGGGAAGCAGACGGCTTGTGATCCCGGACAGCGTCTGCTCGGGAAGCATGATCCCGAAGTCGATGTCCGGCTGAATCGCAAAGACGTCGAGCGCCTGCTTCAACAGCTCGCGATGCTGTCCCGTGGTCACAACCTGCACCGAGGTGTGCTCCCGGCCTTTCAGCTCGCGAACGAGCGGCGCCAGCTTGATGGCCTCGGGCCGCGTGCCGAACACGACTGCTGCTTTCACCGCGATCCGTTCAGTCGGGCCACGACCGCGATGGCAGGCGTGTGATGCCGCCAGATTGTCGTCGGCCAGTTCAAGTAGACGCCGCCCGGCAGCAGGTAACGCGTGAGCCCCTGCCAGGCCAGCACCTGAAACCGTCTCGAGGCGAGACGCAGCCAGAATTCCCGTCCGTGTTTCTGCAGATGCGTCACGTCGTGATCGAGCAGGCGGATGATCGGCCCGGACAGCCCGTCGTAAACGGGCACCACGAACGCGAACACACCGGAAGGCTCGAGGTGTTGCGCGACCTCATCGAGCGCCGCGCCGGGATCGGCGAGATGTTCGAGCACATCAAACGAGACGATCGCGTCGAACCGGCGGGCAAACGGGATTCGCGTTCCAGACGCGACGACAAGCTGCGCGCCCGGATTCTTCTCGCGCGCGCGGCCGACGGCGTACGCGCTGACATCGAAGCCGTACTTGCTCCAGCGCGCATCGAGCGAGGCCAGAAAGCTGCCCAGGCCACAGCCGATTTCAAGGATCGTCCGACGGCCGGACGGATGCTCGAGACTGTCTTCGATCAGCCGACGATAGAACTGCAACTTCCACGGCGGATTCTGACGCTCGTAGTCGGAATACGCCGTCTCGAAATACTGCCGTCCGAAGCCCGGAGCGCCCGCGACCGTCATCGCTGCCCGACGGGCACTGCCGTCCGGCCGTCGCGCATCCAGCGGCGGCACTGCATCAGCAGCCGGAAGTAGTTGGCGAGCAGATCGAAGGTGTAGCGCATGTGCGACTCGCCGTGACGCCTCGTGCCGAGCGTGATCGGCACCTCGGCGATCTGGAAGCCGGCCGCAGCCGCCTTGACAACCGCTTCGAGCTGAATGGTGAAGCCGTCCTCGCCCAGGGCAATCGACTCGAGAACATTTCGCCGTATCGCCCTGTATCCCGTCGTCAGATCGCGAACGGGAAGCGCCAGCACCACTCGTCCAAACAGGTTGCCCGCGCGGCTGATTGCGGCCCGCCACGCGGGCACACCCACCATGCGCCCGCCAGGAACGAACCGCGAGCCCAGTACGACGTCGGCGCCCGCCTGCAGCGCGGCCACGAGCGTCGGCAGATCCGACGGCCGATGGCTGAGATCACAGTCCATGAAGACTGCGGCGTCACAACCGTCGCGGCACGCCGCGGCAATTCCGGTTTTCAGCGCACGCGCGAGTCCCAGATTCGATGGATGCATCACGACGCTCAGCGCCGGCATCCGCGCACGCAACCCTTCGAGCTCGGCCCGCGTGCCGTCGACGCTGCCGTCGTCGACAACGATGATGCGAAGCGTCCACGCTGCGGCCTCTGAGGTCCGCACCAGCTCGGTGAGCAGGGGCGTGATGTTGCCCGCTTCGTTGTACGCCGGAAGCACGACGGTGATGTTCACGACTGAGACCGGGACCCCGCAAATGCGTGGAGTTGTCTCGACGCGGGGAAGAATCGGCGGAGCACGGAGATGCCGGCGGCCGACGCGAAAATCGGAAAGAACACGTACATCGGCAGCAGGAGACGATAGCCGTAGTTGGACGGCATGGTCAAAATCAGGCCCGCCAGATGCGCCAGCAGAAACGCATGGATCGGCCACGTCATCGGACTGCGGGCCTCAGGCATGAGGAGCAAGGCGAGGAAGTAGCCGGCGCTGGCGAACAGCATCTCGACGTGCACACTCCCGCCCATCCAGCGCAGCCAGCCCAGGCTGAAACCGACCTTCGTGACGACGTTGCGCAGCGTGTCGGCGGGATGTTCGACGGCGATACGACCGAGCACGTACGTCGCGGACAGAATCCCGCCTGTGAAAGCGCGTCCGTACTCCTCGGCCCCGGACGTTGGGATGTTGTAGTTGATGAACGAGTGCAGGGGCATGTCGCTGATGAGCACGAACCGGTTGGCGACAACGTAGTTGCGCACGGTCGCGGGCAACACTGCAGCCATCCATGCCGACAGAAAGACGCCGGCTGCAATCGACGCGCGAAGCCACGGCGCACGCCGCTGCCGCGACGCGAGGACGATCACGAGCATGGCGAGCGGCAGATAGAGCAACAACGCCGGCCGGATGAGAGCGGAGATGCCTGTCAGCGCGCCAGCCCAGAGCAGGGGCGCCAGTTTCATGGTCGCTATGAAACGCATCAGCGCATAGAGGGCGAGCGCGACGGTCAGAAAATAGAGGTTCTCGCTGAGAATCGTCGTCGTGTAGTGGCGAATGAATGCGACCTGCTCGATCGGCACGAGGAGCCCGACGGCGCCGAGCGCGATCGGCCGGTCGAACAGCATCAGGGCCGCCCGATAGACCACGAGATTCGTCAGGAACAGCAAAAGAAAGTGCACGAAGATCGGCGCGGCCAGATCTTCTCCGCCCAGCGCGTGTACTGCGGCCAGAAAGTAGGAGTAGCCCGGGTAGTAGTAGTAGGCGTCGCCGGCGCCGGACGGCTGCCCAAACCGCATGAGAAGACCGCCGGTCAGGATCTCGCGGCCGCGCGCCTCGAATCCAAGCCAGTCGTCGCCGCCGCTGAGCGACACCGCGCGATGCTGGAGCGGGGCGGCCGCAGCCGCGCCCTGAATCAGGAACAGCACGAACATCACGGCGGCCAGCGTGGCCGGCGCCGCCAGCAGCCATCGGCGGCCGCGCAGCGCACGCCAGAGGATCGAAATGAAGAGAGCTGACGCCACGACGTCGATGATGCGCGCGACAAACGTCACGAATCCGAAGATCGACCGTCGCCACGGCTGCACGACGTCGGGCGTCACCACCAGATCCGCTGACGGACTGGAACTGCCGACTCCGCGCACGCTGATCAACGGGTCGCTGCTGGCAGGCTTGAGGTACTCCACGGTGAGCGCGTGCTCGCCAGCATCAAGATTAATCGTGCGCGTCGCGGCGCTGGCCTGCGCCGGAGAGCGCAGCACGATTTCTCCGTCGCGGCTGATGGTCGCCGGTCCTCTGGCAGCCAGCTCCATCGTGATGGTGGCAGGCGCTGCCGGGTGGACATGCCCAACCCACCGCGCGGTCACGGCTTCAGTCACCTCGCGGCGGATTCCCCGGTTGAACTCCGCTTCGTTGAGGAAATAGGCCGGAAAGTAGTCGTCTCGAAAATCGATCGCCCGATCGATTCGCGTGGCATCGAGACGCGTGAATTCCGTCGACCGCCGCACGCGGCCAGTGAAGTCGGCGCTGACGTAATACCAGCCGCGCCATCCTGTCGGCATCGAGGCCCACGCGGCGCCCGCCTTGATGGCGATGAGCGCCGCAAACAACAGAGCGACGCGCGTCCAGTTGATCGCCGACGGCTGCTCGCGGAAGAAAGCCCACGTGAAGACGACGACCGCGACCGCGACAAATCCCCACAACCCGAGCGGCACGCCCGGCAGAAAGGCGCTGGCGGCGCCCGGCACGAGCAGGTAGATCACGAGGGCGGCGAAGGCGACCGTGCGGCTCACGCAGTTACCCCGAGAACGTGCGTGGTACAGTGCGCCACGTGCGAATCGCACGCATCATCACGCGCCTCAACATCGGTGGGCCGTCGATTCAAGCGATGACGCTGACGGAGCGCCTCTCGTCGCGCGGCCACGAGACGCTGCTGATTCACGGCTCGCTCGGCGCCGGCGAAGGCGACATGCGCTATCTGCTCGCGCCATCCGCGCGTGTCGAGCATGTCCCGGCACTCCGCCGCGAGGTCGCGCCGGCGAGCGACGTTGCCGCTTTCGCCCGCATCGCGGCGATCCTCCGCCATTTCAAACCGGACATTGTCCACACGCATATGGCGAAAGCCGGTGGGATTGGACGCCTGGCGGCTGCGATGTACAACCGATCGGCTGCCCACGCGGCCCGGGCGCGCGTCGTACACACCTACCACGGGCATGTGCTCGATGGGTACTTCGGCGAGATCAAGACGGCGATCTTCGTGGGGATCGAGCGCCGGCTCGCCCACTGGACCGATCGGATCATCGCGATCTCGCCCGCCATCCGCGACGAGCTGGTCAGAGAACACCGCGTCGGCCGTGCGGATCAATATCTGGTCGTGCCACTGGGATTCGATCTGTCCGCGCTGGCGGCCATCGACGACATGTCCAGACAGACGGCTCGCGCTGCGTTGGGCATTCCGGCAGACGCTCACGTGATCTCCACGGTCGGACGGTTGACCGCGATCAAAAATCATCGGCTGTTTCTCGAGACCGCGCGTCTCATCGCCGGTCAGGATCCGGCCGCGGTTTTTCTGCTGGTTGGAGACGGCGAGCTGCGCGGCGCTCTCGAAAATGCCGCACGCGAACTCGGGCTTGCCGATCGCGTCCGTTTTCTCGGCTGGCGCCGAGACCTGCCGACCATCTACGGCGCGACGGATGTCTTTCTGCTCACGTCCCGAAACGAAGGCACGCCGGTTGCGCTCATCGAAAGCCTCGCCGCCGGCGTGCCGGGCGTCTCGACGGCTGTCGGCGGCGTCCGGGATGTCGTATTCCCGCAGGGCGGCGATCCGACGTTCGGCCCGCTGGGCGACGTCGCGCCGTTCGGCGATGCCGCCGGTCTTGCGCGAAGCGTGGAACGGCTGATCGCCGATCCGCGGCTGCGGCGATCGATGGGCGATCGCGGCCGGGCAATGGTCGTTGCCCGCTACGGGATCGATCGGCTGGTCGACGACATCGACTCGCTGTACCGTGAGTTGCGTGGATGACACGCTACAATCACCGGCCAGCATGACGTCGACGACCAAGCGCGCGCTCGTCTGCATCACCCTCGTGGCGGCCGCGCACGGTCTGTTTTTCATCTGGTATCAGCGAAGCGATTGGTCGTCGCAGTGGCCGGATCAGGACGGTTACCGGCGCCTCGGCGCGGTGCTCGCCCAGACCGGCAAGTTCACACGTTTCCCGGACGCGCGGCCCTTCGTCCCCGAAGTAATCCGTACGCCCGCGTATCCGCTCTTCGTCGCCACGATCTATAAGGTTGCGGGCGACCGCCAGCTGCCGGTCGCGCTGGCGCAAACGGTGCTCTTCGTCCTGATTTGCCTGCTGGTGTACGCCATCACGCGACGCATGGCCGGTGAGCGGCTCGCGCTGGCGGCGGCGGCGCTCACGGCGCTTTTTCCGCCGATTCCATACTTCGGCGCGCTCGTGATGACCGAAGTGTGGACCACGTTTCTGTTCACTGCGTCGATGTGGATCGCGTTCCGCACGCTCGAGTCTGAACGCCCGCTGTCGTTCGTCGCCTGGGGTGTCATGCTCGCGCTGACGACGCTGAGTCGGCCGGTGTTCGTGCTGTTTCCGATCGCGATCGCCGGCGTCGGCGTCATCGTGTTTCCGCTGGCCGGCGTCAGGCAGCGACCGCCGACGCGGCACTGGATCATCTTTCTTGCGGCGTTCGTGGTCGCCATGGCGCCCTGGTTGACCTACAACTACGCGACGATGGGCCGCATCACGCTATCGCCCGCCGGCGGCATGGGCCGGGGCCTGTGGGAAGGCTCGTGGCAGGCGACCTGGTCGGGACGCCTGCAGGATGAGCTCACCCATCTGGGCGAGGACACCGCCGACCGCGAGGCGCTCGACCGGCAGGTCGAAGCCGTTGCCGCACGGGAACACCTGCCGCCCAGACAGATGCTCGATTACCTCCATCAGTGGCAGGACATCCGCGTGATCTGGACGGCGCCGGTCGATCCGTTGGAGCGAGCGGTCGCACGCGTCAAGGCCGACCAGGAGTACCAGCGCGTGGCGATCGCGAACCTTCGCAGCCAGTCGATCACGCAGCTGGCCAGACGTCATGCGCGGGGCGTCTTCCTGTTGTGGGCCGGCGAGCTTCCATTTCGTTTCAGCGAGATCAACCAGCTCTCGACGGCGACGAAACGGGCGTGCTGGGCGATCCAGGCGCTCCTGTTCCTGGCCGCTTGCGCCGGCGCTTTCGCGCTGATTCGCCGCGGCCTGGTCGCACAGGCCCTCGTCCTCGCGGCGCCCATCGTGTACGTCACCGCCGTTCATTTCTGGCTGCTCAAGGAAGCACGCCAGTCGCTGCCTGCGCAGCCCGTGCTGCTGATTCTCGCGACGTTCGGCCTCGCATCGCTCACGCGGCATTCATTTGCCTTCGAACCGCAGATGCATGAACGCCAGCATCTGTGACAGCCACGAGCGGCTGTCGAAGCCGCCGTTCGCGATCTGATCGGCCACCTTCATACCCAGCAGCACGTTGTCGTCCATGCTGTTGTTGAGAAACAGTCCGTGGCGACCGAGCGTCAGCAGGTTCGGCACCTCGTGCACGCCCTCGAGCACCGGGATCAGATGGTCTTCGAAATTGATTTCGTAGACGGGATACGCGGTCGCGATGTCGGTCACGAAGTAATCCTCGACTTCGCTCTCGGTGACGCCGTATCCCATCTGCATCATGTCGCGCAGCGCGATCCGGTAGATCTCCTCGGCCGGCGCCTTCCAGACGGGCTCGTCGCGCCAGCATGACAGCTCGATGCACAGCACCGTCCGATCGGACGGCACCATCTCGGCGCTGACGTTCTTCTGCTCGGACATCCGGTTGACCCGAAATTGCTGGTCGAGCAGATACACCCAGTGATAGTCGGTGAGGTGCGTGCGCTTGAGGACGATGTAGATCAGCTTCAGGCTGCGATAGCGAAGCTTCGCGGCATGCGCGGCGACTTGCGACGGAAGCGCGGGATGCATCAGATCGACCAGCAGCGGAAGCGGCAGCGTCGACAACACCCCGTCGCATTCCATCGTCTCCTCGCGGCCGTCCTTCAGGAATGCGACGCGGCGGATGCCGTCGCCCTGGCGTTCGAGGCGCACCACCGGCGATTGCAGCCGGATGCAGTTGCCCTTCTTGCGGACTTCGGCGGCCATGTTCTCGAAAAGAACACTGATGCCCTTCCGCGGGTACATGTACTTCGTGAAGTAGGTCGCCGGATCCGCCTTGATGCCCAGCGTCCGGAGAATGATGTTCTTCAGGTTGAGCTTCGCCACGCGCTGCGCCTGCTTCGACGAAATCTGCGATGTCGGCAGACCCCAGACACGCTCGGAGTAGATGCCGAAGCACAAGTCGTACAAAGTGCGGCCGAGATTCCTGACGCCCCATTCCTCGAACGAATCCTCTTTCTTCGCCGGGGCGAGCATCGACTTCGCGCTCGCGACCAGATAATCGAAGACGATCCGCGCCGACAGCATCGGGCTGACCCCCGTCAGCACCTGCAGCATCTCGAGCGGGTAGACGTACTCCTTGCCGCGCAGCAGCACGCGAGTGCCGCGCGTCAGGATGAGCGGGTCCTCACCGAAGAACGGCTTGATGGCCTCGTGGATCTCGCGGCTCTCTTCGGTCTCGCGGATGTGAAAGGTATGCGGGCCGTAATCGACGAAGTGGGGGCCGACTTTGATCGTCTTCCCCATCCCGCCGACGGCGTCGTCTTTTTCGAGGACCGTGACGCGGATCCCGCGCTCCGAAAGCCGCCACGCGGCTGAAATTCCAGCGGGCCCGGCGCCCAGAACGACGACGTGTGGTTTATCCATTTCGCTCGGCGACGACAAAATGATAGAGGTTCACGGCGAACGGCAGCGGCCGGAACGGCAGGTGAAACGCTTCGGTGATCCTGAAGCCGTCTGACAACCACCGCCGCATGCGCCGCGGCGTCGTGAACGTCAGATGATCGGGATAGCGAATCGGAAACTTGCGGAGCGCGAGCCGGCCGGCGCTCATCGTCACGTCGTTCGGCACGACCATGAGGGCGCGGCCGCCTGGTGCCAACACCCGCCGCGCTTCCGCGAGAATCCGCCAGGGCTCGCGCGTGTGCTCGAGGACGGCGACGAGCAGCACGACATCAAACGCGCCGTCGCCGAACGGCAGCTGGTAACCGTCGCCGCAGAGCAGGAAGCGGCATTTGCCCACCGCACGGGAGACCCGCGTCATCGAGACATCCATCTGCACGGGGGTCGTCTCGGTGCCGTCGAACATCATTCCTTCGCCGCAACCGACCTCGAGGATGCGGCGTCCCGGCACGCCGGCGACGCGTGCCAGCACTTCCGCCCGGTACATCTGATAGAAGTAGCCGACGACACCGGTCACCTGCGAATCGTGGCCCTCGACTTCGGCCACGTATTCGTGGAGATCGCGCTCGCTCAGCTCACGCGGGTTGACCAGCGCCATCGCGTTCTTTCAGGAGGAACTCGTGGAGCCGCCGCACGCCGTCGTCGAACGGCACGCGCGCCGCGATGCCGAACCGATCGGACATCGTCTTGTCGACCGAGCGAAACTGGATGTATTCCTCCGTATGCCCTTCGTGGCGGATCGTCACGTTCGCGCCCAGCACCTGCGCCATCGTCTTGACGACGGTGTTGACGCTCACCGGCGAGCCGGAGGCAAAGTCGACGGTTCCGCTGAAGCCGGCCGCCGACGTCAGCGCGAGGAACCCGTCGACCGCGTCGTCCACGTACACGAAGTCGATGAGATTCTCGCCGTTGCCGCGAACGGCGAACTCGCGCTGGCCCGACATCAGCCCGCGAATCCAGCGCGTCGTGATCTTCCGGTGCGGCTCGTACGGTCCGTAGGCACCGAAGAACCGCACGTTGACGAAGCTGCCCACTGTCTTTCGTCGCTCGGCAAACGCGCGAAGGTAGTGTTCCGACGCGAGTTTGGAAATCGCGTAGGGCAGGCGCGGTGCCACCGCCGTCGCGGGTGTGACAGGACCGCTGAGGCCGTCATACACCGCGCCGGACGAGACGTAGACGAAGTGGCCGAAGCGGAGGTGTTCGAGACACGTGACAAGCGCGACCGTGTTGAGCTGCAGGTCCCACACGGGCTGTTCGGCCGAGCGCGCGGGATCGCCGTTCGCGGCCAGATACAGACACGCGTCGAAGGTCCCGCCGCCCCGCGCGAAGGCCGCGACAGCGGCAGCGTCTGTCAAATCGCACCGGACCACTCGGGCGTGGGTGAGCTGATGCCGCGTGACGAACTCCTCGAGCCCGGGCGTCTGGTTGTAGAGCGCGACGATCTGCCAGTCGCGCGGCGCACGAAGCAGCACGTTGTGGCCGATGAAGCCAGACGCGCCGGTAATCAGAACGCGCATCCGGTCACCAGCCACCGATCACCGGCCACCCTCCAGCTGGGCCGCGTGCTGCTGGTACCACGGAATCGTTCGCGTAATGCCCGCCTCGAGCGACACCTTCGGCTGAAAACCGAGGAGCGAGATCGCCTTCTCGATGGACGGTACTCGCAGGTCCACTTCTGGGCCTGGATGCGGCTTGAAAACGATCTCCGACCTCGAGTGCGTGAGGCGGATGATCATGTTCGCCAGCTCGAAGTTGGTGATCGTGCCCTGCGGATTGCCAAGGTTGAACGCATGGCCGACAGCTTCCGGCCGCTCCGCGCACCGGAGCACGCCGTCGACGAAATCCTCGACGTAGCACCACGCGCGGATCTGCGTCCCGTCGTTGTACAGCGTGATCGGCGCATTGCGGAGCGCCTGCAGAATTATCCCGCGAATCGCGCCGTCGCCGACCTGCCGCGGACCGTACACGTTAAACGGACGGACGATCGCCAGCGGGAGCCCGTCTTCCTTGTAGTGCGCGTAGGAGAGATGCTCTGACGCCAGCTTGCTGGCGGCGTACACCCATCGGCTCTCCCCAATGGGACCGATTGTCGTGAGGTCGTCTTCCTTGCCTTTGTGAATGAAGGGCCCGTACACCTCGCTCGTGGAGAACTCGACGAACCGCTCGACGCCCACGTCGAGCGCCGCCTTCACCACCTGATGGGTACCCAGCAGGTTGACTTCCATCGTGGTGACGGCGTTCCGGTCGACCGAGTACACGCCCGCGATCGCCGCGCAGTGAATGACGACGTGGCACCCCTCCATCGCCCGGCGCGTCGCGTCGTAGTCCATGACGTCGCCTTTGACGAGGTGCAGGTGCGGGTGGTTATCGACCTGCGCGAACTGAAGCGCGTTGCGGCGCAGGTTGTCGTAGACGACGACGTCGTTCGATTCGAGCAGGCGCTGGACAAGATACGATCCGATGAAGCCGGCGCCGCCGGTGATACACACACGCTTCCGCGTCAGAGCCATGTCGCCTCGTTAGACGTTTGAGCCGTTACCGGACTTGACCAGTTCAGGCGCCGGGCGCTTCGGCGCTCCGTCGTGCCGCAGCGGCACCAGCTTTTCCTTCGGCACGCCGCACTGGCTCAGGACCGCGAGCTGGTTGCCCGAGCGTTCGAGCGTCGCGACGATCATCAGGTCGTACCCCACCTGGTCGTGCTCGGCGATCGGACGCACGCGCATGCCCAGGAATTCCGGCATGCCCGCCGGGTGCGCCCGCCCGGCGGAGCCGTTCTCTTCGTCGAAGATGGCGACCGGCTCGAGACCGAACTCGCGCAGTGACAGATACGCGAGCTCGGCGGCCTCGCCTCGCCCGTAGATCGCGACGCGCCGATCGGCGGTGGCACATTCCTGGAGCGCCTCGCGCAGATGCTGGCGCACTTCGCCGTAGAGATGCAGCGAGTAGTCCATGAACTCGTACATGAGCCGCGCCTTCTCGGCGATGCCGCGCGGCGTGATGAGGTACGTGATCCGGTTCGACTGCACGTTGACGCACTTGATGTAGCCCTTGCGGACGAGCCGCCTCAGGTAGATGTTCGTGAGCCCGAGAGCGATGCCGAGCTTCGTCGCGAGACTGCGCTGCGTGACGCGCGAGTCCTGCTCCACCGCCTCGAGCAACTTGAGGTCTCGATGTGCTTCGATGTCCATGTCCGGCCTGCTCACGTGTTCCGCCGATCCTTCGTGTCTTTTCCCGTCCTGCCCATCCCGTCTATCCCACCTGTCCTGCCCTGATCTCGAGCATGCGCTCCGCCTCGGCCCAGTCGTGGATCGAGTCGATGCTGAGTCCGTCCTCGTGCGACATGACGTACGCCGCGGTGCGATCGCCGTACAGACTCGGCTCGGCGGCGCACAGGAGAGGCGTTCGAAACAGATAGATGGCGCCGTTCATCGTCCAGGCGGGCGGCATGTCCTGACGACGGTTGATGCGGCGGCGAACGGGCTGCCCGCTGACGAACAGCGACGCGATGCCCTGCTCGTCGACCCGGAGCGCGCGCATCGGGTTGTAGTGCGCCGGCACCTCCGACACGCTGACAACCGAATCGGCGCCCGACCGATCGAGCAGCGCGATCGACTCGCGAATGTGCCGCGGCTGCCGGAAGGGGGACGTCGGCTGCAGGATCATCACGGCGTCTGGCCGGTACTGCTGGCGCTCGTCGAGCCAGCTGAGGGCGTGCCGGAGCACCGGCAGATGCGGCGTGTCGTCGCGCGCCAGTTCGGCCGGGCGCGTGAACGGCACATCGCAGCCGAGCGCACGGCCGGCCGCGGCGATGTCGGCCGCGTCGGTGGAGAGGATCACGCGATCGAACGCGCCCGAGTCACGTGCCGCGGCGACCGTGTACGCGATGAGGGGCTTACCTGCGAGAGGCTTGAGGTTCTTTCCCGGAAGCCCCTTCGATCCGCCACGGGCGGTGATCACGCCGAGGACCTTCATGTGGCGTTGAATGTGATCATCTCGTCATCTGGTTATCTGGTCATTTGAAAGCCATGACCAAAGCAATGCCCAAATAACCAGATGACAGAGTGCCCAGATTCTCTAGACGAGATCATCCCAGCTGAGGAGCTGGTCTTTCGGGATCGCCCGCTTCGCCACGCGCCCGACGAGATCGCTCATCCGCGCCGCCGGGATGCCGGTGCCGGGACGCTTCGGCCAGATGTCGGCGGCGGCGATCGTCCCTCCGGCGGCGATGTCGCGGATCGACACGACGCTGTGGAGCGCCATGTTGCGCACGTCCTGCTCGCCGGGCTGAATCGTTTTCGTGGCGCCGCGCGCCGCCTCGATGGCGCGAATGCCCCTGACGAGCTCTTCGAGCTCGCGCGGCTCCATCGACCCCTGCTGGTCCGGGCCCGGTAGCGATCGCGACACCGTGAAATGCTTCTCGAAGAGGTTCGCGCCTCCGGCCACGGCGGCAAACGCCATCACGTTTCCCAGCGTGTGATCGGAGAAGCCCACGGGCACACCGTAGAGGCGCTGCAGCGATCCGATGCATCCGAGCTGCACATGCTCGAACGGCGTCGGATACGTCGACGTGCAGTGCATCAGCGCGTAGATCGCGTGCTCCTCGTCGAGCGCGCGCACCGTGGCGTCGATCTCCTCGCTCGTCGACATGCCCGTCGAGACGATCATCGGCTTCCCCTTCCGCGCGATGTGCCGCTGCAGCGGGATATTCGTCAGCTCGCCCGATCCCGTCTTGAAGGCGGGCACGCCGAGCGTCTCGAGAAAGTCCGCGGCTTCCCGCGAAAACGGTGTCGACAGAAACGTGATGCCCTTTTTCGCCGCCTGCTCTTTCAGCGTCGCGTGCGCTTCACGCGACAGCGCCGTGCGCGTCAGCAGGTCGAACAGCGACTCGCCCACGTACGCGGCCGTCGCTCCGCCGCGAAGCATCTCGTGTTCCGGGAAATGTGTCTGAAACTTGATGGCGTCGGCGCCGGCCGCTGCAGCCGCGTCCACCAGCTCAGCGGCGAGCTTCGCGTCGCCGTTGTGGTTGATGCCGGCCTCGGCGATGACGAAACAGGGACGGCCGGGGCCGATCTCGCGCGTGCCGATGGTCGGGTGCGTACGGGCGCTCATGAGAGTCTCGCGTTGACTGGAGTGTTTTCGTGAAAGCGCTTCTGTGTGTAGAGCGCCACGCGCGCCAGGATGTCCACCATCGTCTGGGAGACGCCCGGCCTGTAATAGATGTCGGATGCCGGATACCGTCCGTGGCGAAGCTGCGTCGTCACGGCCGCTCTGATTTCGTCGATGTCGTAGCCGGCGTGCACGACGTTGCCGGCGCGAAGGCGCCCTTCCTGGCGTCCGCCGATGTCGACGACGGGCGTGCCCAGGTACGAGCACTCCTTGATGCCCGCCGACGAGTTGCCGACAAGGCAGGCGGTGCGTTTCAGCAGCGCGATGAACTGATCGACCGGGACGTCGGTGATGAAACGCATTTTTTCAGTCGCCGCTTCGTGGTGCTCGCGGAAGTGCCGGAGTGTATCGGCCATCTCGCCGGTGCCCGCGTCGGGATTCGGCCAGAACCACACGGCGGGCATGTCGAAGGCCGCAATCGCGCGGAACGTCACGTCGAGGTTCCGGCGGTTGTCGGATTCGGTCGTGACGGGATGCTGGATGATCGTCAGGAACGGCCGCGTCACGTCGACTTCATTGCCGACGCCGTGGGCGTTCAATTCCGCTGTCGAGATGCTGGTCGCGGCTACGTCGGCCGAGGCGACTCGCTCGACGTCGAGCGACCCCGTATTGAACACGTACGCCGGATCCTCGCCCATCGCCAGCACGCGGCGGTGCGCATCGTCGTTGGTCACGAAGTGGATGTGGGCGAGCTTCGTAATCGCGTGACGCACGCTTTCGTCGATGCTGCCCGTGACGTCACCGCCCTCGATGTGCGCGACGGTCTTGTTCAAATACGCCGCCGCCATCGCGATCGCGAGCTGCTCGAACCGGTCGCCGCAGATCACGACGACGTCGGGGTCGGTGGCATGCAGGCCGTTGGTGAACTCGAGCGCCGTGAGGCACGCGGTCTTCGCCATCGCGATGTGGTTGCCGCCCTCGATGACGTTGAAGAGCGACGCGGAGATCGTGAACCCGCCTGCCTCGATGTCGTCGGCGATGTGCCGGCTGTATTTGTCGAGCAGGATCGACCCGCCGAGCATCAGCTCGAGGTCGAGATCCGGATGGTTGTGCAGCTTCCGGATCAGCAGCTGGCTGCGGCCGTAGTACGCACGGCTCGTGATGGGAAAACAGATGCGCCGCTTTCCGCTCCGCGCCGCCTTCCCGCTCGCCGCCGCAAGAAACGTCGTCATACGCGGGCCGGATCGTGATTGACGACCACTGTCTTCCATTCGGTGTAGACGTCAAGCGCCTCGGTGCCCGGCTCGCGGAAGCCGTTGCCGGAGTTCTTCACGCCGCCAAAGGGCATATGCGGGCCCGCTCCGTACGTCGGTCCGTTGATCGACACCAGCCCGCCGCGATAACGGGCGACGAACTCCTCGATTCGGTTGCTGTTGAGCGTGTGAATCGCGCCCGTCAGCCCGAAGCTGGTGGAGTTGGCGACGGCAATGGCTTCTTCGAAATCCCGTACGCGGTACACGCACGTGATCGGACCGAACAGTTCGCTCTGAGAAACGTCGTCATCGAGCGGAACGTCGTCGAGAACGGTGGGCGCCATGTAGTAGCCCGGGCCGAGTGACTCAACGGCGGAGCCGCCGGTGAGGAGGCGGGCGCCTCGCTTCACCGCGCCTGCGACCGCGTCGAGCAGGCGATCGAGGCTTCGTCTGGAAATGACGGGACCGCAGTCGTCCTGCGGCCCGGAGCCGACCTTCATCGCCTCGACGCGCTTGATGAGCGCTTGCCGGAAGGCGTCGTAGACATGCCGGAACACGATGATGCGGCTGCCGGATGCGCACCGCTGACCCGCGTCGATGAACGCCGAGGAGACGGCATGCTCCACCGCCAGCGACATGTCCGCATCGTCACAGACGATCAGCGGGTTCTTGCCGCCCAGTTCGAGACACACTTTCGCGAGCACGCGGCGCTCGCTGACGGTTTTCTGAATCAGCTTGCCGGTGGCTGAGGATCCCGTGAAGCTCACGATGCCGACGCGCTCGTCGCGCACGAGCGGCATTCCGACGTCGGGACCAGAGCCCTGCACGGCCGAATACACGCCGCCGGGCAGGCCGGCCTCCTGCAGAAGCTTACCGAACGCCACGGCGGTGTACGGCGTCAGCTCGTGCGACTTGACCACCACCGCATTTCCGCACAGAAGCGCGGGAAACACTTTCCAGGCGATGCCGGCAAGCGGGCTGTTGAACGGCATGATGGCAGCGCAGATACCGATCGGGGCGCGCACGGTACGCACCGTTCGATTGGCAATCGGGCTCGGCATCGTCTTGCCGTAAGACCGGCTCCCTTCGCCTTCCATGAAGATCCCGAGATCCGCCGACGAGCCCACTTCGGCGACCGCGTTCTTCCACGGCTTGCCGGTTTCCGCCTGAATGATCTCGCCGAACTCACGTTCCTTCGCGCGCAGCAGTGCCGCCGCGCGGCCCAGGATCTCGCCTCGACGAGGCGCGGGCAACCGGCCCCACGCATCGGCGGCGCTCGAGGCGATGTCGACGGCCAGCGTCACGTCGTCCGCGGTGCCGCGGCTGATTTGCGCAAGGACGCGGTCGTCCGCCGGGCTGCGCTTCTCGAACGGCGCCTGCCCGGAGTCCGGGCCGCTCGACGGCACTTCGGCGTCGGCTATCCAGTGAAGGACTTGGTGTGGATACATGAGCGAACGGCCGCTGCGATCGACAGAGCGTCGAGTCCGTGGTGCGAGAGCACTTCGGCGTTGGTGCCGCACGCGGGAACGTCGGTCAGCCCCAGCGATCGCACGTGGGCGTGCTGCCTGTTGCGCGCGAGCGCGGCCGCGATCATCACGCCCTGACCGAGCGTGACGTAATGGTTGTCGAGGGTGATGACAGCCGGAAACATCCCGTACACGTGCTTCACCCAGGCGTCGTCGACTCGGTTCAGCCAGGGATGATTGAAGACGGCCGCGCTGATGCCTTCGTTCGCGAGCCCCTCGGCCGCACGCCAGGCGTTCGACAGGAGGACCGGGCCGTAGCCGATGATCGCGACGTCGTGCCCGGGTTTGAGCAGCACGCCACGACCAACCTCGAGAGCGTACTCCGGCGGCAACGCGTATGGCAGATCGAGCGGAACGTTGACGAAGCGGAGATACGTGCTCGCGTCGTTTTGCTCGATGGCCCATCGGATCGCCAGGCGGGATTCGCGCTCGCAGCAGGGTTCGAGCGCGGTCAGGCCGGGCACCGAACCGATCGCTGAAATGTCGCGCACGGACTGATGCGAGTGACCGGGGCCGCCAGGAATCGCGCCGGCCAGTGTCGCCGTGTAGATGATCTTCCGTCGCTCGGTCGCGTTGTTATAGATGTGCTCGTTGGCGCGTGTCGAGAGAAAGCACGCGAACGAATGCACAACCGGAAGCAGTCCCTGCAGCGCCATGCCGCCAGCCGCGGACACCATATGCTGCTCGGCGATGCCGCACTCGATGAATCGATCCGGCAGTTCCGCCTTGAAAGCTTCGATGCCGCAGTCCGACAGAAGATCGGCGTCCATCACGACGATCTCGGGCCGGGTGCGCGCGATCTGCAGCAGCTCATCACCGTAGGCGACCACAAGGCGCTCGGGCCTGGACGGCGTCACGCGCGCCGGAAGCGGCGCGTGGTTCAGTGCAAGCGCCGGCTGCTTCAACGCTGTGAGCCGCGTGTTCACGCGGGCGGAAATCTCGTCGACGGCGGCGAGATAGTCGTTCAGGCTCGGTGCGCCCGCATGGAAGTGATACGTCGCGTCGCCGCACGCGAGCCCTTCCATGAACGACACGCCCTTGCCTTTCACGGTGTCGGCAATGAGGACCTTCGGGCGATCGGGCACGCGCGCGAATTGCTCGAATGCCCCGCGAACCGCGCCCAGGTCGTGTCCGTCAGCCCGCTGCACTTCCCAGCCGAACGCACGGAACTTGTTCTCGATCGCGCCGAGATCGCTGACGGCCGACACGGCAGCATCCGACTGCAGCTTGTTGTGATCGACGATGACGGTGATTTCGGCGAGCTTCTCGTTGGCGGCCGGCTGCAGGGATTCCCAGATCTGGCCTTCCTGCAGCTCGCCGTCGCCGGTCATCACGACAATCCGTCCGCCGCGTCCGGTCAGGCGTTTCGCGCGGGCCATGCCGTACGCTTTCGAGATCCCCATGCCGAGCGAGCCGGTGTTGGCCGCGATAAACGGCGTGGCGACGTCAGGATGTCCGGGCAAGCCGCCGAACCGCCGCAGCTTGTGCAGGAGATCGAAGTCGAGTTTCTCGAGTGCGATGAGCAGTGCGTACAGCGCGGGCGCGTCGTGCCCCTTCGACGAGAAGTACACATCGGAATCAGGCGCGCCGCTGTTGGGATCGACAAGCGACGCCGTCCACAACCAGCTGATCAGATCCAATGAGCTGAAGCTCGATCCGATATGGCCCGAGCCTGCCTGCATGATCATGTAGAGCGTGTTCAGGCGGCAGAGGTCGGCGAGCAGCTCCGCGCGAGCGATCGAATCGCCGTGGGCGCAGGCGAGGACGCGGCGAATGGCGTCAATCGGCACGTACGACAGCTCGCCTTTGCCTGCGAGCTGCTTATCTGAGTGATCTTTTTCGCCCATACCCGATCTCGAATTTGATCAGCTGGTCATGTGGTTATCTGATCATCGATCTGAAGTGACCAAATAGCCAATGACCAGATGCCAGGATTCAAGTTACCGCGCCGTCCAGCCGCCGTCGACGACCAGCGTAGAGCCGGTCATGTACGCCGACGCGCGAGAAGCCAGGAACAGGATCGCGCCGTCGTAGTCGCCATCTGCCGCCATGCGGCCGAGCGGGGTGCGTTTCTCGTACTCGGCGACGAACTCCGGCGCATGATCCGCCTCGCGGACACCGCCCGGCACGAGCGTGTTGACGCGGACGCCGAACGGCGCGCCGTACTCCGCGAGCCACCGCGTGAAGTTCAGCACGCCCGACTTGGCGACGCTGTATCCAACCGGCTTGTAGTATTCCGCTCCGCCCTTGCGGCGGTAGTCGTACACGGACTGGTCCGGCGATACGACACCGTACGTCGACGAGATGTTGATGATGCTGCCGGAGGCGGCCACCGGGGAGCTCGCCGATCGGTACCGCGCGATGAACGACTGCGACATCACGAGCGCGCTCTTGAGATGCGACTCGATCATCGCGTCCCATGCCGTCTCCGGGTACTGCTCGAACCGGCCGGTCTCGAGCGCCAGATCCGCCGGCGAGGATCCGAGGCCGGCGTTGTTGACCAGGATGGTCGGCGTGGAGAACCGTCGCACGACGTCGGCAATCGCGGAGTCGACAGCCGCACGGCTGGTGACATCGACCTCGTGGATCGAGACGGGTCCACTGGATGCGGCCTGCTGGACGACGGGATTCGTGCGGCCCGGCAAGTCGAACGCCGCGACGGACGCGCCCGCCTGGGCAAGCGCCGTCACGTAACGGCCGCCGAGGCGGCCCATGCCTCCGGTCACGACGGCCACCTGTCCGCTGAGGCCGAACAACCCGCCGAGAAACTTGTCGAACGTGTCAGAGGGGGGCATGCAGATAAGCTCCCGCTTCCTCGGTCACAGCTCGGGCAACGGGCCCGGGCGGCGAGCGGTCGGTGGAGGCGGGCCGAGTCTGGCTGGCGGGGGCTCCGCGCTGGGGAAACGCCAGACGTTCACAAATTGAACGTGGGTATTATGGCCACCCGGCGGGAGGCTGTCAAGCCGGCCGGCCACTGTTCAATCCGTGAACGATCAGGCGCCCCGGACGGACCCTCGCCGTTCATGAATTGAACGAGAAGACCGCCGCCGCGCCCGCCTTACAAGCGGAAGATCGTCGCCGACCGCCGATCTTTGAGCGCATTGCGTGTGTCGACAATCAGCACGCCGCTCGCGACGAGCCCGTCGTAGTTGAACACCGCGTGATCCGTGCAGATCACCACGCAGTCCGGCCGCTCGACGATCACCGCCTCGAGATCGATCGAGGACAGCGTGTGAGCACCGTGCCGCAGCAAAGGCACGTACGGATCGGTGTAGCTGATCTTCGCGCCCCGCTTGTCCAGCGACTCGATGACATCGAGCGCCGGCGACTCGCGCATGTCGTTCACATCCCGCTTGTAGGCCACGCCGAGCAGATGAACGCGCGATCCGTTGATCGACTTGCGGACCGTGTTCAACGCGTCGGCCACGCGCTCGACAACGTACTCCGGCATCGCCGAATTGACGTGGCCCGCGAGCTCGATGAACCGGCACTCGAACCCGTTCTGCCGCGCTTTCCACGACAGGTAATACGGATCGATCGGGATGCAGTGGCCGCCCAGCCCCGGCCCGGGATAGAACGGCATGAAGCCGAAGGGCTTCGTCTTCGCCGCGTCGATCACTTCCCACACGTCGATGTCCATCTTGTGGCACATCAACGCCAGTTCGTTCGCCATGCCGATGTTGACGGCACGGAACGTGTTTTCCAGGAGCTTCACCATCTCCGCCACGCGCGTCGAGCTCACCTTGATGACTTTCTCGACGATGGCGCTGTACAGCAGAGCCGCCGCCTCGGTGCTCGCAGCGCCCATGCCGCCGACGATCTTCGGAATATTGCGCGTCGTGTACGTCTGGTTGCCGGGGTCGACTCGCTCGGGTGAAAACGCCAGAAAGAAGTCGACGTCGCCCTTGAGCCCCCTGCTCTCGAGCATGGGCTGCACCACTTCGTCGGTGGTTCCCGGGTACGTCGTCGACTCGAGGATGACCAGCTGCCCGGGCTTCAGCGCCTCGACGACCGCCTCGACGGCCTTGACGATGTACGACAGATCCGGATCTTTCGTTTTCCGAAGCGGCGTCGGCACGCAGATGTCGATGACGTCCATACCGGCCAGGTCGGCCATCCGGCTCGTGCCGCGAAGCCGGCCGGCCTTGACCACGTCGTTCAGATCGGCTTGCGGCACATCGGGGATGTAGCTGTTTCCGGCGTTGATCTGGCTCGTTTTGGTTTCGTCGACGTCGAAGCCGGACACATCGAAGCCGCGGCGCGCGAATTCAACCGCGAGCGGCAGGCCGACGTAGCCAAGACCGATGACACCGACCTTGGCTTTTCGCGTGCGAATACGATCGAGGAGACGTTCACTGTTCGCGTTCATTGTGACGAACCTGCAGGGTTATTGGACTGGTACGGTAGCTCGAACGGATGACGCCGAGCCGAGCAAGTGAAGATCAGCATCGACCATCATCTCGATGAGCCGTTTGAAATCAATCGTGGGCTTCCAGCCCAGTTCCGCGCGGGCCTTGGACGGATCGCCGAGCAGATGCTCGACTTCGGCGGGACGCAGCAGCCCGGGATCGATCCGGATGTGCTTCTCCCAGTCGAGCCCGACATGCGCAAACGCAATCTGCACCAGGTCGCGGACGGAATGGCTGACCCCGGTGGCGATGACGTAATCCTCGGGGACCGGACGCTGCAGCATCATCCACATGGCGCGCACATAGTCACCGGCGAAGCCCCAGTCGCGCTGTGCGTCGAGGTTCCCAACCGACAGCGTGGTGGTGAGACCAAGCTTGATGCGCGCAACGCCGTCAGACACCTTTCGCGTCACGAACTCGAGGCCGCGTCTCGGCGATTCGTGGTTGAACAGCATGCCCGACACCGCAAACAGGTTGTAGCTCTCGCGGTAGTTCACCGTGATGTAGTGGGCGAACACCTTCGACACGCCGTACGGGCTGCGCGGATAAAACGGAGTCGTCTCGGTTTGCGGCACCTCCCGCACCTTTCCGAACATCTCGCTGGATGATGCCTGGTAGATGCGAATGGATGTGTCGACCTGCCGGACGGCGTCGAGCAGCCGTGTCACGCCTTGCGCGTTGAACTCGCCGGTGAGCATCGGTTGATCCCACGACGCCGGCACGAACGACATCGCCGCGAGGTTGTAAACCTCGGCCGGACGCACTTCGTCGATGACCCGCAGCAGCGAAAGCTGATCGAGCAGGTCGGCCGGCTTGAGCACGACGCGATCGACGATATGCTGAATGCGCCACAGATTGGGGGCGCTCGATCGCCGCACGGTTCCGAAGACCTCGTAGCCTTTGTCGAGCAGCAGCTCGGCGAGGTACGAACCGTCCTGACCCGTAATACCGGTGACGAGTGCGCGTTTTCCCATTTGAGTTCGCGGAATTGTACGGGCGGCTCCCCAAGTGGTCAAGGTCGGTCAGGGTATGATCGCCGGCAACCCATGGAACAGATCGATGTTGCCGTCATCGGAGCCGGAGTGACAGGTCTCGCCTCAGCGCTGGCGATCGCCAGGCGCGGCCGGTCGGTGTGCGTCCTCGAACGCCATCCGCGGCCCGGCCTCGACACGAGCACGCACAACAGCGGCGTCATTCACGGCGGCATTTACTACCCCGCCGGCACGCTGAAATCCACCCTCTGCATCGAAGGACGGCGTCTGCTGTACGACTTCTGCCAACAGCACAAGGTCGTCCACGAACGTTGCGGGAAGCTGATCGTCGCCGGCGACGACAGCGAGCTGCCCCGTCTCGAAAAGCTCTACAACACGGGCGTCGCCAACGGTGTCGAAGGCTTGACGATGGTCGATCGCGCGTTCATCAAAGCTCGCGAGCCGAACATTCGCGCGGTGGCCGCCATCTTCTCTCCCGAAACCGGGATCGTCGAACCCGAGATGCTGGTCAAGGCGCTCCTGCACGCCGGCGAGGATCTCGGCGTCATCTTTCTTCCGGGCACGAAGCTCGCTGGTGCGGACCTGGATCGCGACGGCGTCAAGCTGAAGACGGGGCAGGAAACGATTCTCGCCGCGACCGTGGTCAATGCAGCCGGATTGTTTGCCGACGAAGTCTCGCGGACGCTCGGCGGCGAAGCCTTCACGATCTATCCGGTCCGGGGTGAGTATGCGGAGCTGATTCCGTCGAAGCGATCGCTCGTCAACTCGCTTGTCTATCCGTTGCCGCATGCCGCCGGCCACGGCCTTGGCGTTCACGTCACGCGATCGACTGGCGGCAACATCTGGTTTGGCCCGTCGGTGAAGTACCAGGAGCGGAAAGACGACTACGAAAGCGACCGCCTCCCGGTTGAAGACTTCGCTGAAGCCGCGAAACAGATCCTGCCGATGCTGACAGTCAGCGATCTGCGGCTGTCAGGCAGTGGGATTCGTCCGAAACTCCACCCGCAGACCGAGTCGTTCGCCGACTTCATGATCAAACGCGATGCGAAGAGTCCCCGCGTTGTCCACGCCGCCGGCATCGAATCGCCCGGCCTGACCTCGTGCCTTGCGGTTGGCGCGATGGTGGATGCGCTCGTGTCAGCTGCTCAGACGGCTCCGTGACCCCAGCAGCGCTGGCACGATCCGACGGATGCGCTCGCGGCTATCGCAATTCGGGTGACAGGTTCAGAACGTAGCGCAGGCTGGATGGACGCGGCACCGGATCGCGATACACCGCGACCACGTGCGAGCCGTCCGGCGAGACGTCGTAATTGGGACTGGCGCACGGACCGTCCACCAATCCCGCCGCCAGAACAACCATCGGCGGTCCAAGCCGCGATGCCGCGAGCACCTCGCGCCTGAGCAACGCCGATCGCTGACGAAAAAACAACCAGTGGCCGCCCGAAGCGAGCACGAGCTCCGAAGCGTCGATCGCGGGTCGTTCGTTCGTATCGGGCCATCGGCTCGAGCCTGTCTCGACAAGGCGCTGACAGGCGCCGTCGCTGGCCACAGCCGGCATTTGCCACTCGGCGGTGATTCCCGGCGTCTGAAGGCGGATCGTATCGCGTCGCGACGCGTCGCCACGAATGGACTCCGTCAACACCGGCCCCACACCCTCGCGTGAATCCCTGGAGAGCCACGACAACTGCCAGCCGCCGTCAGCGGTTCGCGGAAACAGAATCCAGCGGCTATCGGGTGTCCAACGCGGCGGCGCTTCTGTCGCGGTTTCAGCGGCGGTGGCCGGTGTCCCGGTGGCCGTGTCGTACACCGCCAACGAGAATCGCCGTCTGTCGCCGGATTGGACGAGGGCGACGGACTGGCCATCGGGCGAGAGCCTCGGTTGCGAAAATGGCCGGAGCTCCGTCAACAGATAGCGAAGTGTGCCGCGATCCGCGCCCTGATCGACTCGCACGTCGATCAACGCATCATCCGAAGCGGCCGGCATGTACACCAGGTCGCCACCGCCGACGGAAACAATTGGCGTCCCGTCGGCCGCACGCGCCACATCAGCGGCGATCTTTGTCTCCCGGCCTGCCGCCCCGCCGCTCGCCCGCTCGACGACCCAGAGTCCATCGTCGCGAGCCACGACGAGGTGGGTTGCGTTGATGAACCATGCGCGCAGGCCCGGCGCGAGAGCCGTGTAGGTGCCGGGATGATTCAGGCTCGCAACCGCGATGACGCTTGGCTTCGGCGGAACAAATTCGATCGTGAACACAACCGCCTCGTCCCCGGGAATCCAATGCGGCCACGTGTGCCCGCGTTCCGAGCCGGCAGGCAGCGAGAGCTGCGCCCACGACCCGGCGGACGTCCTGCGCAACAGGCCTCCGTTCAGCTGGCCGACGATCAGCTGCCCTGCAGGGCCGAACGTCGCTCCTCTGCTGCGCTGACTGGCTGCCAGCATTGATGTTGGTGTGTCGCCGCCCGACGAGACGCTTGTGAGCGCGCCATCCGCCGCCACGAAACCGACGGACGCGCCATCGGGCGAAAGAAACGGCGTTGACGAACCGACTGTTCCAGGAATCGCCGTCGCGTCGAACTTATCGAGGTACTGCAACAGCAGAGCCTTACGGGCGCCGTCGCGAACGGCCGCCACGAGCACACGGCCATCCGCCGACATGGCGAGCGCGCCCGGATCATCGGTGTTGATGCGCTCCGATCGCGGAAGGCGGCGGTCGATCCGAATCACCTCGAGCGGCGGCGGTCGGGGCGAGAGCCGGCGGTGCAGCATGTAGCCGGTGCCACCAGCCGCCGTCGCCGTCACGAGGAACGCGAGAATCGCGCGGCGCATCACGTTTTCCCGCCGGCTGTATCCACGACGCTTGGAGAGTCCGGGCTGCCAGCCCCCAGATAGCCTCGGCTCGCGCCGTGCGCATCAGCCGCAACCCAGAAGGCAAACAGCTCGCCGCCGGTGATGTGAAAGCGCAACCGTACGGCGTTCAGCCCGACCTGCGCGAGCCCACGCCCGCCCCGCCAGACGATTCGTGCGGCAGTGCTGTCGCCACGAAACGGCTGACACTCGTCCCGGCCCAGGCCCTGAATCGATCGACCCTCCTGATCCAGCACTTCGGCGCGCAACTCCCGGCAGATCGCATTGACAAACAGTTCCCGCCCACTGAAACGAATTGGCCTCGTCGTCAGGGTCCCGTCTTTGCCGGTACCCATCGAGACGAAGCCGTCGCGCCGCAGCACGGCAAGGCCCGTGCTGCCTTCACCGGCGTCGCCGGATCCCGGCCTGCCGGAACGCGCGCTGAAATAGAAGTGGAGATTCGATCCGACAACCAGGCAGCAGCCACCCGCTGATTGCACGTTCGATCGCCGCCACGATCCAATGGTGTCGTCTGCGCCGATGAAGGGCTGTCGATCGGGACGGGTCCAGTGAAACCCGTCGCGGCTGAAGCCGACGCAGATGTCGTTGTGTTTGTGATGCGTGCCGGACTCGCCGCGCCAGATGGAAAACAGACCCAGCAGCACGCTTTCGTACGCGACACAGTCGAGATTGTAGAGCTGCGGACGCAGCTTGAAGTCCGCTCGCCACGGATCACGATCGTCCGCTGACACCCACTCGACGAGATCGGCGGCGGTCCACGACGCGCGATCGAAGTCCGTCGCCTCGATGTAGTGGCGTCGGCGGGGATCCCCGCCCGTGCCTGCGCCGGCCCGCAGGCTGAACACCCATCGACCGATGAACGGATTGAAGAACATCGTCGATCGATCCGCCGTGGCGCCGGCCGGACCCCGTGATGTCCACTTGATGCCGTCCGGAGAGACGAACTTGACCGGAGTGGTGGCGCCCCCAGACGGCGAGCAGATCATCTTGAAACGTTGGCCCTGCGAATCACCCTCGTCGAGCCAGACTGTGTTCGAATCGCGCCACGAGGCTAATACGATGTTCGTGCCGCGAACAATGTCGAGCGATGGCTTCGTCCAGTGGACTCCGTCGGCCGACGTGGCATACGCGGTGCCCGCGCCGTAGCGGGCCATGTACCACAACTTGAAGAGGCGATCGGCTGGATCCCACAGCACGGCGTCGCTGAACACCATCGCCGACGAATTACCGGTGATCCGATCGACCTCCCACTCGCGATCGGGCCGCAGGATCGGGTTCGCGTGATGAAGAACCGGCGAGTAATGCCGGCGCTCCAGCGTCGTCGACTCGATCAGAAAATCGTCAACGAACAGCTGACGGCCCACGTCGACGGGGATTTCAGCCGGGCGCGTCCGCAGATACGGCGGAACGTCAGGTTGGCGTCCGCCTGGATATCTGGGCGGCCACGTCGAGGGCAGAACGATCCCGTTATAGAGGGTACGCGCCGAAGTGGCCGCGACGGCCCGGGCCGCCGGCAGCGACGCGGCGGCGACGCACATGAGGCCGTGTTTGACGAGGGCGCGCCTGGTCAGCATCACTCGCCGCGGTTCCTCGACGCGAGGTACCGTGAAATGGCGTCCTGCCACGTCGGCATCGCGACGCCGGCTGACGCGAGTTTGTGGTTCGACAGCGCGCAGTACAGCGGACGATCCGCGCGGAACTTCAGGTCGGTCATTCGCGTGGCTTTGAGGTGCGGCGTCACGTCAAGCTGCCTCGCCATCTCCTCGGCGAACTCGAACCAGGTGCAGTGTCCCGAATTCACGCAGTGATACACACCCGCCGGGGCGTTCCGTTCGACAAGCGCCAGAGTGGCGCGCGCGCCGTCCACCACGTACGTCGGCGAGACCGTACGATCTTCGAACACTCGCGCTTCATCACCAGCCGCGAGCGCACGCAGAATGCTTTCGACGCTGCCCTTTGCCGGACGCCCTCCCGGAGCGCGGCCGAACAGGCTCTCGACCCGCAGCACATACGCACGAGGCGCGTCGGCCGCAAACCATTCGCCGATGAGTTTCGACGCCGCGTAGGTGCTCCTCGGATTTGGCGCGTCGGTTTCGACATATGGGTCGGCGGCGGTCCCGTCGAACACGAAGTCGGTGCTGTAGTGCACGAGCGTGGCATCGAGGGCCGACGCCGCCCTGGCTAGAGCGCGCACCGCAAACGCGTTGACGTTCAGCGCGTCCACCGCATGATCCTCGGCGCCGTCAACGTCGTTGTAGGCCGCGCAGTTGACGATGACCTCCGGCCGCGTGCTCTCCATCGCCGCAGCCACTGCTCCATCGTCGGTCAGATCGAGCGCCGCGTGATCAAACGCGATCGCCTCGTGGCGGCCGGCGCATTCATGAACGATGGCTGCGCCCAGCTGACCGCGCGCACCCAGGACGGCGATGCGCACGCTAGGCGGTCCTCCGCAGAGCGCTCTCGTCCAGCACGCCTTCCCAGCGCGCAACGACCGCGGTGGCGATGCAGTTGCCCATCACGTTCACCGCCGTGCGTCCCATGTCCATGAGCTGATCGATGCCGAGCAGAATTGCGGCGCCCTCGAGTGGCAGGTTGAATTGCGTGAGCGTCGCCGCCAGCACGACGAGCGCGGCGCGGGGCACTCCCGCGACGCCCTTGCTCGTGAGCATCAGCGTCAGCAGCATCCAGACCTGCTGGCCGATTGTCATCTGCACGCCGGCGAGTTGCGCGACGAACACGCTGGCCAGCGACAAGTACAGCGTCGAACCGTCCAGGTTGAAGCTGTAGCCGAGCGGCAGCACGAACGCGACGATACCTTTCGGCACGCCGAACTTCTCCATGACCTCGAGCGCCTTGGGCAGCGCGGCCTCGGAGCTGGCGGTCGTGAACGCGATGAGGAACGGCTCTCGTATCGCGCGGGCAAAGCTCCAGAACGGCACGCGAATCAGGAACGAGACGCCCACGACGACAACCAGCACGAACAGCGCGAGGCCGGCGTAGTACACCGCCACGAGCTTGCCGAGCGTCAGCAGGATCCCCAGGCCTCGCCCGCCGACCGTCGCCGCCACCGCCGCAAACACGCCAATCGGCGCAAACAGCATCACGTACGACGTGACCTTGAACATCACCTGCGCGATGGCGTCGAGCACGGCCAGCACCGGCCGGCCGCTCGTGCCCATCGCGGCGAGCGCCGTGCCGAAAAACATCGAGAACACGACGACCTGAAGAATGTCTCCACGCGCCATCGCATCGACGGCCGACGTCGGAAACAGGTGCAGCAGCATGTCCCAGCCGCTCTGCTGATTGCGTGCGATCGCCGCTACCGCTGCCGTATCGACGGTGAGCGGCACCGACAACCCCGCTCCCGGCTTGAACACATTCACCATCTCGAGGCCGATGATGAGCGCGATCGTCGTCGCCACCTCGAAATAGATGATGGCCTTGAGGCCGATGCGGCCCATGGCTTTGAGATCGCCGGCCCCCGCCGCGCCGACCACGAGAGTCGAGAACACGAGCGGGACGACGATCATCCTGATCATCCGGAGAAATGCGTCGGCAAGCGGCTTGACGGCGACGCCGGCATTTGTTGATACAGCGCCACCGCCGCCACCGAGAAGCAGGCCGGCAAGAATCTGGGTGGTAAGGCTGGGAAAGCGCGACCTCTTCACACGCCGACTCTACGCTGAACGAACTCGCCGATGGCGCCGACGACAGCTTCCTGCTGGACGGCGGTGAGCTCGCTGTAGATCGGGAGCGCGAGGCTTTCGGCCGACGCTCGCTCGGCCACTGGAAAATCTCCGCGACGATACCCGAGGTCCGCGAAGCAGGGCTGCAGATGGAACGGTACCGGATAGTAGATCTCCGTGCCGATGCCTCGCTCGTCGAGATAGGCGCGAAGGCCATCGCGATCGGACACGCGGATGACGAACTGGTTGTAGATATGCCGGCGATCGGCCGGCTCCGCCGGCAGCCTCACGCGATCGAGAAGGCCAGCGTCGCGGAAAAGGGCTCGATATCGTGCGGCGTTGGCGCGCCTTCCCTCCGTCCAGCCGTCAAGGTGCGGCGCCTTCACGCGGAGGATCGCCGCCTGCAGGGCGTCCATCCGGA
>Ga0137395_10000077_pt1 | contig 30363 bp, 23 predicted proteins | sample czobulk216metaG_FD_108283 | JGI IMG/M metagenome (GOLD analysis project Ga0137395, IMG submission 108283) | Vadose zone soil microbial communities from Angelo Coast Range Reserve, California, USA - czobulk2.16 metaG | ecosystem: Environmental > Terrestrial > Soil > Vadose zone | place: USA...
CTCTTGATCTTGTCGTTGCGTGTGACGACGACGTCTTTGTCCGCCTTGAGATGCGTGTTCTCGATGAGCCAGATGCAACCGTCGATGACCTCACGCAGATTGTGCGGCGGGACGTTGGTCGCCATGCCGACCGCGATGCCAGCCGAGCCGTTGACGAGGAGATTGGGAAATGGCGCAGGCAGAACAGTCGGCTCTTCGGTTGTCTCGTCGTAATTTGGCACGAAGTCGACGGTCTCCTTGTCGAGATCCGTCATCATGTCGTCGGCGAGCGATTCGAGGCGTGCCTCGGTATACCGCATCGCCGCAGGAGGGTCGCCGTCGATCGACCCGAAATTGCCCTGGCCGTCGACGATCGGATAGCGCATGTTGAAGTCCTGCGCCATCCGGACGAGTGTGTCGTAAATGGACGCGTCACCGTGGGGATGGAAGTTGCCCATCACCTCGCCGACGATCTTCGCGCACTTGCGATAGCCGCGCGTCGCCGACAGGCCCATCGTCTTCATCCCGTAAATCACACGGCGATGCGCGGGCTTGAGGCCGTCGCGGGCGTCGGGGAGCGCTCGTCCAATGATTACGCTCATGGCGTAATCCATGTACGACCGCTTCATTTCGTCTTCGATGTTGACCGGGTGCTGGCTGGCTGCGAACTCGCTCATCGTCTGATCTGAAGGCTCGAGGCTGCGGCGCTAAACGTCAAGGTTCTTCACGTCGAGCGCATTGTCTTCGATGAACTTCCGGCGCGGTTCGACCTGATCGCCCATCAGCGTCGTGAACATCAGGTCTGCTTCCGTGTGATCCTCGGCGCGGACCTGCAGCAGCGTCCGCACCGCCGGATTCATCGTTGTCTCCCAAAGCTGCTCTGGATTCATCTCGCCGAGGCCCTTGTACCGATTGATTGCGACGCCCTTCTTGCCTGCGGCGAGAAAGTAGTCGACCAATTCGTCGAGCGAGCGCAGCCGTACGTCTGACACCTTAGGCTTGGCGGCCTTCGGGGTGCGTTCCTGAGAAGTGTCCGCGCCGGTTTCCTCGGCCGGGACGTCGTCCGGAAGCTCGGCGCCGCTGACGATGATCTCGCCGTCGAGCGCCGGAATCTCCCGTCGATTGGCCACGAGCGTCCGATACTCGGCCGCGGTCACGAAATCAACGCCGATCGTGTGCTGGCGCGGATATCCGTTCGAGCGGTCCTCGACATGAAGCAGGAAGCGATTGTGCTCCTCGTCGCGCTGCACGGTAACCGTCCGCGCTGGCGTGGTCAGCGTCCGCGACAACTCGTCGAGCTTGTCCTTGTCGGCGAAATACTCCTTGTCGGCGCCTGCAGCCACGAGCGCTTCCACAATCTCGCGCGGATGGCCGCGGCGCTCGACGACGTGCAAGAACTTCTGGTGGGCGATCATCTTCTGGAGCAACTTCTCCAGATCGGCGCCAGAGAATTCCGACTGGCTCGAGGGAATCCTCACCACCCGTGCTTCGGCCGCCCGCCTCAGGAGGTACGACTCGAGGTCGCGCTCATCCTTGATGTACGTTTCCGACTTGCCTCGCTTGACACGGAAGAGCGGCGGCTGGGCGATGTAAATGTAGCCCTGCTCGATCACCTTCGGGAGCTGGCGATAAAAGAACGTCAGCAGCAGCGTCCGGATGTGCGAGCCGTCCACGTCGGCGTCGGTCATGATGATGATGCGGTGGTAACGGAGCTTGTCGATGTCGAAGTCTTCCACTCCGATGCCGCATCCGAGCGCCGCGATCATCGTCTTGATCTCGTCGCTGCCGAGCATCTTGTCGAAGCGGGCCTTTTCGACGTTCAGAATCTTGCCTTTGAGCGGGAGGATCGCCTGGAAGCGGCGATCCCGTCCTTGTTTGGCTGAACCTCCGGCCGATTCGCCCTCGACGATGTACAACTCGCTCCGCGCCGGATCACGCTCCTGACAGTCGGCAAGCTTGCCCGGCAGCGAACTACCGTCGAGCGCGCCCTTTCGTCGGACGAGATCGCGCGCCTTGCGCGCTGCCTCCCGGGCGCGGGCCGCATCGATCGCCTTGCCGACGATACGGCGTGCGATGGCGGGATTCTCCTCGAGAAAAGCTCCCAGCTTCTCGTTCAGAATCGCTTCGACGATGCCTTTGACTTCCGTGTTGCCGAGCTTCGTTTTCGTCTGGCCTTCGAACTGCGGGCGCGGAATCTTGACGCTGATCACGGCCGTGAGGCCCTCGCGGATGTCGTCGCCGGTAATGCTTTCCTTGAGGTCCTTTGCTAGCGTGTTCTTGGTCGCGTAGAAGTTGATCGTGCGCGTCAGCGACGACCGGAAGCCGGAGAGGTGGGTGCCGCCTTCGTGCGTGTTGATGTTGTTGGCGAACGAATAGACAATTTCGGCGTAGCCGTCGTTCCACTGAAGCGCGATTTCCGCGTCGATGCCGTCTTTCTCGCCGCGCATGTAGATCGGCTTCTCGTTCACGGCCGTCTTCGCTTTGTTCAAATGCTTGACGAACGAGACGATGCCGCCTTCGTAGTGGAACTTATGATTCTTGCCGTCGCGCTCGTCGTCGAGCGTGATGGTGACACCGCCGTTGAGGAACGCGAGCTCTCGCAGCCGCTGGGCCAGCGTGTCGAAGCTGAAGACAAGTGTTTCGAAAATGCCGGCGTCCGGCTTGAAAGTCACTTTGGTGCCGCGCCGCTTCGTGGTGCCGGTGACTTCCAGTACGGCGGTCGGATTGCCGCGCTCGTAGGTCTGGTGATAGACCTGCCCGTTGCGCCAGATCTCGAGGTCGAGCGTTTCAGACAGCGCGTTTACAACGGACACGCCCACGCCGTGCAGGCCTCCCGAGACCTTGTAGCTGTCGTTGTCGAACTTGCCCCCGGCGTGAAGGACGGTGAGGACCACTTCGGCGGCGGACTTGCCGCTCACGTGCTGATCGACAGGAATGCCGCGACCGTTGTCGGCGACTGTGACAGATCCGTCAATGTGAATCGTGACGTTGACTTCGTCGCAGAATCCGGCCAGCGCCTCGTCGATCGAGTTGTCGACGACTTCGTAGACGAGGTGATGCAGCCCCGAAGGTCCCGTCGAGCCGATGTACATCGCCGGCCGTTTCCGGACGGCTTCGAGGCCCTCGAGTACCTTGATTTTGTCGGCGCCGTAATCGCTGCTGCCGTCGCCAGACGTCTGGGGATCCTGAATGGGGTCGGTGCGTTCCATCAAACCCGCATCGGCATGATCACGTACGTGTAGTCGTACCCTTCGGCACCCACGGGTTTCATGACGGCCTGGCTGACCTCGTCCTTCAGGTCCAGCGAGATGACGTCAGAGGAAACGGCCGAAAGGAAGTCCAGGACGTACTGCGCGTTAAAACAAATCTGCATCGAGCTTCCGCTGTACTCGATCGGGAGCGTCTCGTGGGCTTCGCCGACGTCGGGGCTGCTCGACATCACATCGACTTTGTTCTTCTCGACCTGAAACTTGACGGCGCGCGATCGCTCATTCGAGAGGAGCGCCACGCGCCGGACGGCATTCGTCAGGCGATCGCGCTCGAACTCGATGTGTTTGTCGTTGCCCTTCGGAATGACCCTCTCGTAAGCGGGAAACTGACCGTCGATCATCCGGGAAATGAGCAGCCGGCCGCCGACCTCGAAGAACAGGTGGTTTTCGCCGCGCTCATACCTAATATCGCCGTCGCCTTCCGCCAGGAGACGTCCGAGTTCGCCCAGCGTCTTCTTCGGGAGGATCGGCCGATCTTCGTCCGCATCCTTCTTCACGTTGCCGTTCCGCGGAGCTGTTACCAAAGCGAGCCGATGACCGTCCGTCGCCACCAGGCTCATCGAATCGCCCTTGAGCACGAACAACGCCCCATTGAGGAAATAGCGCGTGTCTTCACCGGTTATGGCGAACTGCGTCTTGGTGACCATTTCTCTGAGCGCTGAACGTGGCAACATCGCTCCCGCTTCGGCGCCGACGTCGGGCAACGTTGGAAAATCCTCACGCGGGAGAGTCTGCATTCGTGAATCGAAGCGATCCGCGGCGACTTTCACGCCTCCCTTCTCCTCGGAAATGCGAATATCGGTTTCCGGCAACGATTTGACGATCTCGTAGAGTTTCTTGGCTGGTAACGTGACGGAACCGCCCTTCGTCACCGACGCGTTGCATTTGCTGCGAAGCCCCACCTCAAGGTCCGTCGCAAGAAACCTCACTTCCTCGCCCTGGGCGTCCATAAGGACGTTCGCAAGGATAGGAATCGTGTTCTTTCGTTCGACGATCCCTTGAAAAAGTTGCAGTTCGCGCAGGAGGTCATTCTTGCGGACGACGAGTTCCATAGTGTGGCTGACCTCGAAATAGGCGGTAGTACGAGCCGCGATCTCTAGAGGAAAGGAGAGATTCTAGAATAAGAAATTATATAAGAAGAGAGGGTGTGTTGAAAAGTAAACCTCGTTTGCAAGTCTCTTTTTTTCAATAACTTAATCTGTTGAAAAAACCTGCCCTCCAAACCGCCGAAGCAACCCCTGCATGCGTCAGTAGTTGAGCTTATTAAGCGATCGACAGCCCCCCTACCGCTATCGTTGTGGAAAACCGTGTTCTTATTGAAATGCTTCCAGAAAACTACTGATCAGCGTGTTGAAATCACCATCTTTCTTTCTGAATTCCTCGACCTTACGGATCGAATGAATGACCGTCGAATGGTGTTTCCCACCAAAACTGCGACCTATTTCTGGGAGCGAGGCATGCGTGAGCGACTTACATAAGTACATGGCGATTTGCCTGGGTTTCGCCACCGACTTCGAATTATTGCGTGATTTCAGTTCGCCGAGCTTCAAGTTGTAGTAATCCGCCACGTGCTTTTGAATCACTTCAATCGTCACAGCTTTTTCGTCGTGGTCGAGGATGTTTCTCAATACTTCCTGCGCCAGCGGCAGTGAGAGTTCCTGGCCGGTCAAAGACGCGTATGCGATGAGGCGGATGAGCGATCCTTCGAGCTCGCGAATATTCGACTTGATCTTGCTAGCGATATAGATCGCAACGTTGTCAGGCAGAGGCACGGTTTCGGCCTCCGCCTTCTTCTTCAGAATCGCGATCTTCGTCTCGAGATCGGGCGAACCGATGTCGGCAATGAGGCCCCATTCGAACCGGGACCGCAGCCGTTCTTCGAGCGACGGAATCTCATGCGGCGGGCAGTCACTGCTCAACACAATCTGCTTCTGCGAATCGTACAGCGCATTAAACGTGTGAAAGAACTCGGTTTGCGTCCCTTCTTTTCCGGCTAGAAACTGGATGTCGTCGACGAGCAGCACGTCGACCGTCCGGTAACGCTCGCGAAAATCGATCACGCGATCATAGCGAACGGCGTTGATCATCTCGTTCATGAATCGCTCGGACGAGATGTAGGTCAGCTTGAGATTGCGATCGTGGTGCAGTACGTACTGACCGACGGCGTGCATCAGATGCGTTTTACCAAGGCCCACGCCGCCGTAAATAAAAAGCGGGTTGTACGAACGAGAAGGTGCCTCGGCAACGGCGCGGCACGCAGCATGCGCAAACTGATTCGAGGACCCCACGATGAACGTGTCGAATGTATACCGGGGATTGAGTCCCGCTGATCCTGCGACCGTCGGCGGGCGAGCGTCTGCCTCCAGCGGTGGCAGGGCGTCGGCGATGTTGACAGAACGGTTCAGTTCGTCGGGTTGTGGCTCAGAGACGAAATCAATTGAGAGGTTCGGCTTCTTCACTTCCCCCATCGCCTCGGTAATCACGGCCGCGTAGTGCTTTATCAGCCAGTCCTTGAACAAGGGGTTGGGCACGCGAACGGTCATGGTGCGCGCGTCCACCATCACAAAAGTGGTGGGTTTGAACCACGTATAGAAGCTGTGCCGGTTGACCTTGGTCTCTATCCGCGACAGGATTTCTTCCCAGAGGTTCATTTCAGATCAAACCCGGAGTGTGTTTCGATAAACATTCGCTGCTTCCGATGAGCTGGAATGGCAGGGAATCCGCACCAAAACTGGCCGACCGCGCCTTTTCTTGGGGAATTTCCACAGTTTTTTCCACAGGTGTGGAAAACTCTGGTGACAGCCCGAACGAGCATGTGTGAGGCGGTGATTAGCGGGGTTCAACCCTGAGCGAAAGACGCCGACTTTAGCACAAAGCCGTCCGGTTGACACCGGTCCGTCATTGACACTCCAAGAACGCGTTCGCTAGGATTGAAAGTTCACGCAGTCAGTCTCTTGCCCCTCCGGAGGACGCGATGAAGGGAAAGCGCACATTTCAACCGAATACCCGTCGACGTAAACGGGCGCACGGGTTTCTGGTGCGAATGAGCACGAAGAATGGGCGACTGGTGCTGAAGAGGCGCCGCGCCAAGGGCCGGAAGCGTCTGACAGTCAGCAGCGACTAGCATCGTTGAGATTTCGCCGGACGCAGCGGATTAGACGCCGTGCGGAGTTTCAGCAGATTTACGCACGCGGGACACGCATTTCGGGCCGCTGCTACACGCTCTTTATTCAGCCGAATCGCCAGGCCATCGGCCGTCTGGGCATCGCGGCAACCAAGAAGCTCGGCGGTGCCGTCGTCCGAAACCGCGCGAAGCGTTTAGTCAGAGAGGTTTTTCGTCGCAGTGGAATCGCGCCAGGCTTCGACATCATCGTGGTTCCAAGGCGCGAGCTCCTGGCCGCGCCATTCGCGCTGCTTGAAGCCGAATATCGTGCGACCGTCGAGCGGTATCTCCGACGGCCACGCTAGTCCGTCCCTCGCGGTTGGGGCGGTACTGCTCCTCATTAGAGGCTACAAAATCCTTATTTCACCATATTTTACGGGGTCTTGCCGATTCTTGCCCTCGTGCGCCGATTACGCGAGCGAAGCCTTCCGTACGCACGGCTTGCTCGGCGGCCTGAGCCTCACGGCTCTGAGGCTAGGCCGCTGCCACCCGCTCGCCAGCGCCGGCCACGATCCGGTGCCGCCCTCTCGGATGGGACGTTGATGGAACGCCGGGTCCTGATTGCGATTTTTCTTTCGTTCATCGTGCTCTATGTCTACCAGGCGTTGGTGGTCAAGCCCGCGCCGAAGACCGCCGCGCCTGCCGCGACATCATCGGCGTTGGCAACAACAACGGGCTCCGGCACCCCACCGAGCAGTACGACGACACCATCCGCTGTAACGGCACGGTCGCAGGGCGAAACTCCTGAGGCCGCCGCAACGGTCGTGGGTGAGACGAGCGAACGTGAGATCCGAATCGAAACGCGCGATGTGATCGCCGTCTTCACCAACCGCGGCGCCCGCCTGAAGAGCTGGCGGCTGAAGAAGTATCTCGATCAACAGAAGCAGCCGCAGGACCTTGTCGAGCAAGTCACAACGCACCCGCTGCCGTTTTCACTTCGCACTACCGACGAACAACTCAACGCGACGCTGAACGGCTCGTTGTACGCCGTCGGCGCTGTTCCGGAAGGGATCATTGCAGCGCCGTCCGATATCCGCTTCGAATACAGAAATGCGGCCGGCGTTCATGCCGTGAAAGAGTTTCACCTGGCGCCCGACTCGTACATGATGAGTGTTCGCACGGACGTCACTTCAGGCGATCACGCGGTGGTGCCAGCCATCGCCTGGGGTCCTGCCGTAGGCGATATCGCGGAAGTCAGCCGCTACACGCAGAAAGCGGAAGGCCTGTTTTTTCAGCGCGGCAAGGCGCAGCGCCTGTCGGCCAAAGACATCGCCAAGCAGCCGACATACGACGGCGAATTTCTGTTTGCCGGTGTGGACGACAACTACTTCATGACTGTTGCGCTGCCGTCCGGCCCGGCGAGAGTGACCTACCAGGCGGTCTCGATTCCGCCGCCGCCGCCATCAAAGGACGCCGCGCGCGAGCTGGTGTCGTACAGCATCGACCCTAAACAACAAATGCAGCCGGTCCGGTTTTTCGCCGGTCCCAAAGATTTTGATGTACTCGCTTCGATTGGCCCTGATGTCACGCGCGCCATCAACTTCGGCATGTTCGCGGTCATCGTCGTTCCGCTGCTGAAGTCGCTGAAGTGGGTCAACGTTTACGTCGGGAACTACGGCTGGGCGATCATCATTCTGACGGTGATCATCAACATCGTCATCTTTCCGTTGCGCCACAAGAGCGTCGTATCGATGCGGAAGATGCAGGAGATTCAGCCGGAGGTGAAGTCGATCCAGGATCGCTACGCCAAGCTGAAAGCGACGGACCCGGCGAAGCAGAAGATGAACCAGGAGCTGATGGCGCTTTACAAGGATCGTGGCGTCAATCCTGCGAGCGGCTGCGTGCCGATTCTCCTGACGTTCCCGCTGATCTTTGCGTTCTACGCGCTGCTCTCCACCGCGATCGAGTTGCGCGGCGCGCCATTCCTCGGGTGGATTCACGATCTGTCCGCCCACGATCCGTACTACGTGACGCCGGTTCTCATGGGCATCAGTCAAATGTGGCAGCAATGGATGATGCCGGCCGCTGGCGTTGATCCGGCGCAGCAGAAGATGATGATGTTCATGCCGATCATGTTCACCTTCATGTTTCTCTGGGCGCCGTCAGGACTGGCGATTTACTGGCTGGTGAGCAACGTCTGGCAGATCGGCCAGCAGTACCTGACCAACTACATGATCGGTCCCCCCGCGGTCCGCACCGTCCGGCCGGCCGCTGAACGAAGACTGAAACGTGTAGGCGGGGGCAAGACCGAAGCGGCGGACGCGAACAACAAGAATTGACCATGAACGATACAGATCAACCCATCAGTCGCTTTCTTGAACGATTCATCGCCGCCCTCGGCGTTCATGCCGAGATTACCGCTGACGATACGTCCGATGGCCTTCGTTTGAACATCGAAGGCGACGAGGCGGAGTTGCTGGTGCGGCATCGAGGGGAACCGCTCAAGGCGCTGCAGCATGTCGTCGACGTCGCATTTGGACGTGAGCTGCGAGACGAGAAGCGGGTATTCGTCGACGCGCTCGGTTATCGCAAAGGCAAGGACACGGAGCTCCGCCAGATGGCGAAGCTGCTCGCGGAGAAGGTAAAGCAGTCGGGTCTCGATCAGCAGCTCGGGCCGCTGAATCCATACGAACGCCGCCTGGTGCACCTCGCCGTCGCCGAAGTGCCGGGAGTGACCACCGAGAGCGTCGGCGACGCGTTTTCCAAGACCGTTCTGATCTCCTTAAGACGATAACAAGTTGGTGCGTCGGAACTCGTGGCCGGCGACACGAGTCCGGCGCCGCGAGTCGCGATGTTCTCCACCTCCGACACGATCGTCGCTGTCGCGACGCCGCCGGGACGCGGCGGCCTCGGCGTGGTACGCCTCAGCGGGCCCGCAGCCCAGGCCATCGCGCAACACCTGACGACGCGCACGTCGCCACTTGTACCGCGTCGCGCGACCTTCACCAGAATCTCGCTCGACCACGCACCGGTCGATCACATCGTCGCGACATTCTTCCCTGGTCCGAAGTCTTACACCGGCGATGACATGGTGGAATTCAGCGCGCATGGCAGCGTCGTGATTCTACGGGCGATTGTGGCAGGTGCGGTGGGTGCAGGCGCGCGGCTGGCAGAACCCGGTGAGTTTACGCTGCGAGCGTTTCTCAACGGGCGAATCGATCTGATGCAGGCCGAGGCTGTCGGAGACTTGATCGATGCAGTGACGCCGCTTCAGGCGCGAGTCGCGTTCGATCAGCTTGACGGGACGCTTACCGGCGTCATCACGGAGATCTCGAACTCGCTCTTCGATTTGATCGCTCGACTTGAAGCGTCGGTCGATTTTCCTGACGAGGGCTATCATTTTCTCGAGCCTGGCGATCTGAAGGGTGCGCTCGACGGGCTCGTTGCGCGCACATCGCTGCTGCTGGCCGATGCCGCGCGCGGCCGTCTTGTCCGTGAAGGCTTTCAGATCGCGATCGTCGGTAAGCCGAACGTCGGCAAGTCGTGTTTGTTCAACGCGCTCGCTGGCGCCTCCCGCGCGATCGTCACATCGATTCCCGGCACAACGCGCGACGTGCTGACCGACGTCGTCGAGATCAACGGATTTCGAGTGACCCTGATCGACACCGCCGGCCTCCGCGCGACACACGATGAAGTCGAGGCTGAAGGCGTACTGCGGGCTCGGCAGGCGCTGGCGACGTCGGATTTGGTGCTGGTTGTCGTCGATGGCTCCGCGCCTCTCGAACAATCCGATCTGGAAATACTCATGTATACAGCTGATTATAAAAGACTTATCGTCTCAAACAAGTCCGATATCGCAGACAACCAACCGACAACCAACCTCTTATCCGTTTCCGCGAAGACGGGGGACGGACTTGACGCGCTTCGCGAGAAGTTGACGTGTTCGCTCGATATTGAGCTCAGCCGCGATCGTCCCGCGATCAGCAACTTGCGACACATCACGCTGGTACGCCACGCACACGAAGCGATATGTCGTGCGATTGATGCCGCCACGGCCGGTGGCGGACTGCCTGAAGAATTCCTCCTTGCCGATCTCCAGCAGGCGCAGGCGGCGCTTGACGAGGTCTCTGGCAAGCGAGCGCCCGAGGACTTGCTCGAGCACATCTTCTCCCGGTTCTGTGTGGGCAAGTGAGTTTGCCACCCCATCACTTCGACGTGATTGTGATCGGAGCTGGCCACGCAGGTTGCGAGGCAGCGTTCGCCGCCGCACGTCTCGGTGCGACGGTCGGTCTCTGCACGCTCTCAACCGACACCGTCGCGCACATGCCCTGCAATCCAGCGATCGGCGGCACCGCGAAGGGTCACCTCGTTCGAGAGATCGACGCGCTCGGCGGGTTGATGGGCACTGCCATCGACGCGACGGCCATTCAGTTCAAGCTGCTCAATCGGAGTCGCGGTCCTGCCGTCTGGTCGCCTCGCGCGCAGGCTGATAAGAAACGATACGGCGCGTGGGTGAAGCAAGCACTCGATCGGCTTCCGAATATCACCTGGTTGATCGGACGGGCAGGTCGTGTTCTCGCCGAGGATGGACGCGTGATCGGGTTAGCGATGGAAGACGGCGACGCGTACCAGTGCTCTGCCCTCGTAGTGACCACCGGCACGTTCCTGAACGGCCTGATCCACGTGGGCCAGCATCAGTATCCCGCGGGGCGCGCGGATGAGCTTCCCTCGGAGGAGCTCGCTGAATCTCTCAAGCGTTTTGGATTCCCTTGGGGTCGTTTGAAAACCGGAACACCGCCTCGGCTCGATCGGAGCAGCATCGCATTCGATCGTGCGGTAGCCGATGGACTTTTTGCGCCAGAGCCGGGCGACGATCCGCCCGTTCCGTTTTCATTCCTCAGTGGTGCGTTGGAACGCAAACAGATCGTTTGCCACCTGGTTCACACAAACGATCGTGTGCACGATCTCGTGCGCTCGAACATTCGTCATTCGCCGTTGTTTAATGGCCAGATCCAGGGCATCGGTCCGCGCTACTGCCCGTCGCTCGAAGACAAGATCGTTCGCTTTCCCGAAAAGGAGCGGCATCAGATTTTTCTCGAGCCCGAAGGCATTGATGCGCGCGAGGTCTACATCAACGGCTTCTCGACAAGCTTGCCGCTCGACGTCCAAACTGATCTCGTCCACGCACTTCCCGGGCTTGAGGACGCTGTTCTCCTGCGTCCCGGTTATGCCATCGAGTACGATTTCATCCAGCCTACAGCGCTCACGCGCTCCCTGCAGACAAAGCGCGTCAAAGGACTTTTCCTCGCGGGACAAATCAACGGGACGTCCGGCTATGAAGAAGCCGCCGCGCAGGGGCTCGTGTCGGGAATCAATGCCGCGCGCCAAGCGATGGGCCTTTCAGCGTTTGAACTCCAACGTCATGAGGCGTACATCGGAATCTTGATTGACGACTTGATCACCAAAGGATGCCTCGAGCCCTACCGGATGTTCACGTCGAGGGCGGAGAATCGGCTGCTTCTCCGGATCGATAATGCCGACCTGCGATTGACGCCGCGTGGTCGCGATGTTGGATTGGTTGACGATGAGCGGTGGGACAGTTTCTCCGCGCGGCGCGTGCGATTTGAGAAGAATTTGCGAACGCTGGACGCGGCGCGTGTCCGAAACGCGAACGGCGATTCAGTGCCGGCGTCGCATCTGATCCGTCAGCCTGAGATTCGTCTCGAGCAACTGGTTCGGGCTCGCAGCGTCAGCATCGAAGTCGATACCCTACATGCGGACGTCGACATTGCGAGTGTTGAAACCGCGATCAAGTACGCCGGATATCTCAAACGCCAAGAGGCCGAGACGGCGCGCGCGAAGAAAGACGAGGCGCGCCGGATTCCTGCCGAATTCCGCTTTGACATGGTTCCGGGCCTATCGAAAGAAGTCGTCCAGCGCCTAACTGAGGTTCGCCCGGACACCTTGGGCCACGCATTGCGAGTCCCGGGAGTGACGCCGGCGGCAATTGCAGTCCTCTCCGCATATGTCGGCCGAGCGTCGATGCGCTCCTAATGACGTCGGTCGAGTTTCGCTCGCTGCTATCGGGGCGTGCGACCGCCGCGCGGGTGCAGCTTGACGACGCGCTTGTGGCTCGACTGGAGGCGTACTTTGGGCTTCTAGCTCGTTGGAACACACGGATCAATCTGACGGGTTTTTCTCTGGACACACCGACTCCTCAGGCCGTCGATCGTCTGTTAGTCGAACCTCTTCGGATCGTTAGGCTCTTGCCTCAGCCTGTGAGTGTCTGGTTCGACTTGGGCTCAGGTGGAGGCTCCCCTGCCATACCGCTCCAGCTCTATAAACCCGCAAGACATCTGATACTCGTGGAATCCAAGGAGAAAAAGGCCGCTTTCCTCAGGGAAGCCGTGCGGGAGCTCGGGCTCAGCAATGTCGAAGTTGAGGTCGCGAGGATTGAATCGATTACGGCGACCCATCGATTCGCAGCGACTGTGGATCTGGTGACCGTTCGAGCCGTGCGACCTTCACCTGCGGTGTTTGGCGCCAGCCGAGCGCTCCTCCGCGAAGGCGGCCGGGCCGTATTTATGGGATCTCGGTCAAATAACGCCATTCGGCCTGAGGCATTCCAAATCCTTCCAACAGTTGAGTTTGCGGCTGGAGACGAAGTCATCATGTTCGAGAGGATATGACGCAATTCGCGTTGGTTCCACGTGGAACACTACAAGCACTTGACGAGGCGCGTCCGAAACCGTAATCTCTTGAGCAACTTAGCGCACTAGCATTCTGGTATAAACCCTAAATGGCTCACGTCGTAGCCGTCGCCAACCAAAAAGGAGGCGTCGGCAAAACCACAACGACCATCAACCTTGCGGCGTCGCTTGCGCTGGCGGACCGCCGCGTGTTGCTGGTCGATGTCGATCCCCAAAGCAACCTCACAAGCGGCGTCGGGCGAAAAGGCAAGCCGGCTTCCGCAGGAACGATCTATCAAGCCCTGACGACCCCGGAACCAGCCTCCGAGTGCCGACCGTTCATCGTGCCCACCGACGTCGAAGGAATGCAGCTCATTCCCGCCGATCGGAACTTGACCGGCGCCGAGATCGAACTCGTGAACCTCGATCATCGGGAGGAACGGCTGCGCATGCTGCTGAACGGAGTGCGCGACGAGTTCGACTACATCCTGATCGACTGTCCCCCGTCGCTCGGCCTCCTGACGCTGAACGCCTTGGTTGCGGCAAACGCCGTACTCATCCCACTGCACTGCGAGTACTTTGCGTTGGAGGGGCTCGCGGATCTTGTCGGGACCATGCGCCGCGTTCGAGCGGCGTTCAATCCCGCGCTCGACATCGAAGGCGTGCTGCTGACTATGTTCGACGAACGAACCAATCTCGGTCAGCAGGTCGCGAGCGATGTTCGGCAGTTCTTCAAAGAGAAAGTGTTTCGGACAGTCATTCCTCGCAACGTCCGACTCGGTGAAGCGCCGAGTCACGGAATGCCGGTGATTCTGTACGACGTGAAATCGCGCGGTGCGGAAGCGTATCTCGCGCTCGCCCGCGAAGTTCTCGAACGCTCGACGCCGACTGCCGCATGATCACCGGAGACAGCATGGACAAGCGCCCCGCTCTCGGTAAGGGCCTCAGCGCGTTGATTCCCGACTCATTTGAGCCGAGCATCTCGCCGGTCGACGTCGAGATCGACCGCCTGACGCCGAACGAGATGCAGCCGCGCGGCAACATGGATCCGTCGGCTCTCGAAGATCTCTCACGATCAATTGCCGTCAACGGAATCATCCAACCGATCATCGTCCGCAGAGTCGCGGATCGTTTTCAGATAATTGCCGGCGAAAGAAGGTGGCGCGCCGCGAAACTCGCGGGGCTGCTGCGTGTGCCGGTGGTGGTCCGCGAGGTCGCGTTCGGCGCGGAGAGATCGCTGCTCGAAGTCGCGCTCGTCGAAAATATCCAGCGCGAGAACCTCAACCCCATCGAAGAGGCGGTCGCCTACCGACGGCTTGCCGATCAGTTTGAGATGACGCAGGAAGCGATCGCGACGGCTGTGGGAAAAGATCGCGCCACGGTTGCCAACACACTGCGTCTGCTGAAGCTGCCGGACGAAGTTCGCGCCGATGTGGCATCTGGGGCGCTGTCAATGGGGCATGCGCGCGCGCTCCTGGCGTTGTCGGACGAAGCGGAACAGCGTCGTATGGCTCGCGATGTCGTTGCGCGTGGCCTCAGTGTTCGTGAGACCGAATCCCTCGTCAAGAAGGCCGGCCTGAAGGTCGAGCCCGGCGAGCCCGCCACGGTTGACGTTCATACGCGAGCCGCCGAAGACCGGTTACGACTGTTGCTGGGCACCCGTGTCCGAATCGTGAGACGCGGGTCGCGAGGCCGGATCGAAATTGATTTTGGCTCCGAAGACGAGCTCATCCGCGTCTATGAGCAATTGACGGAGCGTCGCTGAAGGCGGCCAGTACGCCCTCGGTGTTGAGGTTCGCGCCCGTCCGTAATAAGATTGTGAACGAGCTTGTGAAATTGGGCGCAAGCTCCTGACACCCCCTGAATGACCAATACCACCGCCGCAAACCGATACGCCCGCGCCCTCCTCGATGTGGCTGTCAAGGAGAAAGCCGATGTCGATCACATCGAGCGGGAGTTGGCCTCTTTCGTCGACCTGCTGGCCCAATATCCGGCGCTCGAGCGCGCGTTTCTCAATCCAGTCGTCCCCGTACCAAGAAAGCGGGCGGCAATGGATGCCCTCACGGCCCGTTCGACGGTGTTGCCGATCCTCGCCAAGCTCCTCGGACTGCTCGCCGAACGCGACCGCCTCGTGCTCGTGCCCGCACTGCTCGCCGCGTTTCGCGATCGTCTGCTCGACCATCGAAAGGTCGTCCGCGCTGAAGTCACGACAACCACGCCGCTCACGCCTGAACACGCGAAACGCATCGAAGCCAGTCTGGCGCGACTCACCGGACGCACGGTCGCGCTATCGACAAAAGTCGATCCCTCGATCATCGGCGGTGTCGTCACGCGGATCGGCAGCACGGTCTATGACGCCAGCCTCACGCGCCATCTCGAGAGACTGAAAGAGAAGCTCGCATGGACATAAAAGCAGACGAGATATCCAAGATCATCCGCGAGCAAATCGGCAGCTACGCCGTCGACGTTGACGTGGCCGAAGTGGGCAGTATCATTTCGCTCGGCGACGGCATTGCGCGCGTTCACGGCGTCGACAACGCAATGGCCGGCGAGATGCTCGAGTTTCCACACGGGGTCTTCGGTATCGCGCTCAACCTCGAAGAGGAAAGCGTCGGCGCGGTGCTTCTCGGCGACTACCAGCAGATCAAGGAGGGCGACGTCGTCAAGCGGACGGGGCGAATCATCTCCGTCCCGGTAGGCGACGAAATGCTCGGCCGCGTCGTCAATGCTCTCGGCCAGCCGATTGACGGCAAGGGCCCGATCAGCACGAAGCAGTTCTCCCCGATCGAACGCCTGGCGCCAGGCGTCGTCGATCGTCAGCCGGTGAAAGAGCCGCTGCAAACGGGACTCAAAGCCATCGACGCGATGGTGCCCATTGGCCGCGGACAGCGGGAGCTGATCATCGGCGATCGCCAGACCGGCAAGACGGCCGTCGCGATCGACGCGATCCTCAATCAGAAGGAAACCGGCGTCATCTGCATTTACAACGCGATCGGACAGAAGCAGTCAACGATCGCGCAGGTCGTGAAGACCCTGGAAGATGCCGATGCGATGCGTTATTCGATCGTCGTCGCCGCGGGCGCGTCGGATCCCGCGCCCCTGCTCTACATCAGTCCGTACTCCGCATGCGCTATGGGCGAGTACTTCCGGGATTCGGGCCGTCACGCGCTCTGCATCTATGACGACCTGTCGAAGCACGCACAAGCGTACCGGGAGATCTCGCTGCTGCTTCGCCGCCCGCCGGGCCGCGAGGCGTACCCGGGCGACGTCTTCTACCTGCATTCCCGGCTGCTCGAACGGGCGGCCAAGCTCAAGAGCGACCTTGGCGGTGGATCGCTGACCGCTTTGCCAGTGATCGAAACGCAGGCAGGCGACTTGTCGGCGTACATCCCCACAAATGTAATTTCGATTACGGACGGCCAAATTTTCCTGGAGTCGGATCTCTTCAATCAGGGCGTCCGGCCCGCCATCAACGTCGGCAACTCCGTTTCGCGCGTGGGCGGATCAGCTCAGATCAAGGCCATGCGACAGGTCGCGGGCACGCTCCGGCTCGACCTTGCGCAGTACCGGGAGCTCGCAGCCTTCGCGCAGTTCGGCAGCGACCTCGACAAGGCTACACAGGCGCAGCTCACCCGTGGTGCGCGCCTCGTTGAGATTCTGAAGCAACCGCAGTATCAGCCGCTGCCTGTCGAGCGCCAGGTCACCCTGGTGTATGCCGGCACGAATGGCTATCTAGACAGCATCGCTTTGCCGGATCTGCGCGCGTTTGAGACTGAGCTCTACAAGTTCATCGAGGCACGCCAGCCTCAGATCTTCAAGGACATCGTCGCCAAGAAGACTCTTGATGACCAGACGAAGGGCGCGCTGGACGCCGCGATGAAGGCATTTGTAACCGAGTTCGCCGCCCGGAAGTCGGCCGCGGCCTGAGACTATGCCGTCACTGATTGACTTGCGGCGCCGCGTTCGCGCGGTCAAGAACACACAGCAGATCACAAAGGCGATGAAGATGGTCGCCGCGTCGAAGTTGCGTCGCGCGCAAGAGCGCATCACGGCCGCCCGGCCGTACGCCGTCCAGATGCAGCGCGTGCTGGGCAGCGTCGCAGCACGCGTCGGTTCCGCCGCGCATCCGCTCCTGGTCGTCCGCGAGCCCCGGCCTGACCGCAAGACGCTGGTCATCGTGGTCTCCGCAGACAAGGGACTCTGCGGTAGCTTCAACACCAACATCATCAAAGCCGCCGGCTCGTTTGTTCTGGGGAGTGCGCAGGCGTGTGCGCTCGGCCTCGTGGGACGAAAAGGCCGCGACTTCTTCGGCCGGCGCGGTTTCGCCATCGCATTCGACGAAATCGGCATCTTTCAGAGGCTGAAGTACCAGGACGCTCAGCGCATCGCGCAAACCGCCATGGACGTGTTCGTCAACGGCGAAGTCGATCGAGTGATGCTGATCTACAACGAATTCCGTTCCGTCATCTCGCAGAGAGTCGTCGTCGATCAGCTGCTGCCTGTCGCCCGGGCGGATGTCGACTCGGCTGCAGCGACATCGAAAGCGGAAGCCGCGACGCAACTGAGCCAGGTGGACTATCTGTACGAGCCGTCGCCGCAGGAGATTTTCAACCAGCTGCTGCCTCGATACGTCGAGGTGCAGGTGTATCGCGCGCTGCTCGAATCGAACGCGGCGTTTTTTGCGGCTCAGATGACGGCCATGGATACGGCGACCAAGAATTCCGCGGAGATGATCGGCAGTCTCACGCTCTACATGAACAAAGTCCGGCAGGCGGCGATCACGCGCGAAATCATCGAGGTGGTCTCCGGCTCGCAGGCGCTTTAGGAAACTATGGCAGAAACGAATGTGGGCACGATCGTTCAGGTTATCGGACCGGTCCTCGATATCGAGTTCCAGGCAGGACACCTGCCAGAAATCTACAACGCGCTCCGCGTCGTGTCTGACGGGAAAGGTGGTGGCGGCGCGCTCGATGTCATCTGCGAGGTCGAACAGCATCTCGGGGAGAACCGCGTCCGCGCCGTCGCGATGAAGGCGACAGACGGTATGCAGCGGGGCATGAAGGCCACTGATCTCGGCCATCCAATTAAAGTGCCGGTGGGGCCGGAGACCCTGGGCCGTGTCCTGAACGTGCTGGGTGAGCCAGTGGACTTCCCGGACCGGCCACTGAAGACGAAAGAATCGTGGTCGATCCATCGCGCGGCGCCAAGTCTCGAAGATCAGTCCACCGAACTGAAGATGTTCGAGACCGGCATCAAGGTCATTGACCTGCTCGAACCGTACCTGCAAGGCGGAAAGATCGGTCTGTTCGGTGGCGCGGGCGTCGGCAAGACCGTCATCATCATGGAGCTGATCAACAACATCGCCATGAAACACGGCGGCGTGTCGGTGTTCGGCGGCGTCGGCGAACGGACGCGTGAAGGGAACGACCTCTGGCTCGAGTTTCAGGAGAGCGGCGTCGTCAACACCGAGGACTTCACGAAATCGCGCGCGGCGCTTGTCTATGGACAGATGACGGAGCCACCGGGCGCGCGTCTGCGGGTCGGGCTGACGGCGCTCACGGTTGCCGAGTACTTCCGTGACGGCGAAGGCAAGGACGTGCTCCTGTTCATCGACAACATCTTCCGCTTCACGCAGGCTGGCTCGGAAGTGTCGGCGCTCCTCGGGCGCATGCCGTCTGCCGTGGGCTACCAGCCGACGCTGCTGAGCGAGATGGGCGCGATGCAGGAGCGCATTACGTCGACGAAAAAGGGCTCGATCACATCGGTCCAGGCGATTTACGTGCCCGCTGACGACTATACCGATCCTGCACCGGCGACGACGTTCGCGCACCTCGATGCGACGACGAACCTGTCGCGTCAGATCGCGGAACTTGGAATCTATCCGGCGGTCGATCCGCTGGCGTCCTCGTCACGGATTCTCGACCCGCGAATCATCGGCGACGAGCACTACAATGTCGCTCGCTCCGTGAAACAGATTCTGCAGCGCTACAAGGACCTGCAGGACATCATCGCGATTCTCGGCATCGATGAGCTGTCGGAGGACGACAAGCTCACGGTGTCGCGCGCCCGGAAGATCCAGCGGTTCCTGTCGCAGCCGTTTTTTGTCGCGCAGCAATTCACCGGACTCGACGGTAAGTACGTGCAGATCGCCGACACGATTCGCGGCTTCAAGGAGATTGTCGAAGGAAAGCACGACGAGATCCCCGAGCAGGACTTCTTCAACGCTGGAAACATTGAGGACGTCCTCGCGCGATTCAAGAAACGCCAGGCCGCGTAAACCATGGCCCTTCCGACGCACTTGCAGCTGCAGATCGTGTCCGCCGACAAGTCGCTCGTCAACGAAACTGTCGACGAGGTGGAAATCCCCGGCGCGGACGGCTACTTCGGCGTCCTGCCCGGGCACACGCCGCTGCTTGCGCTTCTCGGCGCTGGAGAAATGTGGTACCGCCGAGGCACCACGACGCACCACCTTGTCCTCGCGTTTGGGTTCGCTGAAGTGCAGCCAGACGCGGTGACGATCCTCGCGCAGATTGCCGAGCGCGCCGATGAAATCGACATCGCTCGCGCCGAGGCCGCCAGACGGCGGGCTGAAGATCGCCTCGCCAGGCCGGCAGTCGACATGGACTTCGAGCGCGCCCGGCTCGCCCTTCTCAAATCGCTGATCCGCCTGCAGGTCGCCAGCCGCGTTAGAATTCGCGCTTAGGTGTTCTCCAACCTGGGCAGCCTCCTCCGCTATCGCGGCCTGATTCAGAGTCTGGTCGCGCGCGAGCTGAAAGCGCGTTACCGCGGCAGCGTCCTGGGCTTTGTCTGGTCATTCGTCAATCCTCTGCTGCTTCTCTCGATCTATTCCTTCGTGTTCACGACGGTCATGCGGAACAATGACGATCCGCAAACGAGACCGTTTGCCGTCTTCCTGTTCTGCGGGCTGCTGCCGTGGACGTGGTTTTCCGCGTCGCTCACCGAAGCGACGTCGTCGCTGATCAGCGGCGGCAATCTGATCAAGAAGGTGCTGTTCCCGGCCGAAGTGCTTCCCATCGTCAGCGTCCTGGCCAATATGGTGCACTTCCTGCTGGGTCTGCTGGTTCTGGCCGCATTCATGGTTGCTTTCCGGCATTTTCCTGATGCCGCATCGCTCCCGTGGTTTCCGGTTGTGGTTGCTGTCCAGCTGGTTTTCACGCTGGGTCTCTCATTTGCGTTGTCGGCGCTCACCGTGCATTTCAGAGACGTGCGCGATCTGCTCACAAACGCGCTGACGCTCTGGTTTTTCGCGACGCCGATCATCTATCCGTACTTCATGCCGAGCGTCAGCCGCTTTCTGGTGCTCTTCCGGCTGAATCCCTTCTACCATCTGGCGGTTTCCTATCAGGAAATCCTGTTCTTCGGCCAGTTCGGACATGTGCGCTCGCTGTTGCTGCTCGCGGCGCTGTCTGTCGTCGTGTTTCTGAGCGGCTACTGGCTGTTCGACCGGATGCGCGATTCCTTCGCGGAAGCCGTGTGATGAGCGCGATCGAACTGTCTCACGTGTCGAAGACGTACCGGCGTTACGGCGCCCGCCGGTTCGCGACGTTGAAAAGCGCGCTGCTCGGACGAAGCCTTCTCCGGGAGCTTCGGCCGGATCAGACCTTCCTTGCGCTCAACGACGTCTCGTTCCGGGTCGCGAAGGGATCCGCATTCGGCGTGATCGGCCGGAATGGGTCCGGCAAGAGCACGGCGCTGAAGCTCGTCGCCGGCATCACGAAGCCGACGAGCGGAAGCGTCCGCGTCGACGGCCGCGTATCGGCGCTGATCGAGCTGGGCGCCGGTTTTCACCCGGAGATCTCCGGACGCGAGAACGTCTTCATCAACGGCATCATGCTCGGCCTCTCTAAACGCGACATCGAAAAACGATTCGACGAGATCGTGGACTTCGCCGAGGTGCGGGAATTCATCGACGCGCCCGTCAAGACGTATTCATCGGGCATGTACATGCGTCTCGGCTTCGCCGTCGCGGTCAACGTGAACCCGGACGTCCTGCTCGTCGACGAAGTGCTGGCGGTCGGCGACGAGGCGTTTACCCACAAGTGTCTCGACAGGTTCCGTGATTTCAGACGACGCGGCAAGACCGTGTTGCTCGTGTCGCATTCGCTCGGACTGGTGGAACGGCTGTGCGATGAGGCGGTCTGGCTGGACGCCGGCGAGAAGCACGCGGAGGGCGATTCGAAGCGCGTCGTCGACGCCTACCTGACGGCGGTAGATCAGTCTGAAGAGCGGTCGCTGGCGGCCGCGAGCGCGAACGCCGTCCGGTCGTCGCCGGCGCCCGCCGGGAACATGTTTGACGCGACTGAAGGGCGATGGGGATCGGGCGATGTGGAGATCGTGCAGGTCGCGCTTCTGTCTCGAAACAATGAGCCGTCCTTTGTGTTTCACAGCGGCGATCCGATGGCGATTCGCCTGACAGTCCGGGCGACGCAGCCCACGACTGATTTCGTCTTCGGCATTGGCCTGTTCAATGCCGACGGGATCTGCTGCTTCGGCACCAACACCGAGCTCGAACAGATGCAACCGGATCGCCTCGATGGAGAAGCCGGCGTGACGTTCGCCATTGAGAGCCTGGACCTCGTCGAAGGCACTTATAAGCTCGACGTCGCTGTGCACAAGCGAGACGGAGCTCCATACGACTATCATCGCCTTCTCTACACGTTTCGGGTCACCTCACGCAGCCAGGACGTCGGGATTTTCCGGCCCCGTCATCACTGGGCGTTCTCCTCGAATGTCCGCTTCAGGTAGCGTGCCGGTTCTGAGCCTCGACGATCTCAAGGCGCTTGTCGCGCGTGCGCGCCGCGACGGCAAAGTCATCGTGTTCACCAACGGCGTGTTCGATCTGCTGCATCCCGGCCATCTGCGATACCTGGAGGCGGCGCGCCGCCATGGCGATCTTCTCGTGGTAGCCGTGAATTCAGATAGGTCGGTTCGCGCAATCAAGGGCGAGAGCCGACCCGTGACGCCGGAAGATGAGCGGGCGGAGATGCTGGCGGCGCTGTCATGCGTCGATGCCGTCGTCGTGTTTGACGAAGACACCCCGGCAGCCGTAATCGAGCGGCTCGAGCCCGACGTCCTGGTGAAGGGCGAAGACTGGAAACATCGCGACAATCCCGGCCGCGAATTTGTCGAAGGCCGCGGTGGCCGGATGGAATTCGAGCGCTTCGAGTCCGGCTACTCGGCCACGGGCATCATCGAGAAGGTCCGAACTTTGCTACACTGAAATTTCCCCTGCTTCCGGGATTCCTGTTGTCTACCGCGACATCGTCACTTAATCTCCGTGCCGTTCTGAAGACCGCGATCATGCGAAGCGGTCTCGCGGCTCCTTCGCCAGCCGTCTCGGGACCCGGCGCCGCGGCGAAGGCGCTGCTGGTTGCCGCCGCCGCTCACGAGCGCCCCAGGGGCGTCGTGCTGTTCGTCGTGCCAAATGACGGCGACATCGATCAGGCGGCGATGGACGTCGCATTCTTTCTCGCGTCGCTCGATGGTCTGTCGAGTGCAGCGGTCGACCGCGCGATTCTCCCATTTCCCTCCCATGAGGTCGATCCGTACCGCGGACTGGCGCCGCATGTCGGCGTGACCTCGGCGCGGGCACGAGCGCTTCACGGCCTTTCAAACGGCGGTGCGCGCGTCGTCATCGCGTCGGCGGCCGCCCTGCTGCCTCGTGTCAGCGCGCCGAGCCGCCTGCGAAACGTCTCCATCGATCTGCGGCCAGGCCAGGACGTCGCACCGACCGATCTGGCGGAGCTCCTGGTTGACGCAGGATTCAGCCGCGAAGATCCTGCCGACCAGCATGGCGAATTTGCCGCTCGTGGCGGAATTCTCGACATATTTCCGGCAGGCGAGACTCATCCGGTCCGCCTGGAGTTCGTCGGCGATACGATCGAATCTCTTCGAACGTACGATCCGGCGACGCAGCGATCGATTGCGCCGATCGACCAGTTGACGGTCGTGCCGTTGCGCGATGTGCTTGGCGACGACCGATCAGCGACCCTCTTCGACTTCATTGCGCTCGCTCACGACGCCCGAATCATCGTCTCGGAGCGGGATGAGGTCGAAACCGGCGCGACGAAACTTCTCGAGCAGCTCGACCACAGCTATGAAGAGGCGATGAGGAAGGCGGCCGATCTGCCGGCGCCTCCTGAATCGCCCGAGCGGCTGTTTGCAGACTGGGCTGAGATTGGCGCAAAGCTCGCACCGGGATCGACGGTCGCAGAGCTCGGTCTGGACGATGACGGAGCGCAGGGCCGTGTGCGCTGCCAGCCGGCCGTGGCTTTTCACGGGCGCATTGCCGACTGGGTTGCTGAAATCCGCCGGTTGCGCGACGCCGGAGAGACCATTCTCTTCGTGGCGGCCACCGCCGGGCGCGCCGAGCGGACGATCGAGTTGCTGAAGGAATACGAAGTGCTGGCTGCGCCGGTCGAGCGAGCCGAAGACGCGCGCTACGCCGCAGTTCTCGTCGCGCTTGGGAGCTTGTCTCGCGGCTTTCGTCTGCCTGATGCCGCCCTCCAAATCTACGCCGAAACCGACATCTTCGAGGAGGAACGGCGCGCAGCCGAGCGCCGCCGCTCGACGGCGAAGGCCTTCCTGTCGGATCTCCGCGATCTGAAAGTGGGCGATTACGTCGTCCATGTCGATCACGGCATCGGCATCTTTGTTGGCTTGAAGAAGATCGGTGTGAGCGAGAGCGAACAGGAGTTCATCGAGCTGCACTACGCAGGGGACGACAAGCTGTTTGTTCCCGTCGAACGGCTCGATCTGGTTCAGAAGTACACCGGCGCGACGAAGCCGCCCGTCGATCGCCTGGGCGGCACCTCCTGGGAACGCGCGAAAACTAGAGTCAAGAAAGCCATGCGCGACATGGCAGAGGAGCTCCTCAAGCTCTACGCCGCGCGCAAAGCGGTCCCGGGACACGCGTTCAGCAGCGATTCCCACTGGCAATTCGAGTTCGAAGGCGCGTTCGAATACGAGCTGACGCCGGATCAGAAGTCAGCGGTGGCCGACATCAAGCAGGACATGGAGTCGTCGACGCCGATGGACCGCCTGCTGTGTGGCGACGTCGGCTACGGCAAAACAGAAGTGGCGATGCGGGCCGCGTTCAAGGCGGTCATGGACGGCAAGCAGGTGGCGCTTCTGGCGCCGACGACAGTGCTCACCTTCCAGCATGAGAAGACGCTGAAGGATCGCTTTGCCGGGTTCCCTGTGCGGATCGAGATGGTCAGTCGTTTCCGCACGAAGGCGGAACAGCAGCTGGTCATCGCGGATCTCGCCGACGGCAAAGTCGACATCATCGTCGGCACCCACCGGCTGCTATCAAAGGACGTTGAGTTCCGCGATCTCGGGCTGCTGATTGTCGACGAGGAGCAGCGATTTGGCGTCGCGCATAAAGAGAAGATCAAACAGCTGCGAAAAAAAGTGGACGTCCTCACGATGAGCGCCACGCCGATCCCGCGGACGCTGAACATGTCACTCATCGGAATTCGCGACATGTCCATCATCGAGACGCCGCCGAAGGATCGGCTTTCGATTCAAACGAACGTCGTCAAGTTCGATCCCCAGGTCATCGGACGGGCTATCCGTGTCGAGCTGGCTCGCGGCGGCCAGGTATATGTGGTGCACAACCGCGTGGAATCGATCTTTTCGATCGGCAGCTTGATTCAGCGCCTCGTGCCAGAGGCTCGCGTTGTGGTCGGGCACGGCCAGATGAGCGAGGACGTGCTCGAGCGTGCGATGCTCGACTTCATGGCGAAGAAGTTCGATGTGCTGCTTGCAACGACGATCGTGGAAAACGGCCTGGATATCTCCAACGCGAACACCATCATCATCAACCGTGCGGACAAGTACGGCCTGTCGCAGCTCTATCAGCTCCGCGGACGCGTCGGCCGCTCAGATCGGCCGGCGTACGCGTACTTGCTGATTCCGCCCGAAGACAATCTCTCGCAGGTCGCGAAGAAGCGGCTCGCGGCGATTAAGGAATTCAGCGACCTCGGCAGCGGGTTCCGGGTCGCCGCGCTCGATCTCGAAATCCGAGGGGCTGGAAATCTACTGGGTGGCGAGCAGAGCGGTCACATCGATACCATCGGGTTTGAAATGTACATGAAGCTCCTCGAGCAGACCGTGCGCGAGCTCAAGGGCGAAGAGATCGAAGACGACGTGCGGGCGACTGTCAACCTCGGGGTCGATTTGCGGATCGACGAATCGTACGTGCAGGACATGAACCAGCGGCTGATGTTCTACCGAAAAGTCGCCGCTGCGCGTAAGGAAGACGACATCGATCGCATCCTCGATGAGGCTGCCGATCGCTACGGACCGCTGCCCGATTCAGTGCTCAACCTTGCCGATTACGGCCGCATTCGCGTGATGGCCGATCGGCTCGACATCGACGCTATCGACCGAGACGGCCGCACCGTCGTCTTAAAGTTCAGACCGCAGGCGAGGGTCGATCCCGTCAGGCTCGTGTCGCTGGTGCGGCGGCGGCCGGATCTGACGCTCGTCCCGCCTGCGGCGCTGAGGCTGAATCTTGATAGTGTTCAGCCTTCGACTCCCGCACCTCGTAAGACCAAGGGATCTTCGCGCGGCGCCGCGCCCAGCTGGTGGACGTCGAGAGCTCGGGAAACCGAGATCAAACCGGGCTTTACGAAACAGGAGATCCTGAAGCCGGCCAGGGACAATCCGCGTGCCGCTGGCGGTGTCTTCGAGCGAGTCGGCGGCATATTGAGCGAGCTCATCGAACAAGGATAAGATACTGAGTTGTTATGACTTACAGAATGCTCCCCCGTTCGGTCGCGCTTTCCGTCGTGCTGTGTGCTGCAGTGGTGGCCGGCGCGCGGTCCGAGATTATCGAACAAGTGCTCGTCAAGGTGAACGGCGAGATCTTCACGAAGACCGATCTCGAGACCCGCCAGGTGCAAGAGATCCGCCAGAAGGGGAAGCAGATCGACCTCAACACTGAGCAGGGGAACGCGGAGCTTCGAAAGGCCATCGCCGAGGTGACGCCAACCCTGCTGGTGAGCGTCGTTGACGAAATGCTCGTGGTGCAGCGCGGCAGGGAGCTTGGCTACAAGCTGAGTGAGGAGCAATTCAAGCGTGTGCTGGACAATCTGAAGACACAAAACAAGATCGAGAGTGACGAGCAGATGCTGGCGGCGCTCAAACAGGAAAACATGACGATGGCCGACCTTCGCCGCAGCCTCGAGCGGCAAATGCTCGCCTCGCAGGTACAGCAGGCGGAGATTTTCGGCCGAGTCGCCGTAACTGAAGGCGAAGCGCGAAAGTACTACGAACAGCACATCACCGAGTTCACAACCCCGTCGTCGGTCATGCTCCGGGAGATTCTCATCGCCGTACCGGCCGATCCGCGGGGCGTCAATGTCGGCGCGGACGACGGCGCTCGTGAACGGGCGGAAGAAGCCCGCAAGCGGATCGCAGGCGGAGAGGCGTTCGAGAAGGTGGCGACGGAAGTGTCGGATGCGCCTTCGAAGGCCAGCGGGGGCCTGATCGGACCGCTTAACGTGAACGATTTGTCGACCGACTTTCGGAAGCTGGTCGAGGGCCTCAAGCCGGGCGCGATCACGAACGTCGTGCGTACGCAGCGCGGCTATCAGGTGCTCAAGCTCGAATCGTCGACGCCGACGCAGGTACTGCCGTTCGAGCAGGCTCATGAACAGATAAGCCAGCGCGTGGTGACGGACAAGCGGCTCGAGGAATACCAGAAGTATCTCGTGAAGCTGCGCGCCCAGGCGATTATCGACTGGAAAAACCCGGACGTGAAGAAGGCGTACGAGGAGGGCGTGGCTGCGCAGGCTAAGGCTGGGGCGGGCCCGTCGCAGTGACAGACGGACCGCAGTGGTTCGCGCTTTGGACGCGCTCGCGTCACGAGCAGGTCGTTCGTGAACAACTCGATCGCAAGCACGTTGAAGCATTCCTGCCGACGATAACTCGCTGGAGCCGCTGGAAAGACCGCAAGAAGAAAATCGACTGGCCGCTGTTCCCGGGCTACTGCTTCGCGCGATTCGACCGAGACGACACCTTGCCGATTCTCAAATGCACTGGCGTGGTGAACATCGTGTCGTTTGAAGGTAAGCCCGCCGTCATTCCCGACTTCGAGCTCGACAGTATTCGTCTTCTTGTCGGAAGTGAACTGCAGTACGACCCGTGCCCCATGATTCACGAAGGCATGATGGTGGAGGTCACCCATGGACCACTGAAAGGGGTCGTGGGACGGCTCGTACGAAAAGACACACCGAAAGCGAGACTGGTCCTGTCGGTAAATCTCATTGGACAGGCCGTGAGTGTGGAAGTCGACGCCTCAGACGTAAAGCCCTACTGACGGCGTGGTACACTCAGGCTCCGGTTTCTAAGGCCCCACTTATGAAAACTTCGCTTCGTGCCACCGGACTGTACGCAGCAATCTGCGTGCTGTGGGCCGTAGTGGCCAGCGCACAGACTCCGCCTCAGTCATCGACAACCGCGCCTGACGCGACGACTCGCCCGTCGACTATTACTCCCGCGGGCGACACCGGACTCTGGTTCGTGCCGACTGCTGACGTGTTGCCCCGGCATAAGTGGTCGGCGGGTGGCTTCCGTTCGGGATTCACATTCGAGCAGGGATTCACAAGCGTCAACGAGCTGAATGCAACGTTCGCTTTCGGTGCCTTCCAGGGAATGGAAATCTTCGGCGCTCTCACCGCCGATAGAAGCCTGACCCGGAACCTCCGCCCGTTATTTACGAGCGATCCGAGTGTCGGCGGCTCGGTCGTCAACTTTCCGCAGTTGAATGCAGGATGGACCGGCAATAACCTCGGAGACCTCTACGTCGGCCTGAAGTCGCAGCTCCTGACGGAGGAGCGCGGCCGGCCTGTTTCAATAGCGATTCGCGAGTACTTCAAGCTTCCAACGGCCGACAGCAACCTTGGGATCGGCACAGGCAAAATCGACACGGTGGTCCAGGGCGTCGTCAGCCGCGAGATTAACAAGACAGTCGTGATTTCCGGATACGGCGGCATCCAGATTCGAGCGAAGTCGGCAGCGCTCGAAATTCCGAACACAACTTCCTGGGGTTTTGGAGCCGGGTTCCCGTCGCGCGGCACGCTTCGACTGACGACCGAAGTCAACGGGGAGATTCCGTTCGACGGCACGTCGACGAGGTCTGTACCACTGCGTGGCGACGAAGGCTCGCTGGCGCCGTCCAGTCAGACTGTGTGGAGCTTCACGGCGGCGACGGTGGGCCTGACGTACCAAGCGCGCAACGGTCTCTTCGTTGGAGGTGGCGTCGGCTTCGACTTCCCTCGAAAAGACGCGGCTGGGGTCAGCCAGCAGCCCAATCGCGCCAGCAACTTCGCGAACTATCAGATTCGTTTCGGATTCCATCCGGGAGTTCGTGTCTACGTTCCGCCGCCTCCACCACCGCCTCCTCCACCACCGCCACCGCCGCCTCCACCAGCGCCTCCCGCACCGAGGAGACCTCCCACCGTGCGCGGACGTTGCGAGCCGTGCAGTGTCGTGGCGGGAAGCACGCTGGCTCTCTCTGCCGACGGTCAGAGTCCGGAAGGTGATCAGGTTCGATATCGTTGGTCGGCACCAGCTGGGACGTTCCAGAATCCCGGCGATCGCCAGACGATGTGGACGGCTCCGCAGCAGGAAGGCGCAGTTCCGGTCACGGTCACTGTCGACGACGGCAGGGGAAGTACGGGGTCAGATACCGTGACGATCCAGGTCGTCCGCCCGGCGCCGGTCGTGTCGCTCAACTTCGAGGACATCTATTTTGAGTTCGATCGAGCTACGCTGCGTCCCGACGCGTTGCGTCTACTGGACGATGCGGTCGCGCGTCTGCAGGCCAACCCGAATCGAAACATCATCATCGAGGGCCACACGTGCAGCATCGGTACGGCTGAATACAATCTGGCGCTCGGCGAACGGCGCGCAGCCGGCGTCCGCGACTATCTGATCTCTCGGGGGATTCCGGCGTCACGCCTCGAGACGAGAAGCTACGGCGAGGAAAACCCGAAGTACGACAACTCACGCGAGGAAACGCGGCGTCTGAATCGACGCGCCGTCCTTGTGGTCAAGGTTCAGTGAGGCTGTAGCCCGGCCACCAGTTACACTAGTGCGACATGCGGATCGGGAAAGTCCAGCTTCCGTCGCCGTTTGCCGTCGCGCCGATGGCGGGAATGACCGACACGGCGTTCCGCCGCCTGGTGAAGCGCCACGGCGGCTGCGGCCTTGTCGTCACCGAGATGGTGAGTTCCGAAGGGCTCGTCCGGGGAATCGACCGCACGCTCGAGTACGCCGAGTACACCGAAGAAGAACGGCCTATCTCGATTCAGATCTTTGGCGGCGATCCCGAAAAGATGGCGGCGGCGGCGCAGATCGTCGAAGGCATGGGAGCTGACATCGTCGACGTCAATATGGGGTGTCCGGTCCCAAAGATCGCGAAGCACAACGCCGGTTGCAGCCTCATGCGCGAACCTGTCCATGCGGCAAGCGTCATCGCGGCGATGACGAAGGCTGTCTCGATTCCCGTCACGGTAAAGATGCGCGCCGGATGGAATGACGACGAGCGAAACGCACCGGCGCTCGCGCGTATGGTCGAGGACGCCGGCGCTGCTGCGGTCACCGTGCACGGCAGGACCGCGGCGCAGAGTTACACCGGGTCGGCCGATTGGGATCTCGTCGCGCAGATCGCCGATGCGCTCACCATTCCCGTCTTCGGGAGCGGCGACTGTCTCGAGCCGCAGCATGTTCTTGATCGCATGCGACTGGGCGTCGAGGGCGTGCTGGTAGGTCGCGGCGTACTTCGCAACCCCTGGATACTCGCGCAGGCCACCGATCTGGCAAGTGGGCGACCGATGCGCGTCGTAGGACCCGCCGCGCGTGGCCAGTTTCTTCTGGAGTACATCGACCTTCTGCTCGACGAGCGTGTCCGCGAGCCCGCGGGTTTCCGACATCGGGTCGTCACTCCCCCGGACGTTGAGCCAACGAGGCACGACAGATGGGTGATCAACAAGCTTCGCGCCCTCGTTTCGTGGTACTCGAAGGGGATCGAAAACGGCTCACATCTGCGCACGGCGATTAACGCCGCCGAATCCCTCAACGCGCTAAGGGACGTGCTCAGCCAGTTCTTCCTCGCCCAGCCAGCCGAATCTCACGCTTGCGCATTAACTCCGACAACGGGTGAATCTCATCCGACTTGGTGCCGATAACAGTTCAGCGAGTTTCCAGCTTTCGCCTTCGTCTGTGAGCGACGGGGCGGAGCTGTATCAGGCTCGGTCACATAACAGATATTTATAGCAAAAACCCGTGCCTC
>Ga0137395_10000078_pt1 | contig 30214 bp, 26 predicted proteins | sample czobulk216metaG_FD_108283 | JGI IMG/M metagenome (GOLD analysis project Ga0137395, IMG submission 108283) | Vadose zone soil microbial communities from Angelo Coast Range Reserve, California, USA - czobulk2.16 metaG | ecosystem: Environmental > Terrestrial > Soil > Vadose zone | place: USA...
GCTCTCACAGGCTTACATTGGCCGTCCTGACGATTTTGGAATTCTGGTTACCTCTGAAGAAGAGCTTTAACAACAAGCGCGGAAGGCTAATGCCGCGGGGTGGCAGCTGGCGACGCACGCCAATGGCGACGTGGGCATCGATACTACGCTGCGGGTTTACGAGCGGTTGCAAAAGGAATTGCCGCGCAAAGATGGCCGCTACCGGCTCGAGCACTGCACCGTGATTAATGATCAGCTCATCGCGCGGATCAAGGCGCTGGGCGCGATTCCGACTCCTTTCTCGACTTATGCCTATTACCACGGCGAGAAGATGAAGGAGTACGGAACGGACCGCGTGAACCACATGTTTGCGCTGCGCAGTTTCATCGATGCTGGAATCCGGCCGACGCAAGCGTCAGATTATCCTCCTGGGCCATTCGAACCGATGATGGCGCTGCAGTCGGAGGTCACGCGCACCGATGCCAAGGGCAATGTCTGGGGGCCGCTGCAGAAGATCACGCTGGAAGAGGCGATCCGCGTGGGGACCATCAATGGCGCCCACGCTTCCTATGAAGAAAATGTGAAAGGCTCGATCGAGCCAGGGAAGTTTGCCGATCTTGTGGTGCCGGGACGCGATGTGTTCAAGGAAGACCCTTCGAACATCATCAACATTCCCATCGAGCGGACCATGGTGGGAGGGCGCTGGGTTTGGGAGAGTTGAAGTAGCGGTTTGAAATTGGGTTTGAGGGACGGGCGTGCCGCCCGTGATGCCGGGCGAGGACGCCCGGCGCTCCACTGAACTTACGGTTGATGTTCTAACGGGGATGGACAATGGAAGGTCACTACAACGTTTTGTTCCTATGCACGGGAAACTCGGCGCGCTCCATCATGGCGGAAGCGATTCTCAACCATAAGGGAAAGCCAACGTTCACAGCCTACAGCGCCGGAAGTCATGCTTCCGGGAAGGTTCGCCCCGAAGCGCTGAAGGAACTGGAGATAGCACAAATATCCACCTCGGGCCTGCGGAGCAAGAGCTGGGACGAATTCTCGCGTGCGGGAGCCGCCGAGATGAACTTCGTCTTCACAGTTTGCGACAACGCCGCCAAGGAAACCTGCCCGGTGTGGCCGGGACAACCTGTGACCGCGCACTGGGGAGTTCCTGACCCCGCAGCTGTTACTGGAAGCCCCGCCGAGATTGAACGCGCCTTCCGTAAAGCGTTTTTTATTCTCGACCGACGAATCAGTCTTTTTCTCGCATTGCCGATGGCGGCGCTTGATGGACTCGCGCTGAAAAAAGAAGTGGATCGCATTGGGCAGGGGTGACGCCGCAATAGCTGTGCAACCTGAAAATGACGACGATCACAATGACGCCAGCTACGAAGTGTCCCAGGCGACTTGGCTTTCTCGACCGCTATCTCACGGCTTGGATAATCACCGCTATGGTTTTCGGCGTGTTACTGGGATGGCAAGTGCCTGGGAGCGTGTCACTACTGAATCGATTCAGCATCGGCACCACCTCGATTCCAATTGCAGTGGGCCTGATCGTGATGATGTACCCGCCCTTCACCAAAGTGCGGTATGAAGAACTGCACGAAGTTTTCCGCAACACGCGGGTGCTCGGTCTATCTCTCATCCAGAACTGGGTCGTGGGGCCGATCTTAATGTTCGTCCTAGCCGTAGTATTTTTGCGTGGTTATCCGGAATACATGGCTGGCTTGATCATGATCGGACTGGCTCGTTGTATTGCGATGGTCATCGTCTGGAACGAACTGGCGAGCGGCGATACACAATATGCCGCCGGGCTGGTCGCTTTCAATTCTCTCTTTCAGGTTTTCTTCTACTCGCCATATGCCTGGCTCTTCATCACAGTTCTTCCAGCAAAGCTGGACCTTCAGGGGCCATAGTCCATGTCTCCATCTCGGAGATTGCAAATAGTGTTTTTATTTACCTGGGCATTCCTTTTCTGGCTGGGTTTGTAACTCGCACGCTGCTGCTTCGAGTCAAAGGCCGGGAATGGTATGAGGGCATTTTTGTTCCTCGCGTCAGCCCGCTCACGCTGATCGCCTTGCTGTTCACGATTGTCGTGATGTTTTCGCTCAAGGGAGCATATATCGTGCGGCTCCCGCTCGATGTGCTGCGGATCGCCGTGCCTTTGCTGATCTACTTCGGGGTGATGTTCCTGGTGTCGTTCTACATGGGAAAAAAGCTTGGCGTCGATTATTCGAAGACGGCCACGCTCTCATTCACCGCCGCCTCCAACAACTTTGAGCTCGCGATTGCGGTCGCGGTTTCGGTTTTTGGAATTAACTCCGGAGCTGCGTTCGCTGCCGTCATCGGCCCGCTGGTTGAAGTGCCAGTGATGATTATGCTGGTCAACGTTGCGCTTTATTTTCAGCGCCGGTATTTTCACGATGATCCTCGTTTGACAACCTTCCCCGCCTCCACGTAACGTCGAATTTTTGGTGTCGTGGCATGTTGCGTTCTGGAGGCAGGATGAAATTCCGCATAGCTTCTATACAAACAATCATCATTTGTTTTGTGCTCTGCTCGTTGGCGCTCGGTCAGGATCTCGCTTCATTCGAAAAGCGAACCACGGTCAAGAAGCTGGCCAACGGACTCACCGTCATCATTTGCGAGCGGCCGGAGGCGCCGGTCTTTTCGTTCTTCACCCATGTCGATGCGGGGTCCGTACAGGATCCGATGGGCAAGACCGGGCTGGCCCACATGTTCGAGCACATGGCATTCAAGGGAACGCAGACGATCGGCACGCGCGATTATGCCGGCGAAAAAGTTGCGCTGGCGAAAGTCGAGGCCGCTTATGCTGCCTATCTCGCCGAACGCGATAAGCCGGTTGACCGCGACGAACAGAAGCTCAAGCAGCTTGAACAAAATTGGAAGGATGCGATTGCCGAGGCCGACAAGTTTTCAGCTGCGTATAACAATGAGTTTGGCAAGATCGTTGAAGGCGAGGGCGGCGAGGGCATGAATGCGTTCACCGACTACGACGAAACCGGCTACCACTACTCATTTCCGATCAATCGCCTTGAGCTGTGGGCCTATCTCGAATCGGAGCGCTTTATTCAACCCGTGATGCGGCAGTTTTACAAAGAGCGCAACGTGGTGATCGAAGAGCGCCGTATGAGAACCGATAGCAATCCCGTCGGGCGTCTGCTTGAGCAATTCACACAAGAGGCATTTGCGGCGCATCCTTATCACCGTCCGACGATCGGGTGGATTTCGGATTTGAATTCTTTTTCGGCGACTGATGCGCAGAATTTCTTCAACACTTATTACGTGCCTTCAAACATGGTCGTCGTCGTGGTTGGAGACGTGAAGGCTTCGGAGGCGATGCCGGTTGTCGAGAAGTATTTTTCGCGAATTCAATCGCGTCCCAAGCCTGATACGGCCACTACCACCGAGCCTCCGCAGGATTCGGAACGAACTGTTGTACTGCACGAGCAATCGCAACCGCTCTATCTTGAGGGGTACCACCGTCCCGATTACCGCAGCCCGGATGATCAGGTTTATGACGCGATCGCAGACCTGATGTCGAACGGACGCACTTCGCGACTTTATCGGGCGCTGGTTCGCGACAAGCAGATTGCGTCGGACTCGGCCGGATTTACGGGATTGCCGGGAAATAAATATCCGCACCTATTCGCCTTTTACGCGTTTCCAATTCCGGGCCACAAGCCGCAGGAGATGGCCACTGCGATTCATGCGGAGCTTGAACGGCTGAAAAACGAAGACATTTCGGATGAAGAATTGAAAATGATCAAGACGCGCGCCAAAGCAACTCTGATCCGCTCGCTCGGTTCGAACGAAGGGCTGGCATTCGCGCTGGGTTTGAATGAGGCGCGCTACGACGATTGGCGGGAACTCTTTCGCTCCGTCGACCGAATCGAGAAGGTGACAAAGGCTGACATTCGCCGGGTGGCGAATGAGACATTCGTACCAGAAAACCGAACCGTGGGAATTATAGAATTTGCGCCGCCGCGGCCAGGCCAGCATCCACCTGCTGCTGAAGGCATGCAACCGCAGGGAGGTGGACAATAATGTGGACAACAATGAAGATGAAGCGCGCACTCTCTTCCTGGTTCGCTGTGGCGGTCCTCGTAGCTATATTCGGTAGCAGTCTGCAACTATGGGCGCAGACCCAGTCGCAAACTCAAACGTCGACTCCGGCTTGGCAGCAAATATCGATTCCAAAGTTGCCAGAGTTTCATCCACCGCAGCCGAAGCGCATCGTGTTGCCGAATGGCATGGTCGTTTTTCTTCAGGAGGACCACGAGTTGCCGATGATTGACGGCACGGCTCGCATTCGCGGCGGCGAGCGCTCGGTTCCGGCAAAGACGGTCGGTTTGACGGATGTCTACGGCGAAGTGTGGCGCACCGGAGGCACGAAGACCCAGACCGGCGATCAACTCGATGATTTTTTGGAGCAGCGCGCGGCAAAAGTTGAAACAGGCGGCGGTCCTGACTCGACCACTGCAAGCTTTTCCTGTCTGAAGGAAGATTTTGATGACGTCTTCCGCGTGTTTGTGGATGTGCTCAGGAATCCAGAATTTCGCGCCGAAAAAATTGAGATTGCACAGAAAGGACTCTACGACGGCATCTCGCGGCGCAATGACGATCCTTCGCAGATTGCGGGGAGAGAGGCGGCGAAGCTGGCGTACGGCGCAAACAGTCCTTATGCGCGAACTCCGGAGTATGCGACGGTTGCGGCGATCACGCGTCAGGATCTGATCGACTGGCACGCCAAGTATGTTCACCCGAACAACATTATTATCGGCGTCGTCGGTGACTTCGACTCGGCGAAGATGGAAGCGCGCCTGCGGGAAGCTTTTGCATCGTGGCCGAAGGGCCAGAAGGCAACCGATCCTGAGATCAAGATTGAGCCGGCAAAATCGGCGTATTACGAGGTCGATAAGACCGATGTAAATCAAAGCAACATTCAAATGGTGGCGCCCGGGATTACGCGCAAGAGTCCCGATTATTTTGCGGCTTCCGTATTCAACGAAGCTTTTGGCGGGGGATTTTCATCGCGCCTCTTCGGCGACATTCGGACCACTAAGGGTCTCGCGTATGCGGTCGGGGGCGGCATTGGCGCGGGATGGGATCATCCCGGTATATTGCGCTTGATGGTGAGCACCAAGAGCAAGACTACGGTCGAATCCATTCAGGCGCTCGACGAGGAGATTGCGGATCTGAAGAAGCGTCCGATTGACGACGAGGAGATCAAACGCGCCAAGGATTCGATTCTGAATTCTTTTGTCTTCCGTTTCGACTCGCCTGAGAAAGTTTTGCAGGAAAAAATGGCATACGAGTTTTATGGGTATCCCCTGGATTTTCTGGAAAACTTCCAGAAGGGAATCGAGAAAGTTACAAAAGAAAATGTGGCGGGTGTAGCGGCGAAATATCTCCATCGCGATCAGATGGCGGTGCTGGTTGTTGGTCATGTGAGCGAATTCGACAAGCCACTATCGTCGCTGGGCACGGTAAAGAAGCTTGATATTACGATTCCAGCGCCTCCGCCGGGCCTGGTTCCGGATCAGGGCGAGCATGAATAAACCTGATTTGGCGTGTTGTATGTGACCGCCGGGGTGATCGAAAAAAAGACGATGGAGCGAAGGGCGTTTCGCCCGTCTAGCACGGTGGTGGCCGGGCGGCGACGCCCGTCGCTCCGTCGCTCCATCGGTCGAGCAGTTTAGAAGAAACTCGCCCAACAGAACGGGCATCTGAAGTGCGTTTGCACATGCGACATACTTACGCATCGCCCAATCTCCGCTGACTCATGCCCACACCTACCATCGTCGACGTGCAGGGCCGCAAGCTAACCCTTACGAATCTGGATAAGGTTCTTTATCCCGCCACCGGTTTTACCAAGGGTGAGGTGATTGATTATTACGTGCGCATTGCGCCCGTGCTGGTGCCGCATCTTGCCGGCCGGCCGCTGACCATGAAGCGCTATCCTGGCGGAGTCGATCAGGAATTTTTCTTCGAAAAGAATGCGCCCAAGCACCGCCCGGACTGGGTGAAGACTGTGCCGGTCTGGAGCGAGGGCAACAACCGCCACGTCAATTACCTGCTTGCGAATGATTTGCCCACGCTAGTATGGATCGCAAATTTGGCCTCGATTGAACTGCATCCGTCGCTCTCACTCGCCACCGACATTTCGGTGCCGACGATGATTGTGTTCGATCTTGATCCCGGACCTCCAGCAAATATTGTGCAGTGCGCACAAGTCGGTCTTTGGGTGCGCGAGATTTTCGATCACTTCGGACTGCAGAGTTTTCCGAAAACCTCCGGCTCGAAGGGGCTGCAGATCTACATTCCCTTGAATACGAAAACCAGCTACGAGCAGACGAAGCCGTTTGCCCACGCGCTTGCCCGTCTGCTGGAGCACGAGCATCCCGGCCTCGTCGTCTCCGACATGAAGAAGGCGGTACGCACAAATAAAGTGTTTGTCGACTGGAGCCAGAACGACCAGCACAAAACGACGATCTCGGTGTATGCGTTGCGAGCACGCGAGCGTCCGACGGTTTCGACGCCGGTTAGCTGGGAAGAAGTTGAGCAGGCGCTAAAGAAGAAAGATGCAGCCTCGCTGGTATTCGAGGCGAAGGATGTGCTCGCCAGCATTCAGAAGACGGGAGACTTGTTTGAGCCGGTGCAGAAACTGAAACAGAAATTGCCGGAGTTATCGGGACTGGTGGGTGAATCGGGTCCAGAAAAAGAGGACAAAAAGAAGATATCCGTCCCGACGGGAGCTCGGTCAAGCCCGACGAAGAAGACGGCGGCGACGACGAATCCTAAGGCCAAATCCAAAACTCAAACTAAACGTACGACGGCAACGGCTAAGAAGACAACGAAGAAGGCGATTACTCGTGCAAGATAGTAGTCGATGGAGAGTGGGGATCCGGGCGTCCCCGCCCGGCAGAACCCTTCGAGTGCGCTCAACGCGAGACGTTCGTTACTCCGATAATTTAATTTAGGACGGGCGAGGACGCCCGTCTCTCCACTCATTAAACAGAAGTCAAGAAACAGAAGTCAGGCTCGGAAAAGCGCCGCAAGCTATAATCCTCCAACTCAACTTCTGCGAGTGACTGCTACTTTAGCTACGACGATTGCCTATGGCGCATCTTCATGTTGGCACCTCTGGATGGGCTTATCCTTCATGGAAGCCCGCTTTCTATCCGGAAAAACTGGCACAGAAAAAGTTTCTGAACTTCTACGCCTCGAAATTGAACGCGGTTGAAGTCAATTACACTTTTCGCCAACTGGTGAAAGAGACGACGATCCAGAACTGGATTGCTGAGACGCCCGAGCATTTCCGCTTTACCATCAAGGCGCACCAGGTAATTACTCACATCAAACGCCTCAAGAGCGCGGAAGAGTTTCTGAAACGATTTCTCTCCACTCTGGAAGGTTTGGAGCGCGGCGGCCGGCTTGGGCCGCTGCTGTTTCAACTGCCGCCAAATTTCAAAGCCGATCAGGTCGTACTTTCAGAATTTCTGAAATGCATCCCGCGAAGCGTGCGGGCAGCTTTTGAGTTTCGCAATGATTCATGGTTCAACGATGCCACATGGCAAGCCCTGCGCGAGCGCAATATCGCGCTCTGCGTGGCGGAGACGGAAGAACGCAATACTCCCGATGTACTCACCGCCGATTATGCCTACTACCGTTATCGCAAGCCGACCTACACCGCTGAAGAGCGACAAGTAATGGTTGGCCGCATGCGCGAACATCTCACTGCCGGCCGCGACGTGTTCGCATACTTCAAGCATGAAGAGACGCCGGAGGGTGCGCTGTACGCGGCGGACGTGTTGCAAGCGGTGGGCGGAGCGCGCGAACTGGGCAGCTAGATCTGGCATGTGCTGCCCGCATCCCGGTCGGTACTTTTTCGGTTCGCGATGACATCTCATACTCATTCGATGGCTTCTGACTCCAATGCCCGCACGCTCTCCGGCTTTCTCGATTACCTGCGCGTGGAACGCGGCTTGGCGAAATTGACCATTGCCGCGTACACCAGCGATCTCGTGCAGTTCACCGAATTTCTGGAGAAGCGGCAGGTCGTGCTTAGCAAAGTGCGGCGCGAAGACGTGCGCGAATATCTTCAGGAATTATTTTCCAACTCACTCGACGGCCGGTCGGTGGGAAGAAAACTCTCCGCCATTCGTCAGCTATACCGGCATCTCTTGCTCGATGAAAAGATCGACAAGGATCCCACGCTGAATATCGATCTGCCGAAGCAATGGAAGGTGCTGCCCAAGGCGCTGACGCGCGACGAAGTCGGGAAGATGCTGGCCGACAAGCGGCCACAAAATGATACGGCGCGTGGGCGGGCGCTCGCACTACGCGATCGCGCCATGATCGAACTTCTTTATGCCGGCGGAGTGCGAGTCTCGGAAGTTGCCGACGCGCGCCTCGAAGACCTCAAACTCGAAATGGGCTACATCATCGTGCGCGGCAAAGGCGATAAAGAACGCATGGTACCGCTGGGTGCTCCGTCTCGACGGGCCTTGCAGCAATACTTGAGTAGCGGAAGGGAACTCATTGTAAACAAACGAACTTCGCCGCTGTTATTTGTTGGCCTTGGTGGCCGTCGTTTGACCCGTCAGCGAGTTTGGCAGTTGGTAGGCGATGCCAGTCTCGCTTCGGGACGCCACGCCAGTCCGCACATGCTGCGCCACTCCTGCGCCACCCATATGGTGGAGAACGGGGCCGACTTGCGTACGGTACAAACCATCCTCGGTCACTCCGATATTTCGACGACGCAAATTTATACGCACGTTGCGCTTGACCGGCTGAAGAGCGTGTTTGCCGAGCATCATCCGAGAGCGAAGGCTAAGGGCAATTTGTAATTTTGTAATCGGGTAATTTTGTAATTTAAAACCGAGAAGTCCCTGCCAATCCGGTTCTAAATTACTAAATTACTAAATTACAAAATTACAAAATTACAAATTCTATGAGACAGGCCCGCACTATCGTCGAGCGCGCTGCCGATGATTTCCTACGGCACTTGAGGGAGGGTAACGCTTCGTTGCATACCATCAAGGCCTACGCCGGGGATCTCGACGTTTTTGCGGCTTACATCGGTTCTCGGGATTGGAAGGCCATCGATCACATTGCCATTCGTGGTTTTCTATCGCATCTCTACGACAAGGGATTGAGCAAGACCTCGGTCGCTCGGGCACTGGCGGCGGTGCGCTCGCTTTATCGCTGGCTGGCGCAAGAAGGCGTGGTCGAGCAGAATCCGGCGAAGCTGGTATCGACGCCTCGGCTGCCCAAAAAACTGCCGCGTGTGCCGACGATTGAGGAAATGAATTCCATGCTCGACGGCAAAATGCCGGAGGTCGCATCGTTTCCGGAACGCGATCGCCTGATGTTCGAACTGCTTTACGGTTGCGGTATTCGCAACTCGGAGCTGGTCGGCATCGATATGAACGACATCAGCCTGAGCAACGAAGCCATTCTGATTCGCGGCAAGGGGAAGAAAGAACGCTATGTTCCGTTCGGCGGTTCGGCGCTCGCGGCGCTTGGCGTTTATTTGCCGTGGCGCCAACAACTGCTCGCTACTCCAAAGAGCAAGCAAAATGAACCGCTGAAAAGTGCGACAGCGGCAAAGGGCATGGGCCCGCTTCTCATCAACCAGCGCGGTGGACGGCTGACCACACGCAGCGTGGGAAGGATCATCAAGCGGATTACCGTTGCCAAGGGGCTATCGTCGGACGTGCATCCTCACACTCTGCGGCATGCCTTTGGCACCCACATGCTGGAAGAAGGAGCCGACCTGCGCGCGATCCAGGAACTGCTTGGGCATGAGCGGCTGGCGACGACGCAGCGCTATACGCAACTCTCCGTCAAGCATGTGATGAACGTTTACGATCAGACGCATCCACGGGCGAAATGATCGAGACGAGCTTTAGGAAAAGTGTGGACGGGCGAGGACGCCCGTCGCTCCACGACCATAGCGGCAAATGAGCGTTTTGCTTGCGCCTTGCTCCCCCGGCGTGAGATAGTTTTTCGACTTCAACCTTCCGAGAATCTAACCGTGTCATGTTTCGTCTAATTTCGCGCGAAACCAAGTTCTTTGAGCTCCTTGCCGAGCTTTCCAGCTGCATGAACCAAGGAGCGCGCTTGCTGCGCAACATTATGGAAGATCCACACGACTTGGAATCGCAGGTGGAGCAGATGCAGGCCATCGAGCATCGCGGCGACAAGGCGATCCACGGCATCATGACCAAGCTGAACCAGACCTTTATTACTCCTTTCGACCGCGAGGATATTCATCATCTCGGCTCATCGCTCGATGATGTTCTCGACTTTATGAACGCGGCTGCCACGCGCCTCGTAATGTATAAAATCGCGCAGCCCCCGCCGGCAGCGGCGGAGTTGGCGGGAATCCTGGTCCTGCAATCCGGAGAGCTAGCGAAAGCCGTTTCGCTGCTCGAGAAGAATGGCAACGTGATGGACCATTGCGAAGAAGTCAACCGTCTTGAGGACGAAGCCGATCAAATCAGCCGCAAAGCCATTGCGGCGCTTTTTGAACACGAGAAGGATCCCATCCAGTTGATCAAAATGAAAGAACTTTACGAAGTGCTCGAAATGGCTACCGACAAGGCCGAAGACGCGGCGAATGTACTCGAAGCCATTGTGTTGAAGAGCGCCTAGCCCACCGATGCCACGCCCGCACAGGAGCGACTCCAGGTGAACGCGGAAGTTGTGCTGGTGGTCATTACAGTGCTGGTCGCATTGATTTTCGACTTCATCAATGGCTTTCACGACGCAGCCAATAGCATCGCCACAGTCGTCTCTACCCGCGTTCTCTCTCCCAAATTGGCGGTGGTGTGGGCGGCAGCTTTTAACTTTCTAGCAGCGTTTTTCCTAGGCACAGCCGTGGCCAAAACGATTGGCCGCGGCATGATTCGTCTCGATGCGGTCGATCAGTATGTAGTGCTGGCCGCGCTTTTTGGCGCCATCGTGTGGGATTTGCTGACTTGGTGGTGGGCTCTGCCTACTTCCTCATCACACGCGTTAATCGGTGGATATGCAGGCGCCGCCATGATGCATCAGGCGATTCATGCCGGTTGGCGTTCCGCTCCATCGGTGATCATTGCCGCCGGGTGGAACAAGACCTTGATCTTTATTGTCGTGGCGCCAGTAATGGGTCTGGTCATGAGTTTCGCGTTCATGGTTGGGATTTTTTGGCTACTGAGGAACAAAGTGCCGCAGCAAGTCGACAAGTGGTTTCGCAAACTGCAACTGTTCTCGGCGGCCTGCTATAGCCTGGGGCATGGCGGCAACGATGCGCAAAAAACCATGGGCATCGTCGCGGGAGCGCTCTATACCGCCGGATTTATGAGCAAGGAAGACATGCTCGGCAACTGGGGACACTTGCATTGGCCCATCATTCTCGCCGCTCATGCGGCGATTGCTGCAGGAACCTATTTCGGGGGCTGGCGGATTGTCCACACGATGGGGCAAAGGATCACGAAGCTCAAACCGGTTGGCGGTTTTTGCGCCGAGAGCGCTGGAGCCATTACATTGTTTGCCACTGCGCTGGCGGGGATCCCGGTCAGCACGACGCACACCATTACAGGAGCGATCGTGGGCGTGGGCGCAGTGAACCGTTTGTCGGCGGTACGCTGGGGCGTGGCTTCGCGCATTGTGTGGGCTTGGCTCTTCACGATTCCCGCTGCGGCGGTCATGTCCGCCGGCACCTTTTATTTGATCCGATTATTCCTGCGCCAGGCCTGATCCCATCCGACATCAAATCTTTCGTCCTACCCCCGCTCGTTCCTTCTATCCCAATATCGACCGTGCCAATGGGCAGCAAGGCCACGGGGACGCGTATGGCAGGGTTTGCCGCAAACAGAATCAGGCCGGAAATCGGAATTTCTTCCGACCCCGGCCTGCTTTCTTTTGACTAGCTGAACCGACGACTAGCTAACCGATTTAGTTATTTGGTCCTGAAGCGGCATTTGCCGTTGTAGCGGCCGCTGCCGTTTCTGCTGTGGTGGTTGGGGACGATGGGTTCCCAACGATGAATCGCGAAAGATGCGGGAAGAACGGTGTAACCTCGAACGGCATCTTGTCGCGCGCTGAAGTGATCGCGACCGGCTGCGCCTTTACGATCTCCACTCTGTCATCCCAGGGATTTAACTTGACCCGTCCACCGAGGGGCAACGCGGCAATCTGGTCGAGCTTGTTCCAGTCAAGCGCCGGAGCCGAGTTGGCCAGTTGTGCCATACGCGTTACCGTGCCGTTCTCTGTAATGTTGTTGCCCAGATGCGCCTGCAGCAAGGCACTCAGTTGCGGAGCGCGCGCCTGCAGCGCTTTGATGAAGAGGCCAGCCGATTCCAGCTTCTGAGCATACGGCGATGCTTTTAGCATCTCGATGGCTTTTTTGTCGGCGGCTGTTTCTTCTTCCGGAATGTGCTTAAATCCAAGGTTTTTGTAGGTGCTATCGTCGGAGAAAAGCATGCGGTCGTTGAATGCATACTGACTGCCCAGGTTGTGTCCCAGAACTATGTGCGCCAGTTCGTGCGCCAATACCATAGCCAAGCTGCCTTCATCGGGAAGCACATCAATTAACCCACGACTCAGAACGATCGTGTTGCCAACACTGAAAGTCTCGAGCGGCGAGGTCGTCAAAACCCGCGTCCTAACGGGCCGCGGCAGTTCAATGTTGTTCGTGATCTCAATGTTATTAACCACGGTTTGCAAAATCTTATCAACATCTCCTTCGGGCGCCAGCAGTCCAGCCCGTTGCAGCCGCTCTAAAACGTTATCTTCCGCCTGCTGCTGCCACTCGCGTTCCGCAGCTAACGGGGAAGCATCCTGCGCAGCCGCCGTTTCATCTTTAACGCTATCGACGCGGATGTTAGTAAGTTCATCGTTGGGAGTTCCGCTCTTTAAGTTGTATCCCCACATACGAGTCTGCGCCTTGAAAGCAATTTTGTTCTTCGCTCCCGCGGTAAAGTCGCCTTCCTCGCTGTAAATGTAGGCTGGTACCCAGTAGTCAGGCGTCAAGTTCAAGCGCCAGCTATCCATGTGGAAGTAATAACTGTTACGCGATGGGTGCGCATAGGTGCCATTCAGGCGGACAATACTGAAATCTTTATCTTCAACCCAAATGCGTCCGATGAAGCGTCCTTTGCCTGCATCCTTCTTTGGTGTGAGATCGAATATCAGGCAGCGCACGTCGCCGAGGAACTCGCGGCGAGCATAATGAAAGTTGTAGTGCTGCCGGTCAAAGTCATTGCGGTCGACGAAGACCATCCACGAAAAACCGAGCGGCTGGTACTGAAGCTTAAACTTCTTCGTAAGGCCGCCAAGCAGACGTTGCTTCATTCCTTCTTCTTTGTCTTTACCCTTGGCTTTATCTTGAAGGTAGTCGTTGCGGTCGATCGAGTCGCTGAGGTCCATGCGGCCTAGAAAGTAGTGGTCGTTCTGTGGAACCGGGCCGAGTTGCGTGTCCTGCGTGAGATCCTGCAGATAGGTCTCGACGATAGGAGTGCGCGGCGCAAGGAACTTGATCAGGTCCTTCTCGCGCGTGATCACCCGGTCAACCACCTGATCCATGGTGGTTGGAGGCGCCAAGCTTGCTTGGGACGGCTGTGCCGGCGTTGTTGCCGATTGCGTCGTGGAGGCTGGCTGCAGGTTCTGCGGCGCGGGCGCCGATTGTTGAGCCGTTGCCATCATTGTGGATGCCAGCAGAGCCAAAACCATCCAGTTGCTATTGCTCATAAATCTCCGCATAAATCTCAATCTCCAAAGTTTCAATATGCCAGTTGAAATACAACGTGTACGACTGCTGTCGAATCGATTGCCTGTCCGTTACGCAATGCCGGTTTGAATCGCATCTTATTGGCGGCGGCCACGGCGGCTTCGTCCAGACCGTGTCCTAGTCCCCGGACGACGCGATTCACATGTAACTGTCCATTTGCCGTGAAATTTACTTCCAGTAGGACTTCGCCTTCCAGCTTCAGATTTCTTGCTTCATCCGTATAAACAGGATTGGGCTTGTAGGTGATCTCTACCGGGCTGGTCGGTAAAGTGGTGTCCACGCGCTGGACGCGGGGAGTATTTTGCGCGATCTCCTGCGTGCCAAAGCCCGAACTTTGGACTCCCGCACTGCCACGACCGCTTCTGCGCCCGTCTCCCTGGCCGCCGGTCGCTACACCGCTGCCAAAATTGGCGCTGGCGACCGTCCCTTTGATTCCTTTCGCTCCGCCTGATCCGTTGCCTTCTCCTGGCCCGACCGGCATATCGAAAGAGCCGGCCGTGGATGCGATGAGTTTGCCGTTTGGTTTGCTGTGTTCGCTCGGCTTTAATCCGTTCGGATCGCCGAAGCCCCCCGTTTGCACTTTCTCAATCGGAGCATTCACCGTAGGCGTTGCCGAACTTCCCTGAAATTCTCCGGTATGAATCAGAACCGGACGCGCGCCGCTTGCTGGTTTCAACACCGCAGGCGCGAAATTATTAATTGTTACCTTGGGTGGCTCCATCTCTTGCTGCTGGGGTTTAGGAGCGCGAATTTCTCGTGGCACGACCAGTTTGGGCGTCTGAAACACCGGATCCGGCGGCAATAGCTTGGCATGCAACGGTGGCTTGGGCTTGGGCAGCCGTTCCGGTCGCAGGGCTGGACGCGGTATCAATTCTGTAATGCGATAGATCGGAGCGATCAGCAGCGTATCGGGACTGATGATCCCGGAGAGAATCAGAAAGAGAACCAGGGCGGTGAGCATTCCATAGCTGGTCGCAAAGGTGCGCCAGTTCCACTTCTTCTCTGGTAGCAAGCCGAGTTGAAAACTGCGATCGTACGCTGGCATATAACTCCCAAAAAGGAGGTCCAAGCTGGGGAAAAGAGCTCAGGTTGGAATACTCACATTATTGGAGAATGGGCAGGGGGTAAACGTGTCGCTTGCGCCTGTCCTTTGGTAACCATCCTGAAGTTCCGGTCGGGGCTTGCACAATTACTTCAGTGATGTCGCCCGATGGCGCGCAAAGATGTAGAAGACGGGAACGCCGGCGAGAATCACCAGGCATCCGCTCACCGAGCTTTTGAGATTGTCAGTGAACGTGTAATAGAGAAGCGCCGCGGAAACCACGACAAAGAGCGCCGGAACTACCGGATAACCCCAAACGCGATAAGGCCGCTCGGCTTGAGGGTTGCGTCGACGAAAAACAAAAACCGTACTCCCGGTGATCATATAGAAGAGCCACTCCGCGAAAATCGCGAGGGAAAAGAATTGCCGGAAACTACCGCCGAGGAGCAGAAGGACGATTGCGAGTCCGCACTGCACAATCAGCGCAACCGAGGGAGTGCGGAAGCGCGGATGAACCTCGGCAATCGCATTGAAAAAGTATCCGTCCCGAGCCATAGCAAAGGGCACGCGCGCCCCGCTCATGATGGATCCGTTTAAGGTTACCAGCATGGAAACTGCCATGCCGGCCGATACCAGGCCGGCGCCTGCGCTCCCTAGTACCAGCGCTACCGCGTCTGACGCCGGGCGCTCTGAAACTGCCACGGTTGCGGCCGGCAGCACGTACTGCACTGCGGCGTTAACCAATATGTAGAGCGCGCCCACTGTAGCCACTCCCCAAATCAGCGAGAGTGGAACGTTGCGCTGCGGATTTCTTATCTCCCCAGCAACCATGTTGAGATCGTTCCAGCCGTCATAGGCCCAAAGCGCAGCTACCAGCGCGGCGAAAAATCCGGCGATACCGCCTTTAGCGCCGGCAAATTCTGTCGCGAAATTCGCCCAAGTTCCTCCGCTGTAAGAAAAACCTACCGCCACAATTCCGAGGATGATGGCAACCTTTAGCAGGGTGAACAGAAACTGAAATTCTCCGGCGCGGCGCACGCCGATGTAGTTGAGCCACGAAATCAAAATCGTGGCGGCGACGGCCACCACTTGACCGTAGTTGACGGTGAAAGGCTGCGAAATAAAAGCGCGCGGAAAAAAAGAGAAGGCCGGAAAAGTGCCGAGGATTCGCACCAGTCCGGTGGTGATCGTCGCGATCGAAGCCGGCTTCGAGATCAGAAATGTTGTCCACGAGTAGAGAAATCCGGCGAGGGGTCCGTAAGCGTCGCGAACGTATACGTACTCGCCGCCCGCCTGCGGCTTCATCGCGCCGAGTTCGGCATAGGTCAGTGCTCCGAAGAAAGATAGCAAGCCGCCGACCATCCAGGCGAGATATACCAGGCGGGGCGAGCCTACTGCCTGCATCATTTCTGCTGGAACGAGAAAGATTCCGCTGCCTATGATTGTCCCCACGACGACGGCGCCGGCGTGCGACAACCCCAGGTCGCGAGCTAGTTCTGGACGCACATCACCGTGTTTTGCGATCGTAGGCATTTATCGTCTATCTTTTATCTTTGCATCTTTTATCTTTAAATCTTTAGGCCATTCGAAATAAGCGATTCCATCCGAGCGGTTTCACACCTGGTCCGCGATTTTGGTGGGCAGGGCTTTCGATTGCACTCTCCACATCAAGCTGGCCGAGTAGCCGACCGCGAAAGTCACGCAGGTTCCAATCGCGACCCACCAGGTGAAAGCTACGCTCGACCAGCGCCATAGATAAAGTTCTATGCCGAATCCACAAAGCATTCCAACAATTGCTCCGCGCTGATTCGCCCGCTTGGTTAGCACTCCAAGTAGAAAAACGCCGAGCAATGCGCCATAGGCGACCGATGCGATTTGCAATCCAACCTCGACCACGCGCCCCACCCGATGCAAAGCCAACACCGCTAGCGCAAAGAGTATCAGCGCCCAGGCTACCGTCGTTAGCCGCGCCAGCCGAAGGCGTTTCGCATCTCCAATCGCCGGACGAAAGCGGACATAGAAGTCCATGATCGAACTAGAGGACAGTGAATTCAGCGCCGCACTTAAGTTCGACATCGCGGCGGCCAGAATCGCGGCGATCAATAAACCTGAAATTCCGTGAGGCATGCGGCTGACTATGAACGTGGGATAGATCCGGTCCGCGCGCCCAAACGTAGCCGACGGAACCCGGTAGTAGGCGAACAGCATTACGCCCACAAAAAGAAATAAGGCGAACTGAAAGAATACCGCCATCCCGCTGGACAGCAACGCCAGCACCGACTGCCGGAGATTCCGCGCCGCCAGCAATCTCTGCACGATGAGCTGGTCGGTACCATGGCTGGCAGTGGTCAAAAAAGCGCCACCAATAATCCCGGCCCACAGTGTGTAAGGTTTCGCAAAATTCACATGCGGCCAGTGCGCCGAGATCGTGGGATCGAAAAGGTGAAGATCGAACACCTGGAGCTTGTGCAGCGCACCCGCAATCGCGTGCACCGATCCCCATCCTCCTGGCACGAGATGCAGAATCGTCACCAGCCCTACCAGCGTCCCGCCGACATAAATAAAGGTCTGCACCACATCGGTCCAGATCACCGCCGCGAGGCCCCCCTCGAACGTATAGATCAAGGTCAGCAGCGTGATGACCGCGATCGAAGCGATTTCGCCCGTGCCCAGAGCAATCGATACCACAATCGACACGGCATACACGCGTACTCCCTCCGCCGCCGCCCTCGTCAGCAAAAACAGGCCGGCCGTCACTGTGCGCAGCTCGGGTCCAAACCGATGCTCAATCAGCTGATAAGCGGTATACAACTCGCCGCGAAAATATTGCGGCAACAGCACAAAACTAATAATGATGCGCCCGATCATGTATCCCATCACGACTTGCAGAAAAGTAAGATTCGAATCGTAGGCGAGGCCGGGAATACTAATGATGGTTAGCGTGCTCGTCTCCGCCGCCACAATCGACAGCGAAATTGCCCACCACGGAATATCGCGGTCGGCGAGGAAATAATCCCGCATGGTGCGCTGTCGCTTGCGAAATCGCAGTCCAAAAAGAGTAATGCCGACCAGGTAAACCGCGATGATAAAAAGGTCGATGCGATTCAATCCCAAGCGATTCCTTCCCTCTCCAGCTGTGTGGAAACCTTTGTAGAGACGCTAGCCGTGTCTCCCGCAGCGCACAAGTGTTCGCAGCATTGTACAAGCATGTTCCACGCACGGCCGCTTTGAAAGTCTGATTATGTTGAAGCTGTGTTAGAAATAGCGCGATGGCTTACTATCTTGGAATCGATGGCGGCGGCACCAAGACCCGCTTCGTTCTGGCCGATGAAACGGCAATTCTCGCGAGAGTAATATCGGGCGGAAGCAACATTATTCGTCTGGGCGAGACGCAGGCCCGGGAAGTTCTGCGCAGCGCCATTCAGCAGGTGTGCACTGCAGCCAGGATTTCTCCCGAACAGATTCGCGCCACTTGTATCGGTGCGGCCGGCGCGGCCCGGCCTGAGATCGCGGGGAAAATTCGCAGCGTCTTCGCTGATTTGGCGCTCACCAACATTGAAGTGGTAGGCGACACCGTAATTGCTCTTGAAGCGGCTTTCGGCCGCGGTCCTGGCATCATCGCGATCGCGGGCACCGGATCCATCGTTTATGGACGCGACGCGGCTGGCCGCACCGCTCGCGCCGGAGGCTGGGGATTCGCCATCTCCGACGAAGGTTCTGGACACTGGATAGGCCGGAGCGCAATGTCGGCCATCTTGAACGCCCATGATCGAGGCCTCGAAACCGCGCTCACCCACCTCGCGCTGCAAACTTGGAAACTCCACTCCATCGACGAGCTTGTGCAACAAGCTAACTCCACGCCGCCGCCCGACTTTCCGCGACTGTTTCCCGTTGTTCTTCGTGCCGCCGAGGAGGGCGATGACATTGCGCGTGAACTGCTCGCTGAAGCCGGAACAAAATTGGCTGTGCTGGTGGCGATCGTCATCCGCCGCCTCTCATCGCAGGTTTCAGAGAGCCAATTCGCCGGAACTCCACCGGTAGCCGAGATGCCGCCAGTCGCAACAACGGGCAGCGTCTTTCGTCAGTCTTCCGACGTGCGCCAGATTTTCTACAATACGCTGCAGACAAATTTTCCTGGAATCGATGTGCGCCAGGATTTAGCCGAGCCTGTTGATGGCGCGGTAGCCCGAGCGCGCGCACTAATCGTTCCTTAGAGACGGGGCTTGCCCCGTCCTAAGCGTGACTGGGAATTCTGGAAGAACGAAATGTTCGAAGATGCAAAGGGTGGCACCGCAAAGTCCGAAGAGGCAATTTTCGAGCAGGAACCCGCGCACGTAGGTGAATCAGTTTCCGCCGCGGTTGCCGATTGGCTCCGTACCGCTGCTGATCCGGCTTTAAGAGGATTTGGCCTTGGCGCTCCTCAAGCGTGCCGACTTGCCTGCGGAAGTCCTTGAGAATCTATCCAAAAACGTCAAGGCACTTAAAAACCGCAAAGTTAAGATGGCGCTGGCCAGCCACCCCCATACCCCACGCCACGTTTCCGTGCCGCTAGCCCGCCAGTTCTACACTTTCGAATTGATGCGAGTGGCGCTTTTGCCTAGTGTTCCTGCGGACGTAAAAGTAGCGATCGACGATATCCTCATCTCGCGTCTCAAGATGGTCACGGCAGGTGAGCGTTTGACGTTGGCTCGCCGAGCGAGCGGCAGAGTAGCCGCGGCGTTACTACTGGATGTAGAGGGCGGCGACGGCAAAACCCTTAGTGGACGCGACGGGAAAATTGCTGACGGGAAAAGATTCACTGCTAAGCCTATAGCCCACGAGACCCGAGTCATGCAAACGGCGCTTGAAAATCCGCGGCTCACCGAAACTCTCGTCATCAGTTCCGTGCTGCGTCCGCTCGCTGGAGCAGGTCTCGTGAGTGCGGTTGCGCGACACCCAAAGTGGTCGAAGCGCAGAGAGATTCGCGCTGCCCTGCTGCGGACCGAGCATCTCTCGCTGGCGAACGCCTTAGAGTTCGGCCGCGAAATTCCCGCCCCTCTCCTGAGCGAAATACTGACAAATTCGCGCCTGCCCATTCGGATTAAAAACCAATTGCTTCGAGAAAGTGGGGGGCAGGATGGTGCACAGTAACTTTATGGCGATATTGCGGACGCATCGAAACAGAGTTTGGGAGAAATCAAGATGAATCAACTCACGCCAGCATTTCTGATCCTGCTGCTTTTAGCTGGGACCTTAGTTGCGACGAAAGAAAAAGTTCTCAGGGGCGAAGATTTCCTACGCCAGCTCGAAGCCAACTTTGCCGCGGACGTTGCTCAGCATGGCCATGAAGCATTCATCACCCACTTTGCGGAAGATGGTGTGGAAGTCGTGGACGGAGGCGGGTTCGACACCAAAGACGCCATGCGCAAACAGCCTGCCTGGCCGGAAGGGACGACTCTCACGTGGACGCCGATCAAGGCCGACATGGCGGCGTCCGGCGACCTTGGATACACCTTTGGCAACTACATCTTCACGGCCAAGAATAAAGAGGGAAAGTTCGTGACCACCTACGGCAAGTACACCTCAATCTGGAAGAAGCAGAAAGACGGCCACTGGAAAGTAGTCCTCGACATGGGAAACTCGGGCCCGAATACAAAATCAGAGAAGTGATCAGTAAGTCGTGCGCAACAACTGTCGAGCAGCAAGATGACGTCCCGGGGTTAATTAGGCTGCAGCTTTGGCACGAATGGCCGCCATCAGGCTTGCCGTGTTTGACACATCGATACCATATCGTTCCCCGCCACGTGCAATGGGACCGCCGATGGCATCCAACTCGAGCTGCCTGCCGGCCGCAACATCTTTCTGCATGGAACTGCGCATTGCCGGAGGAACACCCTCGAACACCGTGTAGATCTGGGCCGCGTCAAGCTCGGCTCCGCTCGCATTCGCCACTGCAGAAGCCTCGGCTACCGTCGACTTCAATTTTATCTTCCAGGCCTCATCGGCAAGAATTTCTCCAACATTCAACCCCGATGCCGACGTGACCAGCGCGAAAGGCGCGAGGAAACACAGCTTATTCCAGAGCAGAGTCTGCTCGTTTTGAATGAATTGGCAGGTGAATCCAAGCTTACGCAGTTTCTCGACGATGGCCCCCATGAGCGACTCGCTGCTGCTGGCGAGATTCAAGCGAACAAAGGGAGAGCGCTGGATAAATTTTCCTGGACCGCTGCGCTCCGCTTCTACCGCAATCGTTGCCGGTATCACAGTTTCTTTTCCAAAGCGTGCCCGTAGCACCTCAATGTGATCAACCCCATTGAGCAAGGGAATCACGTGACGCGGTGATTGCTTTACGAGCCCTAGTGCAGTTTGCAATTGATAAGTTTTGGTGGCGATCCACAACACATCACTTGGTTCCGTTAGTGTGGTGGCAGCTCTCGCCGGCGCTGTTATAGGTTCGATGCCGGACGGACGTTCCAAAGATAAGTTGTGAGGATAGCCTGCCAACTTATCAGGTCGAACTATCACGGCGACGTCTTCGCCAATGGACGCCAGCGTCGCCCCAACTAAACCTCCAATTGCTCCGGCCCCTAATATTGCGTGTTTCATGCGGCTCTCCAGAAAAGCATACGCTACGGTACTTTTGGATGCCGCCATGAGCGCCCTCGACTCGTCTTTACGATGCGAGCGATAATCTGTCACACTGACCGAGAGCTCCTGACCACCCATTATTCGCGAACCGTATGGGCAAGATTCACGTCCTTCCCGAAAGAGTTGCCAACCAGATCGCTGCCGGCGAGGTGGTTGAGCGTCCTGCGTCGGTAGTGAAAGAGTTGCTGGAGAATGCGCTGGATGCGGGTTCCACGCGGATTCGCATTCAAGTTGAGGCAGGCGGGAAGAAGCTGATTCAGATAACCGACAACGGATGCGGCATGGTGCGTGATGATGCGATGCTGGCGTTCGAGCGTCACGCTACCTCCAAAATTAAAGACACCGACGACTTGCTGAGCATCTCGACCCTGGGATTTCGGGGCGAGGCTCTGCCCTCCATCGCATCCGTTTCCCGCTTGCATCTTGAAACTCGTGCCGAAGAAGAAGCTGCCGGCACGGTCGTCGAAATTAACGGTGGCAAAATGATCCGGGTGGAAGAGGCCGGTCTGCCGCTGGGGACATCGATCACAATTCGCGATCTTTTTTTTAACGTGCCGGCGCGCAAGAAATTTCTGAGAGCGGAATCGACCGAACTCTCGCACATTGCTTCGCTGGTCACACACTATGCGCTGGCGCATCCGGACAAGCATTTCGAGTTGCACGCCGCAACGAATGCCTTGCTGGTGGCGCCCCCCGTGGCGGGTCATCGCGAGCGCATCTACCAGGTATTTGGGCGCGAGACTTTGGACCAGTTGATTCCGCTCGCGGCTGTGCAACCATTGGAGCGTATCGGTCTGCCGCAGCCTCCACCCTGGAGACGCGCAGCCGAACCTGCTGTCGATGAAACGATCAATAGCGCGGATCAGGCTTCGCGGGCGGAAGCTCCCGCGCCACAGGATTTCGGAGAGGTGCGGCTGCATGGCTTTGTATCCAAACCGGAGATTCAGAAGCTCAATCGCAATTCAATTTTCATTTTTGTGAATGGCCGTCTGATTCGCGACCGCCTGATTCAGCATGCGATCACCGAGGCTTATCGGAATATTTTGCCGCCAACGGTATTTCCGGTAGTCCTACTTTTTATCGAGATGCCGGCTGCTGAAGTCGATGTGAATGTGCACCCGTCGAAAACGGAGGTACGCTTCCGCCAACAGACGGTGATTCACGATTTCGTACGTGAATCAGTGCGAGCGGCATTGATGAAGGCGCGGCCGGTCCCGCAATTTTTGACGGAGATTCGGGCGCAAGCAACGGCCAGCCCCGGTCTGAGCAGCCCCGGCCCAAGGAATCAAGCTTTTACCGAAGCAGCGAGCGGCACCGCAGATACGCAACGCGCTCCCTGGCGCGATTTGTACGAACCGTTGGCTGCAGGCGGATTTACGCTGCAGGCACCCACACTTCCCGCGACGACGGCGCATCTCGAATTCGAAGCTGGAATTTCAGTCGACGCCAATGCTGCTGTCTCGCTGGCACGTGCGCCGGAAGACCCCGTTGCTTCACAGGTCGGTGCTGAACTGACAATTCCCGATCACGGATGCGCTCCGCCAATTGCGCAAGAGCCGCAGGCCGCGCCCACTCTGGAATCATTGCGTACACTGCGGCCGTTAGGCCAGATCAGAAATTCATTTATTCTTGCGGTCAATGAAGACGGCTTGTGGATCATCGATCAACACGTTGCTCACGAGCGCGTGCTTTTTGAACGAGTGCTGCGGCAACGCTCCGCTCAACAGGTCGAGAGCCAGCGCTTGCTCATGCCGCTCATCATTGAATTGACGCCAGCGCAACAGGCAATCTTCCGCGAAATAGCAGAGGAACTGGCGCGAAATGGGTTTGAGGCGGAGCCGTTTGGCGCGCGCAGCGTGGCGGTAAAAATCGCTCCCGCAGGAGTGGACGCGGCCCAAATCGAACACATGATGAATGAGATCTTCGAGCAACTGACTCGTGAAGACCAAGCCATTAATCTCGATGCAGTGCGCACGCGCATAGCGGCCTCGATTGCGTGCCATGCCGCTATCAAAGTCAACATGCCGCTCGAACAAAATAAGATGGAATGGTTGCTGACGGAGCTTGCTAAAACCGAGCATCCGATGACCTGCCCCCATGGCAGGCCAGTCGTGCTGCGCTACTCCATGCAGGATATTCAGAAGGCATTTAAGAGGATTTAGCTGCGAGGTCCGAGCGTCGGGCTGCGAGCCAGAGCTAATTTTGCGTTAGAAACGCTCGAAGCGCGCAGCTAGGAGCTCGCGGCCCGAAGCTCGCATCAGCGAGCTCGAATGTGCAATCTGTGTGTTCTAATTTGATTATGACTGACCTCGAACTTCTGCAAGCACGCATGCAAAAGTGGCATCTCGACGGTCAGCCCGTACGTACTCTCGATGGCGCGCGCGTTTTTCTCGAGTCGGTAGGATTTTGTTTGATGTATCCGACGCGGCCTGTGATTCTGGCGCCGACTTTCATAGGGGCCTGGGTCGGAGCGGATGACAAACTGCCGGCGCGACAGCATGCTTATGCCGATCCTCGGGCAAAAGAGGCGACGGAGTTGATGGTGCGCGCGCTGCGCGACAAGGCAGCTTATGAAGCGCCGCTGATTGATGAGAGCAACGCTTTTCTGCTGGCACCCTCGGTATTTCCTTATTTCTATTCGCTGGTGGGCGAGCGCAACCCGAAGCAGCCACCCGCGTCAGGTCCGCGCTCTCCTTATTCTCCGCTGGCTTGTGATGCTTTCGATATCATCCGCCGGCGCGGCCCAATATCAAAGACTAAGCTCGGCGAGGTGCTTGGCGGTTCGGTATCGAATGCTGGCCTTGATCGCGGACTGAGCGAATTGTGGGCCAAGCTGCGCATCACGCGTGTGGATTACACAACAGCCGACGGTTCGGTATGGGACGAATTGTCACGCTGGGCACCCGATGTGGTCAGGGAAGGGGTTGGAATTTCCGTGCCCGAGGCGCTCTCGGCATTGGTGTCTAAATATCTGGAATGCGTGATCGCAGTGGAGGAAGGAGAAGTCGAAACTTTCCTCGCGAACTTCGTTCCTCGAACCAGAGTTAAAGAGGCAGTCCATGCTCTCCTGTCCGCCCGCGAATTAAGCTTTGTGCATGTGGGAAGCAAATCGCTTTTGCAGGTGACGCCGCCAAAACAGGTGTACGTCCCAAAGCCGCGCCCAGAGCGGGTCAGCTAGACCCCGCCAGAACCTTTCTCTCTACTGCATTTGCCGGTTCTTTTCTGTATTCTGTGGTCAAGATTCTGTAGTCAATGTCCGGTAGTCAATGTCCGGTACGCTTTGTGTACAATGCTCACTTCGCCTATGCGCTCTGCCAATGTACTTGAACCTGTACTTGAACCAATGACCGATTCTTCCCGATCAAAACTTATTATCGCCATCGATGGCCCCGCCGGAGCCGGCAAGAGCACCATTGCGTCGCGCCTGGCACGCAAACTCGGGTATGTGAATTTGGAGAGCGGGGCGATGTATCGCGCGCTGGCACTGAAGGCGATCGAGTGGGACGCGTCCTTCGAGGACGAGGCTGCTCTGCTGAAGATGGCTCAGGATTCGAACATTACGCTGGAACGCTCCATCGGCGGCAATCGCGTTTTACTTAATGGAAAGGACATTTCAGCGCGCATCCGCGAACGCGATGTAACAGAGGGCGCGTCTCGCGTCTCCGTTCATCCCAAGGTGCGTGAGTGGATGGTTGCGCGGCAGCGCGAGATGGGAATTGGGGGCGGAGTGGTGATGGAAGGCCGCGATATCGGCACAAAGGTCTTTCCTGACGCTGATTTAAAAATTTTTCTCGACGCCGACCCGGTAATTCGCGAGCAGCGGCGACTCGACCAGCAGAAGGTGAAGGGCGGCGCATCCGCACAGGCCATGGCCGCTGAGCTTCGCGAGCGCGATCAACGCGACCGCACGCGCGCCGCTTCTCCGTTGGCAGTCGCCGAAGATGCTGTAGTGCTCGACTCTACGAAAATGAGCGAGGATGAAGTGCTGAATCGCATCGAGGAGTTGGTGGAGCAGCGACTCGCGGCCGGAGAATAATCCTCGTGCGCTCTCCCTCCTCGATCCGATGCTTACTCGGACCCATTGCTTCGAATTCACTAGTCGTCCACTGCCGGAGACTACTTACGCTTAGATCTAATCATCCGCGACCTGCTCAAGAGCGAGAAGTATCAGCAGCACCAATTACAACACCCGAGGGATGCACCAGCAAACTGAAAAGATACTAACTGACTATGTTCTGGCGGCAGCAGAGTAACCTATATTCAGAACTTGAGGTTATCTCTGTTAGTAACGACGGAATCGTGTTACACTCACGCGCGTTCGAAGGAGTCTCCTGTGAATTCATATGTTCGCCGTTCCGTCTATCGAGCGGTGGTTCTTTGCGCACTTTCCGGCCCCCTCTCGTCGACCGCGACGACCTATCTCTATTTAAATAGCCAACCGGGCGATTTCGTCGGAGGTGGAATCAAGCAAACACTCACCCCGGCCGATGGAACGTTCTCAGTCAGCAATGGCGCCAACACTGTGAACGTTGCTTTCAATACACCCACTTACAGCCAATTCTGGTATCTGGATTTCGGCTCGCCCCTGTCTATGAAGTTTGCAAGAGGGCAATATGTAAGCGCACAAAGGACTCCGTTCCGCGGGCCCACCCGGCCGGGCATTGACGTAAGCGGAGATGGACGAGGTTGTAACACCGACACAGGTCAATTCCTGGTATCCGACTTCGCATTGGCCGCGGATGGAACCGTGGCTCGACTTGCAATCGACTTCGAGCAGCATTGCGAAGGAGGCTCGGCCGCGCTGTACGGTTCGTTGCGCTACAACTCAAGTGCAAGTCAAGTGGCGCGCCTGGGGGTCGGACGCGCGTTCACCCTGAAAGGCAATACTGGAACCAGCGATGGTGTCGTCGAGATTGCCCTATCGATGCCGAAAACAAGCGTAGTAACGGCTCACTACGCGACGGCTGATGGCACCGGCTTACAGGGAGTCGATTACGAAGCCACGACTGGGACAGTGACGTTCCAACCCGGGGTGACCTCTCAGTACGTCGTCGTCCCCATTCTCGGAGATCGCCAGCCGCGGGGAAACAAGACATTTAAAACTCAGCTGAATACGCCAACCGGTGCTCTATTGGGTGCTCCATCCGCATCCGTACTTATTCGAGATCCAAATATCAACCAGACCGTTCTCGCGATGAGCAGTCAGCCTGGTGACTACATCGGCGCGGGCCAGCAATATCTAATCACCCAGTCCGACGCGGTTTTCACAACGAATACCTTCACAAATGTGGCGACGATCCAGGCACAAAACGGCGACTACTGGGACACGGATTTCGCCGGTCCGACCAGCGCGCGGCTCACTGCAGGTGAGTATCTGAATGCGCAGCGGTATCCTTTTCAGTCCGCTGGCATTCCGGGCCTGAACGTCGATGGAGCGGGGCGTGGCTGCAACACTCTTACAGGCAACTTTGACGTGCTCAAGGCGGTTTACAGCAGCACCGGAGCCTTGCAGGTTTTTTCCGCAAATTTCGAGCAACATTGCGAAGGCCAGACTCCCGCATTGTTTGGCTGGCTGCGCGTGCGCTCTTGCAACAATTCTCTGTGAGTGACGCCGTCATCCAGGGATCGTCAGCAGTATTCACTGTGACGTTGAATCCATCACTTGCCTCAACCGTCTCAGTGAACTTTTCAACGGTGGACGGAAGTGCGATCGTCGGCACGGACTACACAGCCACCTCCCAAACCTTAACCTTCTCTCCAGGCATTCTGCAGCAAACTATAGCGGTGCCGTTGCTGAGTTCCGGGAACGTTCCGAAGAAGATTTTCTACGGCCGGCTATCGTCGCCGAGCGGCGCGGCGGTGTGGGTCAGCGAAAGTTCGTCAGCCTTTTGAGCCCATTTCCAGGATTCCTTAGCAGCGGCCCGATCTCAATCGTGGCCATCGCCGCGGCGTGTTAGTCGTACCCGGGGATCTCCATTATTTCTTTACTATCCCAATTCCCAACTCTCGCAACTGTGTCTCCGCCACCGGCGTGGGAGCCTCCATCATCAAATCTTTTGCAGCAGCGGTTTTAGGAAAGGGAATTACCTCTCGCAGGCTGTCGGCCCCAGCCAAAATCATCACAATGCGATCGAGGCCAAGCGCAATTCCGCCGTGCGGCGGCGTGCCGTACTCGAGTGCATCCAGGAAAAAGCCGAAGCGCGAGCGCGCCTCTGCTTCGGTCATTCCCAGGGCGTGAAAGATTCGGCTCTGTATATCTTGCCGATGAATACGGATCGATCCCGATCCCAATTCTGTTCCGTTGAGCACGACGTCGTAGGCGAGCGCACGCACCATGGCCGGATCGCTTTCCAGTTTGTCCATATCCTCGTCGTGGGGCGAGGTAAATGGATGATGCGCCGCCATCCAGCGCTTTTCACCCTCGTCATACTCAAACATGGGAAAGTTCGTGACCCACAGAAAGCGGAAATCACCTTTCTGGAAAAGTTTGTGCCGATCAGAATATTTCTGCGCCAGCGCGACCCGTAGTAATCCTGCGGAGGCGTAGATTGCGAGTTCAGCCGGTGTGACCTTGCGCTTACTTGCCGGGTGCGCGTCCCCACCCGCAGCTGCTTGCGTCGAGCCGACAACGAGCACCAGGAGATCGTCGGCCGCGACACCCCCTGTCGTCCGCACTTTCTCCCGCACTCTCGCAGCCGCCTCCGGAAATTTTGTTTCGATGCGTTTGAAATCTTCAAACACGCGCGCTCCGCCCTTCGAAACAAACAGCGGCTTGATGTCGTCCCGCTCCTTGCGTGAGAGTTCGCCGACACGCGGAATGCGCAGCGCAATTACAGGCAAATCTTTATTGATTGCGAGATGTTCCAGATCGGCAGGAGCAAAACAATCGGCTACGTCGGTAAAAGCTGGAAGCCTAAGATCAGGTTTATCGATGCCGTACTGCCGGATGGCATCGTCAAAGTCCATGCGCGGAAATGGCGTTTTGATCTCATGCCCGGCCGCCTTGAAAGCAGCCGTCAAAAAACTCTCCACCGTCTCCCAAACGCGCTCTGGCTGCGGATAACTCATCTCGAGATCGATTTGTGTGAACTCCGGCTGGCGGTCGGCGCGCAGATCTTCGTCCCGGAAACAGCGGACGATTTGAAAATATTTGTCGAAACCCGAGATCATTAATATTTGCTTGAAAAGTTGCGGCGACTGCGGCAGCGCGTAAAAAGCTCCCGGTTGGACGCGGCTCGGAACGAGATAATCGCGCGCGCCTTCGGGCGTAGAGCGCGTCATGAACGGCGTCTCGATTTCGAAGAAACCGTGCGCTGCCAGGTTCTCGCGGATCGCAAGCGCCACCTTGTGCCGCAGTTCGATATTGAACTGCATGGCATCGCGGCGCAGATCGATGTAGCGATATTTCAAACGCATCTCTTCGTTCGCCAGCACCGTATCTGATGGCAAAAACGGCAGCGGCTTTGAGACGTTAAGAATGCGCAGTTCCTCCACCACCAGTTCTATTTCGCCAGTGGGAATATTCGGATTGATGGTGTCGGCATCACGGCGCTTGACCGTGCCGATCGCCGCGATTACAAACTCGTTGCGCAGCGCTTCCGCCTTCTGGTGTACGGTGGCGTTCAGTTCATGGTTGAAAACGACTTGGGTCACGCCGGTCCGGTCGCGGAGATCCACGAATATGATCTGCCCAAGGTCGCGGCGGCGGTTGACCCATCCCATGAGCACGACTTTTTTACCCGCATCGGAGAGCCGAAGCGCCCCGCACATATGAGTTCGTCTTAGATCGCCTAGAAAATCGAGCACATTTTTGCCTTATGTAACCGGATTTGTAATGCCAAAGTTTGTTGACCGGAAATTCCGGCGTGAGCGGGATCGCCAATTATAAGATCGCCGATTACAAGATCGTTGATTAATAAGATCGTTGATTATAAATGGAAGCGGATACAGAATGAGAGACAGGAAGCCGGGAGGCGGACCTGCCAGCGCAGGTAGGGGAACTTCGACTTAATTGTTAAAGAAATACTTTGCCTCTTATTGGCAAGAAACTGTCACTAAATTCTCCTCATCGGCGGCGGCCGGCACAGCAATAGCCTACTAGAACTACAGTATGGATTGGATACAGCCTTGCTGTACTCTAATCATTGCGCTATGAGCACGTTTGACCTTGATTCGCAAACGCGCCGCAAACTTGGTCACCAGCTTATCGAAGTAGTAGATCAGTTCTTTAGTTCTCTGGCCGATCGTGCGGTTCAACCACCTGCTGATGAACGGGTTTACCCGTCTCATCTCGAGCAAATGCCTACGATTGGGCAAGACCCGAGTGAGGTTTTCGATCAGGTCTGCCGGGAACTAGTCGATCGGGGGTTCCACGTTCCCAGCGCCCATTACCTGGGAATGATGAATCCCACCCCTACCTACATGGCATTCCTTGCCGAGTCGCTGGTCGCGGCGCTCAATCCACAGCTTGCCAGCGTGGACCGGTCTGAGACGGCATCAAGAATCGAAGCGGAAACCGTAAGCTGGATTGGGCAGCTATTGGGATGGCGTAGCGCGCCCGGTGGGACGTTCACGACCGGCGGAAATGAAGCTAACCTTAGCGCGTTGGCGATGGCGCTCTCTTCTCAGTTCCCTAACGTGGTCGAGGAGGGCCTAGCCGATATTGGCGGGCAGCCGACATTCTACGCCTCGACCGAGGCTCACCACTCCTTAGAGAAGTCGGCTGGCATCTTGGGCATTGGGAGAAGGGCCTTACGCCGTATTCAGGTCAACAAGCA
>Ga0137395_10000079_pt1 | contig 29913 bp, 30 predicted proteins | sample czobulk216metaG_FD_108283 | JGI IMG/M metagenome (GOLD analysis project Ga0137395, IMG submission 108283) | Vadose zone soil microbial communities from Angelo Coast Range Reserve, California, USA - czobulk2.16 metaG | ecosystem: Environmental > Terrestrial > Soil > Vadose zone | place: USA...
GTTAAGAAAACGATTAGCCGGATCCAATCCGTGCTCGCCGACAAGCGGGACCGATTGCTGCGCTGCTACCAAAAATGCCACTGCATATACAAAACCAAGCAGCCGCAGAATGACGAAGCGCGTCAGCCAATAGGAATTTCCGCGTGCGAAAAGTCTATCGAGCACGTTTTCCCCCTTCATAAGACGAACGCGATTCCGGCGTCTCGTTTCAACGCTTAACGTTCATCATCCGACGCACAATACTCAACGTTCAAAGCGTTGCCGATCCACAATCTCACCTCCGCAATCCGCCATCGCCTGGTCCCGTTGACACTTACCGCGACGCGTTCAATTTTCTTCCCTTCGCGGCAGGGTAGCTCAACAGTAGAAGAGCCCCCGAAAGCCTTTGGGGTTGGTCGCGTTCGCTTCGCCGGTATAAATAGGAAGAAACAAAAGCCAGGGTAGCTCAGCGGTAGAGCAGGGGACTCATAAGCCCTTGGTCGGGAGTTCGATTCTCCCCCCTGGCATTTTTTACGAGTTCGAGTCTCCCCGGCGCTCCCCTACTCTTTCGACTTGAAAATATACGGCGCCAAATCCCTTTCTCCGCCGCGGAGCGCAGCCATGAAGCACACTCCGTTATGCTCGGTGACGGCGCCGACCCACCCTTCCTGATGCACATAGCGCCATCCAGGAAACCCCAACACCGCGCCCGTCTTGACGTCCCTTTCCGCCGGGAAAAGAAAGAACTGCATGCGCTTCTCAGTTACCCAGATTTGGGCGATGCGTCGCGACTCATCGTCGTCAAAAACCCGGCAGCCGATGGTAGGAAAATCCGCGAATTCCTCCGGCACGTCGTAATGCTCCAGCCCATGTTTCATGAAAAATAAGTCGCTCAAAGTGCCCGCATCAGCGTTGACCGGATCGAGCAGGACCGATCGTGTCGAACCCGCGATCGTCAATAATTTGCGCGCGGTCGCCGAACCGGGGAAATCATTTAGCCTGCCAAGAAGTTGAAAGACAAACACGCCAGCGATGACCACCACAGCAATGCCGATCGCCAGGGCGGCAGGATTGCGCGCGGTTTTTTTCCATGTCCGTCCCGGAGTAGCGATCAGCTCCTTCTTTGAGAACCATTCTGCAGTTTCTGGCGGAATAGGGATCGCTCCAACCAACGACGCCACTGCGCGATCGAAGCTGCGTTGATTGGCAAATTCATTAGAGTTACTCGCACGGAATAATGCCGAACGCATGGAACGGTCGCGAATCCGCTCCTCGCTGATTGGCGCGCAATTCAGCAGAGCCCGTTGCCGGCGTGATAACCGCTGCGTGTTCATAGCGCTGGTTTGTCGGAAATCCTAGTATTCAGCCAGGCTTGAAATTGCCGCCGTCCCAGCGCCAGTAACCGCGAAAGTTCGCCGGGCTTGAGTTCGGTCAGATCAAGAATTTCGCGATAATCGAATTCATCCAGATAAAAAAGGGCAAGCGCAGTCCTCTGCGGCTCCGGCGCGCCGGAGATCCAAATTGCCAACTGCGTTGGCTCCAGCTGCTCGATCTGGGACGAAGCCTGCGGAGTTAAGTCATGCTGATCCAGTTCGAGTGGCTCAGCTTCCAGGCTGGTTTTACTCGCCTCCAAACAGCGCCAGCGCGCTTCCCGGAAAAGCCAAAACGGTTCCTTGGGCAGTTCGCCATGAGCCGCGCGTTGAGCCGCCTCACGCAGAGTTGTTTCAAAGATTTCCTGTGCCTTGCGTGCGTCGCCCAGCATCAAGAAACAAAAGCGATAAAGCTGCGGCAGATTTTGTGGTAGATCCGGCACGCTTCTTTCCCCAAAACTCAGCGCATTCTACGCGTGTCGGTAGGATCGACAAGCAGCGATTCGCTCCTGTATCCGCTTCGCTCTGCGAGGCGGCTATAGCTTCTCCAGACGGCGTGCGACTTCCTCGGCGTTTTCCCGGCTGTTGAAAGCCGAAATGCGAGAATAACCTTCGCCTTGCGCGCCGAAACCGCTGCCTGGCGTGATGATCACGTGCGCCTCATGCAGCATGCGATCAAACATTTGCCAGCTGCTCAGGCCATCTGGTGTTTTAACCCAGATGTAAGGCGCATTTACTCCGCCAAAAGCCCTCATGCCGGATCTTCCCGCAGCTTCCCGCAGTATTCTTGCGTTGCTCATGTAATGATGGATGAGAGCGCGCATTTGTTCGCGGCCTTCTTGCGAATACAACGCTTCGGCGCCGCGTTGCACCGGGTAATTCACACTGTTCGCCTTTGTGCTCCAGCGCCGCTGCCAAAGTGGATGGAGAGGCAATCGGCGGCCGTTCTCTGTCCGGGCGAGCACCGATTTCGGCATTACCGTAAAGCCGCAGCGGACGCCGGTGAAACCACCGTTTTTGGAAAAACTGCGCAATTCAACTGCACATTCGCGCGCACCGGGGATCTCGAAAATGGAATGCGGAGCGTCCGGTTCCGAAATATACGCTTCGTAAGCGGCATCGAACAGGAGCAGGGCCTCGTGTTGGCGCGCGTAATCGACCCAGCCTGACAATTGTTCACGCGACGCAACCGCTCCCGTTGGGTTGTTCGGAAAACAAAGGTAAACAAGATCGACATGCTCCTTTGGCGGTTCGGGCACGAAATTATTTTTCGCGGTGCAGGGCAAATAAAGGATACCCTCGTAGCTGCCGTCTTTTCTGCAGTCGCCCGTGTGGCCCGCCATCACGTTTGTATCCACATAGACTGGATAAACCGGGTCGGGGACTGCGACTTTGTTTTGGTCCCCGAGAATATCGAGAATGTAACCACAATCGCATTTCGATCCGTCGGAGACGAAAATCTCGTCATCGGCGATGTCGATGTTGCGATCGCGGTAGTCGTGCCGCGCGATTATCGCTCTTAGAAATTCGTAGCCGTGCTCCGGTCCATAGCCGCGGAATGTTTCTCGTCTTCCCAGTTCATCTACCGCACGCTTCAGTGCGTCAATCGCCGCAGGTGGAAGCGGTTCCGTGACATCGCCGATGCCGCAGCTAATTATTCTCTTCGCAGCTTTGGGGTTCGCGTCGCAAAATTCCCGCACCCGACGGGCGATTTCCGGAAACAGATAGCCAGCCTGCAGCTTGAGATAATTTTCGTTCAGGTAAGCCATGCGTCTTGGGCAGCGCACACGTCTCGCGTGTTGGCGAAAGCGTCTCGCTTTTGCGAACTCCTTCACGTTCGGCACCGATGGGCGTTCGCAGGTACAAGCTAAGTGGGTTTTGGCGAGACGCCAAAACCAACACGCGAGACGCGTGCGCTACCCAGCCGCGGAATTCGCTGGCGCCAATCAGTAATTTTTCGCCACGGCGTCCCAGTTCACCACATTCCACCAAGCCTTGATGTAATCGGGCCGGCGGTTTTGGTATTTGAGATAATAGGCGTGCTCCCACACGTCGAGGCCGAGGATGGGAGTGTTTCCGTCCATCAAGGGGCTGTCCTGATTCGGTGTCGAGACGATCTCAAGTTTTCCGTCCTTGTTTTTGATCAACCACGCCCAGCCGCTGCCGAAACGGCCAACACCGGCAGCGCCGAATTTCTCCTTAAATTGATCGAAGCTGCCAAAGGTGGACTTGATATCCTCGGCCAGTTTGCCTTTCGGTTCGCCACCCGCCTTCGGGCCCATGATTTTCCAGAAGAAGGAATGGTTAGCGTGGCCGCCACCATTATTGCGGACAACCGTGCGAATCTCTTCCGGCGCAGCTTTAAGATCACTGATCAAGTGCTCAACCGATTTTTTCTCCAGATCGGCTTTGCCTTTGATGGCGTTATTGAGGTTAGTGATGTAAGCCTGATGATGTTTGGTGTGATGGATTTCCATCGTCTGCGCATCGATGTGCGGCTCCAAAGCATCGTACGGATAAGGTAGTTTAGGTAATTCGTAAGCCATAATGAATCACAGTAGGCCACGAACAATTGCGGTCAATCGCGAGGAGTATCTGAGCCGGAGCAATGGAGTAATGGGGCAGATCACTACTCCACTACTCCAACACTCCACTCTTATCCGCGGCCGTCGCACCGATAAAAGCTTGGACGATGTCCGAGTCCGCTGCGGTAATTCAGGTACGTTGCGAGAGCGAGCAGCGGAAAATTCTGACGATACATGTCGTACTTCAAATAGAAGACGCGCGGGAACCCCGTGCCGGTGATTTGCTCTTCATCCCATGAGCCGTCGGACTTTTGCAAGCTGAGCAGGAAACGCAAACCGCGTTGAATACTCGACCGGTCGAGATCGCCACATGCGCAAATGCCCATGATTGCCCAAGCGGTTTGGGAAGCTGTGCTCTCCCCAATCCCCTTGGCCGCCGGATTTTCATACGTGGCGCAGGTCTCACCCCACCCGCCACCGTTATTCTGACAGCTCTCGAGCCAATCGCGCCCCCGCAATATCCAGTCCTGCGTCATATCCTGGCCGATCGCCCGCAAGCCGCGCAACACTTGCCACGTACCATAAATGTAATTGACGCCCCAGCGGCCATACCAGGAACCATCGTCGTCTTGCGTGTCGATCAAATATTGGATGGCGTCGCGCACGCAGTGCGCTTTGGCATCGAAACCAATGTAGCCGAGCAATTCCAGCGTGCGCGCAGTGAGATCACTGCAGGTCGGATCGAGAATCGCATTGTGATCAGCAAACGGCATGTCCTCGAGCCACGGCGTCGTCACGTCTTTATCAAATGCTCCCCAGCCGCCATCGCGACATTGAAAACTCAGCTGCCAACCAAGCGCGCGACGGAACAGTTCATTGAGTGATTGCTGGTCCTTCGGCTGGACCAGCCGCAACCCCATTAGCACCATCGCTGTGTCGTCGGTGTCCGGATAATAGACATTGTTGTACTCGAACGCCCAACCGCTGGCCTCCGGATGAGAATTGTTTATCGCCCAATCACCGCGGAGGCGCACTTCTTTGCTGATCAGCCAATCGGCGGCCTTTTGCAGCGCGGGATGCTCCGGCGAAACTCCGGATTCCGCCAGCGAGACAATGTTGATCGCAGTGTCCCAGACAGGCGAGAGACAGGGTTGTATGCGAAAATCGTCGCGATCATGGATAAAGAGTCCCGCGAAATCTTTTTCCGCCTTGGCATAAACGGGATTTGTTTTGGAATAGCCGAGAGATCGCAATGCAATCAAACAGTTCAGCATCGCCGGATACACCGCGGCGAGGCCGTCACTGCCTTCGCCAACCCGTTCAATCATCCAGCGCTCCGCTTCTTCGAGCGCGCGCCGGCGCATCGGGCGAAACCCCAGTGGACGCAGGAATTTCAGAAAGTCATCGACTCGCAAAAAGAAATTGCGCCATGTCCAGAACTTTTCGCTGCGAGAAAGGCGCAAATCGGTTTGCTCGGTGCCCAGCGGGTAAAGCTCGTGGAGTTGCTTTTCGCCGGGCAGAACGCGAGTCGGCTTGAAATGGTTTATGATAGCCAACGGCACGAGCATGGCGCGGCTCCATGATGACATCTTGTAGATGTGAAACGGCGCCCAGCGCGGAAGGAGAACCATTTCCACCGGGATCGTCGGCAAATACTTCCACGGGAACTGGCCCAGAAGCGCAAGATAAAGCTTGCTGAAGGTGTTCATCTGCGGAATACCGCCGCGGCGCATAATGTTGGCGCGCGCCTCCTGCATAAACGGCGCGTCCACCGAACAGCCCGAAAGCTTAAGCGCAAAATATGCTTTCGCCGAAGCATTAATCTCGCTCGGACCGCCGTGATAAATATTCCACCCGCCATCCGACAGTTGGCGTTTTAGAACGTGACGGACGCAACGCCGCTGCAATTGCGCATCCACGTCCCCGCACCAATGCATGAAAAGGATGTAATCAGAGCAAAGTGTGCTATCGACAATCAGCTCGCCACACCACTGGCCATCCGCCTTTTGTTGGCGCAATAGATTCTCTTGAGCGCGCGTGATTGCCTGCGAAATCTCCTCGTCTGCCGCCGAATAAGATTCCAATATCTCTGGTGGCGCGCTCGGCAACGCGATCAGGTCTTTCGACGATTTCATCATCCTTACGACGCTTGCGCGGCCACTTCAGCCCGCTTACCGGTGGCGTGACCATTTCCAGAACTCACGCCGTTAAAGGCGAGAACTTCGCTGCCACTGCCAGTGGGCTTCGGTTTCGGGCCGAAATTGAATTTGACGGTTTTCCAAGTGTCGCCGCGCCGTGCTTGTAGGCCCAATGTCGGAGTCGGCTCATAACCGCAGTGCACCATACAATTTTCGCAACGACTGTCGCGTGCGACTCCGTTGACCACCCCGTATCGGTCCCACTGGGTTTTTTCGAGCAATTCCGCATAGCTCGAGTAATGCGCGTCGGTCATGAGATAGCATGGTCCCTTCCACCCGCGAATGTTCCGCGTCGGAATCGCCCAGGCTGAACAGGTGAGGTCGCGTTTACCCGCCAGAAATTCAAAATAGATCGGTGTTCCAAAAAACGTGTAACGATTCATCCATTCCTCGATTTTTCGGAACTTCTGGACCGTCATCGCGCGGGTTAGGAAGAAGTTTTCCGGGCGCAAATTGAGCCGCTTGATCATGTCCTTCTTCGCGGCGTCGTAATCGTATCCAGGAGTAATCGTGTGGCCATCCACACCGAGATCGGAAAGGTAATCGAACATCTGCTCGACCTCCTCCATATCGGTTTCCTTATAGATCGTTGTATTGGTCGCGACTTGGTAGCCAAGCAGCTTTGCCATTTTGATTGCAAGGATGCATTCCTTGAAGACGCCTTCGCGCTCCACAATGAGATCATGCGTGCGCTCGAGACCATCGAGGTGCACGTTCCAGTACATCCAACCTGTCGGTCCGATCGTTGGCTTGGCCGCATCCTTTGGACCTTTTCGAATTTCGACTGCGTCTTTCTCGGTGATTAAACCCGCCCCAAGCAACGCCACGATTTTTCCTTCGACAAACTCCCGTTGAATCGAGAGTCGCGACGCAAGCCACTCGCGCATTTTCTTGCGCATGAACATGGCATTTGTGCAGACATAAACGATCCGCTTCTGATCGAGCAACCCTTTTACCAAAGCTTCGATATGCGGGTAGATGAGCGGCTCGCCCCCGCAGATCGAGATCATAGGCGCGTCGCACTCTTCTGCCGCGGCAAGGCAATCCTCCAGGCTCATCATATCTTTGAGCGATGTGGAGTATTCACGAATCCGCCCGCAACCGGTGCAAGTCAGGTTACAAGTGTGCAACGGCTCGAGTTGAAGCACCGTGGCGAACTTCCTCGTGCCACGCAATTTATGGCCGATCATGTAAGCCGCAATTTTTGCCGTGAGCGGAAGAGGAAATCTCATAGGAGCGAGGATAGTAACGCGCGGTGCCAGCGTGTCAATGACCCCGAGTTAGGTTCTCAGTTTACTACTCTGAATCGGCTCTGGCCTCATGTTTGGATTTGGCTTCTTGTAAATTAGGAAATCGTCACCCCAGAGACAAATAAATTACGCGACTGCAAGCCATTTTCGTGGTTTAATAGTCGCAACTAAATCCGTCTCGGAAGACGAATTACAAATTACAACTTATGAAACAATTATTTCTTGCAGTGTTTGCCGCCAGCATCATTGGCTGCGCGGAGCAGGCTCCGCCGCCGGCAGTGACGACCGGTTACACCTACTCCCGTTATTCTACCTCGGCCGAAGTGTGGGGTTATCGAGACGCCAGATATCGCAATTGGACCACGGCCCAGTTGCAGCAGCGCCGCCTCGATCTCTATGGAATGACTCCGCTAGCCCAGAATCGCGAAGGTGTACCTGCTTACATCTATCACGGGCAAGCGCTTCCTCAACAAGATGAGATCAAGGCGATCGAAGTTGAGTTGAATTGGCGCTATCAGCATGGTGATAAAAGCGCAGAATTGATTGAATTCTGGCCTGAATCACGCCGACATCCTGCCAACGCCGGGCGTGTAGAATCTTTCTTCTAAGCGCAAGGTCGAACTTCGCTGCCCTGAAGCGATGCGAACCGACAACAAGAGTCGGCGCGCAAAGCTTTCTCTGAAGATTGGCATTATTCGTGTCATGTTCCCTGCCAACCGCGACGAATCAGGCTGATGGCAATCGCGGCAAGAAGAAGAGCGATTATTTTCGAAACACCGCGTAAACCTTGTCTGCCCATCCAGCGTGTGAATAGGTCGGCGTTACAAAACGCGATCGCCACTAGCGCGAGGTTTACCAGAAGCGAGATTAGCGTAAAGACAAGGCCAACCGTATCGACCAAAATCAGCAGCGCGGTGAGAAGCGCTGGCCCGGCGATCAGCGGCATGCCGAGCGGAACGACACCAAACTCGTCGCTGCCGGCGCGATCTTGCGCCCCAAGACCGAGCAATTCGCGCCCCGCCAAACCAAGCAGAATCAGGCCACCAGCAACTTGAAAATCGGCCACCGTAATCCCAAGCGCTGCGAAAATAATTTTCCCGAGAAAAATAAAGCCGATCGCCACACCAAGAGCGGTGAAAATTCCTAGGAACGCTTGTCTTTTTCGGTGTTCACGCGAAGCGCTTGTGCCGAGGCCCATGAAAACCGCGACAAGTCCAATTGGATCGATTGCAACAAAAATCGGAATAAAGGCGAGGAAAAATTTCTCGATCACAGCGATTATGGCGCAAATTTCCTAACTTGCGTCCTTCTAATACGCAACTTAGGAAAGTTGCGCACTATCAACCAAGCCCTTTGTACGACAAAATTGTCGCTCTTCGGGTTGATATTGGCGACCAATCTGTTCGCCGAGGAACTCAAAACCATCGACAATTTTCGGGCGGCCGCCGCGAAGTCGAACGTTGTCCTGAGCGTTCCTGATTGGGAACAAACACCGGAGGCGATCACAGCGTCGATCAAGCACGCAATCGCGAAAGCGAACGCGGCACTCGATCAAATCGCGGCGCAAGATCTCGACAAAGTCACGTTTGACAGCACCATCGGCGCACTGGAAGATTTGCGCTCGGAAGCCAGCATCGTTGCGAACAGAGCAGCGCTCATGGGCGAAACGAATCCCGCTCCGGCCGTGCGGCCGCCGAGAACTCGGTGAAAACGTTCCAGGAATGGAACATCGGCTTCGAGCATCGCGAAGACGTTTACAAAGCCATCAAAGCCTTCGCCGATACGAACCCGAACCTTTCCGGCGAGGACGAGAAGCTGTTGAAGGAAACGCTGCGCGATTATCGCCGGGACGGCATGGAGTTGTCGCCGGAGCCCCGAAAGAAAGTCGAGCGATGGCGTCGCGATCTTTCGAAGTTCGCCGCTGATTTTGAAACGAACATCGCCACGGCAGCAGCGCCGGTCGTCTTCAAAAGGGCGGAACTGGATGGTTTGCCAGATGATTTTCTCTCGTGGCCAGGAATTAAGATCGACAACGACTCTTATCAGGTGCTGGCGAACGTGATGTGGCAATACAACACCGTTGAAGAAAACGCCCAAAGCGAAGCCACGCGCAAAAAACTCTACGTCGCCCACGACTCGCTCGCGAAAGACAGGAACGTCCGACTCGTGAATCAAATGCTCGCATTCCGCAACAAAATTGCGTTGCGCCTCGGTTATAAATCGTGGGCTGATTATCAGGAGGAAGTTCGAATGGCGAAGACCGCGGCCAATGCGCAGCGCTACATCCACAATCTGGTGGCGGGGATTCAACCGAAATTCGAAGCCGAGCTTCGCATGCTACAAAAAATGAAAGCCGCGGACACAAACGACGCTAACGCGAAGATCGACGTCTGGGATTGGCGTTATTACGCCAACCAGCTCAACAAACAAAGATTCGACGTCGATAAGGAAGCGCTGCGCACGTTCTTCCCACTTCAGCAAATGCTCGACCGCATGTTCGCGATCTTTGGGGGCGTTTTCGGAATCCGGTTCGACGAAATCAAGCGGCCGTTTAAATGGATCGACGATCTCCGACTTTACGTTGTCTCCGACGCGGCAAGCGCGGCACCGCTCGGATTGCTGTATTTGGATCTGTTTCCACACGAAGGAAAGACCAACGGCGGCGGCGAATCCGAACTCGTAAACGGCAGACGTCTGGCCGATGGGAAATATCAGCGGCCTGTCGCCGCCGTGCTCCTCAATTTTCCGCCACCAAGCGGAGATAGGCCATCGTTGTTAACTCATTCTGAAGTGGAAACGCTCTTTCACGAACTCGGACACGCGTTGCACTGCATTTTGACCCGCGCCAAATACAGCCGCTTCGCCGGGACCCATGTGCCGGTAGATTTCGTCGAAGCCCCATCGCAAATGCTGCAAAACTGGGTTTGGGACGAGAAAGTTCTCGACACTTTTGCGCGCGATTATCGCGATTCGTCGAAAAGAATTCCCTCTGAAATCATCAAGAAGATGAACGATGCCAGGCTCGCGAGAGCGGGCGCCTTCTATCGGAGACAGTTCGCCTTCGCCCTTGTCGATCTTGCGCTGCACGGGCCGCATCCGCCGGATGAATCATACGATTGCCTCGCTGTCTCCAACCCAATCCTTGAACGCGTCTTTCTGCCGATCGATTCGCGGACAAGTTTCATTTCGAGCTTTCGTGGCTTCAACGGCTACGACGCCGGATACTACGGCTACGCCTGGGCGGATGCGATCGCCGCCGACATGGCAACCGTGTTTGAAAAAGCAAAAGACGGTTATCTCGATAAACAAGTCGGGCTCCGTCTGCGTCACGAAATCTACGAGCAGGGCGACTCGCGCGACCTGACGTCGTCGATCGAAACATTTCTCGGCCGCAACCAATCGATCCGACCGTTCTTGAAACATTTGGGCATCCGCTCGGGACGATGAGCTTGCCTTTCCTCGTGAGCGCCCCTAGAGATGTGGCCCGACGCTAAATCACTCCATGAAATCCCCGCTTCTTTACGCGTCATTAATTGTTGTTGCTTTGAGTTCAAATATTCCCGCCGGTGAATTGAAATCCGTCGATGATTTTCGCGTTGCGGCTGCAAAAGCGAACGCCGTGCTGACGATCCCCGACTGGGAGCAAACGCCGCAAGCGGTCGAGTCCGCCACGAAGGATGCGATCGCGAAAGCGAACAAGGCGCTGGATCAGATTGGCGCTCAGGATTTGAGCAAAGTCACCTTCAAAAGTACCGTGGTTGCACTCGACGATCTCACTTATCAAGCCGGACTTGCGGCGAACAAAGCAACGATCATCAAAGAGACGAATACGAATCCCGCGATGCGCAGCGCGGCGGAGAATGCGGTAAAGGCTTTTCAAGAATGGGCGGTCGGAACTGATTATCGCGAAGACGTCTACAAGGCGATCAAAGCTTTCGCGGACACGCACCCAAAACTCTCCGGCGAGGACGAGAAGCTACTCAATGAAACGTTGCGCGATTATCGGCGCGCGGGTTTGGATTTGCCGCCCGATCGGCGGAAAGAAGTCGAGCAGCTTCGCAAGGAGCTGTCCAAACTAGGAACGGATTTCGACACAAATATTGTTAAGGCAAGCGCTCCGGTCATGTTCACAAAGGCCGATTTGGATGGCCTGCCTGACAGTTTCTTCGCCTCGCCTGGTATCAGGACTGGAGACGACGCCTACACCGTAATGGCAAACGTTACCTGGCAATTTAATACCGTGGAGGAAAACGCGAAGAGCGAAGCCACGCGCAAGCAACTTTACCTCATTCGGGAAACCCTCGCTAAAGACGCAAACGTTCCGGTTCTCAATCAAATGCTTGCGTTTCGCAACAAGATCGCGCTGCGACTGGGTTATAAATCGTGGGACGACTTTCAAACGGAGGTCAAAATGGCTAAGACCGGAGCGAATGCCGAAAAATATATCAACGATTTAATCACCGGAATTCAGCCGAAGTTCGAGAGCGAGGTGACGGAATTACAAAGATTGAAGGCCGCTGATACCAACGATCCCGGCGCAACGATCGAGGTTTGGGACTGGCGCTACTACAGCAACCAGCGGAACAAGCAAAAATACGCCGTCGATAAGGAAGCGTTGCGCGCGTATTTCCCGTTCCAAAAGGTGCTCGACGGCATGTTCAATGTCTATCAAAGCATCTTCGGCCTAAAGTTTGAAAAAATCAGTGCGCCCTACAAGTGGATCGATGATCTCCAGCTTTATGTCGTGACCGATTCCGCCACGGGCGAGCCGCTTGGAATGTTTTATCTCGATATGTTTCCGCGGGAAGGCAAGTTCAACCACTTCGCCCAGTTCGACATCATCAGCGGGAAACTGTTGCCGGACGGTAAATACCAGCGGCCTACTGTCGCATTGCTTTGCAATTTTCCGCCCGCGACGGCAGACAAGCCGTCTCTGCTGACACACAGCGACGTGGAAACGTTGTTCCACGAATTTGGTCACGCCCTGCATTCGATTGTCACCCGCGCGAAGTATGGCCGCTTTGCTGGGACACATGTGCCGGGTGACTTTGTCGAAGCGCCATCGCAGATGCTGCAAAACTGGGTTTGGGACAAAAAGGTGCTCGACACTTTTGCGGCGGATTACCGCGACCCATCAAAAAAGATTCCGGCGGAGATCATTAAAAAAATGAATGATGCCAAGCTCGCCAACGCCGGTGTTTTCTATCGACGCCAGTTCGCATTCGCGTCGCTCGATCTCGCGCTGCACGATCAGCACCCGGAACATGACACGTACGACTGTGTGGCGATTTCGAATCCGATTCTGGAAAAGGTTTTTCTGCCAATTGATCCTAGCACGACGTTCGTTTCTTACTTTGGTCACTTGAATGGATACGACGCCGGGTATTACGGCTATGCCTGGGCCGACGCGATAGCCGCCGATATGGCCACCGTCTTTGAGAAAGCGAAGGATGGTTACCTTGATAAGCAAGCCGGTTTGCGATTGCGTCGCGAAATTTACGAGCCAGGCGATTCGCGCGATGTGAACGTCTGCATCGAGAAGTTCCTCGGGCGGAAACAATCGACCCAACCGTTCCTGAAAAAGATCGGCATAGGACCACACGAGAAAACGAAAGCGCCCGCCGGGCCCTCGCAGGAGAGCCGCTGAGAATTCGTCACAGATGAAGACAGATGAAACACAGATTCAGAATCCTTGTGCGTTTCGGTGAAAATGTGCGCAAATCTGTGGCTAAGTCTTCTTCGCCTTTGTATCGCGCCGAAACCAATGTCGAAAGAGGCGACCGGCTTCAAATTCTGCACAAAGGCAACGGCCACGAAGTGCATGACCTCGATCCACAAATCGTAAACAGCGTCAGTTCGCTCAACATCATTTCCGCGCTGCTAGAGGGCCTTGTCTCCGAAGACCCGCATGATCTGCATCCGATTGCTGGCGTGGCCGAGAGCTGGGAAATTTCGCCCGAAGAGAAGATTTATACGTTCCACCTCAGGGATAACGCCAAGTTGTCCAACGGCGAGCCGGTCGTCGCGCAAAATTTTGTCGAGTCCTATCGCCGTTTTCTTTCACCCGCACTCACTTCACCGGTTACGTAAATGTTTTATACGGTCGTAAACGCGGAGGGGACTTAACAAAGGTTGCAAGGGCGCGGATTAGATGATTGAATCGGGGCTCGCAAATCTGAAAACCTGAATGGGCTCTCTAAAAAAAAGACGCAAAGCGAAAATTGCCAAACACAAGCGCCGCAAGCGTATGAAGCAAAGTCGTCATAAGAAGCGTCTCCGCTACAAGGCATAATTCGGTCAGCTGGCCCGCCAAGCCGTAGCCGGGAGCGATGACGAGCCCACCTACGTTACGCTCCGGGTGGCCGCCTACGCATCTTGCGCTTCGCTTCGGGCGAAGGCTGGTTTGCGGAGCGTGGCGCCGAAAGCTAAAATCGGAAGTATGAGGGACCAGAAAAAGCGTGGCCTTTCCATGCCTTTGGTTTTTCTTTTCGCATTTGTCTTTTCTGCGTCGGCAAACGCCGCGATCCCCAAGCTTCCGCGTACTTTGACTCCCCAGATTAGACCCTCGCCCCCCAGAATAAAACAAATCGGACGTCAAGATGATTCATTCAATCTCAAGCCGCCGCCCGACCTGGCTTTGCGTCCGGAGAACGAACACAAAGCCGGTGCGCTGGCGCATTTTATCGAAGGAATGGCGTTCGAGGAAAACGGCGAGATGGATCAGGCGCTGGAGGCGTATCGCAAAGTGCTCAACGTCGATCCTGGCCAATCGGACCTCGCAGCGCGCGTGGCGGCTGTGCTGATACAGCAGGAGGATTTTCCCCAGGCGATTGACATTCTAAAGGATGCGATCAAGGCAAATCCGAACGATGCTGAACCTTACCGCCAACTAGCCTTCATCTATGCGAAGTATCTCAAGAAAACAGATCAGGCTGTCGATTATGCCAATCGCGCCATCGCGCTCAATCCGCGCGATATAGAGGCTTACCAGCGTCTTGTCGAAATCGAGTTTGCGGCGGGAGAAGAAAAAAAGGCGCTCGACGTTTTGGATCGCGCCGCAAAAGTTCGGAGCGATAACGCGAATTTCTGGACGCGACTCGGGAAACTTTACGCAGCCATTCTTTTCAAACCTGACTCATTGCCGAAATCGGATGAATTGAAACGGGTCAACGAAATTTTCAAAAAAGCAGCGGAACACGCCAACGACGATCCTGCGGCCCTCAAAGACATAGCGGATTACTACGCGTCGTCACAACAACTCAAGGAGGCGATCCCGCTTTATCTTCGCGTGCTGGAACTACAACCAGATGACGCCAACGCGCGGGAAAAACTGGCGACTGGTTTCATTTTGACGAATCAGCGTGGAAAAGCGGTCGAGATGCTCGAGCAAATTATCAAACAGCATCCGGAAAAATATCAGCCGTATGATTTGCTTGCGCAGGTGCTGGACGATGAAGCACGATCGCTTCAGCGCGCAAACCGTCTTGACGAAGCTAAAGGGAAGTTTGCAAAAGTAGCCGCAAACTACGAGCAAAGCCTGCTGATTAATCCCAATCATGCCGGCACATATTTGCGCTTGGCGGAGCTGCTCCTCGGCCCTCTCAAAGATCCGGAGCGCGCAGTGAAAATGCTGGCAGAAGTCCGTCGCCGGTTCCCCGGCGCGCCAGAGATCGTTTACTATCTAGCGATTGCTCAGCGCGAGGCGAAACAAACCCAGCAAGCGGTAGCGACCTTTGAGGAAGCCTTCCACGAAGCGCAAGCCGATCAGGACAATGAAATCGTAAACGCTAAATTCTATTTTAACTATGGCGCAACGGCCGAACAGGCAGGTTTGTATGAAAAAGCGGCGGACTTGCTTCGCAAATCAATTGCACTCGATCCAGCAAACGCGGCGGAAGCTTACAACTATCTTGGTTACATGTGGGCGGATCACAACATGCAACTGGACGAAGCCGAGGAGATGATCAAACGCGCGCTAGAGATTGAACCCAACAACGGCTCTTACCTCGACAGCCTTGGCTGGGCCGAGTTCCGGAAGGGGAAATTCGATCAAGCTCTGGCCGACCTGCTTCGCGCTGCGAAAAGCATGGGCCGTGAAGACCCGGTTGTTTTCGAACACATTGGCGACACTTATTTGAAATTGGATCGCGTGCCAGAGGCATTGGAAGCATGGCGAAAAGCGCTGGCGCTCGATCCGAAAAACAAGAAGCTCGCAGAGAAGATCGAGAGTACCAAGGCGACGATCACCAAAGGGTCGCCAGCAAAGACGAATCCCACCCAGTGATTAAAATATCGAGCGAGCGCAGCTCTTCTACAAAACTAGAGGGGCCCTACCTGTGCACATGAGGGATTATCCGACATCCTGGCAGCGCAAAACGATGTGGGCGGCCCTGACCGCCTTCTTTGTTGTCCTCCTTATCATAATCGTCGGCGCCGTGATCTGGACCGGTGCCAATATCATCAGCTTTCTCCAGCCAATCTTGATTCCGGTCGCCATCGCGATGATTCTTACTTATCTCCTCGATCCGCTGGTGACGAAAATGTCTAGAGGAACGCTCAGTCGCACCAAAGCGGTCGCTCTTCTCTTCGCGATTGCCTTTTTTGCATTGGGCGGATTGGTTGCCTGGCTCGTCCCAACCATCTCAATCCAAAGCGCAAATTTCGCCAAGGAAGTTCCTGCGTACACAGAAAAAGCACGCGACCGCATCGTCGATCTTATTTATCGATTCGACCAAACATTCGGGTTATTTGGCGGATTACACGAAAAGTCAGCATCGACGAGTCTCACAAACTGGCTGATCGGCCCTGCCTCTCCTTCTCCTCATCCGCAACCAACTGGGACTGTGCCTGCTTCGTCACCCGCGCCGCATGCGTTCGCGTCACCGAGTGAAACAATAGCGCCTAGTCCATCCAGGCTTTCGACTGCCGAACGCCAACGCATCCAAGCTTACGTAGAAAAACAAATTCCAAATATCCAGCGGGCGCTTCCGACGTTGACGGAAAAGTTCTGGGGGATTTTGAAGAAAAGCATCGGTGGATTTCTCGGGGTAACAGGGTTTTTGCTCAGCCTCATCCTAGTGCCGATCTATTTATTTTTCTTATTAACCGAAAAGCCGCGCATTGAAGAAAGATGGAAAGATTACCTGCCGCTGCGCGCGTCGCCGCTCAAGGACGAAGTCGCGGAAACATTGTCGGAGATCAACAAGTACATCACCGCTTATTTTCGGGGACAGCTGCTTGTTTGTTTGGTGGATGGCATCCTTATCGGCACCGCTCTGACGCTCATCGGGCTCAATTTTGCGCCGCTGGTTGGTCTGCTCGTTGTCATCCTTACGATGATCCCGTACATCGGGATAATTGTCTGCTGGGTGCCAGCCGTTCTTATTGCTGCTTTTCAATGGGGCGATTGGCTGCATCCGATTGTTGTAACGCTGATTTTCATCGTGATACAAAATCTCGAAGGTATCTTCTATGCCCCGCGTATTGTGGGAAATTCTGTCGGCCTGCATCCAATGACAGTGATCGTGTCAATCTTTGTCTGGGGTCTGATCATCGGCGGAGTGCTTGGCCCTCTCCTAGCCGTGCCGTTGACCGCAACAATCAAGGTTTTGCTGGCGCGATACGTCTGGGGACGTCGTTTGAGGGAGGAGGTCGTGGAATCGACCGAACAACTTCCTGTGGTCGAAGAATCCGAGGCAGCGACACAACCTTAGGAGTCTGCGGTTGGGCGATTTGGCCTTTGTGACGTCATAATTTTTGCCGCGCCACGAGATAGCACACGAGAATGGCGGAAAAAATCAAAGATGCCGGGCATGGAAAAACTGGCCACATATTTCCCGCTCTTGAGTCTTTCGTCCAACGACAACTATGGCCTGCCCGTCTCGCCCTTTTACTTGCCGCGTTCGTAGTCGCTATTCTCCTGGGCGTTGCTTTCCTCAGTTACGGCTCAAAACTGTACAGGGACTGGCACCGAAACCGCCTGCTGCATCTGGCAGCCTCGATGCTGCAAGAGGAAAATTTTGACGAAGCAGCGCAGACTGCGAGAGAGGTCGTCAAGCTGGACCCTGATTCTCTGCCCGCGTATTACATTCTGGCGGAAGCAGCGGAAAAGCAAAACCTTGAAGAAGCCATCTCGTGGCGCACACAAATTGCGCGATTGCTTCCAAAGGATCCAGACAGTCAACTTAATCTAGCCTCAGCAGCCTTGCGCTTTGGAAAGCTGGATCTTGCGCGAAAAGCAATCGATCAGGTCACTTCCAGCGATCGCGACAGAGCCGCTTTTCACGTGGTCGCGGGCTGGCTGGCCCGTGCCGAAGGAAATTTCGCCGAACAGGAAGAGCAATTCGCCGCTGCAGTTAAGACAGAACCGGGCAACGATCTATACCAGTTCAATCTCGCGGCATTACAAATCCAGTCGAACGACACGCAAAAGAGCGCGCGAGCGCGCGACACGCTCGATCGACTCACCAAACTCGCGCCTTTCCGCACTGGCGCGCTGCGCGCGTTGCTGAATGACGCTGTGGCACGCAATGATGTGGCAGCCGCGGACAACTTCGCGCAACAGCTCCAACTGTCGCAGGAGGTCACATTCGCCGACTATCTCCTCTGCCTGAACTTTTATCGAAAACTCGATGAGAAGAAGTTTCGCCTTTTGCTGGAAAGAGTGAAGCCGTTCGCTGTGCGAAATCCATCAGACCTCGCGTCGCTTATCAACTGGATGAACGAAAACGGACTGGCCAGCGACGTTGCAAAGTGGGTCGACAAGCTCCCCCCGGACGAACTTAGTTCTCCACCCACCTCCATCGCAGTTGCAGACGCATACGCGAATGTAAGAAATTGGTCGCGCCTGAAACGCTGGACGCGCGCCGGAGCATGGGGGGAATCTGAATACCTGCGCCTTGCATATCAGGCAATCGCCGCTCGACGATCACAACAAAACACCGCGGACACGGAATTCGAGACGGTCTGGCGCTCCGCTGAACAAGCGACGAACGAACAACCGAAGCGCGAACTTGATTTGGCACGCCTCGCTTCGAAATGGAACCTTGCGAAAGAATCCGAACAACTTTGGCTGCGCGTGGCGAAGAATCCGCCAATGCGGCGCGAGGCGTTTGACGCGCTTCGCCGCCTTTATCGCGCAAACAACAATCTCGAAAAACTCTATGACATTCTCCAGCGCATGCACGAAAGCTCCCCCAACGAGGCACCAATCACAGCAGATCTCGCACGACTCGGCCTCAACATCGACCAAAATACAAAACAGTCGTACGATCTTGCCAAAGAGGCCTACGACCGCGCGCCAAGCGAACTCAATTGCGCCGTGACTTACGCGTTTTCCCTCTCTCGTCTTGGCCGCAGCGCCGAGGGCCTTGAGATTATACAAAAATTCCCAACCGACCAATTACACGATCCGCATGCTGCCGTCTACGTAGCGCTGTTACTGCTCGAGGCAAACCAAATCGACGCAGCAAAGGAGTACGTTGGTACAACTGACGATGCGAAGATTTACTTAGAGGAAAAAAAACTCCTCGACGAAGCCAGAACCAAACTCGCCACCGCTTCCGCAACTTCATCGCCGCCAGTTTCACCCGCGCCTGCCGAGCCGACTCCGACCCCAACCTCGACTCCAAGTTCGACATCAACTCCGCCTTTGTTGTAGCCGTTCCGCTCTGCGAAGAACGGCGCTGAGGTGTTTTGGAACACGCGCCACGCGTTTCATAGAGAGGCGGCTGCGGTCGTTCCGCTCCCTGCCGCGCCGAACCCGCGCGATCAAATAGTTACCTGCGCAACGATTTCGTCGCGATACCGAGCCAAGCTTCCACATCGGCGCGGTTACGCGTTGGCAAAGCGCAGCGGACAGCTTTAATTGAGTCGAAAATTACTTCCGAAAACGGCAACTGGATTGACAGCGCCAAGCGACGCCGTTCCAGAATGGGCATCTTCTTGTAGAGCAAGCTTAGGTGGGGTTCGAGCGGGTAATTGGATGAATTTTGCACATCACTACGAATGATTTTATTCAGTTGCCGCAATTCCTTATTCAGCGCAAGTTGCACGAAAAGGGTTTTGGTAAATTCGCCTGAGTGACGCACATCAAGGAGTTTCAACTCGACCGGCTCGCAAACAAACGCGGCTTGCGAGGTTGCTTTTTCGGCGGCTTCCGGATGATTTGATCCGACATGGATTGTAATGTGCGGCTCGAAAACAGCCGCGTCATACTGCCGCGCAAGATCACAAATCATGTTTTCAAAGAAGGTGTGCGCCGGCTCAGCCGGAGTGAGCCAATAAGCAATGGCAGTATGCGTCCTCGGAAGCTCATCGTTCATTGAATTCGATCCCGAAGAGAAGAATAGCGAGCCGCTTCAATACAATCCATCTTCGGCTTTGCTTGCTCGCTCCAACATTTTAACTTTTCGACGAATCACCGACTGAGATTTTGATTGAAAGGGCGAATCGTTCGCTACCTTCCTCTCGTGCCCACAAATGTTCTCGGAACTGAACTTAGATGCTGTTGTCGCGATCTGATGACCGGATTCTATCGCGACGGATTTTGTCGCACCGGGTCAGAAGATGTTGGGCTGCACACGGTTTGCGTAAAAGTCACAGAGGAATTTCTCGATTTTTCCCTGCTCGACGGGAACGACCTAGTCACGCCCCGCCCGGAATGGGGATTTCCCGGACTGAAGCCCGGCGACAAATGGTGCGTCTGCGTCACGCGCTGGAAAGCGGCGCTCGACCACAATCGCGCAGCACCCGTCGATGTTGAAGCGACTCATTCCTCCGCGCTCGAGTTCGTCACGCTGGAAGAACTAAAAGCCCACGCGCTGAAGAGCTGATTTTGTAGCGGCAGTCCCTGACTGTCGCACTTGTTTTCTAACGACACGCCCATCGGGCATTGCCCATCCTCATCGAAGGCAAGCGACGGTCAGAGACCGCCGCTACACCTATTCCTTCTGGAAAAAGGATTGAATCGCGCTCAGGTTATCGCCGAATTGAAACTTTCGTTTAGTCTTTTTCTGGCGCTACGCTACTTGAAACCGAAGCGGACATTTCTCTCCATCATCACATTGATTTCTGTGCTCGGTGTGATGCTCGGCGTGACGGTGCTGATTCTCGTGATTTCGGTCATGACCGGGTTCGACCGCGAGCTGCGCCAGAAAGTGATCGATTTCGATGCGCACATTCTCGTGAGCACAGAAGACGTCTTGCGCGACTGGCGAACGCTCAAAGCGAAAATCGATAATACGCAGGGCGTCGTCGCGACGGCTCCTTACATCCAGGGGCCGGTGATCGTGGAATTTCAAAACCGGCGGCTCGCGCCGCTGATGCGCGGTGTCGATCCTGCGGAAGAAGAGAAAGTGATTCCGCTGAGAAAATTCATTAAGTACGGCAAGCTCGATCTGGAAGGCGATTCGACCGTCCTTGGAGTTGAGCTCGCGCGAAAATTGCAGATCCACGTCGGTGACAAACTGACGGTCTATTCGCCGGGAAATCTCGGGCAGATTCTCGATTCCATTAAAAAACTCGAGAACGCGAAAAGGGAGGAAGAAAAAAAAGCAGTCGACGAATTGCGCGATGTAATCCTGCCGAAAGAACTGACCGTTGCCGGCATCTTTGAAACCGGTCACTATCTGCACGATTCTGAATTTCTTCTTGTGCCGATTTATGTCGGCCAAGAGTTATACGGCTTGGGGGACGCGTTGCATGGCGTCACAGTAACAACGGACAACCCGTACAGCGCTGAACGGGTAAAACAGGCGATCCAACAATTTCTCGAGCCTCCCGAATACGCGCAGACCTGGATCGACATGAATCGTCAGTTTTTCGAAGCGGTGCGGCTCGAGCGTACGGTGATGTTTTTCCTTTTGTTCTTCATCGTGGTCGTCGCGGCATTCGGAATCATGAGCACGCTCATCACCGTGACGGTGCAAAAGCGGCGCGAGATCGGAATTATGAAAGCGCTCGGCGCCAACATTGCTCAAATCATCTGGGTTTTTCTCGGCCAGGGAACAGTCGTCGGCCTCTTCGGAACTCTTATGGGACTTGCGCTCGGGATGACGTTGATCCGCTGCCGCAACGAATTCAGCCATTGGCTTGCATCGACGTTGCATATCGAGATTTTTCCGCGCGAGGTCTATCAATTTTCGTCGATCCCGGCGGAAGTTATCCCGAAGGACGTCGCCATCATTTGCATTAGCGCGTTTTTGATTTGCTCGTTCGCAGCACTGATCCCCGCCTATTTCGCTGCCCGTCTCGATCCGGTCAAAGCGCTACGTTACGAGTAAAGTTGTGGAGAGGCGCTTGCGTCTAGTTCGGCGTTTGACACAAACGCCCTACGAGTTTGTCAGCAAAGGCATCGAGCGCACGAAATGCATAATCGTATCCCTCCTGCCATTCGCTTTCGCGCGGACCGGCCACGTTAAGGATGTCGATCTCGTGCTCGCGAACAAAATCGACAATCAACTTCGCGGCGTCTTCGGTGGAAATCTTGGACGCGTCGATCAGTTGATGCGGCCGTTGCTGCTCAACGCAAAAGCGAACTGTTTGCTCGGTGCCACCGCTCAATTTTCCAGAGTAAATAATGACGATTCCCGCAGAATCTTTCACGTTCTGTAAAGTCCGCTCGGTGAATCCACCTACCAATTCCCTGAGCGGATATCGATCGGGAATCCTGCCGAATTCATCGAGGCGTCCAGCCGGACACCAACCACCGCACTGGATTCCGTGCTTCAGCGCAACATCGAGTGCAGCGCGATCTACGCCTGTTTGTCCGCCGGAGATTATTTTCAATTTGAACTGTAGCGGCGATCTGTGACCGCCGCATTTGTTTCGTCCGACCTCGAACACTTTCGGCCGCTACAACCGAAACATCTATTCTTCGCCATCGAAATAATCAGTTTCTTCGCCCTTTACGACAACGCGATCCGCCGATGATGACTTGTTGACTTTCCACTTCCTGCTGTCCGGGTAGTAGGCCGATTCGCCGATTGGGTTATCTGCGATCACATAATAGATGAAATCTTCCTGGCCGGGGTTGCTCAATTGATGCGGTTCGTCAGGCCCGAAAATGAACGTGTCGCCAGGCACAACCTCAATTGTGCCGTCTTTGTGACGGACGCTTCCTTTGCCGGAAATGACCAAATAAAGTTCCCACTGGGCTGAGTGCGCGTGGTACGGGAAATTATGCTTGCCAGGCGGCACGCGATTCCATTCCAGATCGAATGGATGACGCTTCCCCAAATCGAGCGAAGCCGGTTCGCGGCCCAGTGCCTCCGAGATTCCCTTGAACGACACGGCGTAATTTCCACCGGGAGATTGCCACAGTTCCTCTTTGATCTGGCTGATGTTTACTTTGCGCACCTAAATAGCTGTAGCGGCAGTCTGTGACCGCCGACTTTAAGATTTTGCGGCTGAGACAGCTGCCTCTATAGCATCGGTTCTCATTCTTCGCCGTCGAAGTAATCCGTTTCTTTCCCGCTCACGATCACTTCTTCCGTTCCCTCTTTCACAACCGCCCATTTGCCGCTGTCGGGATAGTAACAGGAATCACCGGTTGCGCCGCCGCTGCGCGGATTATCGGCAATGACGTAATAGACAAAATCTTCATCACCAGCGTTGGTGATCTGGTGCGCTTCACCCGGCTGGAAGAAAAACGCGTCGCCCGGTCCGACTTCGGTTATCCCATCTTTATCGCGAATGCTGCCGCGACCGGAAACGACGAGGTAAAGCTCCGATTCAGCCGCGTGCGCGTGATATGGACAAAGCAATTTCCCTTTAGGAATCCGCACCAGCGCCAGGTCGAACGGATGCCGCTTCGCCAGATCAAGCGACTCCGGCTCACGCCCGAGCGCGATCGAAATATTCTTAGATGCCCGGCCAAACTTTCCCTTCGGCGATTGCCGCTCCCGCTCTTCAATGTCTTTCAGATGCACTCTGCGCATAAAGACGACAAAGTTCTCGTGGCGCGTCGCGAGTCAAGAGCGCAAATCGGCGCAGGTGTCAAAAACCCCGTTCGCGCATGATCGCCTCGAGATGTTTGCGAAGTCCCGCCTCGATTTGTGACTTCCCGGCGATACTATTCTCGTAGAACAAAGTCCGGAACCCTGATACGTCGAAAGGTAGCTCACGCCTTTTTCAGCAAGCACGATAGTTGGCTTGCCGATCGCGTGTGCGTAGCCCAGCTCATAAAACACGTTTGGATTTTGGGGCGTTGTATCCGCGATCACGATATCAGCCTCTTGGAGCCGCCGCGTGATGTCGGCAATGATCATCCCGGGTCCCAAGATGTCGTCGGCTTTCTCCGCGCGGATTCTACACTCTTCGGCCACCGGTTTGATCACTTCGTTAAACAAATGCTCGAACGGGGGAGAGAATTGCATGATCACGAACGCGGATCTCGCATGCGGATCAACTTCGAACGAGCGGATGGTTACGTCTGACATTCCCTGACAGAACAGTCCACATTGAGAAACAGAGGGAGCAAAGTTCAAGATGTGCCGCAAAACATGAACCTCGTCGGCGTAAAGTTCGATTAGGGATCCCGTCTGAAATGGATGTTACGAGTCGATTCAAAAAGAGCTATCAACCACGAGGGCATGGTGCTTTCATTTCGTCTGCAGTTTTTGCCTCAGGTTTGCCCCGGTTTCGAAGAGTCGCCGATTTTTCGAGAGCGACCAAACATCTGCTCACAGCCAAATGGTATACGGTTTGATCTGAAAAGTGGCAGTGCTGAGCGGCATCATCGAGCCAAATACATGCAACCGAACATCTTTGCTGCCATGCGATGCAAAGTTAATCGCGTCGTGGCTTAGTCTGCTTAGCCTTCCACCGCCCAGGCGGGGAAATTTGGATAAGCTTGCTACCATTACTATTTTTGCGGGACTGAATCGCTCAGCGATCTCGCATAAAATTGCACCATCTCGATTAACTTTCTCTACGCCGCCACCACCACGCGCGAATTGCGGCATGTCGAACGACTCTTCGACATCGATAAAAACAGGCTTCTTTAGATGACCGGCTCTGTTAATTGCGTCGCTCAGATTCTTGTCGAGGTTATTCTACTGCGTTAGGTGCTGTTGGAGGCGAGCGAACTTGTGCTCTGTAGCCAAAGCTGATTTCGCTTCTTCGAGTTTTTTTGCTGGCCTTTGAAGTTTCGAGGTTTGCGCCAAGTTCAACTCCAAGAAGAACTGCGATAGCTTTACCCAAACCAAACTTACCGCCGGTCTTGTTATCCGTGCCCTGCTCGAGACTCGTTCGAATTTCCGTCTCAATGCGATCGACGGTCTGGGCAAACAGACTTTCGATACCGTTCATATCAAGATACATGAAGACGTGCGGTTGTGATTGCATATTTCTAGATGAGATCTGGTTTCGAAGATATTAGATGTGACGTTCTTTCGGCAGCTTTTGTTTCAATTTTTCGACTGCCTCAAAGAGGTCGCAGAGTTTTTCGACGCGCTCGACGACCTGGTCGGAGCGAAATCTGAGAAGGTCAGCTTTTTTCTTTTTCCGGCAGTTTTCAACTTCGTCCCATGTGACGGGAGTGGAAACGGTCGGTTCTTCCCTAGCGCGAAGGGAATAAACGCAGATTGTCGTTTTGTGTTCGTCGTTCTGGCTCCAATCGACGAATACCTTTCCTTTCCGTACCGCCTTTGACATGTTCGCTATGACAAGATCGACATGTTCGCCTTCGAGATGCTGAGCCAGTGCCCGCGACAAATCTTTCGTTTGATCGTACGTGACCGAAGTATTCAACGGCACGTAAACTTGCAGACCTTTTGAGCCGCTCGTTTTCACGAACGATTTCAATTTCATTTCGCCTAACAAATCGCGCAACCACAGGCCTACCTGACAGCATTGGACGATATCGGCGGGCGCACCCGGATCGAGATCGAACACCATCATTGTGGGTCGTTTGATGTTGCTCTTGCGCGAGAGCGACGTGTGCAGCTCGAGATCGGCGAGGTTTGCCGCCCAAACCAGTGTCGGTAGATCCTGCGCCAGGCAGTAGTTCATCATGCGCTCGTTGCTTTCGCTCCACACCTTTGCCGTCTTCACCCATTTCGGCCGGTGCGACGGGCAATTTTTCTCGTAAAAAAATTCGCCTTCCACGCCGTCTGGGTAGCGCTTCATCGTGAGCGGGCGATCCTTGAGATGCGGCAAGAGCACGGGCGCGACCCGGATGTAGTAGTCGATCACCTGGCCTTTGGTGAATCCGACCTTCGGATAAAGCACCTTGTCCAGATTCGACACCTGAATCTTGCGGTCTTCAACGATTAGCTCGGCCTTATTTGTCATCGTCGGAATTTTTTAGCCACAGATTCACACAGATTTTCATAGATGAAATCCGATCTTTTCCGATCCGTGTTCCATCGGTGCTTATCGGTTACCGAATAATGATTGGCAACAGCGAGAAGTTTCTCGGCTTCGCTGAGAATGACAAATCAGGCGAAGAAGCGCTCGGGCGATAGCATCGGCTGGGGTTTGCAAATACGGGCAACACAGTGCTCCCAGCTTTCATGACCGCTCAGGATTTCGATTTCGACACGCAGAAAACAAATCGGCACCTTCACGTCCGCTTCCGGCAAATGCGGCATGCGAACAGCGTCCTTTTCCGTCGTAACGATCATCGCCAGATCGCGCCGAATACAACGATTGATGAAGGTCGTTAGCTCGGCCTCGGTATAGTAATGATGATCAATGTAGCTTTTTGCAAGATCGAGATGCGCTCCGAGTTTTCTTAAAGCGCCTTCGAAGCTTTCGGGCGCGGCGATGCCGCAAATCGAGCCGATGAACGTGTCGCGCAAGCGATCGAGCGGCAACCGTTCGCCGGTGAAAACATCCTGAAGATAGAGCGGCTTATGCGCGCACTCGATGATCTCGGCAGTGCGATTATAACGCCGGATACGTCGGATCAGCGCCTCATTAGACTCTCCCGTATTTTTAGTGATAAAGATATAGCTCGCGCGCCGCACGTTTCGCGGAGCCTCCCGCAGTGTGCCGCGGGGCAGCAGGAATTCATTGCCAAAGGGTGCTTGTCGATCCACCAGCACGATATCCAGCCGATGTTTGAGATGCAGATATTGCAAGCCGTCGTCAAGCAGGAGTGTGTCAACTTTCCATTTGTCGATGGCAAAGAGACCGCTCTTTACCCGATCTTTATCCACGAGCACAACCACGTCTTTCAGATTGTGCGCCAACATGTAAGGCTCGTCGCCAGCAGTACGTGAATCGAGCAGCAGGGTTTTGCCGTCGGACACGATCCTTGGTGGATCGACAATGTTTCCGCGTAGCCGATCCAGCCACCTTCGTTTTCGCGGAACGCTTTTGTAGCCACGGCTCAAAATAGCAACCTGTCGTCCACCGGCTTGTAAGGCGCGCGCAAATTTCTCGACGATTGGGGTCTTGCCCGTGCCGCCAACGGTAAGGTTGCCCACACTTATTACGAGACAACCAAGCGCCCGCTCGCGGAAAATTCTTTTTCTGTAAAAATAGAGACGAAGCTGAACGAGACGTTCGTAAACAAACGACAACGCATAGAGGATTGCACGCAACGCGGTGGCGCGAATCCCGCGGCGGCGCTCCAGCACAACGTCGATACCAAACTGCTCTAAATTTTCAAGGCGACGACCCATGGGGATGTTCTGACGTTTTACGTTTGATCTGGGCGCCGTTGTTATCGGCAGTCGTAATGATCGTGCGAAAAGACGTCGATCCTGCGGAGCGCTTCATGGCAGCGGCCACTTTGTTTCGATCTTGCAACGTGATCGCGCAGATGGTCGACCCGCTGCCGCTGAGGAAGGCGCCGAGCGCGCCGGCTTTTTCCGCGGTGGCGATCACGCGCGGGAGGAACGGAATCAGATTTTTCCGGTACGGCTGATGCAGATGATCCGCGAAAGCGCCCCGCAAATTACGATAATTGCCCGACGCGAACGCGGCTGTAATCGCACATGCATTTGCACAATTTTCCACGGCAGCGGCACGCGCAATTCGTGGCGGCAAAATCCGTCTCGCCCTAGATGTTTTAATTTCGAAATCTGGAATCAAAAGAACGAAAGATAACAGCCCTGAAACGTCGAAGCGCTGGACAGTTCGGCCCCGCACAACAGTGAACCCGCCAAAAACTGCCGGCGCGGCGTTGTCAGGATGTCCTTCCAACTGGGCGCATAGTTGAAAGATCGACAAGGGCTCAACGCGATTGCCAGTTAAAGCATTCAAAGCCTGCAAGACGCCCAGTCGCAGCGTGACGCTGCTCCCTAAACCGCGTGAAGGAGGGACATTGCCTGTGATTGATACGGAAAATGAAAAAGGAGCGCGCCGAGTATGATGAAAGAACAAATCTGCTGCGTCGCCGACAACAGTATGCGGCCGGAATTTTATGCTTCTAGTCACGGTGACGTCGTTATAGATGCGCAGCGCGACACCGAGACAATCAAAGCCGGGGCCGAGATTGGAAGTGCTCGCCGGAACGCGAACGGTAACGTGTTGCATAGGTCAGCAGTCGTGTTGGGTGCGCAACGACGCTTTACGATGCGGGAGTGTAGCGACGCCCCGACTAACCGGCAACCGATCCGTTGCGCAATGCCGATTTATAAGTACGTCGTTAAAGGTCCCTGCGACCGATGAGAACCGAATCTAAGTGGATCGACGCAGCCTTGCTTCGTGATTTCCAGGCGGAGGGAACGGATGCGCATCGGCTCTGCACGATTGAGGACGGTTGGGTGGAACGTTTCGGGCGGGACGTCATCATCTCGTTCAAGAGAGTTCCGGGTCGCGAACGTTTAATCCAGGAGCTACAGTCGTGGGCAAGCAGTGTCCGGTTTGAGGTTGGACGCATTTTCGCCCGGTTCGTACCTCGCAAGAATGAAGAGCGCGAATCTCCGTGTCTCATATTTGGCGATCCGGCCGAGAATTTGCAGACAATCGCCACCGAGCGACATCTCAAGTTTGGAGTCGACTTCGGGGCGGGCTATTCGGTGGGGTTCTTTGTCGATCAAAGAGAAAACCGGCGCCGTGTCCGCCACATTGCGCCAAAGCGGCTTCTAAACTGTTTTGCCTATACCTGCTCCTTTTCCGTTAGCGCCGCTTATGTAGGAGCGACCACCTTCAATGTCGATCTCTCCAAGAAATCTCTGGCGCGAGGTCGAGAGAATTTTGCGCTGAACAGCCTGCCAACCGTCGATCATCGCTTCATCGCGGACGATGTAATCGCGGTATTGCCGCGACTCGCTCGCCAGGGAGAGAAATTTGATGCAATCATTCTCGATCCACCGACCTTTTCGCGATCGCCCGGAGGAAAGGCGTTTCAGGTTGAAAATGATTTTGAGAAATTGCTCGTTGATGCCCTCGATCTGGCGGAGCGAGACAGCCACATCTTGCTCTCGACTAATTGCTCCACGCTGCGAGAGCATGCGCTGGAAGTGATAGCCCGCTATCGCCTCAAGGCAGCGCGGCGCGCGGCCGCGTTTCATCGACAGCCTCCCCTACCCGATTTTCCACCGGGCACGGGCGCAAGCTCGATTTGGCTGGCTTTGCGCTGACAAGGTCGATGCGCGCAAAAAACGATCAGAATTCGAATCATTAAGCGACATGGATCATTCATCTGCTGAAGTGTTGGCGGAGTTCCCGGAACGCGGGTTGCATTGGGCGAAAGAACAGTTCGAGACGGTTCTCAGCGAGACCGAGGATTACGTGCGCGAAAAACCAGCAGAATCTCTGCTCTGCGCGCTGGTAGTGGGATACATTCTGAATCGATTGCCGGTTGGCCGAATTCTGGGCGGCCTCTGTCGCCTCCTTATCGTCGCATTGAGACCCGCGATCTTGATTTACGGCGCCACCAAGCTCTATCAGGCGGCGCAGGAAAAAGAATCGTAAAATCGCTAAATCGGTTCGACGTCTTACTGATTTTACTCTCCTAACGTTTCTTACCCGTCTTCGAGGGTAAAACCAATCTTCAGTGTCACCTGCCAATGGCCGACCTTGCCATTCTCGATGTATCCGCGGGTCTCCGCCACCTCGAACCAGCGCATGTTGCGCACCGTTTTTTCGGCGCGCACCAGCGCGTTTTTTACTGCCTCCTCGAATCCGTTCGGCGAGGAACCAACTAGCTCAATTTTTTTGTAAATATGCTCAGACATTTGGCCATTATTCCCTCAGGAAGCGCTGGAAAACAACAAAAAGCTCTCGTGCGCAGCGTCCCTGCTTCCCGCTTCCAGGAATGGTTAAATGAGGAAATTTGCTTTACAAAAGCATCCTTATTTCGGCAGCCTCGCATCGTGAGGAAATCGCTTGGTGCTTGTTGGCTGCTCTTAATCGCTCTCTCTTACGTCCACGCTCAGGACCAGGAAAGCAAACTCGTCGATCGGCTGCTCAGGCCGGACACGAGCCTGCGGAATGATTCGCAGAACAAACGATTTAGCGCCGATGGCGCCTCCATAAATAAGAAGGCAACCGTTGGCACATTTTATGTCCGGAAAAAGCCCAATTCGAAGAGTTTCGCCGGAACTCGCGACTTTTCAGCGCGACAATTCAATTCTCACTCTTTCCACAGCACGCGCAGCGCATCGGGAATTTCCTCACAGCAAGCGATCGAAAA
>Ga0137395_10000080_pt1 | contig 29872 bp, 23 predicted proteins | sample czobulk216metaG_FD_108283 | JGI IMG/M metagenome (GOLD analysis project Ga0137395, IMG submission 108283) | Vadose zone soil microbial communities from Angelo Coast Range Reserve, California, USA - czobulk2.16 metaG | ecosystem: Environmental > Terrestrial > Soil > Vadose zone | place: USA...
GGCGTTGCGTCGTCAGGCTTGCGCCCATTGCGAACAATTCCCCACTGCTGCCTCCCGTAGGAGTCTGGGCCGTGTCTCAGTCCCAGTGTGTCCGTCCGCCCTCTCAGGCCGGATACTGATCGTCGCCTTGGTGAGCCGTTACCTCACCAACTAGCTAATCAGACGCGGGCCCCTCTTCAAGCGCTAGGTCTTGCGATCCCCAGCTTTGATCTCCGCCTGTTCAAAGGCAGGATGTCATGCGGTATTAGCGTCCCTTTCGGGACGTTATCCCCCACTCGAGGGCAGGTCACCCACGTGTTACTCACCCGTTTGCCACTCTACTAATCCCTTTCGGGATTTTCGCGTTCGACTTGCATGTGTTAGGCACGCCGCCAGCGTTGATTCTGAGCCAGGATCAAACTCTCATGTTAAAGGCGTTGTCTCCACACGCTCGGGCTGACGCCCTTGCGGAATGGAGAAACAACTCGATAACGCGAGGCCGATTTATTGGCTCTGCGTTGTTCAATCCGCTCTTATATATCGTGGTTTTCCGCCAGTCGCCTTCGCACGGACTGACAACTCCGGTCGACCGATTCTGCGGCTCCACGCGCTGACACTCATTGTTAAACGTGAACTCGCGTTCACGCATAACGGGCTGTGTGTGCTTGCACGCACTATCCAGTTTTCAAAGAACCGACCAACCGGTCGTCCCAGGGACGCCCGGATTCCCTTGCCCGTGCACTACCGGCTGGCCAGCCGACCGTGTTTGGGGGAACCTTCTAAGGTTACTAGAAGAAAGGAAATTCTGTCAACCCCAAGAGCCATCTAGCAACCGACGCGCTCTTGAGAAGTTATTGCGCAGCCCGACTCTGAAACGCCTGCTTGAGTAGTGCTTCTGGCAGTTATTTCGGGGACCGAACGTTCAGGGAGTATCGCGTACGCAAACCGGTACGTCAACTCAACAACCGGACGACGTGATTCTGTTTCTGGCCCTTCCGCAGCACAAACAGCTTCCCCTCGATCGCTTGATCACGTGTCAATCGCATCTGCACGTCGGCCGCGCGCCTGTTATTGACGTATACGCCGCCTGACTGCACCACTCTGCGCGCTTCACTCTTCGACGGCGCGAGCTTCACGGCAGGATCCGCCAGCAGATCGACCAGCGACATCCCGGCACCCTCGAATCCACTGGCCGGAACGGTGCTCGACGGCACGTCCCCGAACACCGCGAGCACCTGATCAGCCGACAGCGTCGCGATATCCTCGCCAAACAACACGCGCGACGCTCGTTCCGCGCGCGCCACGTGCTCCGCTCCGTGTACCAGACTCGTCACCTCACGCGCGAGCACCTGCTGTGCCTCCCGTTTCTCGGGCGCACTCTTGGTGACTTCATCCAGCGACTCGATTGTCGGACGATCGAGAAACGTGAAGCACTTCAAGTACATGATCACGTCGCTGTCGTCGGTGTTCAACCAGAACTGATAGAACTTGAACGGTGATGTGCGCCCCGCGTCGAGCCAGATCGCTCCCGCCTCGGTCTTGCCGAACTTGGTGCCCGCAGCGGTCTTCATCAGTGGCCACACGAGGCCATGCGCTTTCTTCCCGCGCAGTTTCCGAATCAGATCGATGCCCGCCGTGATGTTGCCCCACTGATCGCTGCCGCCCATTTGCAGGGTGCATCCGTACCGATCGAATAGCTGCAGGAAGTCGAACGCCTGCAGAACCACGTAACTGAACTCGGTGAACGAGATCCCCTCTTCGCTCTCGAGCCGCCGGCTCACCGATTCCTTCTGCAGCATGTAGCTGACGGTGAAGTGCTTGCCGGTGTCGCGCAGGAACGACAGCACGTCGACGCTGGCGAGCCAGTCGGCGTTGTTGACCATTCGCGCCGCGTTGGGCGCGACGCCGAAATCCAGGAACCGCTCCAGCTGTTGCTTCACGCTCGAGACGTTCTCGTCGATCTGCTCCGCCGACAGCAGCACGCGCTCGAGCGACTTCCCGCTGGGATCGCCAATCATCCCGGTGCCGCCGCCGACGATGGCAATCGGCGAATGACCAAACCGTTGCAAACGCGCCAGCCCGATGAGTGTCAGAAGATTGCCGGCGTGCAGACTGGACGCCGTGGGATCGAATCCGATGTACGCAGTGAGAGACTCTTTCCCGAGAAGGTCTGAGAGGCCCTCGGTGGCGTCGTAGACCATACCGCGCCACTGGAATTCGTCGTAGACGTTCACGGAACGTTACTATATCAGCCGATGCCGATCACCCGGCGCGCGGTCCTGAGGACGTTCGCGGTCACGGCGGCAGGCGCCGTGGTCGGCGCTGGTGCGTACGGCTATTTCGACGAGCGTCATCAGCTTGGCGTCGTACGCGCTGATCTTCCGGTAACGGGCTTGCCGGCGTCGCTTGCCGGCTTGCGCGTGGGATTCATCACGGATCTTCACTGCAGCCGATGGAGCTCGCCCGAATATGTCGGCCTTGCGGCGCGCCGATTGATGGACGAGCGTCCCGACCTCATCGTGCTCGGCGGCGACTTCGTGACGTGGGGCGACCGCCGATTCGTCAAGCCGTCGGCCGATGCGCTCGCGCCGTTGTCGGCGCCTCACGGTGTGTTCGGCATCCTCGGCAACCACGATGACGATCGTTACATGCCGGCTGCGCTCGCCGCCCGCGGCGTCGAAGTGCTCAAAGACGCGCGCACGCGGCTGACGATAAAGGGCGAGATCGTGGACCTCGTCGGCATCCGCTTCTGGACGAGGAAGGCCGTTGACATCGCCTCGATCATGAAAGGCGCATCGGGGACGGTCGTCCTTCTCGCACATGATCCACGACGGTTGACCGAAGCAGCCGGGCTCAACGTGCCGCTTGTTCTATCAGGACATACACACGGTGGCCAGGTGGTGTTGCCTCTCGCGGGCGCGATCGCCGCCCAGAAGTTTCCAGTGGTTGCCGGTATCGGCCGCCGAAATCGAACGACGATGTTCGTGAGCAGGGGAATCGGGACTGTCTACGTTCCCGTCCGTATCAATTGCCCGCCCGAAGTGGCCGTCCTTACCCTTCAGCCCCACTTCGCCTGACAAACCGTCGTCCGTCAACCGACCAGCCGCCATCGAGGACGAGGGCAATCGCCTCGGGATAGATCTGATGCTCCTCGGCAAGAATCCGCGCCGACAGCGTCTCCACGGAATCGTCGGCAAGGATCGGCACGGCGCGTTGAACGATGATCGGACCATCGTCGAGGCCGGCAGTCACGAGATGCACGGTGGCGCCGGTGACACGAACGCCGTACTCGAGCGCCTGACGCTGCGCCTCAAGTCCAGGAAACGAGGGCAACAGCGATGGATGGATATTCAGAATCCGATGCTCGAACGCGTCGAGAATCGGCCGGCCGACGATGCGCATGTAACCGGCCAGGCAGAGAAGACCGACCTCGCGTGCCCGGAGAACATCGGCAACCGCACGATCGTAGGCGTCTCGGCTGGGATAGTCCGCCGGCCCGATGCAGATCGCTTCCGAGCCCGCTTCGCGCGCCCGATTCAACCCAGGGGCATCCGCGCGGTTGGAGATCACGACCACGAGCGTCGCGTTCAGCCTTCGCGCGGCAATCGCGTCGATGATCGATTGAAGGTTGCTGCCGCGGCCGGAGATAAGCACCGCGATTCGACGATTCATGATCATGCGTATCGGACGTCGCGGTCGCCGGCAATCACCTGGCCGAGCAGAACCGGATGCTCTCCGTTCTTCGCGAGACGGCTCATCACGCGATCACTGTCCCCTTCGGCGCAAATCGCAATGAGCCCGATGCCCATGTTGAAGGCGCGAAACATCTCCTGCGTGCCGATGGAGCCCCGCTGCTGGAGAAGACTGAAGACCGGAGGGACAGTCCACGCCTGTCGATTGATCAGCGCGCTGCAACCCGGCGGCAGCGTTCGCGGAAGGTTTTCCGTAATGCCGCCTCCGGTAATGTGAGCCATCCCCTTGACGAGATTGTCGGAAACGAGCGGCAGCATGGCTTTGAGATACGAGCGGTGCGGCGCGAGCAGCGACTCGCCGATCGTCATTCCGATCTCGGGCACGACAGTCTGCGCGTCGTAACCCGCGACGTCGAACAGTACGCGCCGGGCCAGGGAATAACCATTCGTGTGCAGGCCGGCAGAGGGCAGGCCGATCAGCACATCCCCCACGACAACGCGCCGTCCGTCAATCACCTGTGCTCTTTCGACAATACCGACGATGAAGCCGGCGATGTCGTATTCGCCGTCGGCGTAGAAACCGGGCATCTCAGCCGTCTCGCCGCCGATAAGCGCACAGCCGTTCTCGCGGCAGCCCCGGGCCACGCCCGATATCACCTGTTCCGCGACATCAGGCAAAAGTCGGCCCGTCGCCAGGTAATCGAGAAAGAACAGCGGCTCGGCACCCTGCACCAGAATGTCGTTGACGCAGTGATTCACGAGATCGCTGCCAATCGTATCGTGACGACCTGTGAGAAATGCAATCTTGAGCTTCGTGCCGACGCCATCTGCACTCGATACGAGGACTGGCTCCTGATAGCGATCGCGATCGAGACGAAAGAGGCCGCCAAAGGATCCGATGTCGGACAAGACCGCCGGCGTGAACGTCGCTTTTGCGAGCGACTTGATGCGGCGAACAGTTTCGTTGCCGGCGTCGATGTCGACGCCTGAATCGCGGTAGTCCATTTAGAAGTCCAGTTTCCCGATCAAGGCCTGAATCACGTCGCGGCCCGGAGAACCTGCGGCCGCTGCCCAATACGAGTGGCGGACAAGCGCGAAGAATCGCTCCTTCTCGTAATCCTCCTCGAGACCGTCGAAGCCCTCCGCCAGCAGCCCGATTGCTGCATCGCGATTCGGATGTGTGCGGAGTGCCGCCAACATCGCGGGCGTCCGGCGAAGGGCGATGGTGGCAAGCGCGAGTGATACCGGCGCGCGCGTCGACTCGCCGGCACCAAGGCCGACCTCGAAAAGAGCGTCAACCGGCACTCGATCAGGCGATTGCCCGGCGACGGCGAGCTGTGCCAGAGCCGCGGCGGACGCCCGGAGATAGTCCTGATAACCGGAGTTCTTGTCGGCGAACTTCAACGTGTCGACGAGAAACTGTTCGTGCGCCGCACAGTTCACGCCGAGCAGGCAGATGCCGGCGGCAATGTACGGCTGCGTCGCCTTCGGCGCCGTGCGCTGCAGCGCGGCGAGTACATCCAGCGCGCGTTTGTCACCCAGCTTGCCGAGGGCAATCGCGGTGTCGTTCTGCAAGGGACCATCCGTTTTAACGATGTTCACCAGCGGTTCGAAGGCGTATTGCGCCTTGTAGTCACCCAGCGCCTCGACAACGACGCTGCGGAAAAAATCCTGACCACGGCCGGTCTCGCGCACCAGCGCGCCTTGAATGCGAGCATCGCCGCTCGTCGATCCGATCGCCGCCAACGCACGCACGAGAGAGGGCCTGACGAACTCTCCCGGCTCCTTGTCGAGTGCCGCCAGAAGAACCGGGGCAAGCTCACGATCGGGATGATGTTCGAAGAAGCTGTACGCGACCGTGCGGAGCCGATCGTTCGGGCTCGTCATCGCCGCACGCATCGAAGCCGTCGTTTGAGGATCGTTGAACGCGGTCAGCAGTACCAGCGCCCGATAACGGACGTAGCCGTCCGCGTGTCCTGCGGCGGCCTCGACGAGTGCGGGCACCGCCTGAGCGGCCTGGGCGCGGCGGATGGCGCGCGACGCGTTCGTCCTCACCCTGTAATCGAGGTTGCCGAGTGTGTCGATGGCGGTCTTGAGATCAGCCGCCGAAAGAATCTGCGGGGAAGCGGGCTCCTGAACTTGAGGGCCCGCAGCCAGAAAATGCTGGCATGCGAGACAGAGGACACACGCGACGACGGCGCGAATCACGTGTCTTTACTTGACGGCGGCTTCACCCTTGTCGAGCTTCAGGGCGAGCTGCAGATACGTCGCTTCGTCGTGAGGGAAGCTCACGGGGTAATGGCCCGTGTAGCACGAGCTGCAGTAGCTGCCGCGCTCGCTCTCGACCGCCGAGAGCAGACCGTCGAGGCTCAGATAGCCCACGCTGTCCGCGTCCAGGTACTTCGTGATCTCCTCGAGCGTGTGCGTCGCGGCGATCAGCTCCGACCGTCGTGGCGTATCGACGCCGTAAAAACACGGCGAGATCGTCGGAGGGCAGCTGATGCGCACGTGAACTTCGGTCGCCCCGGCCGCACGAACCATCTTCACGATCTTCCGGCTGGTCGTTCCTCTGACGATCGAGTCGTCCACGAGTACCACTCGCTTGCCATCGAGAATGCTTCTGACCGGATTCAGTTTCACCTTCACGCCGAAATGACGGATGGCGGATTGAGGCTGAATGAAGGTGCGGCCGACGTAGTGATTGCGAATCAGGCCCATGCGCAAAGGAATCTTCGATTCATCCGCGAAGCCCATCGCCGCGCAGACGCCGGAGTCGGGCACCGGGACAACCACGTCGGCCGGCACGAACTGCTCGCGCGCGAGGATTCGGCCCAGGTTGGTGCGCACTTCGTTCACGCTCTTGCCGAACACGTAGCTGTCCGGACGCGAAAAATACACATGCTCGAACACGCACTGGGACACGTGGGCCGGCGCAAACGGCTTAATCGACCGCACGCCGCCGTCGCTCACAATCAGAACCTCTCCCGGCTCGATGTCGCGTACGTAGGTGGCGCCAATCAGATCCATCGCGCACGTTTCCGAACAGACGACATAGGCGTCGTCAAGCCGGCCGAGCGCGAGCGGACGGAAGCCGTGGGGATCGCGAACCGCGATCATGCGATCGCGCGTCATCATCGCGAGCGAGAACGCACCCTGAACCTGAGACACGGCATCGACAACCGCGTCTTCGACCGTCGCCGCCCGCGATCGTGCGTACAGATGCAGGATGGCTTCTGTGTCGGTGGTCGACTGGAAGATGGAGCCCTGCCGAACCAGCGCGTCGCGCAGTTCGCTTGCGTTCACGAGGTTGCCGTTATGACAGATCGCCATCTGTCCGTGGGCGCAATCGATCAGGAAGGGCTGCGCGTTCGAGACGCTGCTCTGGCCAGCCGTGGAGTAGCGGACGTGGCCAATTGCCATCGAGCCCGGCAAGCCTGCCAGTGTCGCGACGTCGAACACGTCGGCGACATACCCCATCGCTCGCGACAACCGCACGACCTGCCTGTCTGACGCCGCGATGCCGGCGCTCTCCTGGCCGCGGTGCTGGAGCGCATAGAGGCCGAGGTACGTCATGTTGGCGGCTTCGGGATGGCCGAAGATGCCGAAGACACCGCATTCGTCTTTGAACTTGTCGAAGCTCATGCCACCCGCTTCGCAAAATGGTGTTCTATCGTGTTAGACCAGATCCGCTCCGCCTCGGAAATGGGCACCGAAACAGCAACGTGTCCGCCGACCGCGATTCGGAGCTCGTGTCCGCCCGTCCGTCCGATCATACGTGCGGGCACGTCGGCCGCCTTCGCCCGTTTCAAAATCTCAGCGGTGGCGTCAGGCGCGGCTGAGACCACCGCGCGAGATGCCGACTCGCCGAACAGCGCAGCCGCACGATTGATCTCGGCGGTGCCGGCGACGCTGACGTCGTCGATGGACAAATCCGCGCCAATCCCTGCGGTATCGAATGTGCACTCGGCCAGCGTCACGGCTAACCCGCCATCCGAACAATCGTGCGCGGATCGCACCAGCCGGGCGCCCGCGAGGTCGACGAGCAGCTGCTGGAGCGCGCGTTCCGCTTTCAGGTCGAGCAACGGTGGCTCACCCTGAACGACGCCGTGGGCGACCTTCAAGTACTCGCTGCCGCCCAGCTCGCCGCGTCCCTCGCCTAGAAGCACGACCGCGTCGCCCGCAACCTGGAAGCGACGCGAGACTACGCGGTCGGCGTGCTCGAGCAGTCCGACCACGCCGATGACCGGCGTCGGATAAATCGCCTTGCCGTCGGTTTCGTTATAGAGGCTCACGTTGCCGCCGGTAATCGGCGTATCGAGCGCGCGGCACGCCTCGCCGATTCCTTCCACAGCCTGGGCCAGCTGCCACATGATGGCCGGACGTTCGGGATTGCCGAAGTTCAGGCAGTTGGTGGCGGCAAGGGGGCGGGCGCCGGCACACGCGACATTGCGCGCGGCTTCGGCGACGGCCAGCATCGCGCCTCGTCGCGGATCGAGATAGCAGTACCGGCCGTTACCGTCCACCGACATCGCGAGCGCGCGATCCGTGTCCTTGATGCGCACGACACCGGCGCCCATGCCGGGCAGGTTGATTGTGTTGGTGCGCACCATGTGATCGTACTGGCTATACACCCAGCGTTTGCTGCTGATCGCCGGCGATCCCAGCAAGGCGAGCAGCACGGAAGTGTCGTCGCGCAGCCGGGCATCCCTGGGCCCCAGAGCGTCGAGATCCAGCTTCCGGACGTTGCGGAGATAGTCGGGCTCGATCATCGGCCGTCGATAGACGGGCGCCTCATCGGTGAGCGCGCGATTTGGAATCTCGGCCACGACCTTGCCGTGTTCTTTCACGCGCAGCATCCCGTCCGTCGTCACCTCGCCGATGTGCGACGCGTGGAGATCCCACTTGTCGAAGATACGCTCGACCTCGGCTTCGCGGCCGCGCTTGACGACAAGCAGCATGCGCTCCTGCGATTCCGACAACATGATCTCGTAGGGCGTCATGCCGGTTTCGCGCTGCGGGACCTTCGCCACGTCGATCTCGACGCCGGCGCCACCGCGCGATCCCATCTCCGTCGTCGAGCACGTCAGGCCCGCGGCGCCCATGTCCTGGATGCCGACGAGCGCGTCGGTCTGCATCACTTCGAGGCATGCCTCGAGCAGCAACTTCTCCATGAACGGATCGCCCACCTGCACGGCCGGACGCTTCTCCGCCGACTTGTCGTCGAACTCCGCGGACGCCATCGTCGCGCCGTGGATGCCGTCGCGGCCGGTCTTCGCGCCGACGTAGTACACCGCGTTACCGGCGCCTGAGGCGACACCCTTGATGATGTCAGTCGCTTTGGAGATGCCAAGGCAAAACACATTCACGAGCGGGTTGCCGGCGTAGGACGGCTCGAACGCGATTTCTCCGCCGACCGTGGGAATCCCGATGCTGTTGCCGTAGCCGGCGATGCCGGCGACGACGCCTTCCAGCAGGCGACGCGTCGCGGGCACCTCGAGCGAGCCGAAACGAAGCGAGTTGAGCAGCGCAATCGGCCGGGCGCCCATGGTGAAGATGTCCCGGATGATGCCGCCGACGCCTGTGGCCGCTCCCTGGTAAGGCTCGATGAACGAAGGATGATTGTGCGATTCGATCTTGAAGACGGCGGCGAGGCCGTCGCCGATGTCGACGGCGCCGGCGTTCTCACCCGGGCCCTGCAGCACCTGCGGCCCCCCGGTCGGGAGCGTCTTCAGGTGGACCCGCGAGCTCTTGTAGCTGCAGTGCTCCGACCACATCACCGAAAAAATACCGAGCTCGGTGAGGTTCGGCTCGCGGCCCATGAACGCGACGATGCGATCGTACTCGTCGGGCTTGAGACCGTGGCGTTCGAGAACCTTCGGATCGATCATGCGCGCGCGACCAATGCCCCCGTCCTGATGGACTGCACCGCTGATTCGAGAATGACAAGCCCGTCCGCGCTGCCAAGCGCCCGCTCACAGGCACGCTCGGGATGCGGCATGAGGCCTACGACGTTCCGCGCTTCGTTACAGAGGCCGGCTATCGAGGCGGCGGATCCGTTGGGGTTCCCGTCGCTCGTCACGTCGCCATCCGCGTTGGTGTAGCGGAAGATCACTTGTCGGTTGGCCTCGAGTCGAGCGATGACGTCGGGCTCCGCGAAATAGTTGCCTTCGCCGTGCGCGATCGGAAGCCGCAGCACCTGGCCCCGATGGCTGGCCGAGGTGAAGGGCGTATCGGTCTGTTCAACGCGGACGTAAACGTGCTGGCACAGGAACTTCAAGTTCCTGTTGCGGAGCATGGCTCCGGGCAGCAGGCCGGCCTCGAGAAGAATCTGGAAGCCGTTACAGATTCCGAGCACCGGACCGCCGCGCGACGCGAACGACTGCACCTCGCGCATGATCGGCGAGAAACGCGCCATCGCGCCCGTCCGCAGGTAGTCCCCATGCGCGAACCCGCCGGGCAAAATCACGGCGTCTGCGCCTTTCAGATCCGTGTCCTTGTGCCAGATCAGGTCGACCCGCTGGCCGAGGACGTGCGACGCGGCGTAATAGGCATCGTGGTCACAATTACTGCCCGGAAACACCACGACCGCGAATTTCATCATCGATCGATCTCGATTCGATAACTCTCGATCACCGGATTGGCGAGCAGCTTGTCAGCCACCTCGGCGGCCAGCGCCTTCGCCTGCCCCGCCTCCGACGTCGCGAGGTCCAGCTCGAAGTACTTGCCCTGCCGGACATCTTCGACACCGCCGTAGCCGAGCGAATGAAGCGCGTCCGCGATCGTTCTGCCCTGCGGGTCGAACACCGACGGCTTGAGGGTGACGAACACGCGTGCTCGCATGGCTAACCTTTCGCGGAAACGGGCTGAAAGACCCGGTCGAAGATGTAGTCGACGTACTTGAACTGTTCGTTCAGATCGAACGCGCGCTCGATCTCAGCCTTCGTCAGCACGCGCATGACGTCGGTGTCGCTCTCGAGCAGCCCCTTGAAATCGCGCTGCTCGGCATGCGCCAGCATCGCGTTGCGCTGCACCCATTCGTACGCCTGTTCCCGCGAGACGCCCTTTTTCGCGAGCTCCAGCAGGACGCTGCCGGAGAAGACGAGACCACGCGACCGATGCAGGTTCTCGCGCATGCGGTCGGCGTGGACGATCATGCCGCTGACGATGCGCGTGAACCGGCGCAGCATGTGATCGAGCGCGATGAAGCTGTCGGGAAGAATCACGCGCTCAACGGAGGAATGCGAGATATCGCGCTCATGCCAGAGCGCGACGTTTTCGAAAGCCGCCTGGCAGTTGCCGCGGATGAGTCGCGCGAGGCCGACAACCTGTTCGCAGCCAATCGGGTTGCGTTTGTGCGGCATCGCCGACGAGCCCTTCTGCCCCTTCGCAAACGGCTCTTCGATCTCACCGATTTCCGTCTTCTGGAGCCCGCGAATCTCGAGCGCGAACTTTTCGAGCGAGGCCGCGGTGATCGCGAGCGCCGACATAAGCTCGGCGTGGCGATCGCGCTGAATCACCTGCGAGGCAACAGCCGCCGGCTCCAGGCCGAGCCGTTTGCAGACGTCGGCCTCGATAGAAGGCGGCAGATGCGCATAGGTGCCGACGGCGCCGGAAATCTTCCCGACGTTGATGACGGTCCTGGCGCGGCGGACGCGCTCGATGTCGCGACCGATCTCTGAATACCAGAGCGCAAGCTTGAGCCCCAGCGTCATCGGCTCGGCGTGAACGCCGTGCGTCCGCCCGATCATCGGAGTGCGGCGGTGCTCGATCGCGCGGTCGCGGGTCGCGTCGCCCAGGGCGTCGAGATCCTTGAGAATCAGGTCGCAGGCCTCCCGCATCTGCAGCGCCTGCGCGGTGTCGATGGCGTCCGACGAAGTCATGCCGAAATGGAGCCAGCGGGCCGACGGTCCGACTTTCTCTGCCACCGCCGTCGTGAACGCGATGACGTCGTGCTGGGTTTGCTCCTCGATCTCCTCGATGCGCGCGATGTCGAACGCCCCCAGTTCGCGGATGTCACGGGCGGCCTCGGCGGGCACGAGCCCGGCCGCCGCCATCGCCTCGGCAGCGGCGGTCTCAACCAGCAGCCACGTTTCGTAGCGGCGCTGATCCGTCCAGATTCGCCCCATCTCAGGGTGCGTATAACGCGCAATCATTGATTCAGATCAAGACGTTCCCGCGGAATTTCCAAGCCGTTGACGTTTCCGAGCACCGTCGCCGCGAGCGATCCGTTCTTGAACAGATCCGCCGCCACGCGCTGGACGTCGGCCACGGTGACCTTTTCGATTCCCGCCAGCGTTTCATCGAGGCCGAACTGCCGATCGAAGTAGATCTCCTGCCGGGCCAGATGGGACATGCGGCTCGACGTGCTCTCGAGACTCAGCATGAGGCTGCCCTTCAGGTGATCCTTCGATCGCTTGATCTCGGCATCGGGCACCGGCGTCTTCTTGATCGTGCGGAGTTCCTCGACAACCAGATCGATCACCTGACCGACGGCCTCATTTGAGCACCCGGCGTAGACCGTGAAGGATCCGGCGTCCCGATAGGCACTCAGTCCGCTGAAGACGGCGTAGGCCAGGCCCCGCTTTTCGCGGACGTTCTGGAACAGGCGCGAGCTCATCGAGCCGCCGAGCAACGTGTTCAGCACGTAACTCGAGTAGCGATCATCGTGCTTCTGCGGATAGCCGTCGACGCCGATACACAAATGGCTCTGCTCGAGCTCCTTGTTGCGAATGAGCGTTTTGGGCACAACGCGCGGCGCTTCTTCCGTCATCGGCTCGCCAACCTGAACGAGAGACCCGAACTTGCCCTCGACGAGATCGCGGACGCGTCCGTGCTCGAGATTGCCGACGGCCGACACGATCAGATTCTTCGGTGTATACGCATCCGTGAAATACGAGCGGAGCAGTTTCGAGTCGAACGACTCCACCGTTTCGCGAGTCCCGAGGATCGGGCGGCCGAGGGGATGGTTTTCCCAGAACCCCTGAGTGAACAGCTCGTGGACGAGATCGTCGGGCGTATCCTCGACCATCTTGATCTCTTCGACGACGACTTTCTTTTCGCGCTCGATATCGTCGACTTTGAACGCCGGATTGCGGACGATGTCGGAGAGGATGTCCATCGCAAGCGGCAAATGCTCGTCGAGGACCTTGATGTAGTAGCTCGCGTACTCTTTCGCGGTAAACGCGTCGAGCTGGCCTCCGATCGAGTCGATCGCCTGCGCGATGTCCTCCGCCGTGCGGCTTGTCGTACCCTTGAAGAGCATGTGCTCGACGAAGTGCGCGATGCCGCCGTGCTCGGCCGTCTCGTGACGCGACCCGCGCGTCAACCAGACGCCGATGCTGATCGAACGGACCTGCGTCATCCTCTCAGTGAGAAGACGGAGACCGTTACCGAGAACATCTCTGACAATCGCCGGATTCGACAAGGTGAGCTCGCAGCGGCCAAAAAGGTGCCGCAAAGCCTTTAGAGAGAAGTATTTAACGAACCGTTGCACATCTTAGCATGGTGAATCGGATCCGGCAAGCGCGAGAGAGCAGGGATCGCCCGTTTTTCTCGCGCTAAGATTGCGGGAACCGGCAAGTTCTTCGAAAGTCAGCAGATATCGTGTCCAGTAATCAACCCGATCTCGCCAATTTCGAGCGCATCGAGCTGGAATCCGCGCTCGACGAGCGCGGGCACAAGCCCTTCCACGCGCGACAGATCTTCCGGTGGATTTACGGACGCGGCGTGACCGACATCGGCGCGATGACGGACCTCTCGCGCGATCTTCGGGCGACGCTCACTGATGAGTTCGCGATCACGACCCCGCACGTGGTCGCGCGCGAACGGTCGGCGGACGGCACGGAGAAGTTTCTTCTGCGGCTCGGCGACGGCCGGCAGATCGAGTCGGTCTTCATCCCCGACACGCCATCGATGACGTTCTGTCTGTCGACGCAGGTCGGGTGCGCAATGGCGTGTGCGTTCTGTCTGACAGGCAAGATGGGCCTGGTTCGAAATCTGACAGCCGGTGAAATCGCCGGCCAGGTGCGCGTGCTCGCCAGCGCGCTTGACCTGCGCGATCGCAAGTTCAACATCGTGCTGATGGGGATGGGCGAGCCGTTGCATAACTACGACGAGACGATGCGCGCGCTGCGCATCCTGAGCGACGAACACGGCTTCGCGATGTCTCCAAGGCGCATGACGCTGTCCACGGTCGGCGTACTGCCGGCGCTCGAGCGGATGGCGCGCGAACCCGTCATGCCGAACCTGGCAATCTCGCTCCACGCGCCGACAGACGCGATGCGAGGCGAACTCGTGCCGCTCAACGCGAAATACGGCGTCGCCGACATCATCGCCGCGTGCAAACGCTTCCCCCTTTCGAAGAGAAGCCGGATCACGTTCGAGTACGTCCTTCTCGCCGGCGTCAACGACTCGCCCGACGATGCCCGGAACCTCGCCAGGCTGCTGTCCGGCGTGAAATGCAAGGTGAATCTGATTCCGCTGAATGCAGCCCCCGGAATCCCGTTCGACCGGCCGGCAGACGCCGCCGTGGACCAGTTCGCGAAAATCCTCACCGACAAGGGCCGCCTCGTTTCCGTCCGGAAGAGCCGCGGCCGCGACATTCGCGCCGCCTGCGGACAACTGATCGTCGAAGGCCAGCAGAAGTCGCCGGCCCAGCGGCTGGCGATCGCGCTTCACTGAACTCAAGTCCAGACCAGTCCGTAAAGGACAGCATGAAACTGCTGCTCGCGGTTGTCACCGGAACCCTGACGCTCCTGCCCGTCGCCGGCCTGGCCCAAGATAAAGCCCAAGACAAGTTCGAGTTCGAAGTCGCGTCCGTCAAGCCGTTTTCCGTGGGGCAAACAGACGCGCCGGTCACGCTTGGTGCGCGAATCGACGGGGCCCAGGCCCGCCTGGTCGGCCTGACCATGCGCGACCTGATGGCGATGGCGTACCGGGTCAAGATCTATCAGCTCAGCGGTCCGGAATGGATTGCCAGCGAGCGGTACGACATCAACGCGAAGATGCCGGCCGGCGTCTCTCCCGAGAAGCTCCCCGAGTTGGCCCAGTCGCTGCTGAGCGACCGCTTCGGTCTCAAAGTCCACCACGAGAAGAAGGAAATGCCGGTGTACGCGCTGCTCATGGGTAAGCCGCCGCTCAGGCTCAAGGACAGCGTCATCGACAAGAACGCGCCGCCGCCCACCTCGTTCACGTCGACCGGAACGGGAAGCGCCCAGGGCATCGCGATCAACCTCGGAAATGGAGCGTCCTTTTCGTTTGCTGGCGGAAAATTCGAGGCGAAAAAAGTGACGGCGCCCCAGATTGCCGCAGTCCTCGAGCGCTTCTCAGACCGCCCGGTCATGGACTTGACGGAGTTGAAGGGCACCTACGACTTCGAGTTCAACGTCAGCCCTGAAGAGTCACAGACGTTGATGATCCATGCCGCGGTCGCCGCCGGAGTGCAGCTGCCGCCTCAGGCCCTGCGTCTGCTCGAAGGCGGCGGCAACCCAATCGAGAGCGGAGCTGAGCAACTGGGTCTGAAGATCGACTCCAGAAGAATGCCGGTCGAGATCATCGTCATCGACCAGATTCAAAAGACGCCGACCGAGAACTGACAGCGCCGAGCCGCCTTAACGGCTCGGCAAGCAGGAAAAGACAAGCGAAGAACGCGCTTACGGAATTCTCGGAGCGCTTACGGGATTTCTGGCGCGCTTATGAAGCGCCGAGCCGCCAAATTCGATCAAACAGCATGCCGGATGCGTTCGCCGGCCGCCTTACCGACTCGCCGGCCGCCTTACCGACTCGCCGGAGGCCTTACGGACTCGCCGGAGGTCTTACGGACCTGCCGGGCGCCTGGCGGTTAAAGCAACTCGCCTTCGAGGTGCGATTTGATGTGCACGCGAACCCATTCGTTGCGGGCGCGCTCTGCCGGCACCCGGACCTTCAAGTAGTTGTCGGTAACGACTGACGAGCCATCTTCGACGGTCAGTGCGCGCCGGACGGCGCCCAGCTGCGACTCACGAAACCGCCAGGCCAGGCGCTGGCCGATGTCTCGGACACGGCGGCCGCGTTCGCGGATCACAGAGCCCGCCACCTTCTCTTTCATCGCCGTTGCATCCGTCCCGGGGCGATCCGAGTAGGGAAACACATGCACGTGCGACAACGGCGATCGCTCCAGGCACGACGCGAGCCTCTCGAAGTCCGCTTCCGTTTCTCCCGGGAAGCCGACAATTACATCGGACCCGATCGAAGCATGCGGCAAGCGTCGGCGGATGTCGGTCACCAGATCCTCGTAATACTCGATCGTGTACGGCCGGCGCATCGCAGACAGCATGTCGTTGCTCGCATGCTGCAGCGGCAGATGGAAATGCGGGGCAAAACAGTCGCCGGCCGAAACAAGATCGACGATCTCGCGAGTGCAGTCCATCGGCTCGAGCGAGCTGATCCGGAATAGCAGGTTCGACCGCCTGTAAACACCGCGAATCGCGCGCAGGAGATCCGCGAGCGAGGCGGCCGGAGAGAGATCTCGACCGTACGAGCCCAGGTGCACTCCGGTCAGCGCGATTTCCTTGAATCCAGCCGCGACGACGCGCCCCACCTGCGCGAGGATTTCGTCGACGGGCACACTGCGCGGCCGTCCGCGAGTCGACGGGATGATGCAGTACGAGCACGCTTCAGCGCAGCCTGTCTGCACGCGCAACGTGAATGCGGTTCGGCCCGCAACACCCGGCACGACCGCCGCCCCGCAGCTGCCGTCGCCTGCTCCAAACCGTACTGCCGTTGTCACCCTCTCATCTGCAGTGATGAGCGACAGTAGTCGCGGCTTGTCGTCGTTTGGAACCACACAAATGACGTTGGGCAAGTCGCGGACGTCCTCCGGCCGTCGCGTCGCATAACAGCCCGTCACGACGATGCGAGCCGTCGGATTCTCACGCGCGACACGTCGAATCGTCTGCCTGGCCCCTTGATCGGCGTTGGCCGTCACCGAGCACGTATTCACGACAACGACGTCGGCGTGCTCTGGCGCGACGGCGACAGCGCCACGCTCGAGAAAACCCTCTTCAAAGCCCAGCGAGTCGGCCTGATTGACGCGACAGCCGAAGGTAATGACGGAGTACTTCAATTGGGTAATTGGGGAATTGGGGAATTGGGGAATTGGAGGGCGCGGCGGCCGATGTCGCGTCGGTACTGCATGCCGTCGAATTGAATCCGCACGACGCCGGCATATGCGCGGGCGATCGCTTCAGCGAAGTCGGGGCCGCGACCGACGACCGTCAACACGCGGCCACCTGCGGTGACAAGCCGGCCATCCCGCATCGCGGTGCCGGCGTGATAAACGGAAACGCCCGCGACGCCTTCGGGTGCGTCGATCCCGGTAATGGGCTGCCCGGATTCGGACGACTCGGGATACCCACGCGACGCGATGACAACCCCGACCATTCGATCGGAACGAAAGCGACAGGTGGCTTGTGCGAGCCGTCCATCGGCGGCTGCAACAAGAAGAGGAAGCAGTGGCTCGTCGATCAGCGGCAAGACGACCTGCGTTTCGGGATCGCCCATCCGGACGTTGAACTCGATGACCTTCGGGCCATCCGCCGTCAGCATCAGGCCGACGTAGAGGAAACCCCGGAACGGATTACCCTCGGCTGCCATCCCGGTCATCACGGGATCGACGATCTCGCGCATGACCCGCGCCTGAAGCTCCGCATCGAAGAGTGGACTCGGCGCAAATGCGCCCATACCGCCCGTGTTCGGCCCACGGTCGTCGTCGAAAATGCGTTTGTGATCCTGCGCACTGCCGATGGGCACCGCGCGCGTTCCATCACACAAGAGGAAGAAGGAGACCTCGGGCCCGGACAAACACTCTTCGATGACGATCGTCCTGCCCGCGTCGCCGAATCTCGCGTCGCGCATCGCGGCTGTCAACGCCGCCTCGGCCTCGCCGCCGCTGCCGGCGATGACGACGCCTTTGCCGGCCGCGAGGCCGTCGGCCTTCAGCACAACAGGCATGCCGAACTCGCCCGACCTCACGACATCCAGTGCGTCATTGAGGGAATGACTGGTATGGAAGCGCGCCGTCGGCACGCGATGACGCTGCATGAATGCTTTCGCAAACGCTTTGCTTGTCTCGAGTCTGGCCGCTGCCGCCGTCGGTCCGAGAAGGCGAGCGCCGGCCGCAGCAAACTCATCAGCAATCCCCAGGCTGAGCGGGAACTCCGGGCCGATGATGGTGAGTTCTGCGAGCTCGCGCTCAGCAAGCAGTCGAAGGGAACCTGGCGACGCAAGGTCGGCGGGCGCGGTCCGCGCGAGCTGAGCGATACCCGGGTTTCCGGGCACGCAGACCACTTCCGCGCCGGGCGGTTCAGAGACGAGCCGCGCGACGAACGCGTGTTCGCGCGCGCCGCTTCCAACGACGAGAACCCTCATTAAATAAGCGAGTTATGGCGTGTGCCTGCGGTGCACACTCGCATGCTGTTGGTGGGGACTATTTCGTTGACCTTGACGGTGTTTGCGCCTAGAATCCGCCGTTGCGTGCTAGCGTAACACATTTGATCCAAGCCACCCGAAAGGGGTGTGAGTGACGTGGCTGAAGTAAAAATCCAGGAGGGCGAGTCGATTGAAAGTGCCCTCCGCCGGTTCAAGCGGAAGGTCCAGCAGGAAGACATCATCAAGGATATCAAGAAGCATTCCTTCTATTTGAAACCGGGTGACAAGCGCAGGGCGAAACAGGCCCTGGCGAGAAAGCGCAACCGCAAGAAGCTTCGACGCGAGCTCGAGTAGCTCGCGCCGGGGTGACGGCGACCGACCCGACGAGGTAGCGATCGATGGAGTTCCAAGATCGGATCCTTCAGTGCGTGGACTGCAGCGCGGAGTTCGTCTGGACGGCGGGAGAACAGCAGTTCTTCGCCGACAAGAACTTCAAGAACGAACCCAAGCGGTGTAAGGCGTGCAAAGGAAAACGGGCCAGCCGTCCGGCTGGCGCCGTCGCTCGCGAACGGGTGGAAACCGTCACGACGTGCTCGGCCTGCGGCAAGGAGACAACGGTCCCCTTCAGGCCCACACAGGGACGTCCGGTGTTCTGCAAAGAGTGCTTCCAGTCCCGGAAATTCGCCGGGGCTGGAGGCGTCTAGCTTCACGGGCTTCATTACTATTCAGAGCGAGACCGCAATGTAGCTCGTCCTCCGGACGGGACGAGCGAACGGCGCGCTGTGCTAAGCTCACAGCGCACTCTTTGGGAGCGTTTCCATGCAGATCGATGAACGGGCTGTCGGCGACGTCGTAGTCCTCGACCTGAAAGGCAAGATCACGCTGGGCAAGGGCGACGAATTGCTGAAAGACAAGGTCAACAGCCTCGTCAACCAGGGTCATCGAAAAATCCTGTTGAACTTCGCCGACGTGCCCTACGTGGACAGCGCGGGCCTCGGCGAGATCGTCCGCACCTACACCACCGTCAGCCGTCAGGGCGGCAATCTGAAACTGCTCAACCTGACGAAGCGAATTACGGATCTTCTGGCGATCACGAAGCTCCTCACCGTCTTCGAAACCTTCGACGTGGAGAACGAAGCGATCAAGAGTTTTTCGGCATCCGCGAAGGTGTAAGGCCCTGCCTGGCTCTCTGCCGATCCAGCGGGTGATGAGCCCGCGGATCGCAGCGGCGCTCTTTCCGCCCGTCGCGGCGGCCAACCACGCGTAGCCATGGCCGACTCCAACCTCCGCTCCAATCCGGTCAACGTCGAGCAGATCATGGAGCAGATCCGAGGCCGGATCCGCGACCCGCATGGCGTCGAGTACACCGAACAACAGATTCAGGAGCTTGCCGCGGCCCAGCTCGAGAAGTTTCTCGACCCGAAGAAAGTCAGGTCGAACCTCCTCGACGAATTCCGCCGGATGCGAGCATCGGGGTTCGCAGCCGAGCCGGCGCGTCAAGCGACAGACGACGCCGCGGTCTTCCACACCGATCGGGCGTGGCTCCGGCCGCTCCGCTTCCTGCTGCGCCCAATCGCCAGGTTGTTCATCAACACAAAGGCTCTTGCTGCTGTCGTCCTGCAGTCGGAATCCGAGAAATCCCGCCGGACACGCGATCAGTTGCTCTTCGAGCTGGTCCACAACCTCGTCGTTGAAACGGCTCGTCTTGGCATCGAACTAAGAAATCTCAGGATGCGCAACGAGTCGCTGTCGGGACGCCTCGAGTTCAACGAGCGCCGCGCCCGCGCGCTCGAAGGCGCCGTCATGTACCCGCCGTCGAAGGGCGAATTACCTGCGTCCGACCGACCCTCTGCCGGCAGCCCGGTGATAACGACTCCGCTCGAGCCCGCAGGCGCGCCGGCAGATTCGCGTTCGCACCAGGACCGGACGCACCAGCACACGCAGGCGCCAGCTGTTCCAGGGGACGGTTCCGGGCAGCGAAGGAGGCGCCGCCGGCGCCGCGGACGAAGAGGAGGCGGACCGCCGCCTGGCGTGACGGGCCAGGCGCCGTCACCTGAAACGCCGCCTGCCGAGTCGAGCGCACCCGCGGCGATGCACGATGACTCCGAGCAGGCTGAGAGCGATGACGGAGGCTCGGACATCGAACCGCAGTGAACTCCGCATCATCAGCGGTTTCCCTCGTTTCTCCTCCGCGAGCGGCCGCCAAGGTTTCGGTCTTCACCATCGTCTCCCTCAATTACGGAGCGTTCGCGCGGACGCTTATGGAATCTCTGCGCGCGACGCATCCCGACTGGGATCGGTACGTCCTTGTCGTCGACAGGAGCGACACGCCCGCGGACATCGGCGGCGAGCTCTTCTCGACCGTCATGGTCGAGAGCCTGCCGCTGCCGCGGAAGAAGGAATTCCTGTTCCGTTACGGCGTCATGGAACTGAACACCGCCGTCAAGCCGTGGATGTTCGCGCACCTGCGAAGTCTCGGTTATCGACAGGTCGTGTATCTCGACCCGGACATCCTCGTCACGGATCGACTCGTCGATGTTGAACACCTGCTGGATCAAGGCGCAACAGGCGTCCTACTGCCCCACCTGACAGCGCCGATCGACGATGGCCGACATCCCGCCGAACTCGACATCATGCGCTCGGGAACCTATAACCTCGGGTTCCTGGCCCTCGGGGATTCAGCGGCGGTTGGTCCCTTCATCGAGTGGTGGAAGGGCAAGCTCGAATTCGACGCTGCTTCTGATATCGAGCGCGGCCTTTTCACGGACCAGAAGTGGATGGATCTCGCGTCCACGCTGTTCGACGGCTTCGCGGTTCTGAAAGATGCGGGGTACGACGTCGCGTACTGGAATCTTTCGCACCGGCCGATCGCGCGTAGTGGAAACGGATGGACGGCGGCGAGCAGACCGCTTCGCTTCTTTCACTTCAGCGGATTCAATCCGGAGAATCCGAAGCCGTTCTCCAAACATCAGGACCGGTTCAACCTCGACACGATCGGTCAGGCCCGCGAGCTTGCTCTGGAATATGCCGCTCGTGTCCTGGGACACGGCCACGCGCAATTCCGTGCGAATCGATATGGGTTTGCAGCGTTCGGCGATGGCACGCCCATTCCGGATGTCATCCGGGCGCTGTACCGCGAAAACGCCGGCCTTCGAGCGCGCGCGGGTGATGATCCGTTCGCGAGCGCATCGGTGTTCATTCTGGGCGAGACCGAGGGATTGCCGACGATTCTGAGCGGCATCTGGCTCAAGCAGCGGCATCTGCAGAGGGCGTTTCCGGATCCGCTCGGATCCAGCCGCCGGGGGTTGTACTCGTGGTTCGTTGAATCGGGCGCCGTCGAACTCGGTATCCCGATGTCGTTCGTCGAGCCCGTTCGCCGGGCCCTTGTGGCGTGCCTGGCGTCGGAGGGAATCAGCCTGGAGGACGCGACGCACGCGATCGCGACCGGATCGATCTGGGCCCGTCTTCTCACGATGCTCCACAAGGCCGCGAGCGGCGGCAACCCTTCGATTGCCCGCCTCATGCAATACCGCGAGGTGACGGGCCCGCTTCAGCTGATTCGGCTCGGCTGGGCGCAGTTCTCGAAGACGAGGTGGGCAGGCAAACTTGGCGTTTCAGAAGCCGCCATGTCCGGGCACGCCCGCCCGATGCGACTGGGGCCCGTTCAGACGGACGCCCCGCGCGCGTTCGGCCATTGGGTCGCCTCACGACAGAGCCCGCAGTTCTGGGGCCTGTTCGAGACGCCCGGCCACGCGGAATGGTGGATGGGACGTCAGGCGCAATTCCTCATCGAGGCCTCGTCCGGCACGACATTGCGGCTGCGAGGGATTCATCCCGCCGAGATGCACCGCCTTGCCGCCGGCCGTCCCGAGTTGACGATCCACATCACGGTCGATGAAGAGCCGCGAGGCTTTGTGATGCTGACCGAACTGGGCGCCTTCGACACCTCGATCGATCTCGGCACCCTTCCTGCGAATCGTCCGGCGGTGCTCGGGCTGATTCCGGAACGGAGCTGCATTCCTCGCGACCTGGGACTCGGTCCAGATCGTCGCGCGCTGACCATCCAGATTGCCAGCGTCGAACTCGGCGGGGCGACTGTATTCAGCACCACTCAGCCCTCAGCCAGGAGTGTCCGGTCGCCGCTCGAAACGCCGGGCGTAAACGTCATCGGCTACGCGCGCTCGGAGCTTGGCATCGGTCAATCGCTCCGTTCGTTCGTCAGCGCGTTGGACGCCGTCGGCGTTGCCAGCAACGTCATCGATTTCAACGAAGGCAACCTGAGCCGCACCGAAGATCAAGCTCTCGCCTCGCGGCTCGTCTCCGACACGACCTACCGCATCAACGTGTTCCACATCAACGCCGACCAGATGCCGGTTGCGGAACTGCATCTGCCCACGCACGTCTTCGAACGGTTCAACATCGGCTTCTGGCACTGGGAGCTGCCGGAAATGCTCGATGAGCATCTTGCCGGTTTTCGACGCCTCAACGAAGTCTGGGTCCCGACCGCCTTCGTCCAGGATTCTGTTTCGAAGAAGTCGCCGGTTCCCGTCGTCCGCATGCCGCACGGCATCCGCTTTTCCGTTTCTCCAGGCGCCAATCGCCGGCGTTTCGGACTTCCGGACGATCGATTCCTGTTTCTGATGATGTACGACTTCTCCTCATACCAGGAACGCAAGAACCCCGCGGCGGCGCTCGAGGCCTTCGATCTCGCGTTTGGCCGTGACGGCGGCAAGGCGACGCTGGTCATCAAGACCCAGAACGCGGATCATCATCCCCAGGATCTCGCCGTGCTCCGCGACAAGTTGTCCGGCCGAAACGACGTCGTCTGGATCAACGAGACGTTTTCGCGACAGGACGTCTACGATCTCTATGCGGTCTGCGACGCATTCGTCTCCCTTCATCGATCCGAAGGCTGGGGCATGGGTCCGGCGGAAGCGATGTTTCTCGGAAAACCCGTGGTCGCGACAAACTGGTCGGGCACCGTGGAGTTCATGCGGCCGGACAACTCGCTCCCGGTCAACTATCGCCTGGTGCGAATCGAGCGAGACATCGGCGTCTACAGGGCCGGGCAGGTCTGGGCCGATGCGGATGTCGAACACGCCGCCTGGCTGATGCGACAGGTGATGGACGATGATGAGCTTCGCGCGCGCATCTCGCGTGAGGCCATGCGGACGATCCGCGATGATTTCAGTCCCGAAGCCAGCGGGCGTCGGATCCGTGCACGTCTCGAGTACGTGCAGGGCGTTTTGAGCCGCAGTTAGTGGAGCCCCGTTCTTGAAGATCGCCTTCATCGTCCATCGCTACGGTCCTGAGATCGGCGGAGGGTCCGAACATCACTGCCGGCTCGTCGCCGAGCGTCTCGCGGCCCAGCACGACGTGGATGTGCTCACGACGTGTGCCCGCGATTCGATCACCTGGAAAAACGAATACGCCGAAGGCGCCGACAGGATCCGCGGCGTCACGGTCCGGCGATTCAGAAATGCTCAGACCCGCAACATCGAGGCCTTCGACCAGTCCAGTGCCCGGATCTTCAACAACGCTCACGATCGCTCGGAGGAGTTGGATTGGCTCAAGCAGCTCGGACCGTGGTGTCCGGGACTGATCGAGTATCTGCGACGGACGCAGCAGCAGTACGACGTCTTTGTGTTCTTCTCCTATCTGTACGCGACGACCGTGCTCGGTCTCGAGATCTCTCCAAAGCGAAGCATTCTTGTGCCGGCAGCTCCGGCCAGTCCGGGAAGCGCCGACGAGGCGGCTATCCATCTCGACATCTATCGCGATGTCATCAGCCGGTGCGCGGCGATTCTCTACAACACTGAGAGTGAACGGCGATTCGTGCAGGGCGACTTTCCGGATCGACCGTCGATCGAAGAGGTGGTTGGCGTAGGCGTCGACATCCCGCAGCACAACCCTTACCCACGCATGCCTGCCCCCGTCGACGACGAGCCCGCCGCCGGCGAAGAGCCGCAGGACGCATCACCTGGCGCCGCGGACGACGAGTCGGCGCGCGGATTCCCTTCGCACCTGCTCTCCCGCGGCGCCGTCTTTCGGAGACGTCACCGCCTGCATGGTCCGTTGCTGCTGTACAGCGGCCGGGTCGAGCCGGGCCAGGGCTGCGAAGAGCTGCTCGAATACTTCAGCAGCTACATCGATCAGGGCGGAGACACCACGCTTGCGTTGCTGGGCGTGAAGCTCATGTCGGTACCGGAGGATTCGCACATCAGATTCGCGGGCCTGCTGATCTCAGAACGGGAACGACTCCAGGCTCTGGAGGCCGCAACGGTCGTCGCGTGCCCGTCGGACAACGACAGCCTGTCGCTGCCCGCCCTCGAGGCGCTCAGCGTCGGCACGCCGATCCTCGCCAACGCCCGCAACCCGGTTCTGGTCGAGCACTGCATCGCGAGCAACGGCGGCCTGTACTACGCGAACCGGGACGAGTTCGTCGCTTGTCTGCAGTTGTTGCTCGCGGACGGCAGCCTGCGGGCTTCAATGGGACGCGCCGGCCGCGATTACGTGCGGAGGAACTATCGATGGGAGACCGTGCTGGGGAAGTACGAGCGCGTGCTGGCGAAGGTCCGTAACGCCAGGTAGGCGCGTTACTTCTCGTCGAAGGTTCCAGTTGGAGTCAGCGGTCCTTCCGCCGGCTCCGGCGTTTCCGGCTCGCCCGGCGCCGGCACTGCCCCGTCCGGTCCGCTGCCGTTGGCGGCGCGTTTGCGCCGGGGGCGGATGTCGTGACGCTTGATCATTTCGTTGAGTGTCGTCGGTTTGATGTGCAGCAGTTCAGCCGCGCGTTTCTGGACGCCGCCTGCGGCTTCGAGCGTCGACGCAATCAGCCTCTTTTCGAAGTCCGTGATCACGTCCTTGAAGGAAATCCCTTCGGGCGGCACGATGAACTGGGGAGGCAGCTGTGTGTCGGGCGCTTTGCGGACATGATCGGGAATCAGCCCGATATCGATCTTCGGTCCGCCCGTCAGCACAACCGCGCGCTCGATCACGTTCTCGAGCTCCCGGACGTTGCCCGCCCAGTCGTACTCGCTCAATAAATCGAGAGCGCCGGGCGTCAGTTCGAGCCCGGGCTTGCGGTTCTCTTCCCCGTACTTGTTCAGAAAGTGCTGCGTCAGCAGCGGGATGTCGTCTTTGCGGTCGCGAAGCGGAGGCAGCTGAATCGAAATGACGTGGAGCCGGTAGAACAGATCTTCCCGGAATCGGCCCTCTTCCATCATCTTCCGCAAGTCCACGTTGGTGGCCGCGATGATGCGGACGTCGACTTTGATCGTCTCCATGCCGCCGAGCCGCATGAAGTCGCGCTCCTGGATCACACGCAGCAGCTTGGCCTGCGTTTCGAGCGGGACGTTGCCGATCTCGTCGAAGAAAATACTGCCCTTGTCCGCGAGGTCGAAGAGGCCCTTCTTGGGATAGACGGCTCCGGTAAACGCGCCCTTCACGTGGCCGAAGAGCGTCGATTCGAGCAGATCGGGCGGCAAGTTGCCCGAATTCACCGTCACGAACGAGCGGTCGGCCCGCGACGAGTTGGCGTGAATTGCCCGCGCCACGAGTTCCTTGCCGGTGCCGCTCTCGCCCTGGATGAGAATCGTCGAGCGGCTGGGCGCCGCCTGGATGATCAGGTCGAAGACCTGCCGCATCCGCGAACTGCGCCCGATGATGTTCGCAAACTTGTGATACCGCTCCTGGATGTTCTGGCGGAGCGCCCGGTTCTCGTGGACCAGACGCCGGCGTTCCATCGCGTTCCGGATCACGACCAGCACTTCGTCGTTCTTGAACGGCTTCGTGACGTAGTCGAACGCGCCGCTCTTCATCGCCGAGATTGCGCTCTCAACCGAGGCGTACGCGGTGATGATGACGACCGCGAGGTCTTCATCGATCCGCTTCAGCTCGTCGAGCGTCGCGATCCCGTCGATGCCGGGCATCATGATGTCGACGATCGCCGCGTCGAAGGTCAGTGAGCGCGCCAGTTCCAGCCCTTCAGTGCCCGACGAGGCCAGGCGCACGTCGTACCCTTCTCGAGTGAGCAGCGTCTCGAGAATCTCGCGCATGATCTCCTCATCGTCGACGACGAGGATGTTGCCTTTGTGGGAGGACGCCATGACTAGTTCGACGCGCTCCGCGCGCGTGCCTGCTCGAGCGGCAGCGTCAGCGTGAACCGGGTGCCCTGGCCGATCGCGCTGTCGCAGCGAATCGTGCCCTGATGTTCGTTCACGATGCCGTACGTGATCGACAGGCCGAGGCCGGTCCCGCGGCCGATGGCCTTCGTGGTGAAAAACGGATCGTAGATGCGTGAGAGGTGCTCCGAGGGAATGCCCGAGCCTGTGTCCGAGACTTCAGCCACGACGGTGTCGGCATCGACACACGTCGCCACCGACAGCCAGCCTCCGCGCGGCATCGCGTCCCGCGCGTTCAGGAACAGATTCAGGAACACCTGCTGGAGCTGGTGCTCGCTGCCGGGAACGACGACGGCCTCCGGCGACAGGTCCCGGCGCACTTTGATCTTGCCGACGCCGAACTGGTGTTCGAGCAGCGAGAAGACGTCCGTGATCACCGCGTTGATGTCCACCGGTGCGTGTTCGTTGTCGCCGGTTCCCGGACGCGAGAGATTCAGCAGGCCGTTCACGATCTTGGCGGCGCGGAACGTCTGCTTCTCGATCTTCTCGAGCAGCACGGTCTTCGGATCGGCCGGATCCGCGCCGTCGAGCAGCATCTGCGTGAAGCTGGAGATTCCCGTGAGCGGCGTATTGACTTCATGCGCGACACCGGCCGCCAGGAGGCCGATCGACGCCATCTTCTCCGAGATCTGCAGCTGCTCCTCGAGGTGGACGTGATCCGTGATGTCCTCCACGAGAAGGATGGTGCCGGCCATCGGTCCGGCGCTGCCGGACGGACCCTGCAGAGGAACAGCGGTCGCGTTGATCAGCAGCCTCGGCGACTGATCGTCGTCGCGTGCCGAAGCCGAGTGTCTCGTGAGCGGGACCCGATACAGCGTGGCGCCGTACGGATTCTCACGGCGCGCGCCACGAAGGGCGTCGACAAACGGTCGATCAAAAACATCCGACAGCTGCCTCCCGATTGCGGCCGAGCGTGGCAAGCCGTAAAAACCCTCGAGCGCGCGGTTCCAGCGAACGATCCGCTCGTCGGCGTCGAACACCACAAGGCCATCGTCGAGCGACTCGAGGATGTTCTCGTTGAACTCACGCATGCGGCCCAGTTCTTCGGCCTTCAAGTGGAGCTGGCGATAGAGGCGGCCGTTCTCAATGGCGGTCGCTACCTGCCCGGCGACCGACGTCAGCAGCGCCAGGTCCTCGCTGTTGAAGGGCTCATCGGTGTCCTTGCGCCCAAGCGCCAGCACCGCGATGGCGCCGCCCTCGAAAATGCAGGGCACGAAGTAGTCGATCCCGGCGTCGCGCCAGAATTCCACTTCCTCGGCGACAAACAGTGCCGCTGCCATCGGGTCGTCCAGCGCAATGGTATGGCCCGCGTCGAGCCGAGAAACAAACGACGAATCACGCTCGAGCGGCGAAACAGCAGCGGGAAATCCGAAGTTGCCGATCGTCTCAAAGTCGCCCGACCGCTCGTCGGCCAGCATCAGCGCCATCCGCTCGACGCCAAGCGTCTCGACGATGCGGCTGACGAGACGCTGGCTGAGGCGCATCACATCGAGGTCGCTGTTCAGATCGCGGGCGAAACCGAGGAGCGCGCGCCGGTAGTCGTACCGGTCGCGATAAAACACACGGTCGAGCGCGTTCTGCACCGAGTCCTTGACGGGCTGCGCCAGCAGGACAATCACGAACGTGGCGAGCAGCGCCACGATCCAGTCGTGCTCGTCGGAACCGTTCGCGAAGAAGTAGCCGGTTGTCCGCAGTAGCGCGAAGTACAGGACGGCGCTGGCCGACAGGAAGGCCGTGTACGCGAGGCCACGCTTGATGATGACCTCGACGTCGCGCAGCCGATAACGCACGATGGCCGATGCGAACGTCAACGGCACGACGCAGAGCGGAATGGCGGTCAGCTGGAGCGCCAGCGGCGGGTCGATGCCAATCGCCCACGGTAATGCATAGAGCACCGCGAAGGGCCCGACACCAAGGGCGGTCCCCCAGGCAATCCAGCGAAGCTGCCGTTGTCCCGTTTCCGACGCAATCTGCCTGAATGCGTGAACCAGCACACCCAGCGCGGCCATCGCGGCGACGACGAGATAGACGTGGCCGGCGCGCTCCAGGATGTCTATCGAACGTGAGAACGCCTGGCCGTCGGCCGTGCCGCGCGTGATGAGCACGATCCGCGTGGCAATGAGCGCGACGGCCGGGACATATGCAATCGGCAGCAGGTCCGTCCAGTTCGGACTGCGGAGCGCGGGACGCTCGGGGAATTCCAGTGTGAAGTGCAGCAGGAGCGGCGGCACGAGCGCCATCGCCACGGCGTCGCCCCAATAGAAGATCCAGTCCAGTCGATCGAATGGCCCGTTGAACGAGAACGTAAAGGCCCCGAAGAAGGCGACGCAGAGCCAGAAGAAATGGAGCGTTGCCTGATCGCCCGGACGCCGCAGGCGCACGGCACCACCGACAAGGAGGGTGACGAGGCCCACAGCCGCCAGGACGAAGTACATCGAGCTGCTGTGAGGGCCGAGCGCGAGCGACACGTCAACGACCTGCCGGCTGCCAAGCCGCGCGAGTGCGTACGAGAGTCGCGTGCCTTCGGTGCCGCGGCGTTGGTACTCCTCGACGTCAGCGCGGGCTTCGACCGGCGCGCCGTTGATGGCGAGAATGATGTCGCCGCGTTGAATGCCGGCGCGGGCAGCTGGAGATGCGCCGGCCACTTCGACAGCCGTCACACCTTCGGCTCGGTCTGCCCAGAGCACGCCGTCTTCGACCTGACGCAACTGCGCGCGCAGTGCAATATTCGCGACGCCAAGCGCGAGCAGCATGCCGACAACGGCCAACGCAAAGAGGGATCGCCCCCAGACAATCCAGCGCGTTGGCTTCACAGCATCAGACATGGTCGTGTGGGCACAAGTCTTCGTGTGCTAACTAACTGAAGACAATACTGTTTGTACGGCGCAGGGCGTGACAAGCAACGCGCATATTTTTGCGAAAAAGATACCGGGATTCAATATTGTGGATCGCGCGAAACCGAAGCGGTCAGGGCGCTTAGAAGCGCAGCGTCAGGCCGCCAACGACACGCTTCGGCGGATGAACGACGAGCAGTTCGTCGAAGATGGACTGGTCGCTGGTCGCGTCCCGGAAGAAGTTGCGGACCGTTACCAGCATTTCCCATTTCGCGCTGCTGAAGTCGAGGAAGGGCAGGGACTGTCGAACCTGTACGTCGAACCGGCCATCGATCCCCGACGCGTCGGCCAGGCTTCGGCCCGCGAACTGATTGTTGATGCGGTAAAGGACCATCACGCGGGTGGCGGTCTCCGGAACATCGGCCTCCACTGAGGTCGCGATGTCGTGAATCCGCTGGTCGGGGGCTCGAACCGTCGACGGAGCGACGAGCAACAAATACTTGAGGTTCTCGGCCGGATTCCAGCTGGCCCGGGCAAACGTGTAGTCGACCGACCCGTGAACGCGCGAGCCGATAACCGCCTTGACGCCAGCGCTGTAGCCGGTGGCGTCGACGCCGCCGTTATTCGCAACGAAGTAGTGGCCAATGACCGCGCTGGGCTGACCGGGCTGGTCCACGCCGAACAAGGTCACGAGCTGATCGTCGACGTGCTGGTGGAAGGCCCGCACCGAGAACGTCGTCGCGCCGAAGTCCCGCTCGATCCCTGCGTCGACGTGTGTCGA